>Ga0210040_10007072_pt1 | contig 13745 bp, 10 predicted proteins | sample CryGeyCG12114_NA_FD_185462 | JGI IMG/M metagenome (GOLD analysis project Ga0210040, IMG submission 185462) | Groundwater microbial communities from aquifer - Crystal Geyser CG19_WC_8/21/14_NA (SPAdes) (version 2) | ecosystem: Environmental > Aquatic > Deep subsurface > Groundwater | place: USA... | reverse complement strand
TGCGGGCGTTCTCGCCGTCGGCCCGGTTGCGACCGCCGCGCTCCTCGCCGTCACGGGCAGCACCGTCACGGGCGCCGCCGTCACGGGCAGAACCGTCACGGGCAGACCCGTCACGGGCGCCGCCGTCACTGGCAGCACCGTCACGGGCACCGCCGTCACGGGCAGCACCGTCGCGATTGCCCCGCTCCTCACGGTTCCCGCGGTCCTCGCGCTCGCCACCCTCGCGGGGGGCGCGCTCGCCGCGCTCCCGGCGGTTGCGCTGCGGGCGCTCGCCCTCGGTGCGGCCGTCGGCCGGCGGGGCCTGGGTCGCCGCGTCCGCGGTGGCACCGGCGGCAGTGGTCTCGGTGGTGCCGGACGCGCCGGCGTCGGCAGTGGCGTCCGCGGTGGGGGCACCGGCCGGGCGGCTGGCGCCACGGCGGCGACGGCCGGTCGGGGCAGCATCCGCCGGGGCCTCGGCGCCGGTGACCGGGCCGCCGTTGGCACCTCCGCTGATCGGGGCCTCCAGCGGAGCGGCGGAGGTGGCCACGCCGCCGGTCACTGCGGCGTCGGTCCGCGGCGCGGGCACGGTCGCCGGCGCGGAGGCCGCGCCGTTGCTCGCGGAGTCGCCGTTGCCGCCGACCTGCCGCTCGGAGATGGCGGCGACCAGGTCGCTCTTGCGCATCTTCCCGGTGCCGGGGATGCCCAGTTCGCCGGCCAGGCGCTGCAGCTCGGGGAGCAGCATGCCGGACAGCCCGCTGCCACGGCGGCGCGAACGGGAGGCCGTTCCGCTGCCGGCAGCTGCCTCGTCGGACGGGGCGGCGTCGCGCGCGCCGTCGATGAGGTCGGTGGTCTCACTCACGTACAGGTCCTTCCCTGCGGTGACCTGCGCCTACCAGCGTCAGGAGGTGACCCGCTCCCGGACGGCTGGAGCCCTGATGGCGGACTCGAGGCGTCGATCGGGAGAACACGGGTCTGTGGAGTGCGGGGCGAGGTTCAGCGGCAAGGGGATCGTCCGTCTGCAACGCCCCGCGTGGAGCAACGCCCGGAGGCGGCTACGTCGTCAGCCTAGACACAGGCCGACATCGCCCACAACACAGTCCGTCATCGGTGTGTTCCAGGCACCCCAAACGATACCGCATCGTGATCAGCACCCAGCGAGGCGACGACCGCGCCCACCGCGTCCACCTGCATCGGCCGGCACTCCCACCCGGCCGGGGTCACGGACCGCAGCGCCCGTACCTCAGCCGCCGAGGCCGGGTCGCCGGCGTGCTCGTCGTGACCGAGGACCGCGAGGGTCAGCACGCACGGTCCGGCCCCGGAGACGACGGCGGCGTGCCCGTCGTCCCGCAGCCGGGCCAGCAGGGCCGCGCTCTCCGGCATCGCCGGCGCGCGCTGGACCTGGTGCAGCCGGTCCTCGGTGCCCTCGAACAGCAGCGCGGGGTCGCGGGTCAGCGCGTGCACCAGGAGGGCTGACCGGCCGGCGGCGTGCGCGGCGTCGGCGTGCGGGACGACGGCCGGCAGCAGCCCCCGGGCCAGGTGGGTCGACAGCGTGGCGACCGGCACGAAGAGCACCGGGGTGATCCTGGGGTCGACGAGGAGACGTTCGGCCCGCGCGCCGGCCGGCGTCGTCCAGGACAGCGTGGCCCCGCCCAGCAGGCAGGGCGCGACGTTGTCCGGATGGCCCTCGATCTCCGAGCACAGCCGCAGCACGGCGGCGTCGTCGACCCCGGGCACGCCGGGGCACAGCGCCCAGGCGGCCAGCACCCCGGCGGTCACCGCCGCGGCCGAGGAGCCCATCCCCCGCCCCTGCGGGATGCCGTTGCGGGCGGAGAGCCACAGCCCCGGCGGCGTCCAGCCGAGCTCGGCGCAGGCGGCCCGGAACGCCTGGACGACCAGGTGCGACTCGTCGGTCGGCAGCTCGCCGGCACCGGCCCCGGCGACCTCGACGTGCAGCCCACCGTCGGTGACGGCGACGTCGACCTCGTCCCAGCAGGACAGCGCCAGCCCGGCACAGTCGAACGCCGGGCCGAGGTTGGCGCTGGTGGCCGGCACCCGGATGCGGACGGCCGGCTGCGGGGCGCTCACCGGGGCGGTCAGAGCCCGAGCTGCGCCGCGGCGGCGGCGGAGTCGACCGGGATGGTGACCGGCGCCGGGGCACCGGAGATGGCCCACTCCGGGTCCTTGAGGCCGTTGCCGGTCACCGTGCAGACGACCCGCTGGCCCGGCTCCAGCCCACCGGCCTCGGCGACCTGGAGCAGCCCGGCGACCGAGGCCGCCGAGGCGGGCTCGACGAAGACGGCCTCCGTGCGGGCCAGCAGCCGGTAGGCGGCCAGGATCGCCCGGTCGGTGACCGCGTCGATCCGGCCGCCGGAGTCGTCCCGGGCCGTCAGGGCCTTGGTCCAGGAGGCCGGGTTGCCGATCCGGATCGCGGTGGCGATGGTCTCGGGTCGCTCGACCACGCGGCCGGTGACGATCGGCGCCGAACCGGCGGCCTGGAAGCCCCACATCCGCGGCGTGTGGGTGGCCGGCCCGTCGGCGGCGTACTCGCGGTAGCCCTGCCAGTAAGCGGTGATGTTGCCGGCGTTGCCGACCGGCAGGCAGTGGATGTCGGGGGCGTCACCGAGCACGTCGACGATCTCGAACGAGGCGGTCTTCTGGCCCTCGATCCGGTACTGGTTGACGCTGTTGACCAGGCTCACCGGGTAGTCGATCGCCAGTTTGCTGGCCAGCGCCAGGCAGTCGTCGAAGTTGCCCTCGACCTGCAGCAGCTTGGCGCCGTGCACCAGCGCCTGGGCGAGCTTGCCGGTGGCGATCTTGCCGGTCGGCACCAGCACCGCACAGGTCAGGCCGGCGCGCGCGGCGTAGGCGGCGGCGCTGGCGCTGGTGTTGCCCGTCGAGGCGCAGATGACCGCCTGGGCGCCCTCCTCGAGCGCCTTGCTGATCGCCATGGTCATGCCGCGGTCCTTGAAGGAACCGGTGGGGTTGGCCCCCTCGACCTTCAGCCAGACCTCGCAGCCGGTGCGGCGGGACAGCTCCGGCGCCGGCACCAGCGGGGTGGCCCCCTCCTGCAGGGTCACCACCGGCGTCGACGGGCTGACCGGCAGCCGGTGCCGGTAGGCCTCGATGAGACCGGGCCAGTACGGGGAGACGGCGCCCCGCAGCTCACTGGTCATGACAGACCCTCCACACGCAGCACGCTGGTCACGCCCCGGACGGCGGACATCTCCCGCAGCCGGGTCACCGTCGCGGCCAGCGCCGCGTCCGGTGCCCGGTGGGTCACGATCACCAGCGTGGCGGCGTCGCCGTGCCCGTCCTGGCGGACGGTGGCGATGCTGACGCCGTGCGCGGCGAACTCCTGCGCCACGGTCGCCAGCACACCGGGCTTGTCGGCGACGTCGAGGCTGACGTGGTACCGGGTCGGGGTGTCGGCCATCGACCGGACGGTGAGCCCGGCGTAACCCGTCGTCCCCGGCCCGGCCGCCCCGGCCAGCCGGTTGCGGGCCACCGCCACCAGGTCGCCGAGCACGGCGCTGGCGGTCGGCTGCCCACCGGCACCCTGCCCGTAGAACATCAGCTCACCGGCCGCCTCGGCCTCGACGAAGACGGCGTTGAACGCGCCGCCGACCGCGGCCAGCGGGTGCGTGGTCGGGATCATCGCCGGGTGCACCCGGACGGCGACCGCGTCGTCGGCCCCGGATGCCCCGGTCACCCGCTCGCAGATGGCCAGCAGCTTGACCGTGCAGCCGATCTCGGCCGCCCGCGCCACGTCGGTGGCCGAGACCGCCGAGATGCCCTCGCGGTACACGTCGCCGGCCGACACCGGGGAGTGGAAGGCCAGCGAGGCGAGGATGGCGGCCTTCGCGGCGGCGTCGAAGCCGTCGACGTCGGCGGTCGGGTCGGCCTCGGCGTACCCGGCCTCGGTGGCCTCGGCCAGCGCCTCGCCGAACCCGGCGCCGGTCTCGGCCATCCGGGACAGGATGTAGTTCGTCGTCCCGTTGACGATGCCGACGACCCGGCGCAGCTGGTCGCCGGCGAGGGACTCGCGCAGCGGGCGCAGCAGCGGGATGGCCCCGGCCACCGCGGCCTCGTAGTACAGGTCGACGCCGGCCTCGGCCGCGGCGGCGTGCAGCGCCACCCCGTCGTCGGCCAGCAGTGCCTTGTTGGCGCTGACCACGGACTTCCCGGCGCCGATGGCGGCCAGGATCAGCGTGCGGGCCGGCTCGATGCCACCGATCACCTCGACGACCAGGTCGATGTCGGGCCGGGTGACCAGCCCCTCGGCGTCGGTGGTCAGCAGCTCGGGGGGCACCTCGGGGTGCCGGTCGGGGCGGCGGACGGCGACCCCGGCCACCTCGATCCGCCGGCCGATCCGGGCGGCCAGGTCCTCGGACTGCTCGGACAGCAGCCGCAGCACGGCCCCGCCCACGGTGCCGCAGCCGAGCAGTGCCACCTTCAGTGAGTCGCTCATGAGGTCGCTCCTGCAGCGTGCTCGGGTGCCGGCTGGTCGATCGCCGGGCTGGGGGCGGGCACGTCGGAGAGGACGGCGTCGAGGGCGAACACGTCGGACAGTGTCTGACGCCGCACGATCTCCGTGGCGGCGCCGTCCCGCACGGCGACCACCGGCGGCTTGAGCAGGTAGTTGTAGTTGCTCGCCATGGACCAGCAGTAGGCGCCGGTGGCGGCCACCGCCAGCAGGTCACCGGGCTGCACGTCCGAGGGCAGCCACAGGTCGCGGACCAGCACGTCGCCGCTCTCGCAGTGCTTGCCGACCACCCGGCACAGCGCCGGCGGGGCGTCGGAGTCGCGGTTGGCGAGCACGCAGGTGTAGCTGGCGTCGTAGAGGGCCGTGCGGATGTTGTCGCTCATCCCGCCGTCGACGGAGACGTAGTTGCGCACCAGCGGGGCGCCCGGCGAGCCGCCGGCCCCGAGCCGGACCGGCTTGATGGTGCCGATCTCGTAGAGGGTGACGGTGCCCGGGCCGGCGATCGCCCGGCCCGGCTCCACGGCCAGCCGCGGGACCGGCAGGTCGAGGGCGGCGCACTCGGCGGCCACGACCGAGCGCAGCCTCGCCGCGACGTCGGCGGCGCTGACCGGGTCGTCCTCGGCCAGGTAGGCGATGCCGAAGCCGCCGCCGAGGTTGAGCTCGCCCAGCACCTCGCCGGTGGCCTGGTGGACCTGGCCGAGCAGGCCGACCACCCGGTGCGCGGCGGCCTCGAAGCCGGCGGTGTCGAAGATCTGCGAGCCGATGTGGCTGTGCAGACCGGCCAGGTGCAGCGCCGGCTCCCGGATCACCCGGACGGCCGCGGTCAGCGCGTCGCCGGTGGCCAGCGAGAAGCCGAACTTCTGGTCCTCGTGGGCGGTGGCGATGAACTCGTGGGTGTGCGCCTCGATGCCGACGGTGGAGCGGATCAGCACCGGCACCGGGCTGCCGCCGGCGGCGACCCGGGCCTCGGCCAGCGGCACCAGGCGGTCGATCTCGTCGAAGGAGTCGAGCACCACGTGCCCGATGCCGACGTCGACGGCCAGCTGCAGCTCGATCAGCGACTTGTTGTTGCCGTGCAGCGCGATCCGCCCGGCCGGGAAACCGGCGGCCAGCGCGACGGCGAGCTCGTTGCCGCTGCAGGCGTCCAGGTGCAGCCCGTCCTCGGCGATCCAGCGGGCGACCTGGCCGCAGAGGAACGCCTTGGAGGCGTAGTGCACGTCGGCCGGCAGATCCGGGTCGGCGAAGGCGTCGGCGAAGTCCGCGGCCCGGCCGCGGAAGTCGCCCTCGTCCAGCACGAACAGCGGGGTGCCGTGCTCGCGGGCCAGGTCGGTGACCCGGCGGCCGCCCAGCTCGAGCTCGCCGTCGACCCGGCGGGCCGACCGCGGCCACACCTGCGGGTCCAGCGCGCCGAGCTCGGCCGGGGCCGGCCCGGCGGCCGGCGGCGGGGAGATGCCGGCGTGCAGCGGGCCCGCCGGGTGCGCCCTCACATCCGCTCCGGCGCGGACACACCGAGCACGGCCAGGCCGTTGCGCAGCACCGTCGCGGTCGCGGCGCACAGCCAGAGCCGGGCGGTGGTGACCGGCGTGGCCTCCTCGTCGCCGCGCGGCAGCACCCGGCAGGAGTCGTAGAACCGGTGGTAGGTGCCGGCCAGCTCCTCCAGGTAGCGGGCCACCCGGTGCGGGGCGCGCAGCTCCGCGGCCGAGGCGATCACCCGGGGGAACTCCCCCAGCGCCCGCAGCAGGTCGCTCTCCCGCTGGTGCGCCAGCAGCGCGGCGTCGACGTCGCCGGCCTCACCGAGGTGCAACCCGAGGTCGGCCGCGCCGCGCAGCAGCGAGGCGATCCGGGCGTGCGCGTACTGGACGTAGAAGACCGGGTTGTCGTTGGTCTTGCGGGTCCACTGGTCGAGGTCCAGGTCGATCTGCTGGTCGACCGAGGCCCGGGCCAGCGCGTACCGCGCGGCGTCGGCCCCGATGGCCTCGACCAGGTCCTCGAGGTTGACCACCGTGCCGGCCCGCTTGCTCATCCGCACCGGCTCGCCGTCCCGGACCAGGTTGACCAGCTGCCCGATGAGGATCTCCAGGTTGGTCTCCGGGTCGTCGCCCATCGCCGCGACCAGGGCCCTGTACCGGCCGACGTAGCCGGTGTGGTCGGCGCCGAGCATGATCACGACCTTGTCGAAGCCGCGCTCCCGCTTGTCCAGGTAGTAGGCGCAGTCGGCAGCGAAGTACGTGCGCTCACCGTCGCTCTTGACCAGCACCCGGTCCTTGTCGTCGGCGAAGTCGGTCGTCCGCAGCCAGACCGCACCGTCGGCCTCGTAGACGTGGCCCTGCTCGCGCAGCCGGGCGATCGCCTTGTCCAGCGCGCCCGTCTCGTGCAGCGTGCGCTCGCTGAAGTACACGTCGAAGACGACGCCGAAGCCGGCCAGCGAGCCGCGGATCTCGTCCCACATCAGCTCGACGCCGCGCGAGCGGAACAGCGCCAGCTGCTCCTCGTCGGACCGGTCGAGCACGCCGGCCTCGGCAGCGACCACCCGGGCGGCGATGTCGCCGATGTAGGCGCCGGCGTAGCCGTCCGCGGGGACCTCCCGTCCCTGGGCCGCCGCCTGCAGGCTCTTGGCGAACCGGTCGATCTGCGAGCCGGCGTCGTTGAAGTAGTACTCGCGGGTGACCTCCGCCCCGCTGGCGGTCAGCAGCCGGCCCAGCGCGTCACCGACGGCGGCCCACCGGGTGCCCCCGATGTGCACCGGCCCGGTCGGGTTGGCCGAGACGAACTCCAGGTTCAGCCGCTGCCCGGCCAGGATCTCGGTGCGCCCGTAGGACTCCCCCGCGGCGACCGCCCGGACGGCGATCCGCCCCAGCGCGTCCTTGGCCAGGGAGATGTTCAGGAAGCCCGGGCCGGCGACGTCCACGGCCGCGACCCCGTCGACGGTGCGCAGCTCGGTGGCCAGCAGCTCGGCCACCTCGCGCGGCGGGCGACCCGCGCCCTTGGCCAGCCGGAGCGCCACGTTGGTGGCGTAGTCGCCGTGCTCGGGGTTCTTCGGGCGCTCGATCACGACCTCGTCGGGCACGGCGACCGCGAGGGCCCCGCGCTCCACGGCCGCCGCGACAGCGGACCGGACGACGTCACTGAGCTGCTCGGGTGTCACCGATCGATCGTACTGAGACCGGCATCCCCGATCTGACCTGCCCGCCTCCCGTCCCAGTGGGTGAGCAGAGCGACACCCGCACGGGCGCTCGTCGGCCGGATGCCCACAGGTCAGCGACCTAGACTCGCTCGCGCCGTGCGGGACCTGCCCGCGACGGACGGACGCGTGCGCCGGCACCAGGCGGCGCAGCGACCGACGCACACCAGCGAGGAGCGGCAGTGGCCAAGGACCCCAAGCCCGAGAACGGCCGCGCACCCGGCGGCACTTCCCGCGGGGGGTCCGGCTCCAGCAGCGCCGGCCAGCGCCCCGGTGGCGTGCCGGGCAAGGGCGCCGGTGGCCGCAGCTCCACGAGCACGGGGCCGCAGGGCAAGGGCCCGGGCGGGAAGGGCCGCACCCGCCCGCCGGCCAACGTCGTCACCCAGCAGAAGCCGTGGGGCCTGATCGCCGGCGCGGTCGCCGTCGCCGTCTTCGCCGCCGCCATCCTGACCTACGCCGTCGTGCAGGTGAACAGGTCCAACGCGAACCAGGTCACCTCGGTCGACCAGATCGCGGACCTGCAGTCCTACGACTACGCCGCCGGCCAGGAGCACGTCGGCACACCGGTCACCTACACCGAGACCCCACCGGTCGGTGGGCCGCACGACCTCGAGTGGGCCGACTGCACCGGCACCGTCTACGACGTGGACATCCGGCACGAGAACGCCGTGCACTCGATGGAGCACGGCGCCGTGTGGATCACCTACGACCCCGACACGATCAGCGACGAGGACCTGAGCACGCTGGAGGACATGGTCGAGGGGCGCTCCGGGCTGATGCTCTCCCCGTACGCCGGCCTCGGCTCGACGATCAGCCTGCAGTCCTGGAACCACCAGCTGGCCGTGGACTCCGCCTCCGACGAGCGGGTGCAGCAGTTCGCCGACTTCCTGACGTTCAACTCCGACGTCGAGGGGGCCTACCCCGAGGTCGGCGCCAGCTGCGAGAACCCGACCTTCATCAGCGAACCGCTGGTCGTCGGTGACGGCAGCCGGGCCGGTTCCTCGGCCGCGGTGCCCACCGACGCCGCGACGACGCCGACCGAGTCGACGGAGAGCGGGACGTCGACGCCGTGACCCCCGAGTCCGACGCGCGAGGACCGAGGTGAGGACATGACCGGTCTCCCGGACGAGGACGGCACCACCGAGCCGGACGCCGGCCGCGGCGCGCGCTGGCTGACCGTCGTCCTGGCCGCGGTGATCGCCGTCGGCCTGCTGCTGGCCGGCGGCGGGCTGGCCGTGGGGCTGGGCATCGGGCGCACCGAGCAGCCCACCGCGGACTCGGTGGACGCCGGGTTCGCCCGGGACATGTCCCGGCACCACCTGCAGGCGGTGGAGATGGCCAACCTGGCGCTGACCAGCAGCCAGGACACCGAGGTGCGGCGGCTGGCCTTCGACATCTCCTCCACCCAGACCAACCAGGTGGGGCGGCTGCAGGGCTGGCTGTCGATGTGGGGCCTGCCGCTGACCGCCGGCGAGACGATGGCCTGGATGTCCGGCGAGTCCATGGCCGGGCACGACGCGTCGCACGTGGACGGCGCTGACGCCGACGGTGCGGTGATGCCCGGCATGGCCACCGAGACCGAGCTGGCCCAGCTCCGCTCGCTGTCCGGGACGCCGTTCGACGTGTTGTTCCTGCAGCTGATGATCCGGCACCACCAGGGCGGCCTGGAGATGGCCCAGTACGGCCACGACCACGCCGCCGTCGACGTGGTCCGGGGGCTGGCCCGGTCGATCGCGGAGACCCAGACGGCCGAGACGACGACCATGGAGGCGATGCTCCGCCAGCGTGGCGGCAGCCCGTTGCCCGCTCCCTGACCGGGACCGGGGCCCCTGCGGGCACCGCGCCCGCTGGCTGGTAACGTCCCACCGGCGCCGAGCGAGAGCCTGCGCGCGCACCACCGCGGAACGAGCCCCCGTAGCTCAGGGGATAGAGCACTGCCCTCCGGAGGCAGTGGCGCAGGTTCGAATCCTGCCGGGGGCACCATGCCCGAGGCTCAGACCGCAGACTCCCCGCCCGCCCAGGACCTCGTCCCGGGCGGGCGGAGTCGTCTGCGCACCCCGGTTCCCCTCCTCGACGCGGGGGCTCAGGCCTGCTCCACCCGCCCCTCGACGACCGCGAACCGCCGGGTGGTCTGCACCGCCGTCAGCATCCGCCGGTCGTGGGTCACCAGCAGCAGCGTGCCGGTGTACTCGGCCAGCGCCTGTTCCAGCTGCTCGATCGCCGGCAGGTCCAGGTGGTTGGTCGGCTCGTCGAGCACGAGCGCGTTGACCCCGCGGGCCTGCAGCAGCGCCAGCGCCGCCCGGGTCCGCTCCCCTGGCGACAGCGTGCCGGCCGGGCGCTGCACGTGGTCGGCGCGCAGGCCGAACTTGGCCAGCAGGGTGCGCACCTCGGCGTCGGGCAGGTCGGGCACCTCGGCGCCGAACGCGGCCGCCAGCGGCTCATCGCCGAGGAAGAGCCCGCGGACCTGGTCGACCTCGCCCAGCCGCACGCCCGACCCCAGGGACGCCGTCCCCTCGTCCAGCGGCAGCCGGCCCAGCAGCGCGGCCAGCAGGGTGCTCTTGCCCGAGCCGTTCGCCCCGGTGATCGCCACCCGGTCGCCCCAGTCGACCTGCAGGTCCACCGGGCCCAACGTGAACGAGCCCCGGTGCACCACGGCCCCGCGCAGGGTCGCCACGACCGCGCCGGCCCGTGGGGCCGCGGCGATCTCCATCCGCAGTTCCCACTCCTTGCGCGGCTCCTCGACCACCTCCAGCCGCTCGATCCGCCGCTCGGTCTGCTTGGCCTTGGCCGCCTGCTTCTCCGAGGACGACCGGTTGGCGGCCTTGATGTGCTTGTCGCCGTCCTTGGACTTCTTGATCGAGTCCCGGACGCCCTTGGCCATCCAGTTGCGCTGCATCTGCGCCCGGGACTCCAGGCCGGCCCGGGTGCCGGCGTACTCCTCGAACTCCTCGCGGGCGTGCCGGCGGGCCACCTCGCGCTCCACCAGGTAGGCCTCGTAGCCACCGTCGTGCACCCGCACCAGCTGCTGGGCCAGGTCCAGCTCCACCACCCGGGTGACCGTCCGGGCCAGGAACTCGCGGTCGTGGCTGACCACCACCACACCGACTGCCCCGTTCCCGTGTCCCAGCCCGGTGACGAAGCGCTCCAGCTGCTCCAGGCCGGCCAGGTCCAGGTCGTTGGTCGGCTCGTCCAGCAGCAGGACGTCGTAGCGGCTCAGCAGCAGCGAGGCCAGCCCGACCCGGGCCGCCTGCCCACCGGAGAGGCCGACCGTCGCCGCGACCAGCGCGACCCCGGGGGCGACGGTGGCCACCACCGCCTCGGCGCGCTCCGCCAGGTCGGCACCGCCCAGGGCCAGCCAGCGCTCCAGTGTGTCGCCGTAGCGGTCGTCGGCGCCCGGCGTCCCCACGGTGAGCGCCTCGGTGGCCTGCTCCATCGCCCGCTCGGCGGCGGCGACCCCGGTGCGGCGGGCCAGCAGGTCCAGCACCGTCTCCCCGGGGCGACGGTCGGCCTCCTGCGGCAGGTAGCCGACCGTCGCCGACGGCGGGGACAGCGAGATCTCCCCTGCCTCGGCCGGCAGCACCCCGGCCAGGGTCTGCAGGAGCGTTGACTTGCCGGCCCCGTTCACCCCGACCAGGCCGACCACGTCGCCGGGGGCGACCACCAGGTCGAGGTCGGTGAACAGGACCCGGGCGCCGTGACCGGCGGCCAGTCCACGGGCGAGCAGCGTGGCGGACACGCACCCATCGTGCCGACCGCCGTCCCGGCCGCGCGCGGCGGTTCCCCCACGAGGCCGATCACCCGGGCCGATCACCGGGCCGATCTGCCGGGCAGGTCAGCCGGCCGGGGTGTCCCCCGGCCGGTCGTCGCCCGGCGCCTCGAGCACGTCGTCGGCGATCTCGTCCAACAGGTCCTCGAACGCGCCCACGCCGGGGACGGCGTCGTCCTCGACCCTGCGGCGGCGGACCAGCCACGGCTGCAGGTGGTCGTAGCCGCGTACCGACACCCGGCTCAGCGGGCGCACCCGGTAGTCGCGCACGCCGCGCAGCTGCCGGGCCAGCTCGTGGTCGACCAGCAGGGTGGAGGGGTGGGCCAGTGAGGTGAGCCGGCTGGCCAGGTTGACCACCGGCGAGTAGACGTCGCCGAGCCGGGTGAGCACCGTGCCGAAGGCGGCTCCGACGCGCAGCGGTGGGCGGTCGGCGGCGGTCCACTCCTCGGGCAGCCGGAGCGCGATCTCCACGGCGTCCACCGGCTCGGCGCAGGTGAAGAGCACGCCGTCGCCCACGGTCTTGACCACCCGGCCGCGGTGCCGGGCGATCACGTCGGCGGCCAGGCCCTCGAAGTCCTCGACCATCGCGCCCAGCTCGCGGCCGCCCATGCCGCGGCTGCGCGAGGTGTAGCCGACCAGGTCGGCGAAGCCGACGGCGAGCTCCCGCCGGTCGACGGTGCCCGGGGCCGCCAGGAACAGCCGGCCGGCGTTCGCCGCAAGGTGTCGGCGCCAGACGTAGTCCTGCAGCTCGCGCATCAGCGGCAGCAGCTGCTCGGTGGAGCGGACGATGTCGGCCTCGACGTCCTCGCGACCCCCCGCGGCCCCGGTGGCCGGGGTGACCAGCGCGGCCAGCATGTCGGTCTGCCAGTCGGCCAGCCGGGACAGCGACTGCCCCATCGCCCGGGCGATCGAGGCCTCGGCGCCCGGGTCGACGAAGCCGGAGTCGATCAGCGCCGACAGCCGGGCGAGCGCCGTCACGTCGGCGTCGGTGAACGCGGGGTCGTCATCGGGGACGTCGGCGAAGCCGAGGGCCCGCCACAGCCGCTGGGTGCGCTCGGCCGGCATGCCGGCCAGCTCGGCCACCTGCCGACGGGTGTAGCGGCGCGGCCCCCCGAGGAGCAACCGCTCCAGGGACTCGCGGGGGTCCGGGCCGCCGGGAGGAGGGCCAGGTGGCGGGTGTGGCAGCGGTCAGCCCGTGGCGTGCACGACGAGGACGTCGACCGACGAGCGGCGGGTGGCGTCGATCGGCACCGACCCGAGCAGCCGGGCGTCACGAGCCCCGGCGAGGGCGCCGGCGCGCAGCGCGGACTCCGACCCGTCGGTGCCGACGACCACCGTGCAGTAGGCGTTCACGGCACTCCTCGCTGGGCTCGGCGGCCGTGTCCACGGCGCTGGTGTGCTGGTCCGTCCGGCGCGGAACCTACCGAACGGCGGCCGTCCCCGGTGTGCCGGGGGTCACGCTGAGCGGCTCGCCACAGCAGGGAGGTGCTGGCCGCGGAGTGGCTGGGTGCGCTTGGATGACCACCGGTGCCGGACCCGCCGGCGACACGAGGAGGACGAGATCAGCAGCGGCAGAACGGCCGCCGTCGACCCCGTCCGGGTCGACGTGAACGGCCTCACGAAGACGTTCGGCAAGGTCCGCGCGGTCGACGACCTGAGCTTCACGGTCGAACCTGGCCAGGTGACCGGGTTCCTCGGCCCCAACGGCGCGGGGAAGACGACGACCCTGCGCATGGCGCTCGGCCTCATCACCCCCGACACGGGCACCACGACCTTCAACGGCATCCCGTACGCCGCCCTCCCCGAGCCGATGCGCCAGGTCGGCGCGGTGCTGGAGACGGCGTTCCACCCGGCGCGCAGCGGGCGGGACCACCTGCGGGTGTACTGCCGCGCCACCGGGCTCCCGGCCGGCCGGGCCGACGCGGTGCTCGAGCAGGTCGGCCTCGGCCCGGCCGGCAGGCGCCGGGCCGGCGGCTACTCGCTGGGCATGCGCCAGCGACTGGGCCTGGCCACGGCGCTGCTCGGTGACCCGTCGGTGCTGGTCCTGGACGAGCCGGCCAACGGCCTGGACCCCGAGGGCATCCAGTGGCTGCGCGGCTTCCTCCGCCACCTGGCCCACGACCAGGGCCGCACGGTGCTGGTCTCCAGCCACCTGCTGGCCGAGGTCGAGCAGACCGCCGACCGGGTGGTCATCGTGGGCGCCGGCCGACTGGTCCGGCAGGGCTCGATGGCCGAGCTGCGCTCCGGCGCGGGGGACGCCGGCAGCGTGCTGGTCCGCAGCCCCGAGGTCGCCCGGTTCGCCGAGCTGCTGCGCTCCGCCGGCACGACGGTCGACG
>Ga0210040_10007071_pt1 | contig 13749 bp, 7 predicted proteins | sample CryGeyCG12114_NA_FD_185462 | JGI IMG/M metagenome (GOLD analysis project Ga0210040, IMG submission 185462) | Groundwater microbial communities from aquifer - Crystal Geyser CG19_WC_8/21/14_NA (SPAdes) (version 2) | ecosystem: Environmental > Aquatic > Deep subsurface > Groundwater | place: USA... | reverse complement strand
ATTTCTGCATATAATATAGATGTTGATGGAAATACCTATTAAAGTAAGATTGTTTAGGATACTAAATTCTAAAATTGAAGATTGACCTTTGTTGAGCTTACTTATTTTATTTGTAAACAATTACAATGGGGTTAATTATTTTGCAAAGCTTCTTACCTACGGCTAATTTTTGTTGGGATATCCAATAAAAACATTTCGGCCAGAGCCAAAGCATAATCAGTAACATTTGTAACATAGGTGTTAAACTGAATAGCCACTACTACTTTTTCTTTTGGAAAGTTGATAAGGAAAGAGTTTGTACCTTTTACCGAGCCGCTATGACCATACCAGGTACGACCGGAGATATCCTGTCCACTCCACCAGATTAATCCCTGACCTAAAGGATCTTTCTGCACATTCGGATCAGCTTCAAAAGCTTTCTTATTCTTATCAAATTGGGGTTTATACATTTTTTCGACAGTTGCCGGCTTTAATAATATGCCCCGGTTTATAGCAAGGGCCAGTTTTACCATATCTTCAGGAGTAGAAATAATGCCTCCACTGGCATATTTATAGCTTACATCTTCGTAGGGTGCATTTATAAGAATGCCTTTGCTGTCGCGCACGTAACCTTTGCCTCTGTTAGGTATGATGCGAGATGGTACATCAAAACAAGTACTGAGCATACCTGCCGGTAACCACACGTTTTTTTTCATGTATTCTTCAAACTCCATTCCGGTTACCTTCTCAATAATACCGTGCATAAGCGTACTGGAGTAAGAGGAGTAAGCATAATAGGAGCCGGGTTCAAATAAAAGTGCATCGTCGCGGAATATCGTAGTAGATTCTTCGAAAGTATCGTAATGACGCATGCGTTTTACACCATGTTCTTCCTGGTCTTTTTTAGTATAATGCCTGGTTCCGGAGGTATGCGTTAGGATATGATTAATTGTTATTGGTTTTTGCTTTTTGGGCATATAAGGCAAATACTTCTGAATTTCGTCGTCTAAATTTATAAGCCCTTTTTCAATTAATTGCATCATCGCCACTACAGCATAAGCTTTGGAAATTGATCCGATGTTGTGGATAGTTTTACCGTCCTGCGGAACCTTGTTATCCAGATCAGCAAAGCCGGTACCTCCTGAATAAATTAGCGTGCCATTTACAGCTATGGCCGCTGACACCCCCGGAGCACCAGTTTCTTCGGCTATTCGCTGCAGATAATTCTGTACATATTCTTTATCAGGAAAGCTTTGCTGTAAGCTTGTAGATGGTTTAGCAAAACCTTGGGCAGAAACCAGATAATTTCCCTGTAATAAGAATAAAATAGCTAAGCCAAGGAAAACTGTAAATCTTTTAACCGGAATCGGAGGGGAAGGTATACAATTGAGCATAAAGTTAAATTTTCTTATTTTATTAAAAAGTTGTTTAATTAATGTTTAGGTGAAATACCTTTCCTGTTATTAATGGAGTAAAGTAATGGCGATAGTAACCATTTGTATAAATATTGTGAATGTTGTTAGAGGAGGCTAAGCTTTTTCTTACAAGAAAAAGGTTAAAGTTAGGATGGTTGATTAAAGAGTTGAAAATTATGAATTAACCTAATTATTAAGTAAATAGGCAAAATTAAAAGTACATAAATATTGATTGTTGTAGGTATTCAGGAAGTTGAAAGTCCATAAGATACTATAAGAAAAGTCTTGTGTCTAATATCTTGATACTTGTGTCTATTTATTTAATTCCCATATCCAGCTTTTTCCAGATCGCGCAGGCTTTTAAAAGAGTTGGCAGGTTTTAAATAATCGGCTAAAAATTTATAAACTTGCAGGCGGCTTTCTTTCCCTTGTTTGGTGTCGATGCGGTTAAAAGTATGACCGCCCGGAACATCTTTGTAAATTTCATAATCAAATTTCTTTCCTTCTGCTTTTAAAGCCTGAATCAGGTGTTCTACTTCCAGTACATTCACGTCTTCGTCGTTCGTGTTGGTATGTATGAGTAAAGGCGTTTGTAGTTTGGCGGCATTCCAGGCTGGCGAACGTTTGCGGTACTCGTCTACGTTTTCGTAAGCTGATTTGCCTATATGGTAATCGGCGGAATAAGCATCGCGATATCCCTGGGTTTTGTAACCCATTCTTGCCACCAGATCACTTACCGGCACCCCAGCATAGGCTACCTTATAATCTTTAGGATGATCAAAAATATTCATTAAGGTAATCATGCCGCCATGGCTCCAGCCCATAATACCAACCCGTTCTTTATCAATAAAACCATAGTTTTCGACCATGTAATCCCGACTGGCTTTAACATCCTCATTTTCTAAACCGCCATAGTCAATCTGTTCGTAAAAACCCCGTCCATAGCCCGTGCTGCCTCTGTATTCCGGAGCTACTACTACATATTGCTGGGCTACCAACTCTCGGATAATATGAGCATAAAACGTATTAAAATTAGAATGAACTCCACCGTGCGGCAGTACCAGCAAAGGATATTTTTTACCGGCATCTATTTTTTTGGGAAGAAAAACATAAGAATTAAACCGTACCGGATTTTTAGCGCCTTGCCCCGTTGGGTTTTTAATAATGTGCGGGGGTGGTCCGGTAATTACCACTTTGTCTACGTAAGCAATATCTCCTACCTTATTATACCAGGTTATATCATCAATGGCTTTTTCGAGCTGATCTAAAGTAAAATTAAGGCTTTCAATTTGTCGGTTTAATCCCTCAATCTGTCGTTGCGGGTCCGGACTGGCTGTTTGCGCTGTACTTTTTATTTTAAAAAAGCTTATAAAAAGGAGTAGCATGAAAGAAAGGCGCAGATACTTCATAGTTTTAAATGAGACAGGTTGATTTATGGTTAAAAATTAGTTCTGGTTTTTGGGGAAGCATTTACGTAAGTTGCCAGTGAAGAATTAATTATTCTAAAATATATAACCTACTATTAAAGCTATTTAGGATAATCAGGTTATTCCAAACCTGCCAGGTTTACCAAAAAAACTCCTTTGCCAAAAAACTCCTTTACAAAAAAAATAAAAATATTTTTTATTAAATTATGAGGCTGAATATTATAAAACAATTCTAATAAAATTATATTAATGATACAAATATTTTAATTAAATAAGCATACATTTAAACGTTTTTGATTTTGTAAAGCCTGCCGGCAGTTTACAAGTATGGATAAGACTCCTTCCTGTAAACATTTATATGGTACTTATTAAATTAAGAGATAGATAGCTATTTTAAACTGGTAAAGATCCGTATTCTTATTTACCTAAAAGTATTTAGCCTTATAAGTTGCTGTAAAATCTGATGTAAAACAGGTAATTACCAGGTTTATTCCACAAAATAAGTTGTACTCCTTAATACTTGATAGACCAGTGTAATATTAATTAAAAAGGTATCTGGTTAATATGCTAAGGTCTAATTGGGATTTATAAATTATAATAAAATAATGTCATTTTATTTAATAAAAGCTACAAAGGGAAAATTTTAGACTAATATTTTAAAAAAAGTAAAAATTTTCTAAAATATACCTTTAAGTATTGTGGGTTTTACAGGTAAACTTGTATAATTGTGAAATATATACATATAAATTAATGCTATAATGAAAATTTTTGTAATCCATTAGGCTTCTTTTAATTATTATTTGAACTCCTCTTTTGCTTCTATCCTTTTTTAAACTTAGCTAATATTATGAAAAACAGTTTACTTTTAGTGATATTCATTTGGCTGTTGCATGGTAGCTATGCCATAGCTCAGGGACAAACTGTATCCGGGAAAGTTACTTCTCAGGATGATGGTTCAGCTCTTCCGGGAGTAACAGTTGCTGTTAAAGGTACATCTAACGGTACAAGTACCGATGCTGAAGGAAATTACAGCCTCCCGGTTCCTGCGCAAGGTGGGGTTCTGGTGTTTTCTTTTATCGGAATGGTCGCAAAGGAAATTGCAATTAATAACCAGACCAGGATAAACGTAACGTTGGCTCCAGATGCCAAACAGTTATCCGAAGTAGTGGTATCAGCCTTAGGTTTTAAAGAAAATAAAGATAAACTAGGTTCTACCGCATCTGTAGTAAAAGCCGAAGATATAACGCGTTCCGGTGAAACCGGGGTAATTAATGGTTTAGCCGGCCGTGCCTCCGGGGTTCAGATTTCCCGTTCAACCGGTGATCCGGGAGCTGGCTCCAATATTCAAATCAGGGGGCAAAATACCATTACAGGTTCAAATCAACCGTTGGTTATTATTGATGGTGTGCCCATGAGTAATAACACAATAGGCGATGTGAGGGGCGGGGTTGCCCAACAGTCGCGTTTAAATGACATTAACCCGGAAGATGTTGCCTCTATGCAAGTGTTAAAGGGTGCTTCAGCGGCAGCATTATGGGGATCGAGAGCTGCCAATGGCGTTATAGTTATTACTACTAAAAAAGGTGCTGATGATAACAAAATTAATATTTCCTATAGCACAACTGCTTCATTTGACAGAGTAAACCGATTACACCCTTTGCAGGAAGCCTACGGACAAGGAACAGGAGGTGTATACAACCCGACCTCAACTTTAAGCTGGGGAGACAAAATTGCAGACCGTTCCGGCGCAGCGGATGAAGTAAACATGAATGGAGCAAGATTTGAAGCCTATAACGGACAGGTTTTTTACCCAGTCATTAAGAAGAATTCTAGGGAAACTTATGTTGATGAACGATTAGATGCTGTTTTCCGAACAGGTACCTATTTTGATAATAACCTTAGTTTAAGTGGGGGCAATGAAAAAGGAAACTTCTACTTAAGCCTTGGAGATTTGCGTCAGAAAGGAATTTTTGCCGGGCAGAGTGATTACAATAGAAGTTCTGTCCGTTTCAACAGCTCAAGGCAATTTAATGAGATTATCAGAGCGACTACCAATGCTAACTATGTTAGAACAACTTCTAACCGGATACAAAAAGGAGACAACGCATCAGGTTTATATATAGGTCTGACGCGTACTTCTCCTGATTTTGATAGTCGCTCATGGATTGGAAATTATTACGCTTCTCCTACTGCATCTCCAATCCTTAACCGGCAACGCACCTACCGAAACCCGGTGGGAGCTTCAGCAAACCCAGGTTATAATGATCCGCTGTGGGTAATTAATGAGCAAACCAATACCAGCCATGTAGATCGCTTTCTGGTAAATTCTGAAATAGTTGTCAGCCCCATGAATTGGTTTAACGTTACCGCTCGCGGTGGTATTGATAGTTATACAGACAGGCGTATTACTAACTTTCCGGTTGCTGATGCCACTAATTCAGGACGGGGGCAATTTGAAGAGCAAACGATAAAGGAAACTGAATTGAACATGGATGTAATCGGCCGGGCCATGAAAGATTTTGGAACGAATGTGACAAGTACCTTAATAGTTGGATTTAACATAAACGACCGCAAGTACAATAGTCAGGGAGGTGTAATGACCAATTTTATTATACCGGATGCTCCGGCAAATTTTAATAACTCCACCAGAGAAAACAACTACCCATATACCAGCACCACCCACAGACGAATGGCGCGTTTGTATTCCAGTCTTAATCTGGGCTTTTATGATCAGTTATTTGTAAATGTTTCGGCAGCAGGCGAATCCGGATCTACTTTCGGTAACGAATCAAAATCTACTTTTTACTATCCTTCCGCGGATGTGGCCTGGCAATTTAATCAACTACTAGGATTAAGTAATAATATTTTGTCTTTTGGCAAACTGCGGGCGGCTTTTGGTATAGTTGGTATACAACCGGATGCCTATCAGAATACTACGCCGTACATCAATGCATCCTTTAGCGGCATCTATGCAAATCCTATTAGTGGAACAGGATATGGTGGAGCCTATGTGCAGAGCAGTTCCCAGGGTGATCCTGATTTGCGCCCTGAACGAAAGACAGAATGGGAGGTAGGTACTGATTTACGTTTCTTTAACGATAAACTTACTGCTGGTTTCACTTATTACCAAAACAAGATAAATGATCTTTTATTAAATGTTGCAGCAGCAGGTTCTTCCGGATTTAGTACCACATACACGAATGCAGGTAGCATGGAAAATAAAGGATTAGAAGTGGACCTGAACTATAATCTCTTAAAACGCGATGATTTTAACTGGAATGTTTTTGCTAATTGGAGTCGTAATAAAAACCAGGTGACCAACTTGGCCGGTACAGATAACATCGTGTTAACTGGAGGTGCGCTGGCTACGGTGGCTAAAGTAGGCTATTCACTATCTTCTTTTTACGGGGGTACGGCGCAGCGAAATGAAGATGGTTCCTTGAACCTGACAGATACGGGGTTCCCAAGACTTTCTAACGTACTTAGTATAGTTGGTGATCCAAACCCGGATTGGCGCGGTGGCTTTGGTACAAACGCTTCTTACAAAGACTTTTCTTTAAATGTACTTTTTGAAACCTCCCATGGGGGTGACTTTTATGAAGGTACAAGAGGTGTTCTGGTAAATTTTGGTACCCATGCCGATGTAGGTAATGAGGTTACCCTTACCCAGGATATGTATAATTATGCCGGAAAACTTATTCCGGCAGGAAGCACGGTGCGAGGAAACATTGCTGATTATGGCAGTGGCCCTGTGTTGTTAGATCAATCTTGGTATACTACCCTGGGCGGGCACTCCGGTCAATTAACAGAACAATTTGTGACTGACGGAAGCTGGACGCGTGTTCGGGAACTCACTTTAGGGTATAGTTTAAACTCAGAAGGATTCCGGAAAAAGATTAAACTGCAATCAATTGATTTTGCCATAACTGCTCGTAACCCCTTTTTATGGACAAAAGTAGTGGGCGTCGATCCGGAAACAAATGTGTCTGGTGTAGGAAATGCCCGTGGGGTAGACTACTTCAATAACCCAAGCACCAGATCATTGCTTTTTAGTATTAAATTCAATTATTAGTTTCCAAATTCAGAAAAATGAAAAAAATATATAAACCTATTTTAGCCGTTTTGGTAAGCATACAACTTTTCTCTTGTGAAAAGATTGTAGACGATCTGAACGTGGATCCCAATAACCCGACAGATGCTCCCGCAAACTTCGTTTTTACGGGAACGCAATTAGCGAATGTTGCCGTACAGGAAGGTCAGGCAAGCAGATTAAGTCTCATCTGGACTGGATACGGAACCGGTGTTTTCCAGCAATACGGAACTTGGCATGCTTATGCAATTACATCCAGCAACTTCGATGAAGATTGGAATAATGTTTTTACCGGGACAAACAAAAATGCTTTAATAACCATCCAGAAAGCAGAGGCCCTTGGTAATAGGAAGATGGTCGGCATTACTAAAATTGTACAGGTTAACTCGCTGGGTACTGCTACTGAGCTTTGGGGAGATATTCCCTATGAAGAGGCCGGGCGAAATGAGGAGTATACGAATGCCAGGTTTGAGAGCCAACAAGAGCTATATCCTAAGCTGATTGCCCGATTAGATGAAGCCATCGCTGATTTAAACTCAGGCATTGGTACAGTAGGAGCTGAAGATATTCATTTTAGCGGTGATGCCACTAAATGGACACAAGTTGCCTATACCCTGAAAGCCCGGCTTTTAATGGACACAAAGCAGTATGATGCTGCTTACGCAGCAGCGGAACAAGGTATTAGTTCCTATACGAACTCTTTATATGCACCCCATGGCACCATCCCTAGTGTAAATCAAAATCATACTTTTAGCTTACTAACGGATGTGCGGGCGGGTAGTATAACCGCCGAAGGTGCCTATAATGCCGAATTATTGAATCCATCCAGTTCTATTTATAGGGGCAACGCTAAGACGGATGAGACAGCCAGATTTAAATATTACTATTTGGAAAATGGAGTAAATGCTCCTGGTACAATTGAGCCAAATACGCTTACTACTACTGCTGCTAGAGGGTTTTTCGCCATGGATGCTGATTTCCCAATGGTTACTTATCAGGAAAACATACTTACATTAGCCGAAACAGCCTTACGTTCAGGAAGAGGTTTAGAATTGGCTTTAGCACACCTTAATATGTACCGTAGTTTTTTAGATAAGGGAGGGTATATCGACCCAACTTATCAGGTAAGTGCCACGCTTAATTATGAGCCTTATGTATTGGAAGACTTTGAAGTTGGTGGTATAGAAAATCAGGATGGTATCTCGCCAGAAAATGCTTTGCTGCGTGAAATACTGGAAGAAAGATATGTTACTTTTTACGGTCAGCATCTAGGCTGGAATGATGAGCGTCGTACTCGCAAGGAGGCTTACGGAATAAAATTGCAGCCTAACAATGGAAATGAACTCCCGTCCCGGTTTATCTATTCCCAAAATGAACTGAATTCTAATGTTAATAGCCCAAATCCTGCCCCCAGCTTATTTGACCCCATTTTTATATATCAATAAGTAATTACCAATTTATGTTAAAGCCGGTTATTGCTGCTGTTATGAGGCAATAACCGGTTTTTTAAAAAAGCGATTATAGTAACCTTGTTTTGATAAATTTGGGATTTCTATTGGTTGTTTATACCATATATAAAACAGTTTATATCTCATAATTATAGTTGAGTTGTAGTATTTGCATTTTAACTGAGACAGACTAGTCTGGCTGAATTAAAGTAAAAGCGCTGTGCGCAGTGCCAGCGCAAACCCGCATGCTGAAAGCCAATTTAAAAATGTACAAAATTCGATAAAGGCTCTTATGAATGCGGGTGCCCGGGTTACGCCGGGTACCGATTCGCCCCATATACCCAATGAGTTAAGTTTACAAGCCGAGTTATTTACTCCTTTAAGCAGAATAAATCCAGGTTCTGTCTACAATTAAAGCATCAACAGCAATGTCTTTGTTAATACTTTTTTCGGTTGCTTACGGGCAGGTTCTTAAATATATAACAGGATTAAATATTAAATTAATAGAGTTTAAATGAAAACATTTTTTATTCTTTTATTCTTTGTTGCTTCTATCAGTGTTCAGGCCCAAATATTTTCTCCTGCCGAAATCAAGGCACTCAGGAAAGAAGCTAAACAAATTACTATCATTAAGGATAAATGGGGGGTGCCCCACGTATATGCGAAAACGGATGCACAGGCTGTATTCGGTATGAGTTACGTACAATGTGAAGAGTTTTTTGATAAGGTAGAGGCGTCGCTTATAAGTAGACTAGGCCGTCAGGCCGAAGTAGATGGTGAAAAAGCGGTTTACAAAGATCTTTGGTCGCGTATTTATACCGATTCTATCCGGGCAAAAGCCTTGTATAGTGAATCACCTAAATGGCTGCAACAGCTTTGTGAGGGCTTTGCCGGAGGCATTAATTTCTATATGTTAACCCATCCGGAAAAAAAACCAAAACTCATTACCCGGGTAGAGCCTTGGATGTGTCTGATGAACAACATACCATCTGTTGGAGGCAGCAATATCGATGAAGAAGATTTTATCGCCTTGTACGCTAAAAAGATTCCGAAATTTTCTTCTTATGCACCGCTAAAAGAATCAAATGAGTTCCTTGAACCGTCAGGATCTAATGGATGGGCCATAGCTCCTTCGCGTACTAAAAGCAAAAATGCGATGCTTTTAATTAATCCGCATTCCGAGTTTTATGGACGTATTGAGATTCAGTTAGTCAGCAAACAAGGATTAAATTCTTACGGAGCCCCATTTCTGGGGCAATTCAGTATCTTTCAGGGATTTAATGAAAATTTAGGCTGGATGCATCCGGTTTCTTTATCGGATGCAAAAGATTTGTATGCCGAATCGGTAGAGCGAAAAGACGGTAAGTATTATTATAAGTATAACGGAACACTACGTCCGATGGACAGCACCGAGATTACTATTCCGTACAAAAAAGGCAACGGACTGCTGACTAAGAAAATTATGGTGTACCGTACACACCACGGGCCGGTAGTATCTATCTTAAATAACAAATGGATAGCTTTAAAAACCATTGATGCCAACATTGATCTGCTGGCAATGCATTGGGAGAAGATGAAAGCCAAGAATTTAAAACAGTTCGAAGCCGCCATGAACAAACGTGCTATGACGGGAAGTAATGTGGTTTATGCCGACAGAGACGGAAATATTGCTTACTGGCACGGCAATTTTGTTCCTCAAAAAGATCCTACTTTAGATTGGAAACGTCCGGTTGATGGTAGCACAGACGCAACCGAATGGCAAGGAACGTATTCCCTCGATCAAATTCCCCATTACAAAAATCCGGCAAATGGCTGGTTACAGAATTGTAACTCTACCGTGTTATACGCTACCGGTTCTTATGATACATTAATGAGCAAAAAGCCTTTGTATATGTTACCCGACGGGCAAACACCAAGAGCCATGAATGCCGTCCGGGTGCTGGATAAATTGCAGGATGCCACCATCAATGATATAATTGCGGCTGGGCATGATACTTATTTACCTAATGCAGCTCGTTTGGTGCCTAATCTTATTGCTGCTTTTGATGACACATTAACCAGTACTTCAGAACTTGCCGCTCCGATTGCAGCCTTAAAAGCATGGGACTTCCGAACAGATACCAGTTCGGTTGCCACCACTTTAGCAGTATTGTGGATTGAGAAAATTATCGAACTAAATGTTGCTAATCTCCAAAAACCCTATACCAACGAAGAAAGATATTCGGTAACCAACGGAGCTGCGATTTCCACCGATAAACTTTCAGAACAGCAGTTAGTAGATTCTTTTAAAGCCGTTGTTTCAGAATTGAATAAAGATCATGGTACCTGGAAAGTAAGTTGGGGTAGTGTTAACCGCTACCAAAGAAATCTAAATGGTCAAAAAGTAAGTGATAAAGAGGCAAGTTGGGCTTTGCCGGCTACTCCTGGTTATCTAGGCTCGTTAAATGCTTATGTAAGCAAGAAAACGCCCGAAACTAAGAAGCGATATGGGGTAACCGGTAATACTTTTGTGGCTGTAGTTGAATTTGGTAAAGAGCTAAAAGCCAAGACAATCTTAACAGGTGGGGCAAGTTCAGATCCTAACTCTCCCCACTTCACCGACCAGGTAGAAGGATATATTAACCATCAGTATAAAGACATTACTTTTTATAAAAAAGATGTTAGGAAAAATGCCGAAAAGACTTACCATCCGGGAGAATGATTTAAAAAGTATTGGCAAATTGATTATGGTACCTAAAAGATCCCGGATTTACTTCTTGGTAAATTATTTCTTGCTAACTTCTGCTACCTATGCGCGAAAGTTAACAAAGCAAGAAACGCAGATTGTTAAAAATGTTGAAAAGAACAATAAAGAAGCTATTCGGTTTCTGGAACAAACAGTAAAGATAAACAGCGGCTCGCGCAATGTAACTGGCGAGAAAAAGGTAGGTGTCATTTACCAGAATATGTTGCAGGAAATGGGATTTACTACTAAATGGATTGACATGCCGGAAAGCATGGGACGTGGTGGGCATTTGGTAGCCGAAATAAAAGGTGCTAAAGGTAAAAAGTTATTGCTGAATGGTCATATGGATACCGTTTTTGATCTGGATAGCCCTTTTCAGAAATGGGAGTTGAAAGATACAATTGCTACCGGACCGGGAACCAACGACGACAAAGGTAGCATCATGGTTATGTTGTATGCCCTAAAAGCATTAAAGGAAGCAGGACAGCTAAAAGACCGACAGATTATTATAGTTTTACATGGTGATGAAGAAAGCGTTGGGAACCCGGTTGAGATAAGTAGAAAAGACTTAATTGTAGCAGCAAAACGTAGTGATGTGGCCCTATGTTTTGAATCCGGAAGAGGGTACGATTTTGCCACCATTGCCCGGCGAGGCAGTAGCGACTGGACCTTAAAAGTATCTGCTAAACAATCTCACTCTGGTCGCATTTTTTCGGAAAATGCTGGGGCCGGTGCTATTTATGAAACAGCCCGAATCCTGAACCGCTTCTATAATGAATTAAAGGAGGAGTACCTGACTTTTAACCCGGGAACCATGGTAGCAGGTTCCGAAATAACATTGGATTCAATTCAAAACAAGACTACTACCACTGGTAAATCTAATATTATTGCCACTACCAGTATGGTAAAAGGAGATTTGCGCTTTATTTCGGAAGAACAAAAAGAAAGGGCCCGGCAGAAAATGAGAGAAATTGTAGCTCAAAGCTTACCTCACGCCCAAGCCAATATCAGTTTTGAAGATGGCTATTCGGCAATGCCTCCAACAGCTGGTAATAAGAACTTATTGGGTGTACTGGATAAAGTAAGCCAGGATTTAGGACAAGGAGGGGTAAAGGCGTATGATCCCGGACAAAGGGGAGCCGGCGACCTGAGTTTTATAGCGAAATACATTGATTGTCTTGAAGGTTTGGGTGCCATTGGTGGAAATACGCATTCACCGGATGAGTACATTGATTTAAAGGCGGTAGCAGGAATTAATAAGCGGATGGCTATTCTCATGTACCGGCTTTCCAGCAATAAGGAGACACAGCAATAAATAATAATTCTTTTTTCTTATCTACTAAAAGTTAAAACATTTATATCAATTAAATCATAACCGGTTATCTGCCATGACGCATAAAAGTTTTCAGTTCTGTTTATTTTTTATCCTTACTTTCATTTATTCTGGGGTAAACGCTCAGAAAATCTCTAAAACGGAAACGCAGATTCTTAAGAATGTAGAAAAAAACAATAAAGATGCCATTCGCTTTTTAGAAGAAACGGTTAATATAAATAGTGGCACTTTTAATATGGAAGGTGTAAAGAAAACGGGGGCTGTTTACCAAAAGATGTTAGACGAAATGGGTTTTAAAACAACTTGGGTAGATATGCCGGCTGATATGAAACGGGGCGGACACTTGATTGGAGAAATAAAAGGTAAAAAGGGCAAGCGGCTGGTGCTAATCGGGCACATTGATACAGTATTTGAACCAGACAGCCCTTTCCAAAAATGGGAACTCAAAGATACCATAGCCATAGGTCCGGGAGCTAGCGACATGAAGGGCGGTAATATGGTCATTTTGTATGCGCTGAAAGCGCTGCACGAAGCTGGCCAGTTAAAAGACCGGCAAATTGTGGTAATGCTGCATGGGGATGAAGAAAACCCGGGTAGTCCTTTGGAAGTAAGCCGGAAAGATTTGGTGGAGGTGGCCAAACGCAGTGATATTGCGTTGGCCTTTGAAGGAGGTACCGGATTTAATTACGGAACCATTGCCCGGCGCGGCAGTAGCGGCTGGACGCTTACTGTATCGGGTAAGCAAGCGCATTCTTCGGGAATTTTTACAAAAGGCTCCGGGGCTGGTGCTGTTTATGAAGCTTCCCGCATCCTGAACCAATTTTATGATGAAGTGCAGGAAGAAAACCTTACTTTTAACCCCGGACTTATTCTAGGTGGTACCCAGGTAAGTCTCGATTCGTCGGGTACCCAGGGGAATGCCGCTGGCAAAACCAACCTGGTAGCAAATACAACTATTGTAAAAGGAGATTTACGCTTTCTGACCGAAGAACAAAAAGAGCGGGCCCGGGCTAAAATGAAAGCCATTGTTGCTCAAAGCTTACCTCAAACGCAGGCAGAAATTTCTTTCCGCGATGGCTACCCGGCTATGCCGCCTACCCAGGGTAATATGGCGTTGCTGCAAGAGCTTAGCAAAATAAGTGTGGATTTGAACCAGGGTGCGGTAAAAGCTTGGGACCCGGCTAAAAGAGGCGCTGGCGATATCTCTTTTGTGGCCCAATATGTAGATGGATTAGACGGGTTAGGGGTATTGGGCGGTAATGGCCATGCCCCACAAGAATATGTGAATCTTCCCACAATCAATAATATCGTAAAACGGACTGCTATTCTTAT
>Ga0210040_10007070_pt1 | contig 13752 bp, 10 predicted proteins | sample CryGeyCG12114_NA_FD_185462 | JGI IMG/M metagenome (GOLD analysis project Ga0210040, IMG submission 185462) | Groundwater microbial communities from aquifer - Crystal Geyser CG19_WC_8/21/14_NA (SPAdes) (version 2) | ecosystem: Environmental > Aquatic > Deep subsurface > Groundwater | place: USA... | reverse complement strand
AATTTATCTTGCTGCTTTTAAAAGCTAAATTAATTTCTAAGTCCTGTTCTCCAATTCATTTAACTGTCGTTTATTAATAAACTTCGTTAGTTGAAATAAAGCTTTATTTTAATTCAAGCCTGATTCTGAACTGTCAGGTAAAATGTGTGATTTAAAAAAAATTTACGAGTAAAAAGATAAAAAAAGCATTTGACAAGATGCACTTGAAAGCAAAAGAGTGATGCTATAATGTTCAAAAGGACTGGTGAAAAAAACAGCACTATAACTACTTTCGATTTTGATAGCAGAATAATCTCCTCGTATTGATTAGTCGTTTAATAATTCTAATATAAGCTTTACGACTTTCATTAGCATACCATCGATAAAGATTTGTTGCAACCTATATTCAAGCAAAAAGTTGATTATATTATTCGAACCTGTTGTTGCAGGGATTTGTTAAATTCTTTAAGAATATCACATCTTTCGATCTTAAACAGATTTTCGAGTCCTTTAACTCGTTACAATTCATGTTGATGAGAACACATGCAAAAGCAAGGAAAGAACACTTGCAGTACAAAAAGATGTTTTTTAGTTTCCCTTACTCGCTAATATTTGTTATGTTCATTATCTCATAACTTCTGACGGCAGCTGAACAGTTGAAGACTGAAGCGAAGTTGAAGAATTTAATGTTTCTATTACTTCTCCTATTGTTGAGCTTTTTTCAGACATTTTTTCCCTTTCTATCTGAAGTTTAGAATTAAGCCATTTTAAACGTAGTTCTACATCTATAAAAACTTCACTCCATCTCTTAACATAAATTCTATAATTATCTACTTTAAATGCAAGATCCTTTTCTCCATGATGTTGAGAGTTCTTAATCTCTCGTGCTATTGAATCATCATAATCTTGACCAATAAGGAAAAAATCCCATGAACAATTGGTTTGTGCGTTAAATTCATCTACAGAAAGGATTACATCCATATACGTTTTAACCTGTGAAAACTCCTTACGCCCAAGCCGCTTTACCGTTGTTGGACTTTTCAATTCTACAATTACATTATTTAATTTCTCTGTATCAAAATCCTGCCTTACCAGAAATATATCCATCTCTTTTAGTTTATCAGGATGATTTATATAGACCTTTTCTTCAAACCCTCTTAATAAATACAAATATCTTTTCAATGCTTTTTCAAACTTATCTTCTGCTGCACATACTAAGCTATATTGTTCACCAAAAATCCAGTAATGGTCCTCAATAACTTTTTGTAAATGATCCCTTTCATTTGCCTTAAGATCATGATTAAAAACCATTTCCTTTAATTTGTCTATAGCTATAATTCTATCGTGAACCAACTTTAAAGATTTAACAATATTATTAAGTTTTGTAGTTCTTAAAATTTTTTCAAGTTCGATTCGATCATCAAAATCTAATTCAACTATGCTTTGTAAAATGGGAAAGAGATTCTTCCTTTCGTCACTATCGAGCACAAGGTTTAACAGATGCAAAAAAGTCTTTTTTTGTTCGGTGTTTAATTTGACAAATAATGCCGGCTCTACTTCATATAATTCCTTTACTAATGTTTCAAATTCATCTTTACGAATTTTATCCCAGGCATTATTTCCAAATTTTGGCATTACCTTTTCTTCTTCATAACTTTTAATTAATATGCTAGCATAATTATGAAGAAAAGGCTTCCTCTTTTTCTTTAAAAAATTATTTAAATATTTTATTAAATCCTTGAAAATTTTCCCATCACCTAACTCCGTAAAAAGGGATATTTTATTAATTTCTTCCTCCGTTCCATCATCATAAAAAGAAAAGTTTTCAAAAAAATCACTTTTAACTATTACTGAATGAAAGAATTGATCTCCCTTTCTATTAAGCTTTGTTGTTGCTTTATGTTTAAGCTTATTTGTATTGTTTAAAAAATAAAATTTAGAAAACTCATCATTCAATTTTTGTTTCCAATGGATATACTTGCAACTAAAATCAATTTGCACTTTTCGTTCTGTATCAGCAATGGGTACGATAAAATCCAATTTTTCAATTATCCGGCTTTCATACTCTAAAGGAATGCCATTAATAAATATTTGAATACCTTTTTCCTTATTTACTTCTAAGTACCATGCAAATTCATCTATCAAATGAGGAGCTAGTTTTTTATCAACATACTCAGAATGAAAATCAATTATTAAATTATTAAACTCTACTATGGTTCCCGTACCATCATTTTGTTTAACGATAGGAGTAGTATTCGTATAATCATCAAGAGTCTTGGCATCAATATCTATTGAATAGGATAAAATTTCATTCTCTTTGCAATAACTCGTTTTCCACTTTGCCAGTTGAGCAAATTTGAAAATGTCAATCTTCCATATCCATTTTTACCTTGCAGTGCGATATTTTCTTCTTTACGTTTAAAAGCTTTTTCTGATTCACCAAAAGGAATAAATTTTCTTTCTAATAAATTAAAGTCAATTCCTGAACCGTTATCTATTATAGAAAAATGGTTAATTTTATTCAAAAAGCTTTTGGGCTCATAATTTAATTCAATTTTTGAAGCTCCCGCATCAAATCCATTCCAGATGTATTCAGAAATTGCATCTTCAGGACTTATTCTTGACAGTTGCCTTTTTATGGCTTGATCTGTAATTTGAACCTTTGACATTAATAAATGATTATTGAAGACTTTCCGAAATAAATATAGGCAAAATAAATATTTTTAGTTATTTAGTTTGCAGTTTCTTTACTTGTAAATATCCATGTTATGCTTTCTATTGATTTTTTAGTTTGTCGCTTTACTTCTATGAATTGGGAAATGTTAGTATTTACTACAATAAATTAAATACTAATTCAACTTCTATATTACAAACCCCTCACCTTCTCCTCAACCCCTCTGCGATTGCTTTCTCAGCCAGTGGTTCCATTATTTTATACCCTTTAAGAGTTGGATGAACACATCCTTTGATAATAATATAGCAGGTAAACCGCTAATCTAATATCTCAACCCCTTTCCTATGAAATTATAATAGATACAATAGAGCCTTTTATTTTCCAATGTTACCTTTTTTATTTAAAAAGTATTTTTAATCATGAAGCAATCTTATTATAATAATTTCGTAACGCCGCATATGAAATTGTTTGGCAATTCCTGCCATGGAGCAACCTTTTTCTAACATCGTTAGTCTAAATATAAATATTTACTCAGACACTACTTAATTATATTGCTTGTATGAAGAATAAAATAGCATTAGTCATTCCATATTTTGGTAAACTACCTTCGTATCTTTCTGTGTTTATTTCTTCTATGAAAAATAAACCCCTGGATGTTCTTTTTTTTTCAAATAATTCTGCCCCTGAAAATCTACCCTCAAATATTATCTGGAGAATAATGGAATTTGAAGATGCGGGAAAGCTATTTAATGAAAAACTTGAAATGAACGTCGCATTGTATGAAGGATTTAAATTATGTGATTTAAAACCTACTTTTGGATTAGTTTTCGAGGATTACTTAGAAGAATATGACTTTTGGGGCACAAGTGATGTTGATTTAGTAATGGGTAATTTTGAAAAGTTTATTAACGATGACGTTTTAAACGAGATAGACGTTTATAGTGGCTTCAGTACCTTTTTAGCTGGTCCGTTTTTTTTGGTAAGAAATAACTTTTACTGTAAAACGCTTTTTAAAAATAGTAAAGATTGGGTGAAAGTCTTTAGTTCAAGAAAGTCACATAATTTTTGTGAAGTCGGAGGCAATTATTTTAAAAAATTGAGCCTTGGTGCAAGTATCTTTGATCTAAAGCCCAAAATTCAAAGTTTTACAGAAGTATTATTAATTGAAGCCCGAAAAGGATTACGTCCTTTATTTACTGAAACTATCTTACAAACTAAAGGAACACATCCCGTACAGGTAACCGAAAATGAAGTTACATATAAGGGCAAAGAATATTTACTATTGCATTATATATTTTTAAAACAAAAATTTTACTTTTTTTTCAACCCTAAAATTAAAAGTGTTCCTTGTTATATTAATACTTTTGGAGTCTTTAAAAGTGAACCCTCTTTAATCAAAATTTTATTTTCCCCAAATTTTCTTAATGCTATAAAAAGATTGCCTTTTGGCATTAAGAGAAGGTTCAAAACAAAATTCTTACCACCTGATAAAAATCATATTAAATACTTAGGCACTTAGTCTAATGTTATAAAAGCATAAAATATGCAACATGATCAATGATTTTTGTTCATGTTGTAATAAAATTTTTAATGAGTTAGTTTTAGCTCTGCTAATATGTATTTACCTACAGCAATTCTTCCCTCTTTTAGTTTTTTTAATTCCTGTACTTCAATACCTCATAGGGCTGCGCAACTTATAAGATGCTGCCGTGATTACCCCTAATTCCAGGCATAAGTCTTTAGCATCTCTGCCATTCTCATGTTCCTGGATAGCTTTTACAATTTGTGTTTCTGTGCATACTTATTTTGTAAAGTGCTCATTCCATTTTATTTTATTTTAAATCTTCCTTATTTAATTCAATTATCTAATACTTTGCCTGAATTAACAGAGCCTGAGTTGCTGGATAATGATGAGTAGAAACTGCAGGGATCTTATCGGCAGCAAGTCTGAATAAAGTATAAGCCTTAAAAAAACTTTTCTATAATTATCTTGCAAGTATGCTCTATATCCAATTATACTCCTTGTACTAAGGGCAGGTATCGTTTTTGTATTTTAAACAAAAAATAATAATATGGACAGTATAAATCAGCAACAACCGGAAAACAATTTTGAAAACCTGCATGGTACAGAAGCTTTAAAAAAGATCAAGGAACTGACAGACAAATCCTCCAGCTGCTTCTTTTGCACTGATATACATACAGGCAAGCCTTTCTTTACAAGACCTATGTCAGTACAAAAAGTAGATGACGAAGGTAATTTTTGGTTTTTAAGTTCTAATGACAGTCACAAAAACAACGAGATTAAGAATGACTCTTATGTGCAACTATTATTTCAAGGATCAGATTACTCTGATTTTTTAAACATTTATGGCAGGGCTACTATAAGTGCGGATAAAGAAAAAATAAAAGAATTATGGAAACCTATATTAAAAACATGGTTTACAGAAGGTGAGAATGACCCCCGTATATCTGTGATAAAGGTAGAACCTGCAGAAGGTTATTACTGGGATACCAAGCATAATGCAGCAGTCGGGTTAATAAAAAGAGCTGCAGGCGCTATTATGGGTAAAACATTGGATGATTCTATAGAAGGCAACCTGAGTGTATAACTAACGCTCTATTATGTAATTTAAAAGTTTATATCATGAATGATTTGAAGGGTAAAGTTGCTTATATAACAGGCGGATCTAAAGGAATAGGACTTGGAATAGCGAAAACTTTAGTAGATGAGGGTATGCGGGTGGCTATTACAAGCCGTGATATTGCTGCAGCAAAGCAGGCTGCAGCATCAATTAGCGACGATGAGTCAAAAGTACTGGCTTTAGAATCAGATGTTAGTTCGCTTGCATCTGAAGCGAAAACCGTTAAGGCGATAACAGATCATTTCGGACAGCTGGATGTACTGGTTGCTAATGCCGGTGTAGGTCATTTTGCACCTATTGAAAGCTTAACTGAAGAAGACTGGAAAAACACTATTGATACTAACCTTACAGGTGTATTCAACAGTGTAAAAGCAAGTGTTGAAGCTTTAAAGCAGTCTAAAGGATATATTATAACTATTGCCAGCCTTGCAGGTACAAATTTTTTTGAAAATGGTTCTGCCTATAATGCAAGTAAGTTTGGTCTTGTAGGATTTTCACAAGCCATTATGCTCGACTTACGGAAATACAATATAAAGGTAACTACTATAATGCCAGGTTCGGTTGCTACACATTTCAATAATCATGTTCCTAACGAAGCTGATGCATGGAAGATACAACCGGAAGATATAGGGCAAATGGTAGCTGATCTCTTAAAGATGCATCCGCGAACACTACCGAGTAAAATTGAAGTAAGACCAACTGTACCTGGTAAATAAGCAGCTATTATATAAGCTGACCTTTTAAAATCTAAACCACCTAAAGCTGTTTAGATTTTAAAAGGTTTTTTAATAACATCTCTATGCAAAAGAGTTTACATATTACATCTTTGATATAGACATTTCGCTAAAATAACAGGATGACCAGGAAAGTTAAAGATTAAGATGGAATTTCAAGAAATAAGACCAATATCCTGAACCTCTCACCTTCAACATCAACTTAAACCAAATTCCTATCTGTTTACAATTCATTAGATGAAGTCGGGATTTTAGTTACAATCAAACCGTTTAAAAATTGCTCCATATCTGATATGTATTCCTTTAAAAGATTTTGACCTGTGTATGTAACAAATTGTAGTGTTCCTTTTGCATCTGAATAATAGTAGCCCATGTATGAAAATCTCAGGCCATGAATAGTGCCCTCCATTTGCAAACAAAGCACTTTATTTCCATTCACCATTCTATACTCTTCTTTCATAATTCTTGTATCCGGCGCAGCAGTTCTGGCATTTTCCAATGCAATACTTTTTAAAGACGCTAACGGGACTTCAACTCTTTCAGATAAGAGCATGCCGTAAACATCTTTTCCTTTTAGCCTAAATTCGTATTCCGAATTTTTTCCCTTTGCAAATGTCCATTTTCTAGGATCAATGTAAATACTTGCCTTTGTGATTGCACTTTTAACTAAAAAAGTAGCATAGTCATTTTTTTCAAATTTTGTTTTACTTAACCTGATTTCATCATTTTCAGTGTCATTTTTATCTATATAATTCCAGGTGCCGTCATTATTTAAAGCAACCTGGTCACCTGAATTTGTTACTGCTATTGTTTGTGCTGAACATAACGCGACCATAAACAAGGAAAGTAAAAATGCTATGATTTTCATGAATTTCAGTTTTGATTATTTCTTATTTTTATTATCAGTTATTATAGACTTAGAATTGGCATTAAAAGTTGCCATAAGAAGTAAAATAATCTGAAACGCAGAGTGGCTTTTTTATCTATAACAAGGTGACAAAGAGATATTTTTGTCTTTTCAGAATCCTTCTCTACAGAATAAAGTGATGCTTTTGCAGTTATGAGTAATCATATTCATGTTATTGGCAGGCGCAACTGAATTTTCAGCAAAAGAAAATCATCTTTTCTTGCGAAGTATTTAGAACAGATGATCTATAAGATCCGAATTTTTTAATATAATGATAGATACATAAGTTTAAATAAGAGCCGTAAAAGTGCAAACAAAAGCAACAAAAATGGGTAAAAAACTATAAATTATTAAAAAAGAAAGACCGGCATTGTTTGATGCCGGTCTTTCTTTTTTGTTGTAAAATTTTAAAAAGGAATCTTAGAAAACGAGATGTTCTTTGTTTTTAATTTTTTCGCTCGTTAACTCGGCTACCAATTGTACAGCAGAAATTGATTTAATAAGTGAAATGATACCGCTGCATTTGTCGTCATCTACATAATCTCCTTTCATCAGCAGTAAAAAGTCCATGTGTTTAAATTCGGGCAAAAGATATTCGCCATCGCAATGATTGTGAAACAGGTAATATTTTAAAAAGCTGTTTTCTTCATGCTGGTAAACTGAAAAAAAATACTGCCGGTTCTTTTTTCGCAATTGTTTGTCTATTTCGGTATTAAGACGAAAATTATAACCTAACAAATTATTAAGCTGCCAGCAAAACTGGTAATTTTTTACAGGTGCCATTATTCCGATAAGACGTGTATCAGAAAAAAAGTCATCAGCTATGGCTTCGTTGTCAAGTATCAGTTTCATTGGGTGCGAAGTTAAAAACTATAACAGTATTTCTGTCTTCTTTTGATTTTTACTGTATCAACTTCTATTAAAAAAGAGAACAAGACAAGTAAAGTTGAGAGAAAATAAATTTAAATAATATTTTTACTTGCTGGTTTGATTTTCTTTAGCAGAAGATACCGCCGATTCAACAATCTTTATTTGTGGTAATAGAGTTTTATCATTTTGTGCAAAATCAAGCTTTCCCTTTGTATTTGATGCTTCAATCAGGCGGAATATAAATTTTGTAATATGCATTTCTCCTTCGTAGTTCATTTTACTGGTCGCTGATGATGTCTTATCATAATTATTTTTAGCACCTGTAAAAAAGCTGAGAACAGGTACTCTTGCATAGTGAACAGATGTATCTCTGCGCTTAAGATTGCTGCTGTCATTACTTATTTCCAGGTTGTTATCTGCAAGAGATTTAATGGTTTCCATCCAGTTGGTTGAAGTTCCATACCCTTCAATTAATAATTTCTTATTATTATCATATCTTCCAACATTGTTAAGATTAATGATATAATTAGCCGGCGAGGTAATTGATGAACTATTAATCCATCTAGTAGTTTGAGCCATTAATTTTTCGCCACTGTATGCAATAAATGTATAATTATTACTTTTAAATTTTGATACTGCCAACATTCTTGCCAGTTCTATAAGCATAGATGGACCACTTACAATGTCTACAGTATCTTCTGAACTTTGGTTTTCCCCTGCAATTTCAGATTCTTCGTTAAAGAAGTCATAAGGGGCAGCAATTATAATATTTGAAGCCGCACCATTATCAATATATCCGGCTATATTATTAGCATTTTTTATTATTTCTTCAAAAGCTACATTTAGCTCAATATCTAATATCTGCGACTGATCATTAAAATATTTATTAAAACCTGCAAATGTAATATAAATAACAGGAAGAGGTAAAGGCCGTGTCTTGTCTTTATTATTAAAACGAAGATTATCAGCAATATTGCTGCTGTTATAAACAAATAAAGCTGTTGCGCCTTTTATAGCTGCTCTTTCAGCCTCTTTTTGCACTTTTTTATTAATGTCAATAGCCGGATTTTTAGAATCAGCCTCAAGCCAATCTTTTACATCTATAAACCAGGGAACTCCTTTTTCTCTCAGCGCCATTGCTGGCATTCCGGTAATTGATTTTTGAGCAGAATATGAAAGTGGATAGTAATCTTTTTTAACAGCAAGCAATGTTCCGTTAACTTTTAAAAAAGTATTTGCTTTAATATGTTTTCCGGCATCAATTTTAAAAGGTTGAATGTATCCGTTTGTGCCTTTTTGCTGCAGCCCTATTGTTTTAAACTGGTTGCTGATATATTGCTGCACCGAGGCCTTATCTTTAGAAATAAGGTTTGCATTATTTCCAAGATTTTGGCTATGTTTTATAAAATTATTAGTAACCTGTTGATCTGCTTTTCGCTGTGCTGCCAAAGCTTTTCTTTGTTTCCGCGTTTGAGAAAACAATAAAGCAGGTATTAATATTAAAATAAGCAGCAGTTTGTTCATTTAAATTTTTTTTTGAAGAATCAAAAGTAATGCCGCTAATGAAACAGAGTTACCTACAACATAAGTTATACAAAAATTTTATAATTTACAAAACAGAGAATATCAGGAGTAACAATACATACACCAATATTATTCAATCAATATTAAGTCATCACCTGATACACAAGTAAAGCCATTGCATAAGCCAGGAAGGTCATATAAAAAAGTTGTATGAGAGGCCACTTCCATGTTTTTGTTTCTCTTTTTACTACGGCAAGTGTACTCATACATTGCATAGCTAATACATAAAACACCATAAGGCTAACACCAGTTGCAAGCGTATACACTTTCGTTCCGTCCCCGCGTACAGCATTGTTCATTTTTTGACGTAGAGAACTGTTACCGTTATCTTCTTCTACGCTGTATAGTGTTGCCATGGTTCCTACAAATACTTCACGGGCAGCAATAGAAGTAATTAATGAAATTCCTATTTTCCAGTCATATCCTAAAGGTGCTATGGCAGGTTCAATCGTCTGGCCCAGCAGACCTGCATAACTGTTTTGCAGTTTTTCAGACCGGTATTCCCTTTCCAGGTTGCCTTTATCAATTCCACTTTGTTGTTGCAGCTTTTCATATTTGTCAGAAAGCACTTTCATTCTTCCCGAAGGACCATAGCTGCTTAAAAACCACAAAAGAAGACTTATTACCATAATTACCTTTCCGGCGTCACGTACAAATATCTTCGCTTTCTCAATCATGGTTACGCCTACATTTTTCCAGCGCGGGGCACGGTACGAGGGCAATTCTAAAATAAAAAAACTTTTTTCTTTTAAAGTAATAATCCACTTAAAAACATAGCTTACAATAAGAGCCATTACAACTCCAAGAAAATACAATCCCATCATGACCAAACCCTGCAAGCTTAAAATGCCAAGATAAAATTTGTTAGGTATTACCAGGCTTATAAGTATGGTATATACCGGCAGGCGTGCACTGCAACTCATTAATGGAGTGACCAATATCGTCAATAATCTCTCTTTGCGGTTTTCAATATTGCGTGCGCTCATAATAGCCGGCACTGCACATGCAAAGCCACTTATCATTGGCATTACACTTTTACCGTTTAGGCCAACCTTACGCATCAGTTTGTCACTTAAGAAGCTGATGCGTGCCATATAGCCAGTATCTTCGAGTATAGTAACAAGGCCAAAAAGAATCATAATTTGCGGCACAAAAACCAATATACCACTAAGACCAGCGACAAGCCCGTTAATAATTAAATCGCTCCACCAAACAGAAGGAAGTACATTGCTTAACCAGCCCGAAGTGGTGGCAAAAGTCCATTCAATGGCATTCATTGGATATTCTGCAAGCCAGAAAATACTTTGAAACAACAGGAATAACACAGATAGCAGAATAATATATCCCCAGGTTCTGTGAAGCAAGATATTATCAAGCTTTTCTGTAAACAGTTTACGCTGTACGAGATCTTCCTCCACTACACTTTGCTGCATAATCTGTCGTATGCGGCTGTATCGCTGCATAATCTCTTCTGCCTGCAGGCGTGTAGGGTTAAAATTATTAGCAGCCTCTATACGCTCAATTCTTTCCTGTACAGGAGCAGCAAGAGGAAAATTTTCATGATTTATAAGATAATGAACAGAGGAATAGTCACTTAATGCCGGAATGACTTCCTGCATTTCTTCTACAGCTTTTTCTGCCAATACTTTAACATTAATAAAATCGCGTAAAGGAGGTCTGTACTGCTGCCTTGCAGTTTGAACCAGTACTTTTTTCAGTTGTGGCAATCCTTTATTTTTCCTTGGATTTATAGAAACCACAGGTACGCCCAATTCTCTTTCTAATTCCTGCAGATCTATTTTTATACCCTTTTTGCCTGCAAGATCAACCATGGTTAAGGCTATAACAACCGGAATCTTCAGGTCAATCATTTGTGAACAAAACAACAGGTTACGCTTCAGATTGCTTGCGTCTGCTACCAGTACTACTAAATCAGGATGAATCGCATCATCTACGTTCATCAACACTTTGTATGATACCCACTCATCTGCCCGGCGGGGATAAAGACTGTACGTACCCGGAAGGTCAATAATATTGGCAGTAAAACCAGGCTCAAGCGTACTAGTTCCTGTTTTTTTATCAACAGTTACTCCCGGAAAGTTTCCAACTTTTTGATTTAATCCTGTTAATGCATTAAATAAGGAAGACTTACCACTATTAGGATTACCAACGAGCGCTATATGTAGGTGAGAATTAGACATTATCAGGCTGCAAAAGTAGAACGAAGTCTGATTTGAGTGTTACGAGATCGGGAGTTTTAACAAGTAATAAAAAACTTTAAGAATATTTACTGAAAAGCATAATTATTAATACAAAAATTAAAATTATAAAAAGTGGTTTCAGGCTGATCAACTATTTTTATAAAAACGATAAAATCAATTGCAATTATCTGATTCAGATAAAAAACGGAAAGCCTTAACCGGAAGATTAAAAATTGATTATTAATATTACCAAAGCAAACAAAACAAAAAACAATGCAAAGAATTTCCATGCTTGGCTCAGGCTTTATAGGACGGTTTTATGCAGAATCTCTGCAGGGATACAGAAACGCAGATAAAATAGTGAGTATTTATTCCCGCAGGGAAGAATCTGCTAAAAAATTTGCAGAAGATTATAAAGTAGATCATGTAACAACAGAGATGGAAGAGTCAATTGCTCATCCTGATGTTGATATTGTATGTATTGCGTTGCCAAATAATTTGCATGAAGAGGCGGTAATGCTATGCTGTAAGCATCATAAAGCAGTAATGACAACCAAGCCGTTGGGAAGAAATGCAGCAGAAGCTAAACGAATGCTGGAAGCAGTGGAAAATGCCGGAATATTTAATGGTTATCTTGAAGACCTGGTTTATACGCCAAAATTTTTAAAAGCATTCGAAAGCGTAAAAAACGGTGGACTTGGCAGAATACTTTGGGCAAAGTCAAGAGAAACGCATCCTGGCCCGCACAGCGAATGGTTTTGGAATATAGAACAGGCCGGCGGCGGTTGTATACTTGACCTTGGATGTCATTGCGTAGAAATTACCAGATCTTATATAGGAAAAGACATCAAACCTGTTGAGGTAATGTGCTGGGCAGATACGCAGGTAAAACCAATAGATGCCGAAGACCACTCAATCGCTCTGATAAAATACGAAAATGGAGCAATAGGCCAGTTTGAAGTAAGCTGGACTTTCCGCGGCGGCCTCGACCTTCGCGACGAAGTAATGGGCACAGAAGGAACAATCTGGGTAAACAACTTTTTGCGTACCGGATTAGAAATGTTTACAACAGGTAAAGGAACAGATTATGTAGCAGAAAAAGCAGAAAGTAACACCGGCTGGCTTTTTCCGGTAGGTGATGAACTAAATGAGTTAGGCTACAATCACATGTTTATGGATATGTTTAATGCACTGGAACAAGGGAAACAACCTAAAGAAACTTTTTATGATGGTTATGTTGTTAATTCAGTGTTGGATGCATGCTATCGCTCGGCAAAAAGTAAACAATGGGAACCTGTGCAGTTAGAGATTTGGAGAGGACAAGAAGGCGTAACAAAGCAAAGCCCTTTTGTTGATTACGACAATGAGCATTACCTGGTGAAAGAAGAATTAACGCATTACGGCGCCCGTAAACTTATTTTAAAACATAAGCAAACCGGAAAGATATTCGAGAAGGAAGTACAGTAATATTCAGAATTTAAAAAAAGCACTTAAAAACATTCGTTTCGCAGTTTACGCATTTTTTTCCTTTAAATATATAGAGCTGCCTATCAGCTCTATATATTTATACTACTAAAGCTAACTTTAAAGATCAAGCAGTAAAATTCCTTTTTCTTTTTACCTGATACAAAAACCCAAAAAGAGCCACCAGCAAAATCGGTAATGCTATATTAATAAACTGCCATAAGCTTTTTTGAGTTTGTATTTTTTGTTTGTCGAGCAGGCGAAGGGTAAAATCTTTATTTCTTGATTCTAATACTCCGCTTGGATTAACCAGATAATCAACAGCGTTCATAAAAAATTCCTGATTGGCAAACTGGTAGTTTTCATATTGTTGCATTCCCATTGGTAACGGGCCTTTACTTTCAGAAATTACGTTTGTAACAATGTCGCCATCACTTACAACAATTTGTTTTCCGGCCTTAATTGCTGCAGGCAAAAATGGCTTGTTTGAAAATAGAGCCAGCGAATCTTTTAAATCTGTTGTAAGCCTGTTGGCAAATAATGAAGTAAATTTTCCTTCGAGCAAAACACTTACAGGAACATAACTTTTAACAAAATTTCTTATATCTTCTTCAGTCTTTACAGATTGCAGGCTTACAATTGCAGGCGTACTGAGTGTACGGCTGTTAGTGTCACTTGCCAGCAAAATTGTCTTTGT
>Ga0210040_10007069_pt1 | contig 13754 bp, 13 predicted proteins | sample CryGeyCG12114_NA_FD_185462 | JGI IMG/M metagenome (GOLD analysis project Ga0210040, IMG submission 185462) | Groundwater microbial communities from aquifer - Crystal Geyser CG19_WC_8/21/14_NA (SPAdes) (version 2) | ecosystem: Environmental > Aquatic > Deep subsurface > Groundwater | place: USA... | reverse complement strand
GGGCGTAGAAGTAGTCAAAAAAGGAGGGGGTTGTCCAACAATTCTAAACTAGATAAAAGGGGGAGTCAGTCAATCGTTTACTCTGCCTTACTTCCTCGGAAAAGTTGATTGACATAATGCTAGTTCTCGGACTACCCTCGGAAAAGTGGTAAATTCAAGTTTTTATTTTTAGTGTATAGACGCTAGTACTTTATCGCTATGTCCCCTCTCACTTGCGCTATATGAGTGCCCTCTGCGAAGCTTGTCAGAGTAGGCCCATTGAACTAGTCGAACAAATAGATCCGCCGTCCGTCGCGTATTCTCTCTGTGCCCCCTGCTATCACCGGCTTGTACATCGCTCGTTGCGGCCCCTGGAATACTTTAATCTTGTGGCCCTACACGGCCACAACGGGGAGCTCCACGATGACTTCTATGGGGACGACGGAGAGGCCTGTGCCGCCGAAGAAGAGGTGGTTGCAGATACTCGCTTAGCGTTTCCAACCCTGGCCAGCTTGGCGGGCAATGCCGGCCGGTTGGTGGACTTCGCGCTTGTTAAATGGCAGTACCCCCCAGCGGTTACTGTCTATTTAGCTGCGCTTTCGCCGGCCCTCGTGCTGCACGTGCTCAACCAGAGAGTAAGTTGGAATACCGAGTTACTCCCTAGGTGCCTAGATATCGCCGCACGGGCCCTCGGCCCCCAAGCGCAAGCGTGGGTACACGAGCAATTCCGGGGCTATACCGGTCCAGACCGCCTCCTGTTTGCCGAAGCCATCGCCTGCTGTTTGCCGCCCGTGGAAGCCGAAGCTCTGATCCTGTCCGAGCTGAGTAAACTCAACGAAAAAGCCTTAACGCAGTCGATCCGGTGCCTCTGTTATTTAGCCGGTCCCGAGCCACTGGACTGGCTGGAGCAGCACTGTCACTCGATCCTATGGGTTTCTACCTCCTACGGGGTCGCGGCTGCTCTGCTGGGGATGACGTGGGCACGCGTGCAGCACTGGCTTCAACTAGGGCGGCCCTTGAGTCTGATCGCCTTAGATGCGGTAGCCAATTGTGACATGTCACTCAACACGGCGAAGCAATACTGTTGGTTTCGTAAGCAGCCGGTGCGCTTGCTGGAGCCCGCTCCCGTAGTCGAAATGGAACAGGTACTGACTGCTTATCTAGCCCAGGATAGGGTTCCGCGTACTAAATACGCAGTTAACTTTATTTTAACCCATTGGAAGCACATTCTCAAACCAGAGCAACCATCTAGTTAATAGCTTGTTAGCACCGGAATCTTTTCGTAAGATGCCAATAAGGTCAAGGCCACTAAGAGCAGGCTTTTCAGGCCGTAACATTTAAGAAACGGTCGTGGCTGTTGCAGAACTCGCTAGCCGGCCCAACAACCAGGCAAGCGGGCGGCTAAACACCTGTAAAAGGCCCATTCCCTGGCCTTTCTAGCTCAATTTGGCACGTCAAGCACGGGCTTTCAGGCATAAATCGAGTTCTGCAACAGCCACGGTCCTTTGTAAAACGCCAAATGGGAAGTAGCATCTTATAGCCCACTCTTCTTTAAACGTTACGGAGGTTGGTCATGTCTCTGAAATTATAGCTCATCGCGTTTCCCTTGTTCCGTTCGGAAGCGAGACGTACCTAGTCGCCGTAGAAACACACATAGGTATGCACCTTCTCTTGGCTTTGGGTGATTAAGCTAATGAGTTCGTCCAGCAGCGGGTGGGGCTCCAATTCCAGCAACAAGCGTAAGTCTGTCAGCAATTCCTGTTGTTGTAAGCCGTTGAACGTCGTATCCCCATGAGGATCTAGGTAGCGCAGCATCCGAAAGGCCTCGTGGTGCAAATTCACCCCCGTTGTAAACTCTTCACCTAGCGAAGCGATCGGGTGTTTGTTCTCGTCCTCTAATATGACGGTCCAGCTCATGCGGGCCAAGATAGGCAGGAGAGAGTGCCAACGGGGTAAGGCTTCGCACCGTTGACTGAAGAGTGAGAGTCGCCCCGACACCTAGTGGTCAGCAGGCGGCTGCAATGGTGGGGTATTCATACTAGACATTGCTATGGAGTAGTTTGTAAACGGTAAATCGTAGACAAGTTTTCCCGCCGCCAATAATTAAATAGCAAAGATTAATCAGTGACTATTTTGATGAAATGAAATTTGGAATTTCTACTTTCAAGGGCAAGTAGTCTACTTCTTTAGATCCTGTTAAAACGAAATATTTATTAGCTGAATCTATTAGTATATTTTTATACATCTTCAAGAAAAACTGAGCGCCATTTGCTGCTTCCTCTAAATGCATATTAAGTGCTAAGTTGTTGTTGTATTCGATGCATAATGACGAATTCATAGTAAATTCATTAAAATGAATTCTCAAATAAACTTTATACTCAATACCATTAACGTAAAATATTTTTTCAATAAGATTGAAATCTGAATTTAATTTTAACTCCAACCCCCGCTCCAGCACGTTGTCAATAACTGTCGGAAGTTCGTCGTCTATTCGCCCAGCACCACCTTTCATAATGGAACAGGCCCTTCTCCATAGATATAAATACTTACTTCTTTTGTCAAAAGAAGAAAGAAGGTCCAAGTCAATGGTGTCGTAGTAAGAATAATAGCCTTTAGAATACTGGTACTGGCCTTGTGGAACGATAGGAAAATTGCGATAGTAATTTTCGGGATAAAACCTTATAATAATCTCGTTTAATTTATTTGTAATATAATACTCAGCGATTAAATTCTGAACCAGGACTGCTAGGGGGAAGACAAAGGCCTCGAGGTCATTTATTCTTTCACCATCTTCTTTTCCGAAAATAAAGAGCATGCGTTTCATGATCTGTGAGTATAGCTTAAAGATTTATTAGGCCTTTTCTAGTCATAAAATCTACTGGGTACGGTACCTTCATTTCGTCGAGTCGCCAAGTTCTTGTTGTGCCGTAATAAAAATATTGCAAATATTTTCTGACCTATGGACCTGCGTTTTTATCATTATTAAGGAAAATTTGTAACGTGGTTTATAGCTTAACCTACCTTCTACTAAAGCCTCAGGGGGCTTCCTCTCGTGCTACCCCTATAACCCGGGGCGAGTTTACGAAACGCCCCACAAGAATGCGTTTACAAATGCCTAAACCTGAAGCCCAATACTCAGCAAAGTACTAAGGAGCCATAAGGACTGAACCAATAGCAGATTGTTGCTTTTCTAAGTCTAGTCCAAGAACACTTATTATGTTAAGCAACTTTTCCGGGATGAAGGTGGGACTTTCTAGAAGCCGCCAGCGCGGGAAAAGTCCTGTTTGCCTAGCCCGCTGAGTAGCCTCCTACGCTTCCACAAAAAAGCAGGTACCCGCGCCTTCTTGGCTTTCCACCCAAATTTTGCCGTGGTGCTGCTGCATAATCTGCCAGGTAATGAACAGGCCCAGCCCCGTGCTGGACTCCCCGGCCAAGCCGGTCCGCGTCGCGGGGCTGAACTTCTCGAACAGGCTGGCTTGCAGCGCCTCGGGAATGCCAATGCCGGTGTCGCGCACTGTCAGCTGCACGCGGCCCTCATGCTCGCGCAGCCCTACCGTCACGTCGCCCCCAGCCGGGGTAAACTTGAGCGCGTTGCTGACCAGGTTGTCTATCACCCGCCCGAAGCTGTTGGCGTGCAGGTTGGCGTACAGGGCCTGCGCCGGCAGGTCCAACGACAGCGTGAGGCCCTTCTCCTGCGCGGCCAATTCGGGAGCGGCCAGTCGCTCCACCAACAAGGCGCTCAAGTCAGTGGGCTGCTTTTGTATGCCCCGGGCGTCGAGCGAGCCCAGCAGCAGCACGTCCCGGAGCAGCTTGTGGACGTCGGCGCAGGCCTGACGAATGAGCGTGAGATATTTGGCGGTGTCCTGGGCGTCGTCCGTGGCCAGCCGGACCGTGTCCTTCTGGCGCTCGAGCAAGTCGGTCAGCAGTTGGATGTGGGCAATGGGCGTTTGTACATCGTGGCTGACAAGGTGCACGATGGTTTCCTGCGCGTCGTAGAGGCGTTTCAGCGATAGCTCCAGGGCTTTGCGGTCGCTGATGTCCTCCAGTTGCGTGAAGCCCAACTCTTCGCCGTTGTCGGGAAAGCGCATCGAGGTGACCTGGCACCAGAACGAGGACCCGTCGCCGCGCACCAGGCAGGTTTCCAGGGTGAAATGCGGCAGCTTATGGGCCCACAGCCGCTCCTGCAAAAAGTGCCAGTCTGCCCGGTGGTCGGGGTGGGCAAACTTCATGATTTTGTGCCCCACCACGTCCTCCAGGCGGGTACAGCCCAGCATGTCCAGCACCGCTTGGTTGGCTTGCCGAATTACCAGGTCCGAGTTGATGATTTTCTGCCCAAACGGCGAGTTTTCAAACACCGTCCGAAACCGGTCCTGGCTTTCCTGGTAGCGGTCGGTCAGCGCCTGATGTTCCGCTTTGTCAACGCGGTCGGCCCGCAGCCGTTCCAGTTCCGCCCGCACGGTGCTGAGCTCCGTTTCGAGGGAGGAGTATTCGGCAAGGGATTTCATAGCGCAGGGAGGTAGAACCAACAATAGTACAACAAGCGATTGGCACAGCCGCTATACGGTCTGGGCTTTCGTACGACGACGACCAGGACCCGCCGCGTAGTTTAAATATCTTTATTCCCAGCTGTTACAAAAGCCATTCCGCTAATGGAGAAGATACCGCTTGCCGCCCAGGGAACCCAGAACGGCCCCGGCCACGACCCGCGCACTGGCCACTTGCGCCCGGTGCTCGCGTACCTGCTGGCCCAGGGCAACCGCCCGGCCCAGTGGTGGCAGGAGGATGGGTGGCGGTCGGACCCAGGGGGTGAGCTGCACTACACCGTTACGGACCCCATCGACGCGGCCCAGCTGCACGAACACTTTGTGTTTCCAAACTCTATTCAGGTGCAGAAGGACGGTTCGATACGGGACAGCCTCAATCGGGTAGACATTAGCCACGACCGCCCACAGGTCCGGCTTAGCTTTGAGTTGCCTAAGCTATAAAAGTCAGTTAGATAATGAGTTGACAAGTGATAACTAAACCGGGTATTTAGTTATACAAAATGAATTGAGGGATTTGTGGCTAGATTAGCTGTGCAACAAAACGTCTAACAAAACCACCATGCAGCCTCAACCGGACGAAACAAAACCCGAGTTAAGTACAACACTTGCCAAAAGTGACGAAACAAAACCCGAGTTGAGTGCAACACCACAGAAAACAGGCGAAACAAAACCCGAGTTAAGTATAACACTTGCCGAATCGACCGAAGAAGAGGCGAAACAAAACGAAACAAAACCCAAAGCGAAGGGGGGAAGGCCCCGTAAGGCGCCCGACACGGGCGTTTGGGCTGTTCGGGGAGTAGATTTGGAAACGCGGGCCATCGTGGAGAAAACTGCCCAGCGCGCCGGCAAGACGATGGGCCAGTTTGTAAACGAGGACGTGCGTTCCTTCTGTCAAGGCCAGCTCACCCAGTCGCAGCTACCCGCCAGCCCCCGCGACTTGCAGGTGCAGGTGGAGCAGCTAACCCAGCTAGTCGAGGGGATTGCCGCTCGGATGAATGAGCCCGCCCGCAAGGGCTTTTGGCAACGGGTTTTTGGTAAGTAGGCGTTTAGCCGTGCTTTAGGGTTGTCGCGTCGAACAGCGGCCCGTTTGCAGGCTTTTTAAGGCCCAAGATGGTGAGCAGGAGCCCCGAGAGGGAGTGGGCCTTGGCGTACTTGCCCATTTTCAGGTCGTGGGCGAACTTATTGCAGGCTGTCACGTGCGCCGCGCTGGCTAGGATGGTGGCCACCAAGGCCGGTGTAGTGATGCTCAACTGCGCAAGCAAGCGGCCAGCGTTGTCTACCTGGTGCTGTTGCAGGCCAGCTGGGGCCGTACTCGATGACACTAGATCGAATGGGATAGTCTCAGCTAGAGCTTGTGGCTTCACTGTAAAAGTGATGTTTTTGAAAGTTTTACCGCGCTTTTCCAGCGTGTAGCTGACATTTAGTTCCGTATGCTCGTTGATTTGCTTAACGGCTACGTCCAGCACCTTTTCTCGCAACTGACTGATTCGCTCCATTTTCTCATTGCCTTTCTCATCAAGTAGCCCGAGCGTCTTTTTGAAGTCCTGTAGGTCATACTTCTTTGTTTCTCCTAGGTCTTTCCATTGGCTACAGATTTGATAAATACGCTTAGCGTACTTGCTAGTGAGGCGGAGCGCAGCAGCTAGCTCATAGCTGGTGAAGTTGTTTTTGAGTTGAAACAGATAGGGTAAAACGTATTTGGTTAAGTCGAATTCGATGATTCCTTCTCCTTTGAGGTAGCGGATTTGCTGAAACATCCATATCTGTCGATACTCTTTGGCGTCTTCCACTTCTAGCATGCGTGAACCCATATCAGCTGTGGCTTTGTGCAGGTAAGCTCCATTATATCGTTTGCCTGTAAGACCAGATAATTCTCTGATATCCAACTTATAGACAGTGTCTTTATCATCTTTCCGCAGTTTAGAGATGATGAAGAAAAACAGGTCTAGCTGCAGCTCAGTGTATTCGTAGCGGGCATTCGTGAGGGCATTATGCTGGCGGATTTCTAACTCTTGATTCATCTGGACAAGCATTAGCTGATTCAGCTACAATTATAATCATAAACCACCATCTAAAACATATGTGGTTTTTAAAGGTGGTCGTAGCTACACGAAAGGTGGTCGATAGCTACACGAAAGGTGGTTTGAAGTACACGAAAGGTGGTTTGAAGTACACGAAAGGTGGTTTGAAGTACACGAAAGGTGGTTTGAAGTGCCTGTAAAACTTTGATGATCAACAAGTTATAGCCCCCTCAAATAGAACAAATACTTCAAATATCACAAGTTGTGTTTCGCGCGAGAAAAAAAGGCTTTCAGGGTGTGGATAACTCGCGTTGTCGATCAGCAGAAGCAAACAGGAAGCCGTTCCACACTGGGGCGCGGCACAAAATAGCATTAAACTACTGATTATCAACTACTTAATTATACTGTCTAGGCCCTATAGAAGGGGCTTGCCGGGGCCCTTTTCCTCCCTGAAGCGTATGTTTGTGCTATGGCTGACCACATTTTCCGCTTGAAGGATACCCCGCTGGGCACGGTGCTGGTCAAGTTCTACCAGATCGAGCCCTACAGCGACGAGGCGTTTATGCGAGCCCGCGCCCGGGACTTTCTCCAAGCCACCGTTGGCTCGGGCAACTCCTGGAGCCTGGCGCTCTATCAGGGACCACTCGCGACCAATACCGTGCTACCCGAGGCTATCGCGCAGCTGCATGCTCGTTGCCCCCAGTGTACCGCTGTACGCATCGAGCAGTCCTCTTGAGGGTAGGAGCCCACTAGGTAGCTGTGCGTGGCGTAGAGGCCCGGTAAACGCTTCATCTGGTAGGGTTCCCACGACCTAACCACCGAACGAAGCGCCTACCGGGCCCTCAGTGGCCGGGTAAAGCGGTTAGGCTTTGAAGGCGGCGTTGGCCTTCTTGATTTCGGGCCGGTAGTCTTCGCGCCAAGCCTGCAGGATAGCCAAGGCTAGGTCCGGCAGGGGCACTCCATCGAGGCCGGGCAGGGTAGCCACGTGAGCGAAGTACTGGTACATTTCCGGGGTGAGCTGCACGACCAGCTTGCGGTTGGCCTTGCTCTTGGCCACCGGCTGGGCTTGACCGAAGTGGGCCAGGGGGCGCTTGCCGGCCGTCGTTGGCAACTCGTCCGAAGCTAGGGTAACGGGTTGCTCCTGGTCAGCCGAGGGGGCCGACACTGAAGCCGGAGCTAGGGTAACAGGTGCTGCTGCCTGAGGTAACGGCACAGTACTCGGGGCAGGTTGGTCGGACTGCCCAACAGTCGGACTTGAACTCGTCGGAAACAAGGGAGCAACTACGTCCGGAAGACCTGTAGGCGTCTGCTCTTTCTTGAGGTTAGCTAGAAAATCGGTCACAGGATTTACAGGCTGGTTGGGTTCCATATACACAGGCTAAAAGAGAAAACACGACAGAAGGCAAGGAACTCAGAACTGATGGGTTGATCCTTTCTTCCCTTTTGTTCTTTACTACAAAATTGAGGTAGCACAAAGTAGTAAAAACCCAGCGTACACAAAAATCTGGCAGTACGGTTTGTTCAGATGGCGCGGGTTTCGTTCTTTGTAGCAGCAAGACATGGATTTGTAGCTACAAACTGCGTTTGTCGCCCCAAATCCACCGGGCCGGTTCGTAAACTCACCAGCCCTTGTCTTGCTAACCCTACCCAGTAACAGGAGCCTTATGGAAATGGAAAACACGCCGGAGGGTACGGCAGCGAAGGGAACCAAAGGGAATAAAACCGCGTGGCTGGGGCTGCGGCTGACCCCGGAGGATAAGGTTTCGATTCAAGCGAAAGCGCAGCAGGCGGGCCACAACACCAACGAGTATATCCGGCGGGCGGCGCTGGGGCTGGAGGTGAAACAGCGGCTACCGGTTGAACTCAAACGGGTGCTGCTGGCCACGAGCCAGAACCTGAACCAGTACCTGCGGCTGGCCCATATGGGCCGGTTGGATGGGGTGGACGAGGCGGCACTCGGGGAGATACTCCAGGCTCTGAACCAGGCGCTGCGATGATCACGCGCACAAGTATTGGAGCCGACTTCGAGGGAGCGCTCAGCTACGGGGCCGGCCTGAACCAGCGCGGTGCGACTAAGAAAGCCGAACTGCTGGGCAGCGCCAATCTAGGCGACGTGAGCAACCCGCGAGGCTTGGCAGCTGAGATGCGGAGCGTGGCCGAGGAAAACACGCGATGTAAAAATCCCGTGTGGCACACTTCGCTGAGTTGGGCGGAGGGGGAGCAGTTGAGCCGGGCGCAGAAGCTGCAAGCGGCGCAGCGCTATTGCGAGCTGATGGGGGCCAGTTGGGACGCGCACCAGGTGGCCGTGTACGAGCACCACGACAAGCCGCACGAGCATATCCACATCTACTTCAACCGAGTGCCGGTGCTGGGTGGGCCGGCCGTGGATACGGGCCACAACTACGCCCGCAACCTGAAAGCGATCAAGACCATCACCCAGGAGCTGGGGCTAGTCCCGTTGCCGGGGCAGCGGCAGAGCGTGCAGGATCGGCGGCCGCCGGTGCAGGACACGCGCCAGGTGGTGCGGGCCGCGCTGGTCGCGGCAATGGCCGACCCACAGGTGCGGAGTCTGGACCAGTTGCAGCAGCGGCTAGCGGCCCAGGGCATCGAGGCGCGGCTCAAGCGCAGCCAGGCCGGGGAACTGGTAGGCGTGAGCTTTCGGCAGGGGGAAGCTGCCGTGACGGGGCAGGAGGTCGGCATGAAGGCCGCGCAACTACGCGCCCACTACGAACCCCGGCAGACCAAGCGGCAGGTGCACGAGCAGACGCCGCTGGTGCAGGCGCAGGCCCCGCCGCCTTTTCTACTAGCGGAGGTATCTACCGCCGAGCTGGCACAGATCGGGCTCAGTGTCGCGCAGTTAGAGGCAACCGGGCAATTGCAAAAGCTGCTCAGGGGAGAACGGACGGACTTACTCGCCCTGCGGGATGGCACGCGAGTGGATACAGTCCCTATCTTGTTTGAGGGGCGGTTACTGCTCCAACGTGCCGAAAACGGCGCGGTCATGCTGAGAATAGCGTTGCCTCGTCGGCCGACCCCGCAGCAGGCCCCAGTGCAAGGGCAACAGCCGGCCGCGCCGGAGCAGCGACCCGTGGCCATGCCGCCACCTGCCCCGGAACTGAAGCCGGAAGCCGACCTGCCGAGGAGAAAGCCCCGGCTAAAGCGCTGAAAAAGCGCCAAGCTGGGGAGTCCATCTAGTGGAGGCAGACAGCGTTAGGACTTGGTTTGCAGGGGGATAAGCCCGTTGTTTGAGCACTGGTTTAGGCCCTGCTGAACATAATATTTACGTATCGGACATATATGGTTACCGGAGAGTGCTGACATAAAAGTCACGAGCAATGACATAATTCTGCCCAATAAGCAACAGTTTGAGAGGGAGAGCAGTCCGTAGCGGTTTGGGAAAAGAATACCGCGACTGTAGGAGTTCCTCTCGTTCCAGGTACGATGCTTCCACTCCAAATAACCAACAGAGCGCTTGTAGCTCATTCGCTACCCATAGCGGAAGGTAAAGCGTGTGCCGATGCCCGTTTCGCAACCGTTCTCCTAACCAATGCTGGTTCCGTTCTATGCCGCTCCACAGCGGAAGGAAGGTCTGCCACTCCCCCGTCAGGGCTGCAAAGCGGTAGTAAAAGGCCTCTGAAAATCCAGCAGGCATACCTTGGGACGCTCGAACAGTTAGGGCCGCGAGGGAACCATTATAGTATGCTAGGGCGGGGTGCTCACAGTAATAGCCTACTTGCCCGCCAGTACCTCGCTTTAGGGTAGCTGCTACCTTATGGTGGAAGTCAATGCGGTGGACCTCTACGGTGGTGGTCAGTTCCAGGTAGGTAGTTTGGCTATAGCGGATAATGCCGGTGGGGTATAACGCACTGAATTGCTCCATCATCCCGTGAATCTACTCAAGGGCGTAGAAGTAGTCAAAAAAGGAGGGGGTTGTCCAACAATTCTAAACTAGATAAAAGGGGGAGTCAGTCAATCGTTTACTCTGCCTTACTTCCTCGGAAAAGTTGATTGACATAATGCTAGTTCTTGGACTAGACTTAGAAAAGCAACAATCTGCTATTGGTTCAGTCCTTATGGCTCCTTAGTACTTTGCTGAGTATTGGGCTTCAGGTTTAGGCATTTGTAAACGCATTCTTGTGGGGCGTTTCGTAAACTCGCCCCGGGTTATAGGGGTAGCACGAGAGGAAGCCCCCTGAGGCTTTAGTAGAAGGTAGGTTAAGCTATAAACCACGTTACAAATTTTCCTTAATAATGATAAAAACGCAGGTCCATAGGTCAGAAAATATTTGCAATATTTTTATTACGGCACAACAAGAACTTGGCGACTCGACGAAATGAAGGTACCGTACCCAGTAGATTTTATGACTAGAAAAGGCCTAATAAATCTTTAAGCTATACTCACAGATCATGAAACGCATGCTCTTTATTTTCGGAAAAGAAGATGGTGAAAGAATAAATGACCTCGAGGCCTTTGTCTTCCCCCTAGCAGTCCTGGTTCAGAATTTAATCGCTGAGTATTATATTACAAATAAATTAAACGAGATTATTATAAGGTTTTATCCCGAAAATTACTATCGCAATTTTCCTATCGTTCCACAAGGCCAGTACCAGTATTCTAAAGGCTATTATTCTTACTACGACACCATTGACTTGGACCTTCTTTCTTCTTTTGACAAAAGAAGTAAGTATTTATATCTATGGAGAAGGGCCTGTTCCATTATGAAAGGTGGTGCTGGGCGAATAGACGACGAACTTCCGACAGTTATTGACAACGTGCTGGAGCGGGGGTTGGAGTTAAAATTAAATTCAGATTTCAATCTTATTGAAAAAATATTTTACGTTAATGGTATTGAGTATAAAGTTTATTTGAGAATTCATTTTAATGAATTTACTATGAATTCGTCATTATGCATCGAATACAACAACAACTTAGCACTTAATATGCATTTAGAGGAAGCAGCAAATGGCGCTCAGTTTTTCTTGAAGATGTATAAAAATATACTAATAGATTCAGCTAATAAATATTTCGTTTTAACAGGATCTAAAGAAGTAGACTACTTGCCCTTGAAAGTAGAAATTCCAAATTTCATTTCATCAAAATAGTCACTGATTAATCTTTGCTATTTAATTATTGGCGGCGGGAAAACTTGTCTACGATTTACCGTTTACAAACTACTCCATAGCAATGTCTAGTATGAATACCCCACCATTGCAGCCGCCTGCTGACCACTAGGTGTCGGGGCGACTCTCACTCTTCAGTCAACGGTGCGAAGCCTTACCCCGTTGGCACTCTCTCCTGCCTATCTTGGCCCGCATGAGCTGGACCGTCATATTAGAGGACGAGAACAAACACCCGATCGCTTCGCTAGGTGAAGAGTTTACAACGGGGGTGAATTTGCACCACGAGGCCTTTCGGATGCTGCGCTACCTAGATCCTCATGGGGATACGACGTTCAACGGCTTACAACAACAGGAATTGCTGACAGACTTACGCTTGTTGCTGGAATTGGAGCCCCACCCGCTGCTGGACGAACTCATTAGCTTAATCACCCAAAGCCAAGAGAAGGTGCATACCTATGTGTGTTTCTACGGCGACTAGGTACGTCTCGCTTCCGAACGGAACAAGGGAAACGCGATGAGCTATAATTTCAGAGACATGACCAACCTCCGTAACGTTTAAAGAAGAGTGGGCTATAAGATGCTACTTCCCATTTGGCGTTTTACAAAGGACCGTGGCTGTTGCAGAACTCGATTTATGCCTGAAAGCCCGTGCTTGACGTGCCAAATTGAGCTAGAAAGGCCAGGGAATGGGCCTTTTACAGGTGTTTAGCCGCCCGCTTGCCTGGTTGTTGGGCCGGCTAGCGAGTTCTGCAACAGCCACGACCGTTTCTTAAATGTTACGGCCTGAAAAGCCTGCTCTTAGTGGCCTTGACCTTATTGGCATCTTACGAAAAGATTCCGGTGCTAACAAGCTATTAACTAGATGGTTGCTCTGGTTTGAGAATGTGCTTCCAATGGGTTAAAATAAAGTTAACTGCGTATTTAGTACGCGGAACCCTATCCTGGGCTAGATAAGCAGTCAGTACCTGTTCCATTTCGACTACGGGAGCGGGCTCCAGCAAGCGCACCGGCTGCTTACGAAACCAACAGTATTGCTTCGCCGTGTTGAGTGACATGTCACAATTGGCTACCGCATCTAAGGCGATCAGACTCAAGGGCCGCCCTAGTTGAAGCCAGTGCTGCACGCGTGCCCACGTCATCCCCAGCAGAGCAGCCGCGACCCCGTAGGAGGTAGAAACCCATAGGATCGAGTGACAGTGCTGCTCCAGCCAGTCCAGTGGCTCGGGACCGGCTAAATAACAGAGGCACCGGATCGACTGCGTTAAGGCTTTTTCGTTGAGTTTACTCAGCTCGGACAGGATCAGAGCTTCGGCTTCCACGGGCGGCAAACAGCAGGCGATGGCTTCGGCAAACAGGAGGCGGTCTGGACCGGTATAGCCCCGGAATTGCTCGTGTACCCACGCTTGCGCTTGGGGGCCGAGGGCCCGTGCGGCGATATCTAGGCACCTAGGGAGTAACTCGGTATTCCAACTTACTCTCTGGTTGAGCACGTGCAGCACGAGGGCCGGCGAAAGCGCAGCTAAATAGACAGTAACCGCTGGGGGGTACTGCCATTTAACAAGCGCGAAGTCCACCAACCGGCCGGCATTGCCCGCCAAGCTGGCCAGGGTTGGAAACGCTAAGCGAGTATCTGCAACCACCTCTTCTTCGGCGGCACAGGCCTCTCCGTCGTCCCCATAGAAGTCATCGTGGAGCTCCCCGTTGTGGCCGTGTAGGGCCACAAGATTAAAGTATTCCAGGGGCCGCAACGAGCGATGTACAAGCCGGTGATAGCAGGGGGCACAGAGAGAATACGCGACGGACGGCGGATCTATTTGTTCGACTAGTTCAATGGGCCTACTCTGACAAGCTTCGCAGAGGGCACTCATATAGCGCAAGTGAGAGGGGACATAGCGATAAAGTACTAGCGTCTATACACTAAAAATAAAAACTTGAATTTACCACTTTTCCGAGGGTAGTCCGAGAACTAGCATTATGTCAATCAACTTTTCCGAGGAAGTAAGGCAGAGTAAACGATTGACTGACTCCCCCTTTTATCTAGTTTAGAATTGTTGGACAACCCCCTCCTTTTTTGACTACTTCTACGCCC
>Ga0210040_10007068_pt1 | contig 13755 bp, 9 predicted proteins | sample CryGeyCG12114_NA_FD_185462 | JGI IMG/M metagenome (GOLD analysis project Ga0210040, IMG submission 185462) | Groundwater microbial communities from aquifer - Crystal Geyser CG19_WC_8/21/14_NA (SPAdes) (version 2) | ecosystem: Environmental > Aquatic > Deep subsurface > Groundwater | place: USA... | reverse complement strand
ATAGAAATATTTGGGGTAAGAAATCCCAAGTGATATAAATGCTTGTGTACTACTTATTGAATGGGCAGTGAAAATTGAAAAACTTTTCATCCTTTTCGTGTGGCCACTCACTGATCATTTATTTGAATTCTCCCGTAGGAGTCATAAATTACCTGCAGATTTATATCCTTGCGCCACTGGCACATCATTAGAGGGGATGTTGAGTGAAAGTTTTTTTTTTCTGCAGCCGACTATATTTACCACATCTGGGAAAACTAACTGTAATGTATCATCCTAATGCTATAGCTCAAGGTACAAACGAATCCGCACCCTTGTGAGTGAGCTAACATTGCCTGCAGCCTTGGTTGCATCCAACAAACCAAACTTAAATCTCTACTGGAAAGGGATACAGAGCGGAATTTGGAATCTTTCTGTGCATATTTAGTTAATGCACGAGGAACTAGGCAACTTTGTTCAGTATTGAGTTTAGTCACATAGAATTTCATATTTAGCTTCTTTTGTGGACTAGATTCTATATCATTGGAAAATATTGCGTAATAGTTTTTAAAGGAGCAAAAAATTGTGTTTTGATTTTCGAGGGGTGAAAAAATTCAGTTTCAAACGACACTTTTAAAACGAAATGCGAAAGAAATTTAAAAAATCTGCTCATTTTAAAAGCTAAAAAGCCGCAATTTTAGCCCGAAATTCACAATTTTAAGATCAGTCTCGATTCAAACTTAGGAATGGAATGTAAAAAACAATATATTTCGATCTCTGATCCAGCAAAACTACTGTTGGTAACTTACCAACTAACTAACAGAAAAAATTGCCGGTGGCAAAAAATCCTATGTAAACAATATATGTACAACAGAAGCCAATAAAGACATGAGAAATGACAGTAACAAAGTAGGAAAGCAATCATTCTTATTATTGTCATCTCTCACAGTGGATACAGGGAGTGGGAAAGCATAACTTTTTTGTTACTGCTGCATCTCATCATTTTCAACATCAATCTCATCCAATTTGTGTCTTCAATAGGCTCATCAGACTCATACTAAATCAAATAAAAACTAGCCCGTGTCCAAAATGGATTGAATAATGAAGCGAGGAAAAAATCATGTCCAGTCCCAATCTCTTTCCATAAATTTTATATGCATGCATAGATCGGATCCCTGTTCCAGTTTTCAATTTATTTCAAAGCATACATGCATGTAATATGTGTTATATTTGGTATAGCAAACCACTGCATTTGGCACTGCAAAACGTGGACAAGTCCCACTAATTTAAATTGGAATTCCAGTGCTCAAATCAAAGAGACCGACATTAGATAGCCAAGGAGCACTTTAGAAATTAATTTGGAATCCCCCAAATTTTTGAAATTTTTTGAGCTAATAAAATGGTGGACCTTGAGGCGCATTGTCTGGACTGGAATTATTTGCTTATTGATGCGATCACTAACTATAGGGTTGGATGGACGGACCAAATAGTAATAAAGTGCATTGTTAGTTGCTTCTGAACTTTGACAATGTGCCAGGAATTTCCATAAAAAGATTCCCATCAGACCCGTCCAGTGAAATAGACTATTGTTTGCTCACAGCTTGACTCTCGAGTTTTGTTTTTCTTAACCATCTCTCTATATCGCATCTAATTTAAGGGCTACTGCTTCGCTACTCAAGTAGTTAGTTAGTTCCCTGTGCTAACCAACTACTTGAAATTTATCATTGTTATTATTTGTACAATGCTGTAACTCTTTATTTTCATTGTAAACTTACATTCTAGTATTCTCCAACTGATTTCCATGGGAGAATTCTCGGACAAACTACGAAAATCGACTACTTCTATATCAAATTATGCCAGTTGACGAAAAATGCAGCTACTTTGCTCCCATACAGTTGAATATTGCGTGTACTAGATCATACAACGTGAGCTAGCTATCAATAAATTTCCACTTGACTACCTATCTGGGGAAAAAAAGAGTGTGACTAACTAACTACAAAGAAATTGAATGTTCAACACACTATTATTCATACAACTTGTTTATTTATTTATCTGTGATTCTCTACTCACCTGGTCACATGCATAAATTGGGATGGAGAGGATGAGCCATGCATTTTCTTTACATTGAAACCCATATGGACTTATAAAAGGGCAGACCAAACATGGGAATGTTTTTTCTGCTCCTGTTTTCTATTGGCACCCTTATAATGCATACATAAGCAATTCATCACTTTGATTCGGATAGTTCAGATAAAATGAAGATGAACAGGATTGGTAGCTGAATGTATAAATCGTGACATTCTGTTTGTAAAAATTCCATCACCTTGTAGAGCTTAAAAAAACAGGGCTGACATATGAAGGCATTTCTTATGTGTACATCAAAAGGAATATGAAATGATGATTTGAATTTTTTGGCGTCCCTTTGAGTGAGTCCATTTGAATAATAGTTAGCCATGATGCCGATGTGGGGTTCCCAGAGTTTACCATTGCAAAAAGCTGAGGGAGGGTAGTACTATAGTATTGTGAGTTTTATTGCCAAAGTAGGTGATATGAAATGGCAGATTGTCAATTTTTTGCCAAGCGCCCGTGCGTTTCGCACATTTTTCAGCTTTGCACCCATCCTTTGCATTTAAATGAGATTTTTCCTCTCCGTCAAACACGGAAAGGGTGTTCAAAAGTGCACATTATTAGACTGTATGATGAATCAGGATGGAATTCACATGAGTACCTTATTTTTTGGGGCCAGAGCATAACATTTGTTCTCATTTCGTATCAATTCCATTTGCATTCTAACATATGGACCATTCGGGTATGATCTTATGTTACCGTAATTCGCGGAAATAGCATGAGTTACGTATTCAGCACAACACAATCGCATCAAATACTTGAGGAATACAAATGAACATGTGATTTCAAGTTTGCCTACAAAAGTTGCTTCATCCTTCCCATGAAAGTCAGTCAAAATGCTAATAACTGCTGTTTATTTCAAAATCTTGAGCATCATCAGCAGTTCCTTTCATCTTTGTTGAAATTGTACACGAAAGTAGGCGTACAGAAGTAAATTTTTTCGCATTTTGCTACTAAACTAACTATATACATACATGAACTTGTGATTATTTTTCGTATGTTTTCCATTTCTCACCAGTAGTTTCTACAATGTGTGAAGGCAAAGATCAAAGGTAGCAAAAGTGCGCAATCTACTCACTAGATGGAACAATACAATTGGTTGCAAGAATTCGCTTAACATTTTCCTTTCACTTCGGCAATCCTGTGATATAAGGACCCACGTAAAAATATTTTACCCCTGCTTTCATAAATGAGCTAACTAACTAAGTATTGACTGTGAATGGTTTTTTTTCAACAAAAACTCACACAACAATAGGTGGCAATTTAAGAGAAAAGCACCTATTTTAAACACATATGAGAGAAATTGAATGGACCCATTCAAAGGTGTTATTTCTTATAATAGATACACATACACACATAAAAACCCTATTCAGTCAATACCATTATATAAGGTTTTAACCAACAGTGAAAAATTGTATGTCTTTGTACCACTTTTATATGGAATCCTCCTATTGCGCGGGATAAATGGGAGTAACAAGAACTATTTCTAAGTAAGTTGAATGACTGTGCTACGCAAATATACTGCTGGAACTCTATTTATGCGCATTATATTCGTAAATAGGTCATTTCATGTTTTAAATTCTGTATTTTTCACTAACTATATAGCTTACAGCCTAGGAAAACAATTTAGTACATGCTCTTGGTCTCTTTAGTGAATCTCAAGTGATCTGAAAGCCAAGCCAAAGCACATAGGCCAAACATGGTGATAGCAAAATAATATCCCAAAAGAATAGGCTCATCTTCATCTTCTTCTAGTTCTGCTTCTAAATGCACTTTTGACTGGAATTTGGAATCCAAATTTATGACCACTACTACAACTGCCATGTGTAAAGCAATGAGTCGGTTTGAAAATTGGTCCATCCATGATAGGAGATTTCGGTGTTGTGCCACATTTTGAGCTCGCACTTTGTACACCAATGTTTGATAATACTTTGCTGTGTCTAGAGCAGCTATACATTTTTCTTTCCACAGTTCACGATATGTTTTTATTTGCTGTAGGAGAGTCACTGTTCTCAGTGTTTTGCCCCAGTCTCCTAAACTGACTCGTTTTTTGAAGCAATTTCCATCTGAAACAAAAAATAGCATTCTTGAATAACTGAAAAAAGTCTCGAAAAGTCACACGCTGAATTTTATATTATAGGAAGATTTTCAAAAAACAGGAAAAACCTAACCTTGCTCTATACTGGGATACACTACCAAGCAATCGTCAAGTGTTAAGCCTTGGTTGCAAAACGGACACGTAGTTTTTCTGCAAAGTTAAAAAGTAAATGTCAAAGCTCCATTGTATTTTAGTTAGAGTGGTTATGTTTTCTTGAAGAGAAATTTGATTGATTTATTTATAATAACTTGCATTTTGAAAAGCTGTATTGTGATGCTATTAAACCAAATTTAAAAACTGTCTACTTACGAAAGATGCCTGCAGGTATAAAACCATTCCCTTAGACAGCCACTATGGTAAAAATGACCACATAAAGTGACCATTGGTCTGGAACAGTCAAATTCTGGCCGATCGTCTGCTTTTTTGTATGTGGAAGGTTGGATCCCTACAAGTCCCTCAGGTTTGAAGAATTGGGCAAATCCAGGGAATTCATGCACTATCTCTTCATAATCATCCCCGTTTTTACATTCAAATAGTGATGCGAAACTTAGCTCCTTTAAATCAGGTCCGCCAGATGTGATTGAGTTTTTGCATATACTGCATTCAAATGAGGAGGACATAATAACGAATAGCCAATTTTGAACGATAATTTAGAATTTTGAGCCAATTTGGACAAAAATTTGGTTTATTCAAAAGTGCTGCAATATTTGTGAATACTTATCAAGATTTGGTGCATTGTTTATAAATGGGGTGCATTGGTTTCGCTGACAATGTGTAAAATTTTCTGCAGGTAGCGGGCCCACAATTTTTGGATTTGCAATATGACACTAGCGTACACATAATCGAAAAAAAAAGTCGGAGCCTTGGAATTCATAACCGAACATAAAACAAAGAGCAAATGATAATGGAAAGTACTTTCCCTTGAAAAGTGCAAAAATCTATTTCCGATAAAATCAGAGACATTAAAACTAGGGTAAGCACAAAAGGTAAGTAGCTATCTATGGCTAGATATGATTTTATGATAAAAGGTTGAAAGGATTTGGTGATTACTTTTTTGTCATAAAATCTATCTCCACATCACATGTTCAAGGACATTATGCTCATTATATTTTACTTTTATGATTCAATTCTTTCTTGGGGAATGTGAACCTTGAAAATATTTACTATAGAATTAACACCTAATCAATAATCATTCATTCGGGCTGGGGTTGGACTACGCTTTTGAAAAAAAATCATCATTATGTGACAAATATTGAGAAAAAACTTGCAAAAATCAAAATTCTGATTGCAATAAAAATTTTAAATTCTAAAATAAGAAAAAACGATTGTTAAGCAACAATAGCAATGGATATACCACATCTGCCTAACAACCCCCAAAAATGTTGTGCCCAGTAAAGCCCATTTATAATTTCTATGGCCAACACCTGACAAATGATTGAAACTGGTGATTTGTTGAAGCCGCCTAATGAAAAGTAAATGACATTTGTTTAGTTAGTTACATGCACATGTTTGTGTGTCGCTGTTCATACTGAAATTAAGTAAGTAATATTGTATTTGGATTGCATGACTGATGACAATCATCATTATTATGCCCGTCTTATCACAAGAATACACGGAAATTACATTATGGCCAGGTAAGGGTCCCCAAAATGTGGCTTGCATGTCATTTTTATTCCCCTAGGATAACAATGCAGTCAGTTTGATGAGAAAATCACCGATCCCATACATTTTTCTTGGTTACCGTTTATAGCGCGTGCCAGCTCTGGCACCCGTTTGTTTCAGAATTTTTGTGCTAATTGCACAGATACATAATATCCTACTCTATAATTAGTATTTTCCTCTATTTTAACATTGCTTCATTACTTGGGTATATCCACTTGTTTGCAAGCTTTGAGATTCAAATGCACTTTTACAGTTAATTCAAGACTTTAAATTCACATGAATTCCTAAATAATTAATTATCTGTGATTTAAATTGAACGTTTGTCGTCAAAAGTTTTTTGTATTACTATTTTTCCTGCAGTACAAAGATGTAGGCAGATTTTTTTCTAAACATTTCTATGCACACTACTAAATATTAATTTATTTTGTTGGTTCGCGCTCTTCATACTGCGTGCAAGGTTTTTTTAGATCTGTGACTAGATAACTTTTAATCGCTTGATTTTATACCGCATGAATTATTTATATGATTTTAGCTTTGTTTGTAACTTACTAACTTCAAAATTACATTACGTTGACAGATCAGATTGCAGTTGGTTTGTTGTTGAAATTCATGGGGATAAAACATGCCATTGTTTTAATTCTTTTTGCTCGTTTGTTATTTCAACAATTCAAAATTTACGTGCATTGCTCGTATCTGTAACTCAAACACTTATTACTTTAATTTACGGTTAGTATGCCTATGCGTTTTAATACACTCCTTAGATGGCGTTCAAGTTTAACACTCGCACTATAGTCATTTTCCCTTGTATCGAATGAAATGATGGAGTCAAAAGTAAATTTTGCACATATGTAATATATAGTGACAGACACTATTTCCGACCCACTCGCAGAAATGCTAATTAGTATGATTTAGCGGTAAATGAGGCGAGACAGAATATTCGTTTATCAGATTCAGAGCCTGTGAATGAAATGAATAAATGAGTGATAAGCTCCCCTTAATTAATGACAGACAGGGGAAATGTGGTGAGCAAATAGTAATTAAAATTGACATGCGGACATTTCATTAGTTTTCCATATGAGGTGTACCCAAAGCGTACAACGTTACTAATTGTCATAATGGACACGTTTTGGTTCTCAAAATGCATGAAATATTTTAGCAAGTGACTGACTGAGTAAGTAAGTAACCAGGTGCCAAATTAAGTTATTTAATTGAATAAAAGGATTGGCATGTTTGCAGTTATTTAAGGAGAGAATGTGCGAGTTTTGAAACCTGTGTGTGTATTAGCTATTCAGCAAGATTTCATCTCAATTTCGTTCCACATGAATTCTCAAGAGTCATTTAAATCTTGCACTGAAATATTCAGAGAAAAGTTTCACCAGCTTCAAGACAGCTTTGTATATAGGAGGTGAGATTAAAAAGGATATGAAATGTAGGGAACCTAGACAGGTAAATAATAATACTTGAGCTCAACAATAGTAGCTAAATGAGAGTGTGAGTTTCTTATAACTTATGTATGAGACTTTTACTGCTCCTGCATACATACAGTGAGTGAGTGAGCGAGCATAAAAAATGCACCTGTCCAAACTTGTTGTTATCACTCATGTGAAATATTACACAATTTTGAATCCTCCTTTCAAAATGAATTGGTTGGGAAAACTTGTCTGTTTCATTATTATTATTATTTTCACAAGTGGCTCTCTAGTTGTAGTTTACTAAAGGTGGAGGAAATCTTTACCTGCACTCAAAAATGCAGTCAGTCACTTTTCTTTCCACCGCCATAGAATTTTTCATGCACATAGCTCTGTCTTTATGCACGCAGTTTGAACTCTACTTATGGTCATGTTTTCTCAACATGTGTGCACACACTGAGTATCTAAAATTCTTCATGGTTTCAAATACAATTTACCTGCTAACGATCCTATATTGGATTATGGGATATGATTACGCACTAACTACCGCTACTTATTGTCATCGGTGAGTTTAAAAAGCTTACTTTGTCGGACCAATCAAAATGGTTTCATCAATGAGTCTCATTAAGAAACACTTTGCGTGAAAATTATTAATGCTTTTTTAGACTGTCTGCCTATATGATTTGTACTCTACAGCTACCTAGTTAGTTATAGTTAGCTAGCTAGTTACTGAATATCGTATTAAGCGGGTGAGAGAAGTTATTGATAGCAATTAAGGAAATAGTTTAATTGAGGAAAATAATGATGGGACTAATGATTTCTTTTAAAAATGTAGACACATTTCTTAAAACGTGGTTCACTCACAATTCTAAATCCGCACGGAAGCGTATTATGAAGTCAGTCAGTAAAAAAACCGTTTTTAATGATTTGTACACGATACAGTTGAAATGAAAAGCACGTCTCCTTAGTTAGTTAGTAAATGAGTAAGCAAGTGAAGCTGAAAATGGAAAAATTAAAAACATGAAAGAAAGAATAGGCTTAAAGTCGTCTGTCAGTTAGAACGCGTTGTTAAGAAAAAAGAAAACTAAATGAGTAGATGAAACAGACTGAGAAATTAGATCGTCTTGTTATGATTTAACGTGCAGTACTAACTACAGACTATTTTTGTTTTTCTTTGAATTTCCGTTTGAAACTCTCATTAAATTAGATTGAAAATGTACGTCGTTTCAATTTGTATCTAACGATATTTTTTATAGAATCTATTTTTTCACTGTTCAACTTGTCTGACGCGGCTAACAAGACTAAAAGCAAGGTGGAAAAATAAAGTTAGTTAGTTAGTCAGTAGTAAAAGGCACAGAAAAATATTTTGTGGCTCCCTTTTAATCAACGTATCAAATTGTGAGCAGGTTCAGGTTACAATTAAATGGGAAGATTTGAGGGCAGAATTCTGGAGCCGTTCTTCATTACAGATTTGAGAAGTACATCTCAGATTGACATCTGTCTCAGATTTTACCGGGGTATACACTATATAATAAATGTGAGGTGGAAAACCGCATTGTATGGAATTGGGGAGCTCGAAACTGAAAGAAATTCATGCAATACAATCAATACTGTGGCAAGAAAAGTTGACCTTAAAATGGGACGAAAAATAGCCAATTGCCGTGTGAAAAAATTAACTATTGCTATAGACTGAAGGGGTGTGATTAATATAATTCGACATGCAGACCTAATTGTTACTACTACGCAATATTTTATATTGGAAAAAAGGTGAACGGGTCAAAACTAGCTGCAGCAATTGAAAAAACTGTCTACGTCTTAATTGCTAGGTTAAAAAATAAAGAAATGTAATTGCTCTTTAAGTTTACGACATCATTATTGGTGAAACCAATTTGTCAGTGAGAGAAAAACTCAAATTGATCATTGTAAAATGGTGAATTCATCCAGTTTCGCATTTTTTTCTTGTGCTACAAAGGACTGGCCTATTTTTTTACGACAATTGTTATCTTCGTGTGTCGAACTCTATAAAAATGGATTTACTACGGGGAACGCCTTTTGTACACACTTGAGTTTAGATTACCAGCCTAATAAATAGTTAGTTACAGAAATGGTTTTAACTGTTCCCAGCTTTGTAACGACAGTGTAATCCAATATTCTTGAGGTATTAGATTCACCGCACATGTTTCTGCAAGTTTTCAATTGAAGCTTTGCGTTATGTATTTACAGCAAGCAATTAATAAAAGGTATAGGCAAATTTTTCACCTGAGAAAATAGTACATTTACTCTACATAATATAGAATGGAAAGTGAAAAACTGTATCTTAGAAGTTCAAAGAATTTGTCTTTCAGAATCGTTCTTCTGAGGCATTTTTTTTGTCGGCAGTCTATGATCACATTTGATTCACTCTTTACGACCATATTCAAAAAGAAGCCGACGAAGATAATGATTAGATGCATGAGAAACAAACCGCAATAAACTGATGCATTGAAGTAAATGAGAATTCAAAATATTTGAATTTTTTATGCAATTCATATTCACATTGTTTTTTTGTCACTTTCAAACGAAAAAAACCAAAATAAGCATGCACAATTTATTGAAAACAATTGCGTAAATTAGTATTGCTGCTGCGGGAAAAAATCTGTATTTTTTAAACATAGTTTTGACTCCAATTTTATTTCTGGGACAAAAAAAAATTGTGTGATAAAGTTAAAAACTTTAGCTACAAACTAAGCTCGTATGGGACGGGCGTATGAGATCTAAATTGTATAGCTTATGAAAAAAATCTTCCATTTTTCCACGCTTCAAGTTTGCATTCTGCGGAGTTCCACATGAGCACTAATGTGTATCCACCTAGCTAGTTAAAAAACACAAGACCATGTAATAAAGACGCAAAAAAGGTACCGAAAAGAAAGGTCTCTTTTGTTCTACGCTGCATCTAATCTTTGTCACCATTTCGCAATTCCAACACGAGTTGACCAACTTTTTAATTTATAGTTAGTTAGTGCCAAAAACAGTAGCCCGAATTTCTTCCCGTGACATTTAATTTTTGATAAGGAGGTAAAAACAAAGCGTTACTTTGACCATATAAGATGAAATAAAACTTTTGAAATTGCCCATAGTTCAAATGTCAACATGTTTTTTCAAGCTATTGTATGAGCTACGTAACAATTATCATGTATTTATAGTGTTGTATGCTTGGATTGAAAATTTTTCAGGCTTTTTGCCCAATGGAAAATGACAAGAACGTGATAATGAAGTGAACAAGGGGAAAACAAAAGAGGAATAATTTCAGGAATCAAAAAGAAGATGATAATAATAAAGATGAGCTGTGGAGGAAACTTTAATTACAAACACATGTCCGCTTCACATGGACTAGAATTTATAAAAGGGACGGGCAGAATTATTCATGATGAAAAGAGAGATGTTTCAAAAGTTTTTGGTCCCCTTTTTCCATCCCTTTTGTTGTGGTCTCTAATTTATGTTCTACTATTTCTTTCTCTGAATTTCTTCCTTTCCTCCATTATCTTAAGGCTCGTTACTTACTGTGCTCATCGTTTCTCCGTTTACACTAAGGGTTATCTCCCAAATCATGGGATCAAAACACCTATTTAAATAATATGGGGGCTTTGCTCCTCATTTGTCTTTTTCTCAATCATTGAGTCGCAGCAGTCGCAGAACACTTGTTTTGAGTGCGTTGAATGGCTGGCTGGATTTGCGACTTCAATAGTAAAACAGTTTGGGTATTAAAGGCTTAAAAAATTGTTTCCGATATTCACTATAAAAAATGTTTTTCCTCATAATTCAGTCTTTATACTCAAAACTGATGTATTTTGATAAGGCAGGACAAAAATTTTCCTTTGAAAAAGTCTGTTTAAAATCAAGATAAGCATCGCATTTACAGGAGATGAAAGATTTCTTTTTTTTACTAAAACTAAAACGCAATAAGCAAGTAACAAATTTGAAATTTCCTGGGTAAAAATTTAACTTTCAAAAGTCCTTAAACCGAAAAACTTCAATATTTATATTCGACGCCTACATAGTATACCTGCCTACCTGATTGAGCAAGCAAACTAATACTACAGTGCTCCTGTCTTTTACCCGAGTTCGGATGAATTTCGTGATTTCCATTATTAATCACACCTTGTGACAAGGATAGAAAACTCCATATATAGCAAATAGCACACCTATAGGATCTAACTAACTAAATAGAAGCTGGCAGTGGCCTGGCTTGTACATTTTGACATGATTAACATGGGCCCTAGTAAAGTATGAGTGTGCTTGTTAGGTGACACTTGTTATTGCATTATCACAGACTACTTCCTGGCTTCCCCTACAACCCTTTATTGCTCTCAGCCACTAAATCAACCAAAAATGCTCCTATCTCTATGATTAATTGCTTTCCCTTGTCCCTTCTCAAGACCTATGAACTAACTAACTAACACACTACTGTGACTCTACATGTTTCCATGTCCCAATCCCAATGAAATTCCACATTGTCCGGTCTCCCTTTAAACCTTTATTAAAATCTGCATTATACATTTGATAGTCTTTCCAAAAATGTAATCTCCAGTGAAAAACACTTCTACTGCTTTTGAAAATCAGTTCGATGAGTTTAAAATTGACTACAAAGATGCAAAAGGGTATGCGAAACACTTAATGTGTACAGAGGGCTTAAAAATGTATTTGCACCAGGTCAAGTGGAATTGTAAAACAAAGTTTACAGATCGGACATTAGGTGAGATGTCAGCAAATATTAATTATAGGCTCACCAGCTGTACTTAATGATGTTGAACAGGGAGAATAAAGTTATACCATGGGATATATTGCTTTTTGGGTACAAGATGAATTTGTACTCGCGGAACAAAAAGCATGGTTAGTTAGTTAGCTGTAACTAACTAACAGAGTGGTGCAAAAACAAAGCGAATGTGGACAAAAGGAAAGTCGGTCCACGTTCCTAATATATTTTATCTTGCGTTGACAACTTGGGATGCATTATGTCTTTGTGAGCATACAAAACTATTATTGTTATGCAAAAAAGTTGAATGTTGAAACTTAAAACTATGGCTGATTAAGGGTAACAGTTTTCATTTGAATATTCATTAGATAGAGAAAAAAACATAATATATTCTAATGGTGTCTCTAGCATTTAGTTAGTTAGTTAGAGCTACATATGTATACACTTTGTTAGTCCAAAATTCGCAAAGCATGCGGTAGGTGGAATCCTTTATTGGCTTTTTCAATTAATAAATTAGAGTTAGCGTGGGAAGCTCATAACTATACTAAGATATGTTTTTTTTCAGTATGCATAATAATGAATTTCAAAGCTTAAGTTGCACTTATGTGATTAAGGTCTGTTAATGTTAATAATGTTATATTTCTTTTAATTTTAAGTATTGGACTCACTCAGTCAGTACTTTTGATAAGTTCAAGAAATAATCCCGTAACTTAAATTTTTGTTATACACAAAATGCATTTAATTTCGTTAGTATCGTGGAGTTTTTTCTGTGATTCTGTATTCAGCGCACAAAACGGTGACACAAAACTTCAAATCCCGTTAGATAATCTAACCCAAATTCAATCAATCCTACTCGATCAATTCCATAATTGTACAATCCATATGACATATTCCAGATCGCATGACTTTGCAGGAGATCAACTTAGTCATTTTTTCACCTATTTCCCACAAAGTTGCAAAATTGTGGAAACTGGGGAAGCATATTTACCAGAATCGGAATCGGAAAAGAGAAATTATAGAATGGACGACACACTACAAAGTATATCAAAATTCGAGCACTGTTACGTTTTGCTATACTTTCAGGATTTTTTGTTGACTATACAAACTGAAGAAGGATGGTCATTTGGCTTGTAAGCAATTTTTTTACTTTTCAATTTTTTGAAAATGACCAATAAATTTATGAATGTTCTATTCGAACACAGCCGAAATCGAGTTCAGACCGTAACAGAATTAACGTCTCACATAAAAAAAGCAATTATCTACCAGCGAAATTTAAACCCCACATCGATAATTTTTGTCACCTCTATTGACATATTCGAAGGCCAACGAATCTATGATCATCTATATGACCTTGTGCTGACTTCCAAGTTTTACATTCTGTCGCCGACAAAAGTTTTCATAAATTGCGTCGGATTTATATCAGCAGACCAATCTTCACTATTTCAATTGAAAGAGCCATCTCATTTCAGTCATGCCCAATGGAAGCAGGTTCAAAAAATGGCCGACCCACGCCCAGTAATCTGTGGATCGAATTTTCAATGGCAAACTGAAGTCACATGCAAGTTATTCCCTATTTTAATTTCTGGACCTAAATATCCATTCGGGGATCCAATACATTGCTTTCTTCAGACGATGGCCCCGATTTTCAATCTCACTGATATTGCCGAAGAGAAGCTTTTTTTATTCAACACTGATTTAAATACTTTGGTGTCTTTTGAAAAAACCAGTCGATTGTTCCCGCTTGATTGGTT
>Ga0210040_10007067_pt1 | contig 13755 bp, 9 predicted proteins | sample CryGeyCG12114_NA_FD_185462 | JGI IMG/M metagenome (GOLD analysis project Ga0210040, IMG submission 185462) | Groundwater microbial communities from aquifer - Crystal Geyser CG19_WC_8/21/14_NA (SPAdes) (version 2) | ecosystem: Environmental > Aquatic > Deep subsurface > Groundwater | place: USA... | reverse complement strand
AGAAGGACAGACTCGAACAATTTAACTGATGTCACCGAGTGTCCAATAGTGTATGTGAAGGTTGAGGATGAGCCGAGGTACGTGGACGTCAGATCCAGAAGAGCGTACAGGAGGACAACGGATGTCAGTGTACCGTGGAAGGAGGTCTGAGATGGTAAGAGGGAAGAAGGCTGCCTTTTGTCATGCGATGTACTGCCAATGTGCCAGTCTGTCAGGCGGAGGGAGAGGCAGAGCGTTAACACCCATGCAAGGCGATCGACGAAGTTCCCCGGATATGGTTGGAAGTCGACAGTGTCGTTTGAGGTGGTTTTGGAATCGCCCTGGTGGATTGATCCATTTTTCACTCCCGGGCTGGTCTTGGGTGATTCAGCATGGACTGATCCATCCCGCGCTTGGTCCGAAGGGACCTTGTTATCGCCCTGGTGGATTGATCCATTTCTCAATTCGCCCTTCTGACATGACTTCCTCCGATCCTGGCCATTCTCTTTTCGTCTATGAACGAGCTTGAAATTCTTGCGAACATCATACCATCCAAGGAGGGTGAATGTTATCAGGAGATGGTTCATCCCCACAACGTCGAAGTATTGATCCCGAACCCATAGAGAAATCTGTGAAGCTAGAATTGCCGGAAGAAAGACGGCTCGCAACAGGGTACGTGAAAGTAGCTTTGGTGGAATAAGCAGGGCAATTGGTAAAAGGATAAATGGAACGACCACTTGCAAGGATCGTGGTCCGGGGACGACATGTACTGTTATAAAGTTGTAGATGACGGCTACGTCCGACAGAGATGTCGTACCCATGCTCGCCTCACCTGTAATACAGCAGGACCTCAGATACAGCAGGAAACGATGTATCTGACATAGAGAAGAAGCTTTTATTTACTTGGAAGATCCGGGGGCAATGATGAAAGTGGGTGCACGTCATACCCGCGCATCAGAAAGGCTCAGAACCTGCTTGGAAAGCCACCTACCTAAGTACTTGGCTTGAACGCGCGCGGACCTCATCTACCGGAGCGAGTGTTACAACGTACAGTGCAGTGTAGATAGGCATGTACCTAAGCGAGGTTGTGAGCAGATGGATTTATACTGATGAAGAAGGCTGGCATTGGCATGCATGTGAGATCGAACACGAACATGCGCATGAAGATGAGAAGGACCCGGAGAGAGAAGACTTAGACTCGCTCGGCACACGGCGGCCATTAGTTCCGGCTACCAAGGCCCTCGTCGGCCTCAAACTTGAAGCATCCGCGGCCTTGAAGCATCCTTGCAAGGTTGTTAGCCCTGCTTTCGCGTGGGTACGATGGCTAACCCCGCCCTGCCTCCGCAGTCCTAATCCCTAATCCCTGGAAGGTCAGCTCACACTCGGCGGAGTTTCACCTGTCAATCCAGAACTGCGGAATGATTCCTCCTCCATCTCGCCCAGACTCCTCGTCGACCACATCACACCAATCCACTCGACAATGGCATCGACCTCACCTTCGGCCCATAGCGATGTGCAACCCAGCGGAAAAGGCGAGAAAAGAAAGGCCGAAGATGGCACCAACGGCGCATCCTCCACCCATACAAGGTCAAAGAGAAATCGCTACATCACAATAGCGTGGTGCGTACACAACCACTTTCGAGTGCATCTTGACTGACACGAGTCCAGCAATGAGTGCAAGAGGCGCAAGATCAAATGCAATGGCCAAATGCCATGCCAGCGATGCGGCAACTTGTCGCTCGACTGCGTCTATGCCCCAAACTGCTGTACCAACTCGTTGAAGGACTCGGAGTGTGTATACCCAAGGTGCCTCAACCAGTCGCTAACGATACCTAGAGAGTTCCACCAAATGCGAGAGCACATTGGCACCCTGCAAGAGCAAGTCAACGAACTCTATGTCCAACTAAACGAGCTTCGCAGTAGACAAGATGGAGCCATGGTCTCGTCGGATCCAGGCTATAACGAAGTTCCTGTTCGCTCCATGTCCATGTCTATGTCGCGAACGTTGCCTCCTCTTATGCCACCAGACAAGCCCCCACAAAGAGTCATGCCGAAATTCCATGGACCCACGAGCTCAACATATGGATTCGATGTTGCAAGGTCATCCTTACAGACCATGGGTATAACCTCAAATAACAACCTTGATGACGGCATCATGTCAAGAGAACGAAGTCGAGCTGCTTCTCCCTTTTCACTGGTGGCCATGCCACATCCATCAAAGGATCCTTTGTGGCTGATTGATCATGGCGAGGCCATGCGCCTCTGTGGTGTCTATGAGGAAGAGATAGGAATCATGTATCCTGTACTGGACGTTGACAAGGTGGTTAAGCACTTGAGTATGCTCTATCAGTTCATCGGTGCCGCATTGCGGACTGGACTCGCACAACCATCTTTACATGGTGCAGATGCATTGGATGATGAAGAATCCACCATGGCAAAAATGGTTCTGGCTATTACACTGGTCATCGAAGGTAATGGTAGAAGTGAGCTTGGTCAACGGCTTTTCGACTCGGCAAAAACTGCTATTGATCTCAAAGTCGTTGGTCCAGTCGACCTAAGATCGGTGATCTTTATCGTGCTCACGGTGAGTCAATCTCCTTTTGTGTAGTCTCAATACTTACAGAGGCAGGCTACATATCACTTTCAGAAAGATGAAGAAGTACAAGCATGGCGGTTCATTGGCATAGCTGCCCGATTATGTATTGAGATGGGACTGCACCGTAAAGAGTCGCTTGTCCGAGCGTTCACAAACGAAGCAGAATATCTTCAAGCAATACGAATTTTCTGGACCGTTTATGCTCTCGACAGACGGTGGAGCTTTGGTACAGGGTTGCCGTTTGCACTCCAGGATGATGATATTGATCAAGCATTACCTGACCCAGTACGTGCGTTACTACTTTTGATTTACTCGCTAACAGTTCCTAGGACGACAGTCAACTATATCTCAAACATATCACCAAGTACAACCGCATTGCCACCAAAGTTTGGCGGTACAACACTGCGCTTGAGTCTGGACAGAGTACCAAGAAGGATGAAGTCGGCTACCTAGATTATCAGGTGCTTGAATGGTATCAGGGTTTACCTGAATCCTTGAAATTTAATGCCACAGATCTTGCACGCGAGAATGAAATACCCTCACGAGGCCGCCGACGACTTCGTTTGTTGTTTCACCTACGCAAGAATCAAGCACGAATATCTCTATATCGACCTATATTGCATTCGGCCACCAGTATCATGGAAAGCAGGCATTACGCGCAGAACGCGATTGATGTGGCTAAGAACACTATAACGACGTTGACTAGTATGAACCAGATTTCTGATATTTACCGGATACAACAAGTACTTTTCAACTACTTTTTGGTGCAAGCACTAGCAGTCATCTTTTTGGCTGTCGCCCACGCCCCAGCTATCTTCGTTCCTCAGACGAGGCAAGAATTTTATTCCGCTATCGACTTGATCAAAGGCTTCAGCACGAAATCCTACATCTCGAAAAGACTCTGGAGAACAATACGTGGGCTCAAAGACATGGGCGAAAAGCTCGGGATGTCCTCTCGTGGACATGCCATGAATGAACAAGAACACGATGCTCATTCTGATGCTGCTGTTACCATGGCGGGTTTAGCAGGTCACAAAGTGGACAATTACTCGATACTTGGAACTAACCCGCATGGTCATCAGGACATCGGCGCCAGTCCTGATGACGCGCAACAGATGACCAACGAGCTGACCACCTTGTTCGAGATGGCTGGTGGTTATGGAAATGCTGGAGGCTTGGGAAATGACACTTTTGACGGCTTTGGTGCTAATGGTGATGTAGGTGCTGAGGCTTTTAGTTATTTTGGAAACGAGCCGGAATTTGCGAGGATCATGAATGAGTTGTTTTAGTCTGTAGTTTGAGGAGTGGACAGAACTGAAGGATAAACGGACAGAATTGCAGAAGTGGATAACAGGCCTGGAAGATATGTTGTATAGCGAGTTTGGTCTGGAGAAGACGCGTCCTATGCGTCGCTTGACTACCTAGGTATGGTATATGCCTCAATTTCAGCCGCTTTCCTAATGTCCCTTCACATGCCAGGATTGTATACCAAGCATGTGCATAGAAGCCTAAATTTCCAACGGCAGTGGCAGATCACGTGAATGCCAAGGATCATAATGTAGGCCGTAGCAGCTGGTTCCAAGGTACTATCGCCGGAACCTTCGTTTCAATGCGCTCCTATGCCCCTCTATCAACCTCGCCGTCCACATACAATATTCACTCGATTGCACGACGATACCAACAAATCATAATCACGACAGCGCTCTCCTGACTTACGCTCGCGCTCCATCAACAATCTGTCTGCAGACAACCACTCCGTTCTGGCCCAAGGCCTGAACAGGCTTGATCTAAATCCAGACTATTCTGAATCCGATTACCAGGACTTCACCACTTCATCTGCCACTCTGGACGACACAATGTCACAAACCTCTTCGCAAAGTCCAGATAGCTGGATTGCCCAGTTCTGCAGTCTCATGGGTCACGAATATTTCGCCGAAGTTAGCGAGGAGTTTATAGAAGATGACTTCAACCTGACGGGTCTACAAGCACAGGTGCCCATGTACAAAGAGGCACTGGAGATGATTCTAGATGTGGAGCCTTCAGAAACAGGTTCATCTGGCATGACGGAAGAAGAGGAAGAAGAGGAGGAGGAGGATGATGGAATACTTGGTGACGAGTTGGACGAAGATCGGAACACACAAAACGGGACACAGCAACAATCTGGTCAAGATGCTGCAACAGCGAATGCGCGCCGGCATGGGAGAACATCCTCTGATACTTCTGTCATTGAATCATCCGCAGAATTGCTATACGGTTTGATACATGCTCGCTATATCACTTCCCGGCCGGGCATTCAGCAAATGATGGAGAAATACGAGCTTACACATTTTGGCTACTGCCCGCGTGTCCACTGTTCGGGTGCAAGAGTTTTACCGGTTGGACTTACAGATACTCCTGGTCATCAAACAGTCAAGCTATTCTGTCCTAGTTGTCTCGATGTCTACACTCCTCCCAATTCACGGTTCCAAGCAGTCGATGGAGCCTTCTTCGGCACCACCTTCGGCTGCCTGTTCTTCATGACCTTCCCTGAGCTCGACATCTCGCCACAAAAGAAGAAATACGGTGTTAGAGACCCAGCCAGCCAAGCGATTGACGATCAAGAAAGCCTGATGAGTCCTTCAGAAAGCACCAACGCGCCGACAGGAATGACAGCTAGTCGCAGCTCAAGCCTGACCTTACCACAACCTCCGGCCATTCCTGGTGTCAACACAACCAAGGATGAACGGGCCGCCGCTCAAGCCGCTGCACTTGCCGCTTTACCTCCACAACCTCTCACTATCAATGGCGTGTCTACACACAACTTGGCACCTGGACTTGGTAAGCCAAAGATCTACGAGCCAAAGATCTACGGATTTAGAGTCTCGGAACGCGCAAGAGGCGGGCCCCGGATGAAATGGTTGAGATCGAAACCGACAGACGTCAATGAGCTCGACGAAGCACGTATCTATCACGATCGATATGGTGGTGACATTGATGGCGACCCGGATGTTGAAGCAGAAGAGTCGGGTGGCAACGCTGAAGACCAGGGCGCAGTGGAGCCGGATGGTGACGCCGTCATGGCTAGTCAAGTGTCGACCAAGAAGGTCAAGAGAGCAAGTGGCACAAGGAGGAGTAAAGGTGGTGCAGAATTGCAGGGTGGTGCGGGATAGTTGGAGAAACGTCGAAACTGCTTATTCGCGGTGTTTGAGTGGTACCGAGTGGTCTTCTCGTGCGTGGCGTTGCTGGTTGTGGCACATTCGAGTTGTAATTGCTGGAGGTGAGTCTGTCGAGCATCGCAATGATCTTGCACGAGCGGGGTGGATGGCCCTTCCAGTAACGTCGGGTAGTGGGATGCACATGGCCCGGCAAATGATGAATGGCCCGATGGAAGAATGACCAAGGAGGAGAGGGAGATGACTGCTTACGATATATAGATATCAGGCTCGGCTTGTGGCTGGGTCTTTCCACGAAACATGAGAATTCTTCCCAATTCATCATCTTTTAGTATCTACCACCACGTCCCACTTACCCATCGTCTGTCAAGTCACAATATCCAGATCCAGATCCATCAGCATCGACGTCTACATTCTCCTCCTCACCCCTTCCCGCACCATCTCGACCAAATGCTTCAGCGCGTCCCTCGACTTCGCCACACCGTATCGATATGTATACAGTGACGCGGCGAAGGCGCCGAACAGCGCAAACGCATTGAAAATCTGGCGGAGGCGCAGGAGCAGCAAGCCCTTGCGCGTGTATGTCGCCGTCCAGTGGCTGTACCGCGGGAACATGCAACGGAGCGTGAAGTCGATCTGTGTGCGTGCTAGAAGGGGTTTGTTGTCAGATTAAGGAGAAGACACGACCGGGAGAGGGGCACTTACGGTAGACGGTACTGTTCCAACCGTTCGGGGCGTTATACCAACTGCGACAGCCGCCGCTGAGAAAGACGCTGTTCTTCAACTCGTTCTGCAGCTGTTCGGTCCAGGCGCGCTCGGCGCTCTCTTTCACCTCGTAGGTGCGCACGTGCCCGTCCAGGATGGGCCGGATGAAGTTCAAGGCGTAGTTGACCATGTTCTCGGACGCGAGGATGACGCTCGAATGGCCGGTCGCGGTGTTGGGGCCGAAGATCATGAAGAAGTTCGGGAAGCCGTCCATGGCCGTGCCGAGGTAGGCTTGGGCGCCGCCGCGGGATTCCCACACCCTGTCGAGGGAGGTGTTGTTGCGGCCGTGCACTTCGAGTGGGTGCAGCCAGGTGTTGGTCTCGTAGCCGTTGGCCAGGATGATGATATCGGCCGGGATGGTTTTTTCCGCCGTCGGCGCTGTCGAGTTTGTCTTGCTCATCGGTGGGTAGTGTCGGCCGGGGCCAAGGGTGACAGTTTTGGGTTGGATGCTTGTCAAGGGGAGGGAGGTGAGTTCGACGTTGGGGTTTTGCAGGGCGCGGAACCAGCCTTCGTCCACCACGCGGCGCTTGCAGAAGAGCTCGTAGTCCGGCGTAAGGATCTCGTGGTATTCTTCCGGCGCCGTCCTGCGGAGGTAGCCGAGTACTTCTTTGGCTTTTTTAGCACGGCGATTACGCGCCGCTTCGTTGGGTGTGAAGAGGGAGATGAATTCGAGTTCCACCATGGCGAACATGAGCTTGCGCAGTGTGTATTGGAGACCGGGGATGTAGGTGCAGCAGAATGGCATCCATTTTCGCCATGTTTCTGACGCTTCAGGTGAGAGGAAGGGCACGGCCCAGGGGGGTGAACGAAGGAGTTGTGTAACGTGTTTGGCGCCGTATTCTGGTTTGATCAGTTGTGGGATTACTTGGCCTGCGCTGCAGCCGGTGCCGACGACCACGATGTCCTTGTTCTTCAGGTCGATGTTGGGGTCCCATCGTGCTGTGTGTATGATCTTGCCTTCGAATTGGTCCAGTCCCGGAACATCGATTTGTGGTTTGGGCTCCACGAGGCCACCAACTGCACTGCAGACGATCTTGGCTCTCACTATCTCTGTCTTGAAGACGGCCGCTTTAGGACCCTGTTCTTGCTCGATCTTCCTGCGCTCTGCCGTCGAGAGATCACCTATCCCGGGTGCTAGGTGTTCAAGAACGAGTTCCCATTCTTCATCTTGCTCAATCCATCTCATAACTTTGACGCTGGTATCCATCTGAATCTTGTCCAGAATCTCAAACCTCTGACAGACATCGTAAAGATATTGGACAATCTCCTTTCCTGAAGGCATTGGTGTCGTCCAGTATGGGTTCTGTGCCCAGGAATAGGAGTACATCAGAGCAGGGCTGTTTGTCGTCAGATTGCGTTGGAAGCTCGTTAGACTTTACTTACACATCACAAGCAATGCCTGGATACTGATTTGTGTACCATGTTCCACCCAAGCCGGATTTGCGCTCGAATATTCTGAACTGATCAAAACCCAACACTTGTCGTAATCTACACCCCATGGCTATGCCGGACTCGCCGGCCCCTACAACAACCACAGGGTAGTATGTGTATGCTGTTCCCTCGCCGACGCCAACTCGGCGAATCTTGTCGACTGGAGCCATACTGGATGTCTGCGATGGGGCTACAATTGGAACGTATGGAGAGGAGGAAAAAGGCGTATCTTTCACGACACGAACCTACTTGAGTATTTGGAGCATTCACAATCAAAGGTACATGAAATCATGCAACGCTTGATATGGGCCAAGCTGCTCAGGCGCGCCGTGGTACGTCGATACAGGTAATGTCATCAATCGTGGAGGCCTTACTCCCCACAAGACAGCAGACATGTGACTGATATCACGAACCTCGGCGCGATATTATTGGTATCGGGCCAATTCAGGCCGAAAGATCTTCCCTCGCCCTACCTTCCATATATAGCAGCATCATATGCGCAAGGCTGGCTGGTAAGGTGAACACGGCCGATTTCATCGTCCACATGACACAGTGCCATCAATCGCCGACTAGATGACATGGCACATGCATGTCCGGACTAACCTAAGCGTACAGAGGTCCCTCTGGTCCTCCCGCTCCTTCGCCACAACCTCTCGTCAAGCAGTGACGCCAGTCCAACAGCTCCCATCATGGAATCTCTCAACCTTCCGTGAAAAGGCATTCATCGCAGCCGTACCATCGAAGCTACCATTAGACCTCAAAGCAATCCCCCAAGCATGTATCAAATGGTTCATGCACGATAACTCCGCAACTTACGACCTCGCCCACGGCCAGCCAACCACCACCTCGCTCCGGCCCTCCTTCTGGTCCGAGCACGAAACAACTCTCGTGCCGCTCGAGCTAACAACCACGGATGCAAGCGGAAGCACCACATTCCACCGCGCCGACGCACCGTTGAGAATCTTGCTCTCCCACCTCTCCGACCCATCAACTCCAGACCATTCCATCTACCTCGCCCAATGTGACCTCACCTCCCTTCCCCAAGCACTACAATCCGACCTTCCCACGCCCTCGCTAGTCACCTCTGCTGGGAAGGGCGACATCTATTCATCCTCGCTCTGGCTGGGCCGTCCGCCCACCTACACACCGCTGCATCGAGATCCGAATCCAAACTTGTTCCTCCAGCTGGCGGGCAAAAAGGTCATCCGACTGTTTCCGCCAGAGATCGGAAACGCCATCTTCGACCATGTACAGGACCGGCTCGCCCAGACGGCGGGCCGAGCGAGTTCCGCGTCCTTTCGTGGCGAGGAGATGATGCAAGGCGTCGAGAAGGAGCTGTTGCATCAGATTGTGTGGGGCACAGAAGGCTTGGATCTCTTGCACTATGCGCAAGAAGCCCATCTCGCGTTGGGTGAGGGATTGTTCATCCCTAAGGGATGGTGGCATAGTGTCAAGGGGGTGGGGAAGGGTATCACCGCCAGCGCGAACTGGTGGTTTCGATGACACGAAAGAATGTATTTGTTTCTACCGTCGACCGTCATTTTCCCCAACACCATTTACTCAGCCGTCAACGCCATCGTCAACACCACTCTTCAGACCATCAAATGCATTACTCAATGGCCATCTCCTCGGCTCAAACACCATGTACAACACCATTCCTCCTCGGTGCGTCGAAGAGCACCGTGATAACCTCGTCTAACACCGTAAAAACAAGGTGCTGATTAAGTCTAGCATTATTCATCGTAGCTGCAATCCTCCTGGCGGCAGCCTGCGCATTCGCCCTGCCAACCACACTGGCGGCCAAATCCGGAATCAACGTCGCCAGCATAACTCCCGCCTCCTTCTTCGTCTTGGTCTTCTCCGCTGCTGTCCTGGGCGTGGACTCTCGCATCTTCCCACCGGGCCACATCGTGTCTTTGACCATGTCGATATAACGAATCACCGAATCTTCCTGGGTGAGCCCTTTGACCACGTCGCGAAGTTTGCGTTCCACGGTGCCGCCTAGTAATTGGTGGAGAACCACCACGACAGCACGTCCACGCAGCCAATTGTTACCGCGGTTGAGTTCGAAAATCTCCAAGAAGATGTCGCAGATGGGTTTGACGAACGGTTCCAACTCCTTGTCTTCAAAGGCCCGGAGTTCTGCTTCTGCTTCCGCTATAGAGCCTGGTTCAATGGATACAACGTCGTTTTGCGCCGCACCTAATTGACTTGTTGCTGCTGTTATCAAATTCTGACCCGCTGCTGTCAATTGGTCGATAACTGCAATGTTGCCCAAGAACTCGTCCATGCCATCAGTGACAGAGTTGTATATTCTTGTCACGATATCTTGCGTGTCCGAAGCACTGCTCGTCTCGCTGTGAGACAAGATCGCTTGTTGGGAAAGAAACGACCGCAGCTCCCGACTTCGACAAACGTCCGGCATGCGAAGGAGTTGTTGCAAATAGTTTTCCAACGCCACTCGGCGATTGTGCAAGAACTGCTTTTGAAGTTTCATCACGACACGTCGTCGAGGAAATTCCAGACTTCGAGTCGAAGGATATCGACGTCGTAGCCGTTGATGCAGGTCGTGGAACTCGCTATAGCGACGTGCAATCGCCCATGTTGCTGATGGCATCTGATCACCTGCTTGCCTCTGCACTTCAACCACATAAAGCGCAAATTCACGACCATCGTCCTCTTTGCCTACCATGACCGATTTAACCTGAATGTTAGATCTGCCGTACAAGCTGTTATCACTCTCTTGAACAATATATTGTTGACGCTGAAGCTCTTTTCGTCGGATTTCTCGCTGGAGACTAGATCTCGATTTTCCAAGGATGCGCAGTTCTGTAACATTGTTTGTGAGTTCCGCCTTTCGTGTCAGTGCATTGACGATGGATTCTTGGGATACCAATTTCTCAACGTCGTGTGTCAACATAGTGATTGCTTCTGTCAATCCCAGATCTCCAGGCGCGGCTTCGTGTATTTCTTCGTCAGTAAATTCGGCCGTCCTGTCTTCCTCAACATACTCGTCCTCGAGGAATTTCTCCTCGTCGCCGAAAAGGTCGTTATCTGTGAAGACCCCGATACGGGAAGATGTGTTCACCAATCCTAAGGTAGCAAGACTGGGCTTAGATTTTTGTCCGATCTCTACCCTTGTGTCGAGTGATATTCTTGGAGATTCTGGTTTTCGAGATTTATGCCTTGGAGCTGGGGAACCTAACAACGATTCCTTATTGTCGTCCCAGTCATCCTGAGGACTCTCTGTTATGATATCATTTAATGCTGCCTCCATATTCTCCATGACATGCGTTTGCTCAGCATGATCACCGTTTGAATCATGCCCAATGCTGTATGTTGAGCTAGCAAGTGGATCAGTGTCATAACCATCATCGAATAGTGGTGAGGAGGAGTCATTATCGAATGAGCTTCGCATAGGTTCGTCATCAAACAATCTTGACGATCCAAGGCTTCGGACATCTGTAGATGACATTGCAGCTCTTCTGAGGTCTTTGCTTTTGGCCGGTGCTTGAGAGCCAGTTCTGTGCAACGGTGGCATAAAGGACTGGGTTTTTCGAGCTGGAGATTGAGGACGCAGAGGGCTCGTTACGTTACTTGTTTTCTTCGACGCGATGTCGTCGGATGCTAGAAATTTGTAATAAAGGTCAGACTTTTTGAAGGCAGGTAAGTATCGCAATTCCATTTCCTCTAGTGTTGTGGATTGCACAGCTAACACCGCCCTTCTTGCAGCTCGATACTGCTCTGGTGTGGCTTTTCGACCTACTACAAGGAAGGTTCGGATGGCATCTTGGTGTTCTTGAGGCACTACCAACTCAGGTTTCGACATGTACGTTTCACTGATTTGTGCAATGTCAGTACGATCTGCATCAGTCCAGGTCGTAGAAGCGCCAGGCCCCTCCTCCCCGAAAGCGTCCTCCAAAGGGTTACGGAAGCCATCCACAACCACCCAGAATTGTACCAGGGACATACGATGCTGTCTATCCATGAATTCCATGAAATAAGACAGTCCAGACGAAGTATGCATGATCTCGACGAGAGACATGTCTTTTGGTTTTGCATCCCCATTGTGGAAGTCGGATTGCATAACAGCGGCAGGTATTGTGCTTCCAATAGCTGCTAGTCGTGCAATCTTTTGATCAAGTACACGTTTCCCCATCTCTAATCGCCGGATGTAGGTCGGGTCTTGACTTTCCATCGCTTCCCGTTTCAATTGACTAGCGATTTGGCTACGATATCTGCGTGCATCGGATAGGTTTTTGGTTTTGCGGATTACGCGAACGAAACGTTCGAAAGCACGCTCACTGTCATGAGGAGCTAGGAGTGGTAATTCTGCTTCCACCCGTTTTGTCGAAGGGGATGCATGCTCATCCAAAGCAGCCCGCATCCTCTTGACGGTTTTCCGATCATGAAGGGCGGTCCGTCCATAAGCCTGGATGATCTGGTTCCAAGTGTCGGGATCAGAAAGTAGTTGCACAACTGGGAGAAGCACTGCGCAAGACACTATCTCTTTTATCAGAACAGAAACTGCTCTACTCCTGGTCATAGACTCTGGCAAGAGATCTGGTAAGATCCGGATCATGATCTTGCGGAGATGATCTTGCTGTACCGATTTCGTGTCAGAATATGTAAGTGACGCAGCGGGATGTACTCTTCCATCCTTGTACTTCGCTGCGACTGCGAGATCGAGTTCTTCGGATTCAGTAACATTACGACTGAGTGCGCGTCCACGGATTGCGCGCTCGGCTTGATCAAATTCCCTCAAATGAGCTGTGAAGATGGGAACGAGCCTGGACACAACGAGATTTACAAGGTCTTCCCTGAGTATTCTGTCTCGTAGTTCTCTTAGAGCAATTCTGATATTCTTGTCCACTTGGTTTACGAAAGCCGGACTTTTCGTTATATTGCCATACCATGACGACACGAAATCGCGTAAAGCGAGATTGAGCAGTGTCTCCAAGGCTTGAGAGACGAGGAAGGATGAAGGGTAGAGTTCGGCCGGTTTATACTGCTGCAGAGAGAGGTAACGCGATGTCTCGGATTGCCATTCGGACGAGTTGAGGAACGACGGAATTGGAGGAGCTGTATAAGCCGGCCTCGGACGTGAAGTACAGGTAATTGCCCAGGTGATGAAGGCTAGAGTTATCGTGACTCCAAGTACGAACGCATAACCAAGGAAACGCAGTACGGGAAGCCATTTAACAAGAAGGCCCCATGCGACAAAGGCGCCAATACCGGCCAGGACAACATCTTTGCGCTGCAGGCTCATACTTTATTAACCATTCTGATGAATGCTTGTGAGTCCGCGCTGGCGACGGCGCGCCATAACAATGACTATGACATCGCGTTCACGATCATAACTTGAAGGAAGCGTAGTAGATCGCATGAGGTTTCGTGCTACTAACCTTGGAAGGGCTTCCAACTGCACCGTACCTAACAAGGTGGATGAAGTGGGAATTGACGCTAACCGGATCAGGACATGGAAGTTTGCAGTGACAGTGCAGTATCTGTGCCAGTAATAGCTTCTTCCAACCCTACAACCACAAGTTTACGTGCAACTCCATGTGGTAGAGTGCGTCTTCTTTGTGCCCTGCCACAGTGAGCTCTCGATGCTGTGCAACCCTTTTCCTGTGCTCGTGATGTTAAGCGATGAAAAACAGGACGTCAATCGGCGGTTGAGGGGAAATGCAAAATTCCTGACTCAAGCTTCTGTTACTTCACGCTCGCATCTTGCCAGACGGTTCGAGCTTTGCGCTTTCGGGCAGCGTATCATTGAGAACGAGCTTTGGATTTCCTCTCAGAAGACACGCAATCTACTCTTCGACATGCGTG
>Ga0210040_10007066_pt1 | contig 13756 bp, 8 predicted proteins | sample CryGeyCG12114_NA_FD_185462 | JGI IMG/M metagenome (GOLD analysis project Ga0210040, IMG submission 185462) | Groundwater microbial communities from aquifer - Crystal Geyser CG19_WC_8/21/14_NA (SPAdes) (version 2) | ecosystem: Environmental > Aquatic > Deep subsurface > Groundwater | place: USA... | reverse complement strand
CCATTTCCTACTTTTGCCCAATCTCAAGGTGTGCAAAATTTGAAGTCAATCGGTTGATGCGTTCGAAAGTTATCGTGGAAACACAGAAAAAAATAAGCACAATCACATAAGCCCTGTACCGGGCTAATAATCAACCACGCAGCTAGTTATTTGCTGACAAAGTGCATCTTTTATTACAATCTACGTTATGTATAGCTAGACAAAACAAATCTCATTATTAGTGGACCCTAATAAACAACTAGAATGCAGTTGCACTTACTCATCACTATTCTAATAGCTTGAATATATTTAGGACGACTGCTCATTTCATTTTGCAAGAGACTTCTTTTTTTTTTGCAGTGTCTCAACCCAAGGACTGTTGATGAAAAACAGGATTTTCTCTTTCCAATCTCACTCAATGTTGAATAAATAATGAGGGAAGCGTTGACGTGAATAATATATACGATCTGTGTTTATATAGATCGGCTCATAAGTTAGTTAGTTAGCTAAACAGAAATGTGTATAGGAAGTAGTCAACTCAAAAGGCAAGATCTGACATTAACACTCACATAACTTTGAGCTTAAGTAAGTAACTAGGAGGAAACTTGTATGGTCTCCCTGTGTGTACCTACCTACATGGTTTACTTACTCACTGACTATTATTACTGCCCTATAAATACGCGGGTGATATAGAAAGTGACGTGAATGACCCTTATGTGTCTACAGATATGAGCATAAAGTTTAAAATCTTGGCAAGCCCTATTTCACTCTTCAATTGGACTGCTCTAATTTCCATTGATTGTTTATAATGGCTTGCATGATATTGATTTGATTTTCATTTGCATTTTGTTCAGAATACATTCTGTATTAGTATATCCTGGATTTTATATTTTGGATTAATACTTTCGATTCTTCACAGTATATAGACAAATCGCAATCAATGATTTACCAAAAAATGCTTAATATAAGAATATACACAAAAAATAACGGTATCATAAGAATCGGCAGCTACCAAAGGCAGACCATGTAAGGACCCCATATTGCCCTATACAGCACATAAACCATCCCCCAATTATACCAAAGGGGAGCTCCCTTCCCATATTGTATCATCACAAGATTCTACTCATTGCTATGCCCAAAAACATTACCTTCCTCAAACTACATACATAGCTCATTTTATGAGTCAACCAATGAAAATGAATATAGAAAACTGCTGTGAGCCATTTCTAAGGGCCTCTTAACATCTAATACACGAAATGATTTTACTCCATAAAAGTCTTTATTCCTTCACGTTGCTAATTTTAGAGCACAAAAAATAGTGCTAGTATAATATAAATCCATGTAACGTTTTTTTTGCTTCACCTTAATTTAAAGTAATCAGTAAAGTTCATCAAGTGACAGTGAGTTAGTAGTGGAAAAAATCTCATCCCAACGAAAAGAGAATAGGATATACGACTAGGACGATAAGAATGAAAATAAATAGAGGGAAAAAGAATTCTTTTTGATCTAATCAGGAGAAGAAGAAGCAAAGTTCAACATTTTTTAAGGCCACCGAAGTAAACAATTGTTTGTGAGTTTATTTCATTGTCCTTTTACAGTCTTTTTTACATGCTAGACCAGTATATGGGACTATTATACTTTTCCAGCATGAAAACGAGTAAGTTTTAAATCTTTGTTGATAAGATTTGCAAAGATATTTAAAATTTTGTTTCGCTTTGCATCAAACATTAGGTTTTTACATTTTTTTTGTTGATTTTCTGTTTCCGCTTGAATATTTACGGTAACATAAGCAATTCTTATATCTTATGGATTGATTGACTTTAGGTATGGAAATGCCAGTGATTTAATTTCACAATTTAAAACAAAACCTGAGTTAGGCACAGACATAGAAACGAACTAACAGTAGATAATATAACAAACTGAGTGAGTCAGTCAGTTGGTATAATATCTATCTGTGACAGACTAAAAGGACACAACTACGAGAAACAACAAAGGAACGACATACAATAAAGTGACATAATAAATTCCCAAGTTTTTTACACTCTGTCGCTTGCCTGCTGAGACGAAAGAACGTAGAAAAGTCTTTAGCTACAAACTTGACTTGCAGTATACACGAACAAGAAAAATGTAGGCTCACAAAGACAAGAAGAAGAAAAAACGAGCAACAATAATCTTGCTTAGTTAGTTAGTTAGTTCACTTACTAGTTAGTTAGCTACAGATAAAATAAAGCAATGGGAAACCTTTCTCATCATCATTAATTTACGCCCGAAGCTAACTTACGGCAGTCATACATTTTTGTCCGCTCAATGAGTGCTTAATGTAAACTTGAAAATCAAGCTCTATTTCTTCAAATGCCGCCAATTGTCAAAGCATAATCTTTTCAGTAAAGATGAAATAAATCCAATATACATTTATTACTTAATAATGTCTCATAACATGGTAAAAACAAGTCCAATATGTACAAAAAGGCTCAATGAAAATTGTTTTGCTTAACTATCCCGTGCCATTGAATTCAAGTAACTAACTTCCTCACAGAGCCCATTCAAATTTCATCATGTTCAGTTTTAATAGACTGAAAAAATTAAATTCCTATCTCCTCCCCCAGCATATTTTTATGCCACCAAATATTGTTCATTAAGTTATTCACCCAGAATTCTTGCATCCTTACACGATAAACAGAATTCTCCAGACTACGCCTCACGCATACACAGATATGTTCACAAATATTCCCTCATCAGTTATAATAGTTTGCGCAAGCAAACTATGCTCACAGAGGGTAATGCTTAAAGCCCTTGTGATATAGGGAGTCTTGTGAGAGCAAACTGCTGGCAACAACGAACAAAAGCGGATGATGAATTGCTTAATTAAATCGAGACTACGGACAGAGTCTCCTTCTTTTTCTTCTTGGTTGAATTCTGTATCTACGGAACGAAATTCATCCATCTAGCTCACAGTCAAGCTCTATGGTTAGTTAGTTAGTTACTACGCCTACATATTATATGATATAAGCCCCTGGTAACTAACTGGAAGCAGACCTTTAACGAGAAATCAATATTTCAAGGGCTGCTGTGCATGTATAGAAAAGCTGTAGCTACCCGGGAATTTATGTGTGTGCCGTGAATGGAGAAATAAATTTGAATATGTCTCAGCTGGCATTCAATTTTCAATTTACATTCTAATACTCATGGTCTCCCTGCCGTCCCTGCATGGATTTTATGTAAACTTTTAGTCAGACTACATTTATGTAGAGAAAATATTTTGGAAATTTTATTCCAGCGGTGGTATTATCAAAAAAACACTCAAAATTTAAAATTAATCTCCCATTCACAGTACACGCGTACAGTTGCTCGGAATGCTCATTAGTGTTCCCACCATAAATCACCAGTGAGTTTCATACATAAAGCATTACTTAATCTTCTCTTTCTTGCATATTTCATATTTCTGCACAGCAAGGATGGATGAAGAAGCCTGGGCTAGTTAGTTCGTTACTAACTAACAAACTAACTAGCTGTAGCACTACTGGCAACAATGAACATGGCTAGAGCATGCTATTCCAAAGGCTAATAATTTATCTTCTCAAACTCATTTCATGGGCTGTTCCTTCTTGAAACTAACTCACTCACTAACTAAATATAGTCAAAATTGTGTTGGTTTTAAACATAAAATACATGTTTGCTCTTTTAATAATGATTACAGTTTGTGTTATATATGGCACTTTGCCGTTTACATTATGATGCATGGGCAAATCATGGTTTCATCATGAGTTATGGAAAGTGTCTCTTCATATTAGGAAACCGAATAGACTAATGATCATTACGAACTCTTGAAATGCAAAAACTACTTGCATATTGGATTTTAAAGATACCTCAGCAAAATCTGATACTTGCTTGTCTGCTGGAAAACATGGAATTTAGTCAAAAACATGAGATTGCATGTGTAGGCTTCATTCTAACGAAAATTGCATGCACATAATGATCAGTTATTATTATTCCCAAGCCATATGGGCGTTAGTTATAGTATATGCTGCATGTGAAAAGTGCTGACTGACTTTAGGGTGAGACTGGAACGTGATTAAGTGCGTTCAATGACTTCATAATCACGTTATGGGAACGCAAACAAAATATGGCGTGCATATTTTAGAAACTGGAGATTTTTACGGAAGCAAATAATTGTGGATCCTCAATCTCATGTGTACACAAACTATACTATGAGTGAAAGTACTATGAGTGAGTGTTCAGCATGCAGTAAGTTATAGTCCATACATCTTCAGAACTGAGGCCGTATGTGTTGTAAGTAAGTAGGGAAACCAAACCACACTACTGTGAGAAAATGATAGTGTGGATAATGTACGATGTGTATGTGTGTTTGGTAACGCAATAGCTACTTAAAGCATAGTTCAAGTTAGTTACTTATGTGTGTACCGTAAACTTTGGATTTATTGTGTGAAATATATGAAAATTCTGTATTTACGGAATTAAATTTTTCTTTTCAACACAATTCAAACTAATATTTTCTCTGCGCGATCCCAAAAAAACGGTCTATTCATTTACTTTGCATACATTTACTATTCTTTTTTCAATGTAAATATGCTTAGATTCGCTTCTATAGCAAAAGATGGACTACACAGTTCTAATATAGTCTCTCACTAACTAACTAACTAACTAATAACTGTATCTCCCAAGATGTATTACAGAAGGAAATAAGATAGATGGCTAGAGCGTCCATTGCAGCTTTTCATTCGCACCAAGTTTTGCTCCTTCCTCTGAAACTAAAAAAACTGCCAAGAAAGCTCGTACAAAAAGATAGTTTCAGTAACTAACTAACTAACTAACAACTGTGCAGTAACTAACTAGCTCATAGCAGAAATAGAACACGCTCATTTTTTCTCCATACTTTTTTTTGTCATGTCTGTTTTTTATCACAAGAATATCCTCTACTATTTCAAACAATTTTCATGACTAGCTAATTAGGAAACTTGACAATATGATAAAAAAGTATCGCAAGTCCCAATTTCGTTCCACCTTTTTGCATCCCATGATATTACGCCAGCATATTTTAATTCTATGCCATTTCCATTCACAATTTTGAGAGCACAGTTGGTGCCTGAAAAAAATGCGCACACCCAGCGCTTCGTTAGTTAGTTAGTTTGTTACTAACTTACTTACTGCCTATACCTAGTTACCCCCCTTGAGAAGGGTTCGTTGAATTTTCTTCAAGTCCATGGAGATTCAGAAGAGCTATAATTCACCAAGAGTTACGAGAGCATGTGAGACAGGGAAAATTGCAAAAATGGGCTAATCTATCTTTGTTGGGGAAAGTACGGCAGATAAAAGAATTTGTCTCAACTCGGAGATTTAAGAGCGTACCACGTACGTACGCCTTCCATCTTTTTTTCTCTCATATATATATAGTTAGTTAGTTACCAGTTGGTTCTTTCTCCAGAATTTTTTTTCTCTCTCTCTCTCTGGAGAGGCAGTAAGTCACTCTGAGTCTCGCTTTTCTCTCATATGATTACTTGTATTTCCTTTCAGCTGCTCCCATTTTTTTTACTCACACAACCACATGTATGTTATAGCTGAATGTACTACTGTGTACCAGTTGGTCCGGCTAACTCAAACTTTAACTCTTATTTTTGGATGGTTAGTTAGTTAGTTAGTTTAGTTTGCTGGTAAGCTAGTTAGTTAGTTAGCTACTATATAGTAGTCATGTGAAAGCGGACAGTGTGGTTTCCCATTGGCAAATCGGGCCTCAAATAAACCTATTATGATTATTATTGCCCGTAACAATTTGCACCCTTCATAATAACGAAGACTTATTTCTTCAAAAATGGCTACAATGTGAGCAAAAAGAAAACATATGGTGGCAATAGTGGGAACGTAATAATAATAATAATTCCTTGTGAATTCAAAATCTACCATTTTGTGGGTTCGGGGTGAAAACAAATCATATTTTTCTACCGTGAAATAACGTACGTCACCCTTCCCATAACCTGTCATAATTTATTTTCGCCCTAATATCCCGAAAAGGAAGAATAACTGGTGGGAGCATTCTCATTTCGATTTCAATAGACAGTTGGTTCAGAATTTTAGGTTCCCCTTTGAATTCCATGGGATTCTACGTCTCTACCAATTTCAAATATCATGAGTGGAAATATTGTGAGGGAGAAAGTCTTATTATTTTTATTATCTTTGTGATCATCATCCGAGAAAACAGAATTTCACATGTGTAAGTAATACAAAATTTTGTGTAAAGGGTTCTCATGAATTTTTCGGCAAATAAATCTACAGTTGTGAGCATGCATTCATACGTTTATCTTGGGCCGTTAATTTTTTCTAAATTGATAAAAAACCAACTAAGTACAAAACTATTTGAATTAAGAATGTTTTCCATAAAAACGTATTTTCAAACATACTAAATCCAAAAAATATTTTGCTAGCTGCATTTCAATGCATGTGTTACATTTGAGTGTAAAAAGGCTTTGTACAGAATCTTTAAACTTCTCTCCAGCTTATTTTTAAATCGTGTAAAGAACTCTTCATGCTAGCGTGCATTCATGGATGTAAGTAAGTTGCCCGTATCGTGTGTTAGATGGATGGCTTGAAAAATGCATATAACTAGACCGATGTAATAGTAATAATATGTACCCAAAAAAGAAGAACAAATGTGATGCAATCTTTCTGCCCTCAAAAAAAAATTCCCTATCTCTTCCACTTGAAACTGCTTCCATTTAAATGCGTAAAGAGGTGATAGGACAGATAATGGGAATGAGGGATTTTTATACCAATGTATGCAGTAAGTGAGTGAGTGACTGACTAGCCCCTTGTATTACAGTGCTGATGCTAATGCAACATTTTTTATTCTCCCTGAACAAAATGGAATGCATGTGGGAAATAAAAGAAGGGGTAAAACTCAGTCAGTTAGTCAGCAGCATTGAATCAAATATGGGATTTAAGTTTAAAATGTGTAGTGAAGCAATAAATTAAAAAACTGGTAAAAAAATACACACATAATGTATAATTTTCCCTCGTAAAGTTTTCAATTAAAAATGGCTGTCAATATTTATACACACCACACACTCATTGAATGAAATATATTGTGCAGTTTCCATCATCAGGACAGGTATAGTTAGTAAAGTTATTTCTCATGTATATTTATTTCAATAATTAGCACTGTTTTAACATATGAGAATAATTTTTCTACCGGAAACAACTCAATCAAGTTTTCTTGCGCATTTTTGCATCATGTTGCTTCTATTGTTCTGTAAATGAACCGTTGTATCCACTAATTAGTGTATACAAAACGGAACTACATGCTGAGAGATATTTTTTACGAGTCATATCAGCCGCCACATCACTTCAATTAATTAACTACCTGTAAATACTAACTAACTTAATACATATTTATTACTTTTTTTGCACTTGAGATGGCGCTAGAAAAAAATGCAAATTTTTTCAATCATTTTACTTACAGTACAATCCCTTAAACAATTGTTGCATCCCGCCGGGAAGTTTGGTACTCACGAACATTTCATTCATGATAGGCAGGTTGTAAAACTCAACTTTATGAAGGTTATAAACTGTGAACAATGTGGAAATCTAAGGAAGTGAAAGTAAGTAACATTGGGGAGCAACAGGAGAGTTTTATTTTTTAAACACACACACACATAGGACTAGTACATACATAGAGCAGTAAAATTGAAGAGGAGGCAGATTGCATCGTTATGGCGCATAAAATGGACCATTTAGGAGTCCATAGGTTGGGCCCTGTATACGCAAAACTTGCACCCAAAGTCAAAGTTACCATTTAGTAGTGCAACTCGTGTATATACTCACATAGTGAGTTCATCCTCAAACAAACGTTTATGTCAACTAATAGTGCTCATTAATTTCCACAAATGTGGCCATTACCATGAGAGTGCTGACCTAATCCACGGGCAAACACTGTATCTTTAGCTCATTGTATGGAATGCAAGTTAAATTGCAGTCTCTACAGGTTGATTCCAGAAATTAACGGAAAAAATTTGTGTGAACTTGTGTGTTTTTTAATGCAAAACAACTTTTCCTCACTTTACTAACTAACTAGCGGGTTAGTTTGTTTGCAAATCATATTCGGATGGGAATATATAGGGAAGGGAAGCGCTCTATAAAAATCAAGTGTCCATCCTACTATTGGCAGAAATGTCCATTTTGCACGCAGAATTGTTCTCCACTCAATAATCTTGTGATTATTACATCCCATGTTGTTTAAACACACTTGTACACATGTACGCAGCCACTAACTAACTAAATGTATACATGTGAGGGAGTAAACGCCACAATCAGGGTAATGGGGCTATAATGATCATCTTTATGGGTGTAGTAATGGCAGTCAAACTATTTTACTACTTCTGGTGGCGGTAGTAAAAACGAAGTGTAGTACTAACTTTTCACTTTCATTCATAAAATGCTACCAAAACAATGAACAAAAAGGACTCATTCAATATTTCATGTTTGTCTAATCCAAAACCACTACTATTGCTATCTTTCGTATCTGTTTACTTTATGATTGCATCCGGAATACATGAATTTTACATATCTACGATGCTATTGGGCAAATTGAGATTTGTCCTGGTCAGTTAGTTAGTAACATATCATGACCATTTTTGTATTGATTCATTGTCAATATTCAATTCAAAATGATTTATGCATCTCAACTTTAACTAACTAACTATAATTAACTAAAGTTACTCAAAAAATTGATGACTACTTTTGAATACTTGAACAAATTAACATCTTACGTTGCATTGAAAATTGGCATTGTTATAAATGCACTGGGTTAAACGAACCTGAACTAACATAATTGAGGCAAAGCTGCACAAAACATGCACCTGAGTGAATCCATGGTGCACCAAAGAAGATAAGATGAATCTTTTTTTCTTGTTTACATCGTAAAGTTGAAAAGGTGTGTTCACTCACTATGTTAATGTGGTAGGCGCAAAATATGGTGGACCATAAAACTCTCTGTAAAAGGCGAGAGTGGAATTAAGTCATTTAGATAGTTAGCATGAGACTCACTGACTCTTCAAGTGGTTCTTCAACATCGTAAACTTTAATGTTGACAACTTAACTGTTCATTATTATTGAACCTTATGGAAAGATTGGTGCACACACTGCATGAACTAACTAACTAACTACTATAGTAGTACATTTTATTTCACTAGCATTATCAGTCTCCTCATTTTTTATGGCTCTTTCATGTGTGCCAAACGTAACCTTAACCTTTCCGTATAGGAAGTCAACATGAGCCAAATTTATTGCATTTCAAATTTATTTGCAATGATTTAAGCCTCAGCTTGTTACCCTGTTATTAGTGGGTGACAAGAGAAAAGCTTGATAATAAGATGCGAGAAAATATTGCATTTTGTATGAACAATGATTGCGTTTTAGTTTATTTACAACCATTGTGATAACTAATCAGCATATTAACTTTATGACGGATGGCGTGTGCTTTGCATTTATAAGAATACAATCGGTCTAGTTTTTCCAGTAGAATAACTATGAATGAATTCAATAAGATTTAAGATTTGTTCACAACCATTTTGGATATGTGTGTTCAAACGAACCCTTTCACCATTGGCTCCTATTCTGACAGATGGGAGCGCCCCTAACTAAGCTATATACAGCGTAATTGTGAATAGCTTTGAAATTTAACAGATTTAATACAGCAGTAGTTTTTGCAATTTGCGAAGTAGCTTATAAATTTTTTCGTCAAAAGGCAAAAAAAAATCTTTTTACTGAAGGCTCACACACACGCACAGTGTAGAAAAGTATATGCATGTCAACTTTTGGATTCTTTCGATAGTTGGCTTGCTTATGCCCAGTAGTTTACGAGTTCAGTCATTCATCAGTTTTAGACTATTGACTCACACGATCCAAGCGCTTGTCACATCATTACACCTATAATTTCAATTGCTTTTTCTCTGCAACGCACTCGTGCACATTTCCCCATTTTTTCCGACCAAAATTACTATGTAATTTTGCCACAAACTCTGTGAGAAACTATACAATCATGTGCATTGCCATGTTGGGTCTAATTATTTTTGTTATGAACCATGTAAAGCGTCTCTGGGAAGGAAATCCCCATTTTTGAACATGGTTTTTGCATGTTTTTGAACTGGTAGGGCAATTTTGTAGCGATTATTTTGTTCTCGCACTATTTTTTGTCTTCTTGCACTGTCCTATATAGCTTGGAGGGATTGAAGACTGGAGCAATGGACAGTAAAGGGAACAAAAAAGCTACCTCTTCTAGTTTCTAGTAGCATTGAGTGCCGATGTGCATTTTAGTTACAAAATTGAATAATTCCATTTTACACTACTATAGGTTGAGTATTTGAATCTCTTCTATTGTACCAATTCATATGCTAGCAAACTGAACTTACTACAGACTAAAAATAAAATATATCAAACATAGCTTGCTAGCCAGTGTCAATTTCCCCTAAAAACTGCAGTCCACTTACTCGCCTATTAATAACAAGAAAACAATTTGTTCTCTCGTAACAACAACACGCAAGATGTTGTAAAATTTCCCCCCTTATGCATTTAGTTAGTTACCACTTGAGTTATTACCTCTAATTAAAAAAAGGGTCCTTCCTACGCAAAATTCAAGGGTGGTAGGTCGCCACGTGCTACATAATAGTCCGTAACTTTGACATATGAGACAAGTCCGGTATTTCTTATTATTACAGGAAAATACGGGTAGGAGTAGTAAGAAAGTCCCGAAAATCCGGAGCCTTGGGCACAGGTGAATGATAATGCTACCACCACAAGTGTACCACAATCCCAACGGAGAAAAAACTCCATAAAATGTACGGAAAGCTTTTCTGTACAGACTACTTTTCCATTGCTTACTACTACCCCGTAATAATATAATGTTGTGCTATAGACTCATAAATCTAAGAGCCTGTCATAAATCCTACATAGCGATACCTTATCTCGCTCCTCATGCTTATTATATATGCATCGAAATTTTCGTACAGCTCGTGTAGAGAAGACCATAGTTAGTTAGTTTGTTAATTCTATGATTATCATGATAGTTCGTTTGGGTTGGTTACGAGTAGCCGCATTCTTCATAATAATAGCAAATCTATCAAATGCCAAAATAATTACTATAAAATTCCATTCAAATTGGCCAAATCCTTCCACATTTTAGACCATATGATCCAGAAACTTATGATTTCTATATAAGTGTATACCAATTTATACAGAATTCAGTTTGCCCAAACTTTCTACTAGATTCTAATGAAAACTATATGCCATATAAATCCTGGTATATTCCGTAAATGTAATTTGATTAATGACCATGAGTCAGAATACAAACTCATAGTGAGTGTGTTGTGGAAATTGGAAGTGAGAAATAATACTGTAGTTAGTTAGTTAGTTATGTCTCTGCTATTCATTCCCTGTGATTATATATTCCGCAGCCAAAGTGTTAGTTGGTTGTTCAGATGGGCTTAGGTCACAAGATAGGACAGACTGCCATGTTCAATATGACCTTTGCGTACAGAATTCCCTGTACGGAAAATGTACAGATTTCATCTCTCATGATGAACGTATAAATTGCAAATTTATGACGGGAGCACACTCTGCAGCGTTCCTTGGGAGAATACCAAATACCAAGTGGCAAAAGATACAGTCTGGGATGGGAATAATTTATCAGCAGGGTATTATGATACAAATGGGCACTGGAGAAAAGAGCATCACTTTTCCTATCTAAATGAGCCCATGGATTGATAGATTCCTTTTCAGCCGGTTATTGACTATCTATTATGTTATGTAATGATGAATTTATGAAAATGGATTCATATTGGCCCATGCATGATAGATATAGTATACGTTAAGCAAGTCAAAAGATATAGAAAAATGTTGTGCTTACCTGTGAAAACAGACGGTGACTGGAAAGCCGTGATTGTTTCAATGGCCCTCGTAGACTTGAGCTGTGTATTGTTGAATGACACTGTTTTTTTCCTGGGACAAGGAAAACACAATAGTTATTTTTTACAATAGTCAAAAGTCTTTGAGCACTGGTTTGTCTCAAATAGCACCGAATGCTCCTTTTTTCACAGATGATCTCTTTTGAGGTGTACAAAGGAATCTTTGTGCAGTTGTAACATTTGTCCTTTTTATGTGGGCTTTGTTCCTCGTGTGTGTCTTGAGGCAATGACAATTGGAATACAACTTTATGGGCTCGCAGTCAAATGGAGTTTGAACGTTTGTGTCAATTCCTCAACACTGTTTAATGTGCTCGTTCTGATGGTGGCTGCAAATAACCACTTTGAGTTTGAGTTACTAGTCTTGTATGTATGTTATGTGTAGCTAAGCTAGTTACCAGATGAGTGGGGCCCACACGAGGACCGTCCCACCTAACGTAGCTCATATATAAAATGCATGGTGCCCAGAAGTCATATTGTTATTGGGGTGTTAGGGCTTCACAGCATTCCATTCTGGCCTGTGGGTATCATTTTAATAGAAGTGTTTAAACTCGCATGTTTTTCAAAAAATACTTTAAAAATAATATCCAATGCTTCAGTTGTTTCTACTTTTTCTTAAAATTACGAAAACTCGACTCCATAAACAGATAAATGTTGTTTTTTTTTCAAAAAATTTACCCCGCAAAAGTTAAAGGTTGAAATTTTAATCAACAAACGTTTAATTTTTTGTTGCAATTCAAAGTAGAATCAGTATTTTTCCAGAGGATTGCAATAGTGTAGCACGTAAACAATTTGGTAGCCTAAAAAAGTGTGTTTTGTTCATAAATGCGACCTCTGCTCCAAACATCTATTCCATGCTTGCTTACTTACAAGTGGCAAACGAAGGAGAGTTACGAGCCCCGCCGTATAACTTATGTGTTCCTCTGTCTACTCACGGTTATATAGACTCGGTTGAATAAAAGGTGCATTTCATATTACTACTAACTTGCTAACTATGGTGTGGTTCGTCGGCGCATGGGATCCATCCCTCTCCTTTTTTCGTCCCCCTATGCAGCTTTTTGGAGCCCATGATGATAAGAATTCTTCTTTTTCTTCGTCTTCAGGATTCTTTACGACCGACCTATATTATTGTGTATAGATGGGAGTTGACTTTTATGGGGGGAATTCAACAATACCGAAAAGATTTTCCCTATCCAATGGAAAGTGAGGTAGCAAGCTATTCAATATCCACCACAACAAGAGAAAGTGAATCTTTTTCCATAAAAAAACAAGATTATTATTACATATCCTTCAAATCTTTGTATACACACAGAGTTAGAAATAATAATCACCCATAATATTTTAACCAAAACAAGTACACACCATTTCACACTTGTTTTCTCTCTTTTATAGCCAATTTGCCCACCTCTTTATTTACCCGGTGGTCGTAAATGTGTAATAAATGATGTGCTGATGGCTCGTCCCAGTTTCCATTATTCCCGTGTACACAAAATTAATACTTTTTCTTGTCCACTCTGTGAAGAAAAAAGGTGAAAAAAATTATCCGCAAACTTATGGCAAGTCTTGGGATGATAAAACATACGTTCTGATTCACTATCTGTACATACTGACTATACATGGAATAGGTAAAGCAGTGGCAGTGAGCATAGCCCGCTTTTTACACCATTCAACACAAGTAGGCGCAACTAGCTGCTCGTAAAATTTTACGACGTTGTTTTCTCCGCCGTAAAATTCACTCTGACTGAATTAAGATCTTATTACTTACTTGCTGTAGTAAACTATATCCAAGTAAGTTGGTTAGTAAACATATA
>Ga0210040_10007065_pt1 | contig 13756 bp, 10 predicted proteins | sample CryGeyCG12114_NA_FD_185462 | JGI IMG/M metagenome (GOLD analysis project Ga0210040, IMG submission 185462) | Groundwater microbial communities from aquifer - Crystal Geyser CG19_WC_8/21/14_NA (SPAdes) (version 2) | ecosystem: Environmental > Aquatic > Deep subsurface > Groundwater | place: USA... | reverse complement strand
TCGTTGGGTTTTTCGGTGCCTTTTATTTCCGCTATGGTGTTAAAGGTGGGTACTACGCCATTTTCTTTCGATTCGGTACGCACCGATATTTTGGGTTTATGCCCGGATTCGGTTAGCCGGTAAAGCAGGCCGTAATCTTCCAGGGCAATATCTACGGTAGGTATTTCCTTGGTATAAGCGCTGAATATTTTATTTACCCCAAAGCCGTTCGACCAGTTAGATGCCACCACCCCGGCCGCACCCGCTTTTTCCAGGGCCACGGGCAAAGTACGGGCAGTATAGCCGGTTTTGCTGATGCGTTTGCGCCAGGCATCGGTTTGTTCGGTGCGCTGCGCCTTCATTTTATCGAAAGATTCTTTAGTGGCAAATTCCTGCCAGTTGTAATCGGGCCGGCCGGTGGGCTGGTTCATCGACACCAGAACGAATTTGCCTTTTACCGCCGGCAACCATTTCTGAAAAGCTACCGAATCGGTTACATCTGGAATAATTACCAGTTCGGCCGTAACTGCTTTTTTCATACCGGGGCTCCAGGCCAACTGCATGCCTTCTAAAGTTTTGGTGCGGGGATATACCAGATCAATATGCGATACGCCTCTTTCCCAGCCGCGCCATTCTCCCCATTTTTCGTTGCGGGCCGCAATGCCCCAATCTTTGTACTTCGCTACTGCCCAATCGTTGGCTTGTTTCATTTGCGGGGTGCCCACTAAGCGGGGCCCGATTACATCCATTAATTCGTGGGCCAGTTTTTCTAATTGGGAGTTCCGCGTAGCTTCCTGTACAATATTGTCGACAATTGGGTCTTTACTTTGCGCAAAAGCTAGGCTTCCGGATAACAGGAAAGAAATAAAAAGCAACCTCTGAATTTTTCTCATGTAAATGATTCTGTTGATATATAATATAAAGAATTTACAGCCTAACTATAAATTGGCAGTTGCTGCCTGCTTTTCTTAAGTAAAAAAACATTTGTATTGACAGCTTATATCTTCTTTGTAGATATAACTATATACTTTTAGATAATTAGTTTTACCACTCCTATCTCTCCTAAAGTAAGAAGTAAGTTTTTACCTTATTTTAAAATAAGTAAAAGGACAAAATTAAACCTACCTTAAATATTTCGGATGAAATTGGTGAGCTAACTGAAAATCAATATCTTATAATTATAAAGGTCTGGTATCTAATCTCTTGATACTTGGGTCTGTTTACTTAATCATTAATTCTAAAAGCTTTACTCTCCCGGAAAATAAGTTCTTTCGGCATTCTTCAGTACATCTTCTTTGTAAAATAATACTTCTTTAAACTGCCCGGTGGTGTACATTAAGGCCTGATCGCTGAAATGTTTAGAGTTGGGATTGCCGCTATTACCGCCGGCCAGCAGAGATTTAGCTTTGATTCTTTCTCCAAACTCAACAGCGCAAATAAAGCTATTGCCATTGTACCCGTAACGCTTATTCGTACCCGGATATGTACGGCTTACAAAAGAAGGGAGAGCACCCCAGGTAGATGCCGCAAAACCGCTGGGCAAGCTTGGTTGCTTATCACTAAATTGCTGGTCGAGGTTATTGGTAAGCCGTTGGTACCGGTTAATATCGCCCCAGGCTACTTGCCAGTTGCCGAATTTAGTTTGAAGTTCCTGCATTACCGCCAGCATAGGTTCCAGTAATTGTTCGGGGGTAGCAGTTTTGGCAAATTGCTTTGTTTTCTGCACCTGGTCGGCTTCGCCTTCATCAATATACACCTTCCGGATATCTGCGCTTAATTTCTGCGCCCATTCAATGGCCAGGGTAGTTGGTACCGACGTAGCAGAAGAGTTTTTATCCCAGGCCGCTAACAGCTTCATCGGCTCGGCTAGTGACTGGTAAGCGGCCTTGGTTTTATTTTCATCAAATGCTTTTAGCAGGGCGGGTAATAATACATCGAAAGCAGCCAGGTGAGTATCATAACCGGCAGCAATAACTTTATCCAGGGTATACCGGCTGTTGCTATCTAAAACTTTTACCGCATTAATTCCCCGGAAATTTTCACCATCCGGGGCCATGTAGGCCGGATAATCTTCTTTTTTCGGGCTGTTGGGGCCAGCTGCTGTGTAGGGGGTAGAATTACAATTCTGAATCCAGCCGTTTTTAGGATTATACAAGTGTACCGTTTCCTCTACCGGGTGTAATCCCTGCCATTCCGTGGCAGCCGTAGTGCCATCTACCGGTTTAGACCAATCCAGCTTTTTATCTCTGATGGGAACAAAGTTGCCGTGCCAGTAAGCAATGTTTCCTTTATCATCGGCAAATACCGTGTTGTTAGAGGTATTGGCTTTTAATTCCATTACTTTTTTATAATCTTCCAGTCCGGCTGCTTTGGTGCGCTGCCAGCTTTGTATCAAACTGGTCATGGAGCGGTTATACGATTTCAGACTCAGCCATTCGCCGTTGCGCTGCGCCATAACCGGACCGTGATGGGTATAAAAAGCATTAATGGTTTTGGTTTTCTTCGCATTGCCCTCCAAGTAGCGGATACTTATCTTTTTCTGGATAACCGGCTTTAGTTTGTTATCATATTCGTAAAAAATGCCTTTTTTATTCCGGACGATCTTTTCTTTATAAACATCGGCCACATCCACAGCGCTGGAGGTATGCATCCAGCCACAATGGTCGTTAAAGCCCTGGTAAACAAAAAATTGCCCCCAGGTTACGGCGCCGTACGCATTTAAACCTTCCTGGCTGTTTACCTGTACTTCGGGCCGAAAATAAAACGTTACGTGGGGGTTAATGTACAAAATAGCCTTGCCCGACTCCGTCCTGGACGGAGCAAAAGCAAAACCGTTAGAACCGCTGGGCAACTCCGCTTTTTTAGGCAGCACACCACTTGCTTCATTGGTGCCCGCATAAAAGTTCTTTAATTCCGTTACGGTAATATCCGCCGTACTGATGGCCCCTATACTGCCATCGGTCCAGAGCAAAGGATACCAAGGCTTAAAACGATGCAGCAAGGCGGGTTTTACCTGCGGATTTTTGTACAAGTAATAATTAATACCCGCGGCGTAGGCATCTAACAACTTCTTTAACCACGGCTCTGCTTTATTATAGTCGGCTACAGCCTCGGTAGAGTCGATCAGTAATTTTATCAGCAAGTCGTTATACAGCTCCGATTCACCTTTTATTTCCGCCATCCGGCCCAGCTTTTCAATATAATTCATTTCTACCCGCTGAAAGTCATCTTCGCATTGAGCATACAATAATCCAAATACCGCATCGGCATCTGTCTTACCGTAAATATGCGGAATACCGAAATTATCCCGGATAATGGTAGTTTGTTTGGCTTGTTGTTGCCACTGGGTTATTTCTGTTTTGGTAAAGTTTTGCGCTAATAATTGCAGCGGTAGCAATAAAAGGAAAAGTATTTTCTTCATTCGTGCGTTTTTAAAACCATTAAATTAAGTAGCAAGGGTAGGTTTTGGTAGAAAAACCACCGGCATATCCCTATTTATGAAATCATATTAAGCTGCTAAAGTTACCAATGCAGAGACAATTTTGTCCATATCTCCTAAGGTATTGTAGATATGGGGCGATAAACGGATACCGCCAGTAGGGGCACCCGCTATGCCGTGTTTCTCGTAAAGTTGTTGGTATATTTCGGCGTTCTTTTTGTTTGGTATATTAATGATAACAATGCCGCTGCTCAAATCCGGCGACAGAGGAGTTACAAAGGTTGCCTGCGGAACTTTTGTTTTAATCTGATCTTTTAAATAAGCACTTAGTTGCTTCATCCGGTTTTCAATATTTTTCTTGCCCACCGCTTCGTGAAATTCAAGGATAGCTGGTAAAGCCGAAACCGTGAGATCGTTGCGCTGGCCTAAAACGCATAATTTTTCATCTACGGTACGGTAGGTTTCTTTCCAGCCCGCACTTATCATGTTAGGCCATATTTTTCCCATTTGCGCTTTGTTTACGTACAGTACGCCGTTTTCTATGGGGCCCATCAGCCATTTATGTGTACTGCCGGTATAAAAGTCACAGCCCATTTCTTTTAAATCTAAATCCATCGATCCGAACGATTGTGCACCGTCTACCAGCGTCAGGATTCCTTTTGCCTGGGCCAGCTGGCAAATAGCGGCGGCCGGAAGCGCAATACCACTCGAATTGGAAATATGGGAGAAGGCAATCAGTTTTGTTTTAGATGTAATAGCTTTGGCAAAAGGCGCGATTAATTCTGTTGTTGATTTAGGAGACGCCGGCACGGCTACTTTCTTTACCGTGAAGCCGTACCTTTTAGCTCTTTGCTCCCAGGCTATTCCGTTAGTCGGATGGTTTTGTTCCCAGATAATAATTTCATCGCCCGCTTTCAGGTCCAAACCGTTTACAATAATATTGTTTCCTTCGGTTGTATTGCGCGTAATACCTATTTCATCGGGTGTTACACCTAAATACTTAGCCAGCATATTAATAGCTACTTTCCGCTTTTCTTCAAACTTCAACCGGTTTTGAAAGGACACATCTTTTTGCAGGCTTTTCAATGAAGTAAGGATTTGATCGCTGACGCTAACCGGGCTGGGACAAAGATTAGCGGCATTTACCATAATCATATTTGCCGGAACCGCAAATTGTTGTTTCACCTTTTCCCAATACTTCTCATCCGGCAAATCTTTGTAAGGCGTTAATGAGGCCGGGATAAATTTGGTTTTACTGGTTGCAGCCGCGCTCCCTAGCACCGGATAAGCCATAGTAGCCGCCCAGCCGGCAGAAAGCAACTTTAAAAATTTTCTTCTTTTATAAGGAGAATCGGACGCTGCGGAAACCTGTTTCATATTGCTGTAGGTTAGATTAATCTTTAAATATCAGAAGCTTTAAGCTGTGGCATTATATTTCTATGCAAGAAACGCCTTATTAGATAAATATCCACTAATTTAATGGGAAAATTTATGAAAAATATATAATTTTCCTTATTAGCCTTCTATTTTAACATCCGATAAGGATAATTAGATCTTAATCAAGCAAAACACCTTAAATTATAAATTGGCTATAAAGAAGTAAATTAGGGAAAGGGCACTTTTTAGAGTTCGGCTAAGCCGGAACGTAAAGTTTTAGAGACTGTTTTAACACCTCACCTTAAATTTCCCCGGAACAGGTTCGGGATTTACAATTCTTTTAAAGGAGATCGACTTTAATTACCGGTAATTTTATTCTCTTTCCCTGCCGGTGAAAGGCTGGTGATAAAGTAAATATTTGTGCTATTTACTTGTAAGCTAGTCTTTAGAAAATAAACAACAAATTATTTGGTTTGAGACCAGCGCAAAGCATGGAAGCTATATTTTGCTGATGGGCAAATAGACTATCCACTATCCTCCTGGTCACAGGATACCAGCAGGAATTGGTAAGGCAATAAATAGATGAAAGATATATGAAATAAGGCTTATACTATTGGCTGCCATGCATCCACTCCAGGGCGTCGGCTTTATTGGTAAAGTTTTTCATTTGAAATGGCAGCGCTCCTGAATCCTGAACATGTTTTATATTGCCTTCCGCCAGCTTCTCTACAGCAGTACTAGTTGATTGTAACCGCGCTACTTTCTGAACCCGGGTTTTCATCAGGCCTTTGGCCAGATACGTCGCCACCTCCCTGCTTTCTTCTTCAGTTACCGAGCTAATTGTTCTGGTCGAATCCAGTAAAAGCTTCTTAACATCATAGTTCCGCACATTTTCTACTAAAATGTTTATGCTATTCTTAATTTCCGGCAAAAGATAACCATGCAGGTCAGGATACTCAATCACTAAAATATCGGTAGCTGGCGTGTAATCTAATCTGATAAGGCTGTTCTGAAACAGGACCATTTATATATTGTAAATTTTAACTAAAGGTAGGCGTATTTACTATTATTATCATAAACATGGTATAGCTATTTAAGTTCAATGTAGGTATGCCCCTTTTTTGATTGCTTTTTATATAAAGTGAACTGGCTTTAATAAACTGTTTTAAAACATATAGAATGCCTATTTTAGAAAATGAGATTTAAGACTTAAAGTTAATTTTTTAGTTATTTAAGCAGTTTTTAAAAAATATATTTTTCCTGTTTAATTGGTTTTAAAACAATTTCTAAGTATTTGGCCAATTTAAATTATACATTTTAATATAACTACATAACTTTAGCAAGTTAAGCAATGTATTCATCAATTTGCTGAACACCCAATAAAAAACCCTCTCTATTTATCATAAAGAGGGTTTATATTTTAATATTTGTGCTCCCGAAGGGATTCGAACCCCTATCGTCGGTACCGGAAACCGAAATTCTATCCATTGAACTACGGAAGCAGTAGTATTGAGGCACAAAATTAATTCATTTTGTTTAGATTTCCACTAACAAGTACACCTTAGCAGCAATTTTTTTTATATAAGTTTAGCAACTATCCAAATACGGAGTAGTAGGAGCTCTCTTTATCTTTAAATTTTGTCTTAAAAAGATATAAAAACTACCCATAGCTGAACCTGGAAGAAAGCTTAGACAGCCCCGTTCTTATGTATTTAATTGCTGGCAAGATAATTCCTGCACGTAAAGATATAGGCGGATAAATTACAAATGTAATGGGTAGTAATAGCATTCATTCAATAGCAAATAAATGCTTTTTACATATAAGTCGGTCTTATATTATTGCAAGTATTGCAAAGCTTCGTTCTCTGATATAAGCTCAAAAACATTTAATACTTGCTCAGACGTACCGGTATTATATCCTTTAATATAATAAGTGCCATTTGCTTTATAAACAGCAAAATTGTGTTGGCCATACGGAGCAGTAAAATCACGTTTTACAGGAAAAGCACGCGACAAATCAAATCGCCTGCCGCATTGAGTCTGGATAACGGTCTTCATAATATATTTAATTTATGCAAAGTAAAAGAATATGTTCATAATTCAATTTTAACTTATTGTTAAGCTTTCCGGGGAAAAGTCAAGTTATTTTATCTTATTTATAAATATACTGGCTATTAACCTGCTAAATTTAAAAATTTTTTAATTTATATGCAAACTTTATTATTCACAAAATGATATATATTATAGAGATTCAATATATTCTAATAAAAATAACATTATCTTACATAAATCTCCCTATAATGCTACTACTGCTTTATCACCAATTAGATTAAAATAAGTTTAGTATAAAATAACTATAGATAACGTTACGCATATTTAATTTCTATAAGTTGTGATATTATCTAGAAGTCAGGTTATAAAAGATGTTTTTAGATGCAAAAAAACATCAGGACTGGAAATAACCAGACTTATTGCCGGTAGGTAATTATAAGATTAGCCTAACAAGGTTGGCTAATTAGTATATACAGGAGAAGGAATCGGCGCTGAAATTAAAAATACATTTACCTGAAAACAAAAAAAAAGCCTCTGCCGGGTTAAGCAGAGGCCAAAACAGGAACAATAAGACAGGAGGGTAATTATTGGCAATGTTTTTTTAACATGTTGGCGGCCCGTTCATCATAAGTAGCTGCTTTTTGCCAGTCCTGGCAAGCGCCTTTATTATTTCTGGTTTGCAGCTTCATCAGGCCGCGATAGTAGTAAGCTTCTATGTAATGCGCATCAATTTCCAATACGATGTCAAAATCTTGGATAGCCGCTCTTGCATTATACATGTTCATTTTAGCGAGTGCACGATTAAAAAAAGCATCAGCATCCTGTGGTTTTGCTTTAATTACTGCAGACATATCAGCCGAAGCACCACCATAATCGCCTATAATAATTCTCGCTAGTCCTCGGTTATAGTAAGCATCTATATCCAGTGAATTGTATTTAATAGCTAAATTATAATCCGCAATAGCTTCTTTATAATTTTTTAATTCCAGATTAATTTCGGCCTGGTTACTGTAGGCGGCGGCATCTTTTGGGTTGGTTGCCAGTCTGGTAACATATTCTTCGACTTCTTTTTTACTCTCCGCAGCTAATTTTTTTGTTGCTGAATTGTCATTATCAGCTACCTGATTTTGAGCAGATACCGAACAGGTGAAAAGTAATAAAAAAATTGAAAGCAAGAATTTCTTCATGACTTTACTATCTGCTGCTAACTTAAATTTAACTTTCATAAATTAAATTTAATATATAGATATTTATATGTATATAATTTCGTTATAGCGTAGGTTTTAGCCGTTCAACTATGGTTTTTACCTGGTGAAATAGATTTGACTTAAGGGCGATTTGCAACTTGCAAGTAGCTGTTGGTAATACAATTTGTACGTTTGCCGTTATTTTAAATAAGTAAAAGAACAAAATTAAACCTGCCTTAAATATTTTGGTTATAATTGGCAAACTTTCATTTTCTTAACTTTACTATTGCGGATAAGATTATGTAACCTGCTTTGCCATTGCTAATTACAATAGCCCAATGCACATTAACCTTACGCATAAATTCAACATGGCCGGAGAGGGTTAGTTTCTATTACTTCCGTAGAAGTACTTGCCTGTTTAAACATTTTAACGTTTTCGTGGCGTACCTGGACTACTGCTCTTAACTTAGTGTTGGCCTTTACAAACCTACTTGTACCAATAGGGCGAGGGTATAAAGTATTTTTTTCTTAGTTTTATAGTTTGCGGGTTAATCAATTGTAGACTTTTTACCCAATTTCAGGTAAGCTTAAATTGATGTAATTATAAACAATCAAAGAATAATAAAATGTTTTTTCAAGAGTAATTAGGTTGGTTTTCTGTGGTTAAGAATCTAATTAAATAATTTAAGTTTAATTAACGGGTGAGCAGTGTAGAGAATATGCTCTTTTAAAACTATAGAGAAAACTCTGTTAAGTTATAAGTTTATTTGCCATTGAAATTAGTTAATATTATTACGTATTTATCTTTTAACTGCCTAAGCTTTAATAATGTAAGTAATTGTATTATTTATAATAGTTATGGTTTTAGCACGATAAATGCTTAGTAAGCTTTAATTTAAAAACCACTTATTTAATTTGGATAACTGGAGGATTAATCCTTTTATTGAACTAAATAATGGAGCTTAAAATACTATTTAATGTTCAGTTTACAGGGGAATAATTAGATAAGTATATTGAAGGGATTTCGTATAGATAGCTATATTATTTAAATTAAATATTTAAGGATGTTTAAAACTCCATTTTCGTTCAACGGAAGAATCAGAAGGAAAGAATATAGTATTAGTTTTGTAATCTATGTAGTTGCAGTATTAATAATTAGTTTTTTAAGTCAGTGGAAAAGAGTAAACTTAAGTCCTTTAACAGCTTTTATATTTTATTTGCCTTTTGCCTGGTTTTTTCTGGCCCAGGGCGCTAAAAGATGCCACGATAGAAATAATACCGGATTTTACCAGTTTATTCCTCTATACGTTTTGTTTATGCTTTTTGCCGACGGAAATGAAGGACCGAACGATTTTGGTGCTGATCCTAAAGGAAGAATAGGATTAGATTACATTATTTAACAGCAAAAGCTTGTTTTACTAGTGACATGCTTTAGTTGCCGGTAATATTAAGAGCATAACTATTGCCTTACTTAATAAAAGTAAGGCATTTTTACTATCTCCTGCAAACTGCTTTTATTTCAGGCTTAATTTAATATTGAAATATAACAACTTAGTTTATTTATCCGGGAAATTTCCGATGAACAGACCGAAATAGTAAAACTTATTTAGTTTCTGCCAAACTTGTATGGCTTACTTGCATAGAAGGTGTTTTATCGGCTTTCAGGATAACCAACATTTCTTTAGCCGGAATGTAATTTTTACGTTTACTATTTATCAGATTACGCTTTTGGGCAAATTTGAAGTAGCCCATATAACCAATAACCAAAGCTGCCGGAACCAGAACAATTCCGAATAACATAGATAAGGTGGTATTAAAATATTGATGCAATGCAAACGCAGCAATAATAAGAGAAAGAGAAGTTCTTACAAAAGATAAAAAGGTACGGATATTAGCAAAAGAAGTGCGTTCGATTGACATCAGGATCTTAGTTTCCTCATTCGCCTTATCGCGTAGCTTGAGGTCCCTTTTTATTTCTTGTCTTAAATCCGTTGTCATTACATTATAATTATTTATAGTTTTTTTGATACACATCAAATATATTTATATTTTATATATAGTTATCATAATTTCGTTGGATACAGGTTTTCACAGGTTGAACCAATAGATTTACACTGCTAATAAGTTTTTGCCGCTAATACGTAGTTTAACTTTCATCTTAATGGGGTTAGATTAATATATAAAAAATCTGACTATATTAAAGTATAAACTTTAATGCCTTTAGGTTAGGAACCGGGGTAAAATGCAGGAGTATCCTAAATAAAAAACCAGATAAATTACATGTAATAAGCTATACCGGCTCACTTTTTGGGGATTTCGGTACAAGGGCCTTCGTAATGAATAAAAATATTAATCCAGATGGCCCGGGATAATCTGAACATAACCGGCAGCAGTCCAACTACAATAACCATTACAGTAATTAATACCATAGCCATGGTTATTTCTGCTACCAGGAAATTAAGTACCAGTATAACGCCCAAAAATATGCCGGTACTTAAACCAAAACTCACGTACATGGCCCCGTAATAGAAACCAGGTTCCGGTTCAAAGGTTTGGCCACAGCAGGGGCAGTTGGGATGCATATCAGAAAACTTGCGGCTGTAAAGGTTTCCGGGCATAAACATGTTGCCTTCCCGGCACCGCGGGCATTTTGCCCGTAAAATACTTGATAATAAGCTTACCTTTGCGATTTCCATAGCTTAAACTTTATATCCTTTATACTTGATTTTGGCATAAAGGTGTTCGATAAAGTCTTAATTTACCTGTTAAAACCTCCAGAAATTATTCTGGAATAGATACCCGCAAGAATAGTATCCGTAATTAAGGCTGGGCGCTAAAACTAAGTACAATGACAGAATTAGTGTATGAGTAAATAAACATTTAATAATGAGGTATTTAATGTCTTGGTTAGCTTAAATTAATTTTTGTCTACTTACTTATTATAAAGGTGTAAATAGTAATTAAATTTAAATAAAATATTGCTTTGGCTGAATGTTTCGGTTAAATTAAGAATCGCAATTTACTTTATTTACATAAGAAGGCTTACCAGAGTGATTCAACGGATTATTTTTTTAATGAAATAAAAAAAAATCGGCTAAATTCTGGCTCTTGAAAACAGGTAATATACGCTTTTTATAAGCTGCCAACCGCATCTCTTATTCTGGCTATTTAAATTGAGCCAGGATCATGGTATCAATACCAAGCGTAAGTTCTTTAAGCCTAAGCGGGAAATGCGCCTACTGGAAACTACGTAAAATTTTGAGAACGAACCTTCCCGATTATTTCATATAGAGATTATTAACGGGTTAATTTTAAAACTAACTTCCTGTATTACTTATTTCTATAACCCGGCCAATTTGCCCGTCCTGTAGCCGTACTTTAATTCCGCGCGAATGGTAGGGCGCACTGGTTAATATATCTTTTACAATGCCCAAAGTACGTTTGCCGGTACGCTGATCCTTTTTCAGGATGATCTCTACGGCTAGCCCGGGGTAAATATCCTGGCGATTTTGTCCGTTCATTTGCTTTTGGTGTTAAAAGAAGGAGGTGAGTTAGGTTTTCTGATTTATTGTGCGAACAAAGATACGCTTAACCTCCTGCCTGAGATTGCTGATACTGTGGTTTGAGTTTAGCATTAAAATGCTGCACAAATTTATTTACTTTGGGTGCCGTTACGCTTATAATATAAGGATTACTTTGGTTTTCGGACACTTCGTAATAATCCTGGTGATAATCTTCAGCCGGCCAGAAAACAGTGTAGGGTTTAACTTCCGTTACTATTTTATTTACAAATATCTTTTTAGCGGCCAGTTCTTTCATATACGCCGCAATTTGTTCCTGCTGCTGGGCATTGTGATAAAAAATAGCCGAACGGTATTGGCGGCCTACATCCGGTCCCTGGCGGTTTAACGTAGTGGGATCGTGGGCGAAAAAAAACATTTCCAGTAGTTCGGGGTAGCTAATTACTTTCGGGTCGTAATATACCTGCACCGATTCTGTATGCCCGGTGCGGCCGTAGCTAACTTGCTCATAAGTAGGCTTTTTCTCAGAGCCACCCGCATAACCGGATATTACTTGTTTTACGCCCTGTACCCGTTCAAAAACAGCTTCGGTACACCAGAAGCATCCACCCGCAAAAGTAGCTATTTCGGTACCAGCTAATTGTTCCGGGGTCAGTTGCACCGGTTTATGCAGGGTTTGGGTTTTCCGGCTGTTGGCATCCGCACAGGAGAACAATACAAATAAGAGTGCTAAAAAAGAAAATTGTTGCAGACGAATCATAAACTTAGTATTTAAATAACGTGCCCCATAGCGGCAAAAACATCCATAATATAAAAGCCACACTTGTTAACTGATCATACGCAAGCATGGGGAAAATATAAATATATAATTCCTTTAGCCCATTTCTATCAGGATGACTGGAGTGAGCTCATAATTATACTCCAAATAGATTTTGCATAATATCTGTTATTAAAATAACCAAAAACAACGGTTAAAGTTCGTTTATACTCTAATTTGTTTTAGCTGGAAAGATGCCCGCTTATAGAAGGGCGTACAGGAATAATATGGAAATCTTATTCGCTTCAGAAAGTTAGATAATAGTTCCGGTAATTATTAACTCGGTTAAAAGCAAACATTGAATTTGTTTTCTGATCGGGTGATAATTTCTGACTTATAAGATAGTAATCTGATCTTAACTAATCTGGCTTTATTACAAATCGAAAATCACGCACATAGAAAATTACGCTACATAAAGTAATTAAAAGAAATAATATCTATATTGGATTCAGCTTATACCGTTCTCTTTTTGCATGAAAAAATATTTATTATCGTCCCGCCGTAATCTTATAATTCTTCTCCTGTTCGGTAGTTTATTTGTTGCGTTTGGGTTTGTGGACCGGTACTTTGAAATAGCCAAAAACCTGGACACCTTTGCTTCATTATACCGGCAGCTTAACAATCAATATGTAGCGGAAGTTAACCCAACGGACCTGATGCGGGAAGGTATAGAAGGCATGCTCTCGTCCCTGGATCCATATACGGAATTTGTGCCGGAATCTGACATCGAGGATTTTAGGATGAACTACGTGAGTAAGCAATATGCGGGTATTGGAGCCACTATTTTTACCAATGCTGCCGGCAAAGTTCTGGTATCGGCACCTTATGAAGGCTTTGCCGCCCAAAAAGCAGATATCCGGGCTGGAGACGAAATATTATCCATTAATGGGATACCGGTAAGTAAAAAAAACAGCCGCGAAGTAACCGAACTACTAAAAGGACAAAAAAATACTTCCCTGGAGATTATAATTCAGCGCTTCGGCGAAACTAACCCCCTGAAAAAAGTCCTAACCCGCGAAAAGATTTTCTTTAGTAACGTGCCTTATTATGGTTTACTAAACGATAGTACCGGTTATATAAAATTAGATAAGTTTCTGGAAAATGCCGCTCCGGAAGTTCGCGATGCTTTGATTACGCTAAAGCAAAAACACCGCATAACATCGTTGGTGTTGGATTTGCGGGGCAATGGGGGCGGTATTGTGCAGGAATCGGTGAATATTGTAAATCTCTTTGTAAATAAAGGCCAACCCATAGTAACGCAAAAAGGCCGCTTCGAAGAACGAGACATTATTTATAAAGCAGCTTTTACCCCGGTTGATGCCCAGATACCCTTGGTAGTATTGGTAGATAAAGGTTCTGCTTCGGCTTCGGAGATTGTGGCGGG
>Ga0210040_10007064_pt1 | contig 13758 bp, 9 predicted proteins | sample CryGeyCG12114_NA_FD_185462 | JGI IMG/M metagenome (GOLD analysis project Ga0210040, IMG submission 185462) | Groundwater microbial communities from aquifer - Crystal Geyser CG19_WC_8/21/14_NA (SPAdes) (version 2) | ecosystem: Environmental > Aquatic > Deep subsurface > Groundwater | place: USA... | reverse complement strand
TGTGCGGGCCCCGTATCCTCGGCGGAACATCGCTTTTCAACAGGCCCTTGGCGAGCATCCATCAACCAGCTTGACCGGGCGCGACCAGTGTTGGAACATATAGCGAACATTTCCCGAGTCTCACCATCATGCCCGCCGCACCTGATCCCCTGCCTGACAGCATCGCTCGTTTGAAGGCCATGGCGTCTGCTGCGGTGGATTGCCGCATGCTCCCGTTCGGCATTCCCGCTCTCGACGGACGGCTGGCAGGGGGCGGGCTGCGGGCGGGCGCCTTGCATGAGGTGGCGGGCAGGAGCTGTTCGCTGAGCGACGATGCGGCCGCCACCCTGTTTCTCGCCGGCATCGCTGCGCGCGAGGCGCAAGGCAGCGGCCGGCCGGCCCTGTGGGTGAGCAGCCGGGTCGACCTGTACGCGCCGGGTCTGGCGCAGGCTGGCCTGTCCGCGGCCAGGGTAATCCACGCCCAGCCGCGCGACGATCACGCGCTGCTGGCCGTGGTGGAGGACGCGCTGCGTGACGGCACGCCGTCTGCCGTGGTGGCGGAAGCCGGCAAGGTGTCGATGGTCGCCACGCGCCGGCTTCAGCTGGCCGCGGCGGAGGCGGACATCCCGGTCCTGCTGCTGAGGCGCCGCCGTGCCCGCGACCGGGATCCGTTTGCCGAACCCTCGGCCGCCTGGACCCGCTGGTGGATCGCCACTGCGCCGTCGGAGCGGCTCGATGTGGCAGGCGTGGGGCGGCCGCGCTGGTCGGTCGAGCTGGCCCGGCAGCGGGGCGGCGAACCCTTTTCCCTGATCGTGGAGGGCTGCGATGAGACGGGTCGTCTCGCTGTTCCTGCCGCACCTCGCCGTCGAGCGGCTGAGGCGGCTGGAACGGCCCGCTCTGCCGCGGCCTGAGCCAAGGGCGCTGCAGCTTCCGGTGGATGACGACCCCGGCGCCTGCTCCGTGCCGCGGGGCGGGGGGTGGCGGCCGGGTGCGCGCTGGGCGCGCTCGTCCATGCCGAGCCGGGAGGAGGTCGAGCGCCAGATCGCCTCGTTGCCCAGGCACGCGCAGCCCCCCGTGCGCGAGCTTGGGCGGCGGTCCGAAGCCGCCGAGCATCCGTTCAAGCGGCCGGCGCCGGCTGCCCCTGCGGAAATAGGGGGCGCAATCGATACCCTCGGCCATGCGCCGCTTGCGCTGGTGGGCAAGGTCGGCCGGCGCGAGGAGGTGGTCGCCGCCTGTGAGCTGGCGAGGGCGCTGGGCATCCATGCCGGCATGGCCGCAACCCATGCGCGGGCGCTGGCTTCGGAGCTCGACTTCCGCCCGGCCGAGCCTGAGGCCGATGCGCACCTGCTCGACCGGCTGGCGCTGCTGGCGGTGCGGCGATGGTCGCCTGTTGCCTCTGCCACCCCGCCGGACGGGCTGTGGCTGGACCTGACCGGGTGCGCTCACCTCCACGGCGGCGAGGAGCACTTTGCCCGCCGCCTGCGCGCCTTCTGCCGGCGCGCCGGCTTCACGGCCCGCGTCGCCATTGCCGATACGCCGGGGGCCGCCCACGCTTTGGCACGCTTTGCGCCCGCCGATATCACCCTCGTCGCACCGGGCGAGACGGCCCGTGCGCTCTCCCTTTTGCCAGTGGCGGCGCTGCGGCTGGAGGGCTCCGCTCTTGTCGCCGCGCGGCGCTTCGGGTTCGAGACGATCGGGGACCTGCTGCCGGTGGCGCGCGGCCCGCTGGCGCGAAGGCTGGGGCTGGCGGCCATCACCCGGCTGGACCAGGCGCTGGGTTCGGTGGCCGAGCCGATCGTTCCGCGCGAGGATGTCGCCATGCCGCTGGTCGAACGGCGGCTGCTGGAGCCGATCGGCACGGCCGAGGCGATCGCGCAGGTGATGCAGGATCTGGTCGGTGATCTGGTGGAGGTGCTGCAGGCGCGCGGCCTCGGCGCCCGCTCGCTTCGGCTCATTGGGTTGCGGGTGGATGGCGGCGAGCAGGTGGTCGCGATCGGCACCTCCCGCCCCACGCGCGAGGCGGCGCATCTCCTCCGGCTGCTGAAGCTGAGGATCGAGCGCATCGACCCGGGCATGGGGCTGGAGCAGTTCCGGCTGGCGGCGCCCCATACCGAGCCGCTGGATGCGGTGTCGTTCGGCACCGTCCTGTCCGGCGAGAGCATCGTGCATGATCCCGCCCGCCTGGTGGACGTGGTGGCGGGGCGGATCGGTGAGCGCGCGGTGTTCAGGATCGCCCCTGTCCCCAGCCACGTGCCCGAACGCGCGGTGCAGCGCGCGGACCCGGTCGAGGCGCCCGGCGACTGGCCCCCCTGGTGCCGCCCGGTCCGCCTGTTCCTCCGGCCGGAACCGCTCTGGGCCGTCATCGCGCTCCTGCCAGACCAGCCGCCGCGCCGGTTCGAGTGGCGGGGCACGGCGCACAAGGTGGTGGCCGGCGATGGGCCGGAGCGGATCCATGGCGAGTGGTGGCGCCGCGATGCGGAAGTGTGGGCCGTCCGCGACTATTTCCGCGTGGAGGATGAGGAAGGCGGCCGCTTCTGGGTCTTCCGGCGTGGCGACGGGATGCATCAGGACACCGGCGATCTCAGCTGGTGGATCCACGGCGTGTTCGCATGAGCTTCTATGTCGAGCTGCAGGTGCTCACCCACTTCTCGCTGTTGCGCGGCGCGTCCGGCCCGGAGGAGCTGTTCGCGGCGGCGGCGATGTTCGGCTATCCGGCGCTGGGCGTGGCCGATATCGGCACCGTCGCCGGCGTGGTGCGCGCGTGGGAGGCGCAGAAGGTGACCGGCGTTCGCTCCATCGCCGGCACGCGGGTCGATCTCGCCTGCGGTCGCCGGCTGATCCTCTACCCCACGGATCGGCCGGCCTGGTCGCGGATCACCCGGCTGCTGACCCTCGGCAAGCGCCGGGCGGGCAAGGGCAAGTGCGAGCTGCACTGGGAGGATCTCGCTCCGTGGTCGGAGGGGGTGATCGCTATCCTGCTGCCCGAGGAGGCGGACGCAGCGAACCTCGCGGCGCTGGCCGATCTGAAGTCGCTCTACGGGCCGCGCGGCTATATGGCGCTGTTCCAGCGGAGGCGGCCGGACGATGCCGTGCGGATCGACGCGCTGGCGCGGCAGGCGCAGGCGGCAGGGGTTCGCGCGGTGGTCACCGGCGATGTGCTCTACCATGCGCCCGAGGCCCGGCTGCTGCAGGACGTGGTCACCGCCGTGCGCGAGAAGTGCACGGTGGACGAGCTCGGCTATCGGCGCGAGGTCAATGCGGACCGGGCGCTCAAGCCCCCTGCCGAGATGGTCCGCCGCTTCGCCGCCTATCCCGATGCCTTGCAGGCCAGCGTGGACATCGCCTGCGCCTGCACCTTCGACCTCGGGGAGCTGGCCTACCAATATCCGCATGAGCGGGTGATCGAGGGGCTGACCGCGCAGCAGGCGCTCGAGCAGATGACGTCCGAGGCGGCCGAGCGGATGTTCGATGGCGCGGTGCCGCAGAAGTATTGCGACCAGATCGACCATGAGCTGCGGCTGATCGCGCAGCTTGGCTATGCGCCCTATTTCCTCACCGTCCATTCCATCGTGCAGGAGGCGCGCCGGCGCGGGATCCTGTGCCAGGGGCGCGGCTCGGCCGCCAACTCCTGCGTCTGCTTCGTCCTCGGCATCACCTCGATCGACCCCGTGAAGCATGAGCTGCTGTTCGAGCGCTTCGTCTCCGGCGAACGGCGCGAACCGCCGGACATCGACGTCGATTTCGAGCATGAGCGGCGCGAGGAGATCATCCAGTGGATCTACGACACCTACGGCCGTGACCGTGCCGCGCTGACGGCGGTGGTCAGCCGCTATCGTGCGCGCGGCGCGGTGCGCGACGTCGGCAAGGCGCTGGGGCTGCCCGAAGATCTCACCGGCTCGCTCGCCGGCCTCGTCTGGGGCTGGTCGGCGGAAGGGGTGGGCGAGAAGCAGGTGGAGGAGCTGAACCTCGACATCGGTGACCGCCGCCTGCGCCTGACGCTGGAGCTCGCCCGCAAGCTGATCGGTGTGCCGCGGCATATGAGCCAGCACCCGGGCGGCTTCGTCCTCACCCATGACCGTCTGGATGACCTGGTGCCGATCGAGCCTGCGGCGATGGACGACCGGCAGATCATCGAATGGGACAAGGACGATATCGACGCGCTCAAGTTCATGAAGGTGGACGTGCTGGGGCTGGGGATGCTCGGCTGCATGAACCGCGCCTTCGACCTGCTGGAGGAGGCGAAGGGGGTGACGGTCGGGCTGGCTGACCTGCAGGATGATGACCCGGCCGTGTTCGCCATGATCCAGAAGGCGGACACGCTCGGCACCTTCCAGATCGAGAGCCGCGCGCAGATGTCGATGCTGCCGCGCATGAAGCCGGTGCGGTTCTACGACCTCGTCATCCAGGTGGCGATCGTGCGACCCGGCCCGATCCAGGGCGACATGGTCCATCCCTATCTGCGCCGGCGCGAAGGGCGGGAGACGCCGGAATACCCCCGGCCGGAGCTTCGCGCGGTGCTGGAGAAGACGCTGGGCGTGCCGCTGTTCCAGGAGCAGGCGATGAAGGTCGCCATCGTCGGCGCGGGCTTCACCCCGGCCGAGGCGGACCAGCTGCGCCGCGCGATGGCGACGTTCAAGTTCACCGGCGGCGTGTCGCATTTCTCGGAGAAGCTGATCGAGGGGATGGTCGCGCGCGGCTACCCCCGCGAGTTTGCCGAGCGCACCTTCCGCCAGCTGGAGGGGTTCGGCAGCTATGGCTTTCCGGAGAGCCACGCCGCCTCCTTCGCCAAGATCGCCTACGCCTCCGCCTGGATGAAGCATCATCATCCGGACGTGTTCTGCGCCGCGCTGATGAACGCGCAGCCGATGGGCTTCTATGCGCCTGCGCAGATCGTCCGCGATGCGCGCGAGCATGGGGTTAAGGTGCGGCCGCCCTGCATCAATGCCAGCCGTTGGGACTGCACGCTGGAGTCCACCGGCGGGCGCTGGCTCGCGGTGCGGCTTGGCCTGCGGCAGGTGCGGGGCCTTTCCAATGCCGATGCGGCGGCCATTGTCGGGGCTCGTGGTGCCGTTGCATTCCAGTCCATCGAGGATGTCTGGCGCCGCTCCGGTGTGCCCCGCGCGGCGATCGAGAAGCTGGCCGATGCCGATGCCTTCCATGCCTTCGGCGCCGACCGCCGGCAGGGGCTGTGGAAGGTGCGGGGGCTGGGCGAGGCGCCGCTGCCGCTCTTCGCCGCTGCCGATCGCGCCGCCGAGACGTTCAGCGCGGAAGGGATCGAGCCCGAGGTCAGCCTGCGCCCGCTGAACGACGGACGCGAGGTGATCGAGGATTACCGCACCCTGCAGCTCTCGCTCCGCGCCCATCCGCTGACCTTCCTGCGCGACGAGCTGACCCGGCGCGGCGTCACACGATGCGCGGACCTCGCCAGCATCCGCGATGGGCGGCATGTGGAGGTCGCCGGCATCATCCTCGTCCGCCAGAAGCCCGGCAGCGCCAAGGGCGTGCTGTTCATCACCATCGAGGACGAGACCGGCATCGCCAACGGCATCCTGTGGCCGGACCGGTTCGAGGCGCAGCGGCGCACGGTTATGTCGGCCTCGATGATCGGCATGAAAGGCCGCGTGCAGAAGGAGGGCGAGGTGATCCACGTCATCTGCGAGCGGATCATCGATCATGGCGACCTGCTCCACCGGGTCGGCGACATGTCCTTCCCGCACCGGACGGGGCGAGGCGATGGCGCGCGCTATGGAGGAGGGCCGGACCCCCGCGACAAGGGTTGGCGCGACAAGAGCTGGAGCCCGGAGCCCCGCAATTGCTACTGGCCGCCGCATGCGGACGGCATGGACCCGGAGGAGGTCGTGCGGTTCAAGTCGCATGACTTCCGGTGATCGGCGTGGTGCAGGCACAGCCTCCGGTCTGACCCTCCCAGGGAGCGGGACGGCCAGACCATCGGCCTTTCGCATCAGAACCGGATATTGGCTCCGAGCGAGAAGCGGCGACCCTGGGTATCGTCGAAGAAGTTCCAGCTGCCGCCGGTGAGTTCACCCTCCGCCGGGTCCGCATCCTCGTTGACGTTGATGAGCCGCGGGCGCTTGTAGAACAAATTGTCGATGCCGAAGCGGATCCGGATGTCCTCGTTTACCTGGTAGCCGCCGTTCAGGTTGAAGATGTTCGAGGAGGGGTAGCCGGGATTGTCTGTCGGCGAGATCGCTTCCTGCGTGTCTTCCGTGGCGGGCGTGTGCTGCCACTGGAGCGACAGGTTCGCCGGCCCGAGGTTGTAGCCGATGGTGCCGAAGATCCGGTACTCGATCGAGCCGCCGAAATTCAGCCCCTTCACCCCGGTGCCGATCGTGCCGACGTAATCGACCAGCGGCGAGGGATCGAGCTCCTTCGCCTTGAAATCGAGCATGTAGCTGCCGGTTACGTTGGTGAACAATGTGCCCGGCCCCACCTCGCCGCTCCAGCTGAGCTGGGCGTCGATGCCGGACAGCTTGATCAGCCCGTCATTGCGGTAGGTCGTGGTCATCGCATTGGAGTTCAGACCGCTGAAGCTGGTCGACGGGCTGCGCACGACCTCCTCGCACGCGCCAGTGGCGATGGCCGCCGCTGCCGTGTCGTCCGCCGTTCCGGCGATGCCATCGGGGCCTGCCGCTCCTGCGATGCTGGGGTTGTAGGTCGGGTCGAGGCAGAGCTGCTGCATCGCGCCCACCGAGAGCAGGCCGATCGGATCCTCGATCTCGATATTGAAGTAGTCGACCGACAGCTGGAGGCGCGACAGCAGGCCGCTTTGCACGGGCGACTGGATGACCATGCCGGCCGTCCAGGTATTGGCGACTTCCGGCTTCAGGGGATCGATGTCGGCGTTGATCGTCTCGCGATACACTCCGTTGCCGACAGCGGAACTGAAGCTGAAACCCCCGGCATTCGGCTGGAAGGGGCTGAAGAACGTTCCGTAATAGCTGAAGAAATCCGTCTCCGGGACCGCCACGCCATTGTTGTCGCGGGTCATCAGCGCGAGGCACGCCGCCTTCACGTCGGCGGCGCCGCCCGGGTTGGTCTCCGGGTTGGCGGACGCCGGGTTGGGCAGGCGGGTGGAGCAGAGGTCGCCCACAGTATCCACGCCCAGGCTCTGCTGGGGGGAGAGGAACAGCTCAGCCAGGTTCGGCGCGCGCTCCGCCCGGTTGAACCCGCCGCGGACGCGCAGCCAATCGGTCACCTCCCAATCGCCCAGGATCTTGAAGGTGTAGCTGGTGCCCGTCGAGCTGTAGTTTGAGATGCGCCCGCCCAGCTCCAGGTCCAGCTTCCTGATCAACGGGATGTCGCGCAGCACGGGGACCAGCAATTCACCGTAGAGCTCCTTCACATCCATGAAGGCGTCGGTGTTGCTGCTGGGGTAGATGCCGATCGCCTGGTCGAGGAACGACCGGCCGTAGCTGGTCAAATTATCGGTCACGAACTCATAGTCCAGCTCGCGATAGCTGGCGCCGGCGGCGAAGCGAAGCTGGCCAGCCGGCAGGTCGAACAGGCCGCCCTGAATGTTCGCTTCGGCGATGGTCTGCCGCATCTCCGACCGGGTACTGACGTCGGCGGCGATGGCCTCCCGGCAATCCTGCGAGACGTTGAAGGCGTTGCCTTGCTGGTTGAAGACATCGAAGCCGGTGGTGCACTGGCCCGTCGAAGCGCCGAAGCCGTTATCTGCCGCATTGCCGGTGCTGCTGAAGCCCTGGCCGAAATTGGGCGAGCTGTAGAGCGCCCGCACCCGCTCCAGGCTGTACATGCCCGTCTGGCGGGACGATGTGGTCGACACGCTGTGATTGACGAAGGCTTCCCAGGTGAAGTCCGTTCCGGGCACAGTGCCTTCCAGCCCGGTGACCAGATTATAGGTCTGCACGTCGGAGAAGGTTTCGCGCTTGTTCGGGAACATCGCCGACAGATCGAACGAAGCATTCGGATCGGTGCGCCCGTTCAGCAGCGTCTGCAGGTCCGCCGGGATGGCTTGCTCAAAGGCCTGCGTGTTGGTGCAGCCGCCGACCGTGCTGCGGGCGCATGCCAGGCTCGCCCCGTAGGCTGCCTGGAACGCCGCGCTTGTCGGGTTATCTGCCAGGTTGCCTGGTGTCGTGTCGAGATACGGCAACGCGGTGAAGGTGCCGGGTGCCGTGTAATTGTCGCCATTGCGAACCACTGAGGACGGCGTGACGCCGTTGCCCGTATAAACGCCGGTGCCCCAGGGGATCTCGACGCCCCAGCCGCTCTGGATGCTGCTGGCCTCCGTGCGCGTGAAGGTTTCGCTGTGGCTGAACATGGCCGTGCCGAACACGCCGATCCAGTCGTTCAGCTCGTAATTGCCGCGGGCGAGGGCGTTGTAGCGCGTTGTCGGGACGGTCAGGTACTGGGTGGTGTTGTTGTAGGCGATCGTGCCGACGTCCGTGCGGTGCCAGGTGCCGGCTGCGTCGGCTGTTCCCCAGGGCTGCCACCCATTTACGCCCGGCGATTCGAACCCGGGCGTGAACAGCGACCCGTCCTGGTTGGCGTAGACGGAGAGCGACGTGTTGGCTGGGTCGAGCGGGAACTGGTTGCCGAACACCGCCGCCACGGCCGCAGGCGTCAGGTTCGTCAGGCTGGCACCGGGGCGCGGATTGCCGCCAAAAACGCCGCCGCCGACGTTTGGATCGTTCCACAGGTCCTCGAACCACGGCCGATCGCGCTCGAACGCCGGCTCGCGGGTGTTGACCGACATGGCGAGGCTGACATTGCCCCGGCCGTCCGCCACGTCTGCGCCCATGATGCCGGAGAACTGATAGTCCAGCGCATCGCCGAACTCGCTGATGCCCATCTGCCCATCGATCTCGAGGCCGCGGACGTTCTGCTTGAGGATGAAGTTGGTCACGCCGGCAATGGCGTCGGCACCGTAGGTTGCCGAGGCACCGCCGGAGATGATCTCGACGCGCGAGATCGCGGCGGAGGGGATGGTCGAGACGTCGACCGCGCCCGATGCGTTCCCTGGCGCGCCGCGCCGTCCGTCCACCAGCACGAGCGTGCGGTTGGCGCCGATGCCGCGCAGCGACACGGTGGCGGCGCCGGGCGTGTTGATCGCATTGGGCTGGATGTCCTGCGCCGCAGGAGCGGTGAAGCCGCCATTGTTCGAAATGGTCGAGGACTGGGAGACCGTGAATTGCGGCAGCTTGTTGAGCTGCTGCTCGATGGCCGCGGTGCTCGACTGCTCGAAGAATTCCTCGTCCACCGTCACGATCGGGCTGTTCGCCTCGAAATCCTGCCGCCGGATGCGCGAGCCGGTGACGATGATCGTTCCGCTCGTGGAACTGCCGGCGCTGGTGGTTTCCTCGGCCTCGTCCTCGTCCTGACCGACGGTGCTCTGCGCGGCGGCGGGCAGCGCCAGAAACGCGATGCATGCGCCGCCGGCGAGCAGCAGCCCCCTGGACGCTCCTGAAGTAACCAGTCTCCGCATGACACTCTCCCTGTTGTAACCGCAGCTCTCCGGCTGTCGGTGTGCTTTTCGGACGCAAAGCTTCCCCCTCCGCAGAAGCGAGCGCCTCTGCGGGTGTGTTCATGGGAATCGCTGACTTTACTAAGTCTCTATGTCAGCCGTTCATGGGCTGTAGCTTCATCGCAGTCTTCAACCGCCGAAAGGTGGCATCAGAAAGAACACGCTCGTCGTCCAGTAACCGTCCATCGCCTCCCCCGATCGATCCAGGGCCGGGGTGAATGCTCCGTTCTCCATGATCGAGGCGCAGATCTTGCGATTGATTGCCTCGCCAAGGGTCGGCCATTGCACGTGACAGGACGTCGGCTTGCCGGCCGCGTCGACCATCACGCGCAGTTCGTTGTTGCCGCCCGACAGCTTGGAGAAATCTGCGAACGGGATGGTGTTGGCGGTGATCCATCCGGCCGTGGGCTTGGCCGGGAAGGCAGGGCGGGTGAGGCCCTTGTGCTTTTCCGCGTCCAAGCCCCATGAGGCCACGAGATCGTCGGCGCAGGCCTGCAGGGCACCGGCAGCCTCGCCCATCGACCCGGTCTCCATCCGGACGGGGCTCGTGAGGCCGTGCTGGAGGGCGATCCCCGTCATCTGTGCGGCGCTCGCGACCTCTCCCTGCCTGGTATATGGTGGCGGCATGGCTGAGGGCGCGCCGGGCGCAGGCGCGGGCATGTCCGCGAAGGTGGTCGGGCCGAGGTTCAGATATTGCTCCCCGTCGCTTGTGAGGGAGCGCAGCCGCGGCACCTTCCGCTCCGCGCCGGACGGAGCAAGCCGGTAGCCGACCTCTTCCGATCCGCGGAACAGCCGGACGCCGTCACCCACCACGATCAGCCGCATGATCGGCCCGGGCTGCGTCCGCTCGATGAACAGGCCGATCGTCTGCTGCCCATCGCTGAAGTCGCGCATCAGGCGGCAATAATCGTCACCATAATCGAGCGCCCACGCGCTGGAGGGCTGGAAGACCTTGGCATCCTGCGCCTGCAGCTGCGCCATCGGGGCGGCGAGTGCTGCAAGCATGCAAACGATCGATAGAGTGCCCCGCATTTCTCCCTCCCCACATTCGCTTTTTCAGACGCTGCGCCTTCCGACCGATCGTAGTTGCTGCCTCAGGGCTGGGTCGCTCGCCCGTTCAACTCGTCGGAGTTGAGCGCGTTGTCGCCATCGCGGTCGAGCATCCTCAGTCGAGCGGGAATGGCGTCGTGATACATCTGCCGCGTGATGAGCCCCTCGGCATTTGGCAGGATGCCAAGAACACCGAGCTTGCCGACCTCATCCAGTTCGGCGAACTTCACCGCGTCCTTCCCTTGGGAGACGAACATCCACCCCTGCCGCGAGAACACATCGTACTCCCCGGCCGAGACACTGCCGTCGCCGTTCGTGTCGGCGATCGCCATCAGGTCCATCGCCTGCACGGTGGCAGCGGTAGGGGGTGCGGACGGCACTTGCGCCTCACCGCTGCTGTTCACGGCAGACAGAAGCGTAAAGGCAGCAATTGTCAGAGACATGACGAGCATTCCTCCCGCGAGCCAGGCCGAAGAAGCCTTCGCCTGGCGTCGATCCGGCTGCATTCTCTGCGTGACAGGGGCAGCCCCGGCGACCCCCAAATCCTTGTCTGCGAGAGATTTGGCTCCCGGTTTTGTGTCTCCCAAGAAATTAGGGGCGCGCTGCTCGAACTGGGCGAGGAGCCTGGCAGCCTCGCGGCTGCTCGAAACGCCGAGCTTTCTGCGCGCGTCCCGCAGCCGCTCGTTCACGGTGTGGACCGACAGATCGAGTGACGTCGCGGCGGATTTCGCATCGTGACCTGCGAGAAGCAGCCGTAACACCTCCGTTTCACGTCCGCTCAGTGTCCTGAGTCCCTCATGCATTAGAACCTCTCCCCATGTCGCATCCGCCCCCCGGCAGAATGCTTCCTCACATGCCTTCGGCCTCTACGGGCATCCAATCCGCGCCGGGACAGCGGGGCGAAGCCCCTGCCCGGACAGGCCGGAATGAACCATGCCGCCTCGTTTTAATCCTCGCCGACGGCCACAGCCAGCCGGAAAGGCGCGGTTTTCGTTAGTCATTTCGAGAGGTGAGGCCCGAGTGGCCGGAGTGGGTGCCTGCGGCAGGACGTGCACGGCGTGGCTCGGTTTGAATGCTCAAGGAGGCGGTGGAGGGATGCTTGCCGCCGCCAGCTGCCGCCGTGCGCAATCTCGCGGGCTGCAGCGGCGGGTGATTACACCTGTGCAGCCGAGTCGGACCGTGTCTTGGTAGGAGAGTATGGCGCGGCGCGTCGCCACCCGATGGAGCAGGAGCCGGACGCTCTGTCTCGGCTTCGCTGCCGTGGCTGCCGCCGCTCTTGCGTGGAGCCCGGTCCCGGCCTGCTCGGGCCGGTGGCGGAGGTGCTGCCGCCGTGAGGTCCCCCCGCGAAGTTTGCCTCCGCGGGGGTGCCCCTGATCGTTACTTGAGCTCGACGGTACCGCCGGCGGCCTCGATCTTGGCCTTGATGTCCTCGGCCTCGGCCTTGTTGACGGCTTCCTTGACGGCCTTCGGCGCGCCTTCGACAAGCGCCTTGGCTTCGGTCAGGCCCAGGCCGGTGATGGCGCGGACTTCCTTGATGACCTGGATCTTCTTGCCGCCGTCACCGGTCAGGATGACGTCGAACTCGGTCTTCTCTTCAACGGCTTCGGCAGCAGCGCCACCGCCGCCAGGGGCAGCAACGGCAACCGCGGCAGCGGCGGAAACGCCCCAAGCCTCTTCGAGAGCCTTGGCGAGCTCGGCAGCTTCCATGACGGTCAGCTGCGACAGGTCTTCAACGATCTTGGCGATATCGGCCATGATAATACACTCCGTTCAAATTGGTTTGCACCGGCGTTGCAACGCACTTGCACGCCGGCAATTCGCTGTCGAAAAACCGCTTACGCCGCTTCCTTGTCCTTATCCGCATAGGCGGCAAAGACGCGGGCCAGCTTGGCTGCGGGCGCGGTGGTCAGCTGGGCGATCTTGGTCGCCGGAGCCTGCACCAGACCCACGATCGTGGCCCGAAGCTCGTTGAGGCTCGGCATCGAGGCGAGGGCCTTGATCCCTTCCGCATCGAGCACTGTCGTCCCCATGGAGCCGCCGACGATCTCGAGCTTGTCATTCGTCTTGGCGAAATCGACCGCGGCCTTGGCGGCAGCGATCGGATCGACCGAATAGGCAAGCGCCGTCGGGCCGGTCAGGAGCTCGTCCAGACCGGTGTAGTCGGTGTCCTTGAGGGCGAGCCTGGCGAGGCGGTTCTTCGCCACCTTGTAGGACGCACCAGCGTCGCGCATCTTCCCGCGCAGTGCGGTGGATTGAGCCACCGACAGGCCGAGGTTGCGGGTGACGACCACCACGCCGCTCTCGTTGAAGACCGCATTGAGCTGGGCGACCGAATCGGCTTTCTGCGAACGATCCATGCCATACTCCTTCATCATGGCCGCGAGGGGCTCATGCCCAGCGCGACCGGCTGCGTAGTCCCATGCCGTCTCCGGCACAGGGCGAGTCCGCTGACAAGGGAAGGAGTGCGCGAATGACGCGAACGGGCGAGACCCTGAAGGCCCGCCCGGAATATCTCGTTTCCCCGTCTAGGCCGGAAATTAAGAGGGCCAAAGCGCCCTCTCCGACTGTCTCGGACGGATGATCGCTCCCACAGGCGCAGGAACGATCGGTGCGAGCTCTTACGAGATCGTGGGCCCGAGTCAAGCGCGCCTGGCGGCCGGCGCACGGAGCGCCGCCGCCAGAAGGCTAAGTTACATCTTGTCGGCAGTGTCCTCCAGGCGCTCGGCCTGCTGTTCCACAGTGGCCGCCTCGCCCACCATGCCGGCATCCTCAAGCGCGTCGGCCTGGGCATCGAGCGCCTCGGCCTGCTCGTCCATCACTTCGCCGCGCGCCTCTACGGCCTCCTCCTGCACGTCCTGGAACTCCTCCTGGGGGCTGTCGCCACAGGCTGACAGCGCGAGCAGGAGAGCAGCGGAGGCGGCGGAACAGGTGAGCTTCTTCATTGGATTAATTCCCTCTTGGCTTCGGGTGACTTAACCGGGAGGGGCGGTGCCGGGTTCCGGGCCACCGTCATATCCCAGCAGGGCGCCCGGCTGGCAGCCCAGTTCCCGGCAGATCGCCTCCAGCGTGGAAAAGCGGATCGGCTGGCTTCGCCGGTCCCAAGGATCGACAGGTTGGCGAGCGTCAGCCCGACCCGTTCCGCCGGCTCCGTCAGCAATATGGCGCACCTCGTTTTGCGAGTTGAAGGGGATGCCAGGGTGGGGGTTTGACTCAGGGCAGCGTCA
>Ga0210040_10007063_pt1 | contig 13759 bp, 24 predicted proteins | sample CryGeyCG12114_NA_FD_185462 | JGI IMG/M metagenome (GOLD analysis project Ga0210040, IMG submission 185462) | Groundwater microbial communities from aquifer - Crystal Geyser CG19_WC_8/21/14_NA (SPAdes) (version 2) | ecosystem: Environmental > Aquatic > Deep subsurface > Groundwater | place: USA... | reverse complement strand
GCTAGTGCGCGCCGCCGGCCACCCTGCCCGGATGGCGACCCCACCGATCAACGTGCCCCCCGTGCTGCCGGCCGAGCTGCTGCCCTTGGGCGGCACAGACTGGAACCGGGTGATCCCCGTGCGCGGCGTGGACGGGGACACCGTGCGGATCCGCCGCGAGCAGCTCGCGTGGACCCTCCTTGAGGAGTGCGAGCTCGGGGACACGCTGGTGTTGCAGGAGTGGAAGCTGCGGGTGGTCGCCGACGACCCGCTCGAGGTGCCCCGCGGCCTCGCGGCCCGGCTGGTCAACCTCGACACCCCGGAGCGCGGCGAGCCCGGCTACGCCGAGGCCGGCGCGGACCTGTGGGCGTGGCTCATGGAGTGGGCGCAGCAGCTGCGGTGCGTCACCTACGACACCGGCGGCGGCTTCGACCGGGTGCTCGTCGACATCTACGTGCTCGCCGCCGACGGCCGGACCGTCGCCGACAGCGCCACCCAGCACATGCTGCGGGAGGGCTGGGCGCCCTACGTGCCCGGGCAGTAGACAGCACGACGCCCCCGGCGGGGGAAGGTGCCGGGGGCGTCGGTCGCGCCGGGGTCAGGGGCGCGTTGCTGGTGCTCGACCAGGCTAGGGCGTGCTGCCGGCCGAGGCCGGCACCTGCGGTGGCGTGTCGGTGACCGTGCGGCGGATCACGACGAACTGGTCGTGCTGCAGGTGCGGGTCGGTGCTCGACGGCGTCCAGTGCGCCGGGCAGGCGAGGTACAGGGTGCCCCCGGCCGCGGCCGGGAACGGGTGCACCTGGTGGACGCGCAGCTCCTCTCCCCCGATGTCCCGGCCGCACCACGTTGTGCCGGGCAGCGGGGCGATGAGGTCGCCGACGGCGAGGTCGCTCACGGTCGGGGCACCAGCGGGATGACCGTTGCCCGGCGGGCCTCGGCGTCGCGCAGGGTGCGGACGGCGTTGACCGCGATCCGGGCTCGGACGGCGGCCTCGTGGACCTGCAGGACGTGGTCGTCGGTCCACGCGCTGTCGTCCCCGTCGAGGAACAGCTCGAGCTGGTCGGACAGCAGCCGCAGGCTGTCGATGGTCTGCGCCGCCTGCTCCTTGGAGAGGGCGCGGGTGGGGTCCGGTGATGCCACGGGGTTCCTCCTGTAGGTGACCGGGTCGCTCGCCCGGTCACTGCGAACCGTACACACGCTTACTGTCGGGAACGCCCCGGTGCTCACCCTGAGGGAGTGGCTGGCTGCGCGCTGTCGACGGCGCGCCCCCTGCGCGCTGACGCTACGGGGTGGCACGCTCACCTGTCGTGACGCTGCATCCGCTCCCGGATCCACGGCTGCGCCGCGACGGCACCGGGGACGTGTTCGCCCTCGGCCGCGTCGTGGGCCACTCCCTGCGCGCGCACGGCGAGCCCTACCTCGCGGTCGACTGCTACTCCGACCGCTGCTCCACCAACCTGCGCGGGACCACCCACCAGGAGAACTCCCCCACCGTGGACTCAGTCCGCGGCCGAGGTCACGCCGTCTGCGAGTGCGGCGTCCTCTCCCCTCACCTCGACGCCGGATCCGACCGGCGTCGCTGGCACCGACACCACAAGGCGCGCGTGATCCTCGGCCAGCTCGAGCCCGAGGGTCAGCCGCGCCCCGTCGCACCGGAGGCAATCGCCTGATGGGCACCAAGATCCTCGACTGGAACGGCTTGGTCACCGTGGCCGAGCAGACCAACCCGCAGGACCGGCGGATCTCCTTCGCCGGTCTCCCGGCCGTCGTGCAGCCCCACCGGGGCACCGACATCGGGTTCTACGTCAAGACCGCCGCCGTCGGCTCCGACCGACTCGACGGCTACTGGTCGCTCAAGAAGGAGGCCGAACTCGTCCTCCTGCGCGAGATGGTGACCGCCGGCAAGGTCACCGTCGAGGACCCCACGGTCCCCGACCGGTGCGCCATCGCCGGCTGCCCGAGCACCGACGTCGACCTGCGGGGGCCGGTCCACCTGACCGACGGCTCCGAGCAGCTCGTCTGCGCGGCGCACTGGACGGCGCTGTTCGCCGTCGTCGGCGAGCTGGACCGCGTCGCCGAGGAGGCCGGGGCATGACCGGGCCGGTCGACCCCGAGTCCGGCGAGGACACCCCCACCCTGCTGCCCGAGGTGGCCGCCGGGGACGTCGCGGAGGACCGGGTGGTGCTCACCGCCGCCCAAGTCGCCGCCGACACCGACGGCATCATGCCGCACGAGCCGGCGCCGCTGGACGTCGTCGACCGCCCTGACGGGCGCGCCGGCTACGCCGAGCAGCTCGCCGGGGCCGAGCTGCTGCCCGGTGGCCCGGCGGTGGCCGGCGCGCGGCACCGGCTGGCCAAGGCCCGCGAGCAGGGCGCACATCCCGACGAGGTCGTTCGGCTGCAACGCGAACTCGCCGACGTCGCCGGCTACAAGCTGCGCGAGCACGACCAGCCGCTGCCCACCGACGGTGAGGGGCCGGTGATCCACGAGTTGGTCGTCACCGACGTCATGAACCGGCTGGCGGTCGGGATCAAGCGGTACGGGCAGCCCCTGCGCGCCGGCAACGGGCGCAGCTTCCTGCAGGACGCCTACGAGGAGGTGCTCGACCTCGCCGCCTACCTGCGCGGCGCGATCGAGGAGGAGCGGATCCGGGCGGCAGCGGCCGGTGAGGACGAGGTGCCCGCTCCCCCGCGCACCGGCCGGGTCCGGGTCGCCGTCGTCGACGGGGTGTCGTGGCTGTGGAACGGCGACGAGCAGCAGTGGGTGGTGCTGACGCCGGGCACCGTGCTGAGTGACGAGCAGCGCGCCGCCGTCGAGGAGCACACCGGCCCGCTGGGCTAGGCCGGCGCTCCCCGGACGTGCCGCCGACACCGTCCGGGGAGCCGCCTCACCCTGTCAGTAAGCGTCGCTACGTTCGGTGGGCGGGGTCAGCCGACCCGCCCCACCACCAGGAGGACCGATGGCCGAGCGTGTCAGCATGTGGATCAAGTCGGCGAGGCTGCCCGACGGCCAGTACGGCGCCGAGGTGACCGTGGACGAGGACATCGTCTGGTCGCTGGGGGGGATGGCGACGTTGCGTTACGCCGCCGGCGTCATCGCCGCCGCCGCCCAGGCTGAGCACGACGCGAAGCTGATGGGCGTCCTGCGGGGCACCGGCATGGCCGAGGAACTCGCCGGGAGCGCGCTGGTCGCCGTGCGCCAGGACCGGGCCAAGCGCAAGTCGCGGCACAACACCCGGCCGCTGACCATCACCCCCGGCGTGTCCCTGTTCACCGGGCGGGCGTTCCTCGAGGTGCGGCACGAGCGTCCCCGCGTGTGGCAGTGGACGCCGGACGAGGCCCGCGCCCACGCCACCGCCGTGCTCGAGGTCGTGGCCGCCGCCGAGGAGGACAACCGGGTGCACCGGGTGCTCACCGGCACCTACGGGCTGGACGCCGGCCGTGCCGCCGCCGTCCTCGACGCGATGAGCCGGCAGGAGCCGTGAACGACGGGCTGCACCTGTGGTCCCTGCGCTGGGTGGCCCCGCGGGACAGCGAGGTCGTCATGGGCCACCCGGACGACGAGGGCGTCACGGTCCTGCTGCTGCCGGACAACCTCGCCAGCTACGTCGTCGAGACGCACAACGCCGAGGTGCTGGCCGCCCGCGAGGCCCGGCCGGGGATCCCCGACCTCGAGGCCTGGGTCAGCCGGGTGCTCGCCGGGGCGCTGCGGGAGCTGATCCGGGGCGCGCTGCCGTGGAGGCGCAGTAGGCGCCGGTCCACAACGGGGGACGACACTGTGGATGGAGGTGGCCACCGTGGGTGACCGGACCGGTATCGAGTGGACCGACGCAACATGGAACCCGGCCACCGGCTGCACCAAGGTGTCCCCGGGCTGCGACCACTGCTACGCCGAGACGATCGCGCACCGGTTCGCCGGCACCAAGGCGTACCCCGACGGGTTCGCACCGACCCTGCGCCCGGAGCGGCTGGACCAGCCGCTGCGTTGGACCCGGCCGCGCCGGGTGTTCGTCTGCTCCATGGCCGACCTGTTCCACGACGCCGTGCCCGACGAGTACATCGCCCGGGTGTTCGCCGTCATGGCCGCGTCGCCGCGGCACACTTTCCAGGTGCTGACCAAGCGGCACGCCCGGCTCCGGGCGCTGCTGGGCAGCAGCCGGTTCGTCGAGCTGGTGCGCACCACCCCGCTCGTCGAGGGCGGCGACGCGGTGCCGCACGTGCCGTGGCCGCTGCCGAACGTGTGGGTCGGCGTCTCGGCCGAAGACCAGCGGTGGGCCGACATCCGCATCCCCGTGCTGCTGGACACCCCGGCGGCCGTGCGGTGGGTGTCCGCGGAGCCGCTCCTCGGCCCGATCGACCTCGCCGCCCCGCTGCGGAAGTGGGCCGGCGGGCAGATGGTGCGCATCGCGGACCACCTGCACTGGGTGGTCACCGGCGGCGAGTCCGGCCCCGGCGCGCGCCCGCTGCACCCCGGGTGGGTGCGCGAGGTCCGCGACCGCTGTCACCAGGCCGGGGTGGCGTTCCTGCACAAGCAGAACGGCGAGTACCTGCCGATCGAGGACGAGCCGCGCCGCGGCGACCTGTGGGTGCACGGCGACGGCCACGGCTCCACGCCGTGGGCACCGGGCACCGAGGGCGCGGAAGCCGGCCGCTGGGCGCTGTACGCCGACGTCGTCGTCCGCAAGGTCGGCAAGAAGGCCGCGGGGCGCGAGCTCGACGGCGTTCTGCACGACGAGTACCCCACCGACGTCCCGGCGACCGCCGGGCGCACCACCGAGGAGGACGCATGACCACCACCGAGCAGACCACCGCCGCGGAGGCCGCACCGCAGGAGCCGAACAACCAGCAGTGGCTGGCGCAGGTGCAGCTCCTCATGGGCCAGGTGACGTACCGGCCCGACAGCTACCGGTTCATCGTGGCGATCGACGCTGCGGACCCGGAGGGCCGGGTCTACGTGCAGCTCGAGCACGAACGCCCGGACGCGTTCACCGGTGAGCCGGGCGTGGGCCGGGGCGGCAAGTCCTACTTGTCCCCGCACATGACCCCCTCGGAGGTCATCCGGCGGGCGCTGGGCTTGGCGCTGGCCTACGAGGAGCACGAGGTGCGGGAGTTCTTCCAGTACCGCGGCAAGCGGGTGTTCGGCCCGCACATCGACGTCGAGGCCTTGGTCGCCGTCGCGGACAAGCTCGACGTCCGGCCGTGACCACGCCAGCCAACCGCACCTGGTGGATCGTGCTGAACGTCAACGCGATCCGCGAGCTGACCGGCGTCCTGTTCACCGACGAGGGCCAGCGGGTGCACGTCCTCAACGGCACCGTCGAGGAGGACCTGGTGCGCGACCTCGCGGCGCACGCCGACCCCACGGTCGACGTCGCGGTCACGCACGGCTGGGAGCAGGCGCCGCCCGAGCTCGTGGTGAAGGCCGGGCCGGGTAGCCGCCGGCACCGCTGACGCCGGGTGGTTGCACGGTCACCAAGACGTCAGTAAACGCAGGTACGTTCGGCGGACCGAGGCGAGCGACCTCGATCAGGAGGAGACCCATGACCACCAGCATCCGCACCCTGCGCATCCCGTGCGCCGACCAGCAGCAGGCCATCGACTGCAAGAACGCGCTGCGCGGGCAGGAGGTCGATGTCGAGCGGGTTGATGGCCGGTTCGTGCTAGTGCCGGCTGGCTGGTCGGCACTGTTCGTGTGGGACTTGGCCGAGGCCGTGCAGGACTACTGCGTGGACGCCGAACTCGCCCGCTGGGCGACTCGGGAGGCGCAGGCCGCCATCGACACCATGGCGGCTGGCCGTGGCTGACCGTGGCCGCGTCGTAGTCATGGGGCCAGCGGCCACGGCCCGCGACATCCGCTGGCGACACCACGCCGTGCGCGGCACGTGGGTGGCGTTCGGGTGGTCGCTGCTCATCACGCTCGGGGGCGCCGACCTGTTCGGCGTCTCCGGGCTGGTCGCCCAGCTCGCCATCGTGGCGTGGTGGGCGACCGGCATGGTCGGCGCACTGCGGCGCAGCGTCCTGATCGGTGCCGCGCTGGCCGGCCGGGTCGAGGACGGGCTGACGTGCTGGCGCGGGCTGCCGGCGTCCCTCCGGGACCGTGCCCAGCCCGTCGCTGACGCCTTGGTGAAGGCCGGCGTGCGCGGCGACCGGGCTGGCGTGGACGGCCGGGTCGACCTGCTGATGCGTGCGGTCCGCGAGTGCGGATCGCATCCCTACCCCGGCCGCGACCTCGACGTCGACGAGCTGTCCACCTACCTCGACGCGATGAAGGAAACCCACCGTGACTGACCCTCAGGAGATCCGTGAAGCGTTCGCCGGCATCGGGCGAGCCATCGGGCACATGACCGCCTCGGTCATGGCCTGGGCGGACCAGATCACTCGCCGGATGCGCGAGTTGACCGCCACCCTCAGCAGGCCCCTGCCGGACCTGCGGCGGGCCGAGCGCCCGGTCGACCGGGAGCGCCGGCTGCACGTCCAGCGGTGGATCCGCGCCCGCGACCGCCGGTTGCTGCGCCGGCGCACGGCGTGACCGGGATCCCGCACGTCCAGCGGTGCATCGTCACCCGCCTGTTCGGCGAAGGCCGGAGCATGAAGGCTTGGCAGTGCAAGCTGCCCGACCCGCACCCGGATCGCGGTCACGACTTCGGGGTCGATGCGGAGCGGTTCAACCGGGACCTCAACACGCAGCGCCCCGAGTGGCTCGCCGCGCAGCTCCGGGACGCCGTAGCCCGCGAACGTCACCTGCAGCGGACGGTTGAGCAGGTGCAGGCCGCCGCGATCGACCTTGCGACCGGGTGGGCCGGCGGGACCGGGGTCAGCCCAGAGACCGCCGCCTGGGTCGCGCGCAACGCCCCCACCGCCGCCGAACTCCACGGATGGACCTGATGACCGACCTGACCCGTCCCCCGATCCCAGCACGCTTCCCCGCCTCCGAGGTGCGCGGCGGGCTGGCGATGCCCTACGTCAACGTGCGTCTCGCCGACGGCGGGACCGACCTGCGGTCCCAGCACGCCGTCCGCGCCGAGGAGTGCTGGCGGGCCGGCCGCTGCCAGCTCTGCGGGCAGGACATCGACGCCCGCGAGGGCGCCGCCCTCGTCGGTGGCCCCGCCCAGCTCCGCGACCTGGTGTTCCACGAGCCGCCGATGCACCGCGAGTGCGTGGTCTACGCCTCCCAGGCTTGCCCCATCGTGTCCGGGCGCTGGCCGGCGTTCGCCGCCGGCCCCACGCTGGCGGAGCGGTCGCGCGGAAAGGTCTGCTACGAGCCGAACTGCGACTGCGGCGGGTGGGCGCCCATCGACGGTGAGCCGTCCCCGCACCGGGGGCAGCCCAACCACGCCTGGTACCTCGTCTACGCCTCGGGGTGGTCGCTGGCCATCAGCCCCGACGGGCGGCTGCACGGCGGCGCCGTGTCCCCGGCCGAGGTCACCTCGGCGCGGCTGATCAGCGAGCCCGACCGCGGGCGGGTGTGGGAGCGCGTCGATGACCTGCCGGCCGTGCGCCGCCGGCTGCTCGCCGAGCTCGGCGCCGGGGACCAGCAGTGAAGGCCGCTCCCGTGGTCGTCGACCAAGACGACCTCATGGCCGAGCTGATGTCCACCGCGCTCGAGCTGATCCCTTCGTTGCGGGACTACGGCCCGGACCGGGCGGAGACCCTGCTGGGGCACCTGTCGGCCGGGCACCTGTACCGGCTGGTGATCCTGCTCGCCGCGATGGTGCCCGACGACAGGCCAGTCAGCGAACTCCTCGCGTGGCTGGACAAGCCAGCGCAGTCCAGCGACTACGAGCCCGGCCGGCGTAAGACGCTCGCCTGCCCGCACGACGACTGCCGGGAGCTGGTGCTGCAGACCAGCCTGCCCCGGCACATCCGCAACGCCCACAGCGGGCTGCAGTCGGTGGCGTCGTGAACGCCCTCGTCGTCCCGGACCTGTTCGCCCGCGACGCCGCCGACCGCAGGTTCGTCAGCGACCAGGTCGCCGCTGACTGCGAGTGGGTGCTCGCCGGGGAAGGCAAGGCGACCCGGCAGTACAACGGGATCTGCGTGCTCTACGACCCGCTGCTGGGGGTCGAGCCGTTCGGTGTCCCGCTGGCCCTGATGCCCCAGTTGCAGGGCTGGTGGGTGCGGCGCACGGTGAAGGTCGGGCAGGACTTCCCCACCGACTACGTCGTCGCCGACGTCGATGCCGCTGCCGGCCGGGTCGCCGGCTGGGAGCCGGTCGAGCAGTCCCCCGCGACGGCTGCGTTCCTCGCCCAGGCGCTCGTGGTCACGGCCGGGCGCGGGGACGGGCCGGGTGTCGGCACCCACGAGCTGATCGGCCCCAAGATCAACCGCAACCCGGAGCGGGTGCGCACCCACGTGCTCATCGCGCACGTCGATGCCGACGTGCTGCCGGCGCCGCGCACCTACGACGGGCTGCGGGCGTGGCTGCCCACCCAGCCCTACGAGGGTGTGGTGTTTCAGCACTCGGACGGGCGGATGGCCAAGGCCAAGCGGAGGGACTTCCGTGCCTGAGGGCGGGGACACGGCGTGGGGACCGGAGCGGTGCGCGGATCCGGCGTGCGCCGGCCCGCTCCCCCGCGGGCTGATCACCCTGGGCCGCACCCGGCACGTGGACTGCGCGGAGGCCAGAGCGGCGTGGCAGGACCTGGCCGCCGCCGGCAAGACGCCGGGAGTCAGGTCGTGACCAGCCTGCTCGAGGCGAAGATGAGAGGGGTCAGCGCGCTCCTGCAGCGGCACCGGTACGTCTACGGCTCCGAGGTCGAGCTGCACCAACAGCTCGAGGACGTCCTGCGCGCCGCCAGGCTGCCCGTGCAGCGGGAGGTGCGGCTCACCGCCGGCGACCGCATCGACCTGCTGGTCGGCGACGTCGGCATCGAGGTGAAGGTCAAGGGCCAGCGGAACCCGGTCGCCCAGCTCGAGCGGTACGCGGCCTCCGACCGGGTGGCCGGGCTGCTGCTGGTCACCACCCGCGCTGCGACCGTGCCCGAGACGATGAGCGGCAAGCCGGTGACCGTGGTGTCGCTGCTGACGAACGGGATCGCATGAGCCGCACCTTCGGCCGGCTGATGCACAGCGTCGGCCTCTCCGACCAGCGCGCCCGGCCGGTGTGGCTGGTGGAGTGCGAGCCGCACGTCACGATCAAGCTCAAGCGGCTGTTCCCCCGCGTCGCAGCCCAGCGCACCGGGATGATGCTGCTCATCGACACCCCTGAGGTGGCCCTCGACCTCGAGTGGTTCCTGCAGCGGTACCCGATGGAGATGAGCGACGACGTCGCCGCCCGGCTCACCGGGCAGGCCGACCGGCGCCGGCAGCAGGACGAGATGGTGCAGTCCATCCTCGGCGGGCAGATGGAGGTCGACCTCGGGGAGGTGCGGGAGCCGGCCCGGCCGCTGTACGACTTCCAGCGGGTCGCCGCCGACCTGGTGCTCGCCAACCGCCGACTGCTGCTCACCGACGACGTGGGCCTGGGCAAGACCACCTCAGCGATGGGCGTGCTCCGCTACCCGGCCGCACTGCCGGCGGCGTTCGTCACCCTCACCCACCTGCCGTGGCAGATGCAGCGGGAGATGGGCGTCGTGCTGCCGTGGCTGCGCGGACACGTCATCACCACCACCAGGCCCTACGAGCTGGCCAAGGCCCGCGGCATGGGCGGACACGACCCCGACGTCGTGTTCCTGTCCTACTCCAAGCTCGCCGGGTGGGCCGAGGCCCTGGCCGCCGCCGGGTTCCGCACCGTGATCTTCGACGAGGTGCAGGAGCTGCGCCGCGACGGGTCGCTGCGCTACGTCGCGGCCAGCCGGCTCGCCGACGCCGCCCAGTACGTCATGGGCCTCACCGCGACCCCGGTCTACAACTACGGCGGGGAGATCCACAACGTCCTGAACGTCATCGCCCCCGACGCGCTCGGCTCCCGCGAGGAGTTCACCCGCGAATGGGGGGCCGGCGTCACCACCAGCGGCCAGATCAAGGTGCGGGAGCCGGGGAGCCTCGGGCACTACCTCAGCGAGATGGGGCTGATGCTGGGGCGCACCCGCAAGGAGGTTGGCCGGGAGCTGCCGCCGGTCACCCGCACGGCGCAGACCGTGCAGGCTGACGGTCCGACGCTGGACAGCGTCGTCGACGAGATCGCCGACCTGGCGGCGCTGATGCTCGACCCGGCCACCGGGCACCGGCAGGCGTTCGTCGCCGGCGGGGAGATCACCTACAAGCTGCGGCAAGCCACCGGCGTCGCGAAGGCCCCGTTCGCCGCCGAGTTCGTGAAGCTGCTGCTGGACAGCGAGGACAAGGTCGTCGTCTACGTGTGGCACCGCGACGTCTATGACCTGCTGATGACCCGCCTCGCCGAGCACCGGCCGGTCATGTACTCCGGGTCGGAGTCCCCGCGGCAGAAGGAGGCCGCCAAGGCCGCGTTCATGACCCCGACCAGCGAGGGCGGGTCGCGGGTGCTGCTGATGAGCCTGCGGGCCGGTGCCGGCCTCGACGGACTGCAGGACGTGTGCTCCTGCGTGGTGTTCGCCGAGCTCGACTGGTCGCCGGGCATCCACCACCAGGCCGTCGGTCGGGTAGCCCGCGACGGTCAGACCTCCCCCGTGGTCGCCTACTTCCTCCACGCCGAGGACGGGTCCGACCCCGCGATCATGGAGGTGCTCAACGTGAAGGCCATGCAGGCGCAGCCGCTGGTGCGGCCCGGTGAAGAGCACGCGCCGGCCGAGGCCGAGGTGGACGGGGACCGGGCGCGCCGGCTCGCCGCTGCCGCGCTGCACCGCGCTGGCCGGGAGGTGCCGGCCGCGCTCCTCGCGCCGGCGGATCCGGCCGCCGAGGACGTGGCCGCGCTGTTCGCTGCGGTGGCCGCGACGGTCGACCGGCAGCCCAGCGTGGACCAGAAGGCGCTGTTCTGATGGAGGCGACCACCGACCTGTGCGACGCCTACCTGCCCGTGGTGTTCGGCGGGGTCGTCGACCCGTGGACCCCGCCGATCGAGCCGGGGTCGTGGCGGGGCACCGAGTGGCCGTGCACCGGCCGCCTGGCCTCCACGAGCCTGCCGGGGCTGACCGTGGTGTGCACCTGCCGGTGTCACCGCGGGGAGTTCACCCACGTCCTCCCGGAGGGGTCGGCGCCGCGCACCGGGGTGCACCCGACCGAGGTGCTGGCGTGACGTGGCCGGGGAAGGACGCCGACGACTGGTGGGACAGCCTCATGCCCCGGCAGAAGGAGGCCTACCACCGGTGGCTCACCCAGCGCCGGCCTGCCGATGACCTGCCCGAGCACCAGCTCGAGCTGACCGCACTACTCGAGGAGGAGCCGATGGCCCTGACCCCCGGTGAGCACGCCGGCACCAAGGACGGACGACGCGACGAGGACACCCGGACGGAGGAGGACGAGCTCAGGCGGCGGCAGCAGACTGACCCGGCAGACGTCGAGCCGGCGTTGTTCCCCGAGTCGAAGGCGTGGCCCCCAGGCAGCATCGAGACCAAGTAACACAGCGTGGCCGCAGACCCCGCCGATTCTCCTAGAGAGTCGGCGGGGTATTCGGCGTGTCCACGGGCCTTTAGACCGTGTACCGTCCGGGTATCGGCGTAATACGCGGGGGCTGAGAGGGGTGGTGAGCGCGGTGGCGACGAGCCGGAAGGACCTGGTCCCGGTCACCGACCGTGACCTCCGAGTCGGTGACCGGGACGGGTCGCTCATGGTCGGCCGGGAGGTCATCGCCGTCGGCGAGACCAGCGACGGCCGGGTCGAGCTGACCGTCAAGTGGTCCCGGACCGGGCGGACGGAGAAGTTCCCCGTCAAGGCCGGCTGGTCCGGGCGCGTGAAGCGGCCCGTCGTCGGCTCCGGGCTGGCCCTGCGGCGCAAGGCCAAGGCCCGGACCACCAAGGGCGTCGTCGAGGTGTGGGACACCCAGCACCCCGAGTCCGACATCCCCAGCTCGGCGGTGCGCGGGCACCGGTGGGCGATGCGCTGTGAGCACGGCACGGTCATCGGCCGGCAGACGCTCGAGCGGGCCACCGAGGACGCCCTCGACCCCCGGCTGTGGTGCCTGACCTGCGTGCTCCCCACGGACGCGCTGACCCTCGTCTGACCTGCAGCCCCACCCCCTGACCGGGGTGGGGCTGCGGCGCGACGTCTGGCAGGACCGGCCGCTACCGTGCGCCGGCATGACCCCTGAGGACTACGCCCACGCCCTGTCCCTGCTGGTGACCGGCACAGTCGTCGCCGGGATCACGGCGAGCATCGGACGGCGGCGGGCGGCCAACGACCGGGCCGTCGCGGCCGGGCACCCCTGCGGCATCCCGAGTCTGAGCTGGCCGCAGCGGCTCATGGTCGCCGCCGACATCGCCGACACCCTCGCCGGCGGTGGGCTGCTGTGCACCCGGCGCCGAGGGAGCGTCGTCGTCCGCGCCCGAGGCATGGACGGGGACTACGTCATCAGCGTCACCCGCCACGACGTCGCCGCCTCCTACCAGACCAACGAGGCCTCCCGGCTGCTCGGCCGGTTCTCCTCGGCGAGCACCGCGGTGCGGGTCGTCGCCGGGCACGCCGGCCTGCCCGTGCCCTTGGGCTGAGAGTTCGCCTGAGGGCGCGACGTTACGGTGGCCGCGTCCCCACCCTGCGTGCATGACCCCACGCATGAGCACGCAGCAGCGCGCTGCTGTCGCTCGCGGCTGGTCTGCCTCCGACGTCGACCCGGCTGAGCTGGTCGACGACGCGTGGATCGCCGCGAATACAGCCCCCGGCAAGACCCCCTCCACCGCCCGCCACCTCGGCGGCCGGCTCCTGCAGTCGGTGCGCACGTTCGGCATCGACCCCCTCGAGGACGCCGACACGGCGGCCGGTGACCTCAAGCCCTTCGGCGTGACCGCGAAGCTGCCGCGCCGCGTCCGCAAGTACACGCTGCAGCGCGGCGGGTTCACCCGCGACCAGCTCCGTCGGATCGCCGCCCGCACCGGCTACCCCTACGTCGAGGCCTGGTCCTCGCGCAACCAGGGCGGCATGAAGGGCGTGTGGGGGGCGCTGGTCCACCACACCGGCACGGCGTGGTCCGCCGCGGGGGACTACCCGACGCTGCGGGTCGTCCGGGACGGCCGGTCGGACCTGGCCAACAGCCTGTGCATGTTCGGGCTGGGCAAGTCCGGGACGGCGTACCTGATCAGCGAGAAGTGCTCGTGGCACGCCGGCGCGGGCAACATCAACGGCTGCACCGACGGCAACGGGCTGCTCGCCGCCATCGAGGCCGAGTCCGACGGCCGGAACTGGACCGACGCCCAGCGGGATGCCTACCCCCGGCTGGTGGCCAGCATCCTCATCGAGGCCGGCCAGACCGACCCCCGGCCCGGCTTCGGGGACAAGTACACGACCCGGCACGCGACCTACGCGCTGCCGGCGGGGCGCAAGACCGACGCCGGTGGTCTGGACATGGACCTGTTTTGGCGGCAGGTCTACGCCTACCTGGCCAACCCCGCCAGCATCCACAAGGACTACGGCAAGACCCCGGCCGTGGCCAGCGCGTACACCGTCGCCGCCGGGGACACCCTGTGGTCCATCAGCCAGAAGTTCGACGTCAGCGTCGCCGAGCTCACCAACTGGAACGCCCTCGGGTCGACCACGCTGTCGGTCGGGCAGGTGCTGCGGGTGCAGGCCGGCGGGGTCACCCCGGCGCCCGCGCCGGCGGTGCAGCCCGCGCCAGCGCCGGTGCCCGCGCCGGTCGCCCGGCCCCCGGTGTTCTCGTGGGATCTCCCCTTGGGGCACTACTACGGCAACATCAACGGCCCGGCGCAGTCCCACGG
>Ga0210040_10007062_pt1 | contig 13760 bp, 9 predicted proteins | sample CryGeyCG12114_NA_FD_185462 | JGI IMG/M metagenome (GOLD analysis project Ga0210040, IMG submission 185462) | Groundwater microbial communities from aquifer - Crystal Geyser CG19_WC_8/21/14_NA (SPAdes) (version 2) | ecosystem: Environmental > Aquatic > Deep subsurface > Groundwater | place: USA... | reverse complement strand
GGGCGGACCGCGCGACGGTCCCGTGGAAGCCGATGTCCCAGGTCTCGCTCAGGTCGTGGCGGTACTCCGCGCCCAGCAGGCCCAGCGTGTCCCGCGCGCCCACGCCGTCCGTCTCCGTCTCCACGGCCCTGACCGCGCCCCGCAGCGTGAGCTCCCCCACCTCCCCCAGGTAGCGCGAGTGGAGGACGGCCGCCTGCAGCCGCCGCGTGTCCACGCCGTCCTCCAGGGAGCCCTCGGCCTCCAGCTCCAGGAGCGTGATGGGCGCGGTCTCCCCCAGGCGGTGCGCGAAGCTCACCTTGGCCTCCGTGTCGCGGCTCTCCTCGCCGTCCTCGTCCGAGACGCCGTGCCGGGCCTCCGCGCCGAAGGTCCAGCCCTCGCCGAACTCGCCGTCGCCCGAAAGCCGGATGTTGGCGCGCTGGCCCTCCGGCGCGGTGCGGCCCTCCACGTCGACGCCCAGCGACCAGGTCTCGGCGGTGTAGCGCAGGCCCGCCCGCGCCGTGGTGAAGGAGGTGGCGATCCAGGGATTGCCCGAGGACAGGCCGAGCGGGATCTCCGCCGCACCCAGGTCGCGCTGCACGTCGAGCCCCCCCTTGAACTGGAGCCCGGGCGCGAGCTCCCAGGCCTTGTCGAGGCCCAGGAACACCGCCTGCCCCGACGACCCCTCGCCATAGGCCCCGGCCAGGCCCGCATGGACCTCGCCCGTCTCGCCCCAGGACCACTCGCCCCCGAGGGCCAGGACCCCGGACCGCGCGCCGTCCTGCCCGGTCTGGCTCGCCTGCTCCAGGGAGGCGTTGACCGCGAAGGACTCGCTGACCTCGAAGTCGACCTCCAGGCGCAGATCCCGCTCGGCCTCCAGGTCGCCCTTCTCCTCCAGGGGCTCGCGCACCTCGATGCCATAGCCGAGGCGGCCCTCGTCCGGGCTCCAGGCCAGGCGCATCGTGGCGTGCCGCGTGCCGCGCTCGCCCTCCGCATCCTCCTCCCCGAAGAAGCCTAGCCCCATGGCGGTCTCCACCCCTTCGGAGCGGCGGACGATCTCGGCCTCGCCCTTGGCGGTGCGGCGGTCCTCCGCGCGGTCGCGCTCGCCATGGACCTCGCCGGCGAGCCAGGTCCCGTCGTCGGGGTGCTCCTCGCTGCCCCGGCCCCAGAGGCGGAGCTCGCCTTCGGCGCCGAGGCTGTCCACGCGCCCCTCGTCCATCGTCGAGTCGAGCGAGGTGTCGCCCTGCTGCCGGCGGAGCCAGAGCCGCGCGGTGCTGGTGCCGTCGTCGTAGTCCGCAAAGACCTCCGCCGCCCGCCCGGTCGCCGAGAGGCCGCCGTCCGCGCGCCGGGCAACCAGAGCCTCGGCCCCGACGGTCAGCGCCTCGTTGAGCCGCAGGGCGACGTCCGCCCCGAACAGCGTCACGTCCACGGTGCCGCCGTTGGCGTTCCCGGCATGGACCATGGTGGCCCCGACGCGGACCCGCTCGCCCAGCTGCCGCTCGGCCCGGATTCCCGCCAGGAGCCCGGCCTCGATGTCCTCGTCGGTCTCGTAGCCGACCTTCAGGACGAAGCGGTTCATCTCGGGCGTGAAGGCCGGGACCGGGCGGCGCAGGAAGAGGGTGCCCGTGCCGGCGCTCAGGACGTAGTCCTGCCCGGCCACCAGCGCCTCCTCGGAGAGCACGCGCGACAGGTCGTCGCCATCGACCTCCAGCAGCGTGACCGTCTCCGAGGTCGGCACGACGTCGGTGCGGCTCAGCCTGTAAGGGCCCGAGGTGCCGTCCACGGCGATGCGGTCCTCGACCCAGCGCTGCGTGGTGCGGGCGGCGAAGACCATGACGCGGGTCGTGGCGGTCTCGCGGAGGACGCGCAGGCCGGTCACCTCGCGGCTCAGATCGACCAGCCGGGTGTCGATCTCGGCGGTGAAGTCGCCGACCAGGACCTCGGCCTCCTCGCTCTTGAGGCGCAGGTAGAGAGGGAAGCGCGAGGGCGAGGCGTCGTCCTGGGCGGAGGCGTCGCCGTAGACGACGTAGTCGCGCTCGGGATCGATCACCGAGAAGGGCCCCTCCCCGTCCCGCGCCGTGTCCAGCCGCAGGGTCAGGAGCCACCGGCCCGCCACGACCCCTTCGGCGAAGAGCGACACCCGCCCGGCGAGATCGTTGCCGATGTCGCCCGACCGGTGCATGTGGTCGCGGATCGTCCGCTCGGCCACCGTGCCCTCGGCGAGGCCCACGAGCACCCAGGGCCGCTCGGCCGCCGAGATCGGCACCTCCACGACGATCTCCTGCCCCGGACGCCGATCCGGCGCCATCACGGTGACATGCGCCGTGCCCGTCTCGCGCACCGCCGCGAGCCGCAGCCGCATGAGCCCGTCCTCGCCCACGACGGCGGTGGTGGAGGCCATGGGGCCGCGCTGAGAGGTGGGCTGCGACTCGCGCTCCACCGGGTTCTCGAAGCCGTAGGGCGCGGCGACCCCGAACTGCACCCGCGTCCCGGGCCGCAGCGGCTCGCCCGAGCGGGCCAGCACCCGCAGCTGCAGGACCGGCGTCGTGCGCCCGTCGCTCTCGAGCACCGAGCCCGCGGTGACGAGCTCGGCCCGGAAGGGGACGGTCTCATAGAAGAAGGTCCGCTCGTCGAACAGGATCTCCTGCCCCTCCGCGTCCCTCACGGTGAGGCTCACGTGGTTGCGCCCGCCCTCGATCCGCAGGGCGTGCCAGCGCTCGACGGTCGCGCCCGACAGCGGGTCCATGATCGGCTGGTCGAGCCGGTCCGCCGCCACCAGCTCGCCGTTCAGCCGCAGCTCCGCGACGGCGCCCGCAGGCTTCAGCGCCACGATGTCGATCGCGTCCGAGCCGGGGGTCCAGCCCTTGGCCGGGGAGAGCAGCGCCGGCGCCGGGTCCATGCCCTGCCGCGCGAGCCACTCCTTGTCGAACTCCGCCGCCGGATCGGGGATCTCCGGCGCCTGGGCGAGCCCGGTCTCCTCCGCGATCTCGGCGTCCAGCGCCGCCTCGTCGAAGGCCAGGTGGAACTCCGCGCGCGCCATCATGCCGGGCCGAAGGTCCACGAACTGCGAGATCGGGCTCCCGGCGTTGCGGGTGTCGCGGCGGCACAGGACCGGCTCGGCGTGGCGGGGCAGCGTGGAGCGGTCGAGCTGGACCACATGCGGGCGGGGCGCGATCCCCTGGAAGTGGAAGCGGCCCTCCGCGTCGGTCACGGCCACGTCGCCGCTTTCGAGGAGGATGCGGATGCCGGACAGGTCGTGCTCCCGGTCCGGCTCGCCGCAGGCGCCGGCGATGACCTGGCCCAGGATCACCGTCTCGTCCTCCCCGAAGGGCGCCTCGACACCGATCACATGGTCGTCCGACATCCGCATGGCTCCGGTCAGGGCCTCGGTCACGACCGTGGTGGTGGGCAGGCTGTCTCCGGCCTCCACGTCCAGCGAGACCTGCGCGAGGTAGGTCATCGCCACCTCGCGGCCGTCCACCGGCACCTCCTCGACGACGAAGCCGTCCGGGATCAGGCGCGGCACGACCGGCTCGCCGTCGATCCGCAAGGTCCCGGGCACGAACTCGACCTCCGGGAGCAGGAGGTCGGTGATGTCGATAGCGGCCACCGGGGGCGGCTCTATGGTGACCGTGTAGGTGATGAAGTCGCCGCCCTCGGCCACCGACAGCGAGCCGTCCCGCTCCACCGAGCCGGCGCCCTGCCGGTCGACGGGGATACCCAGCACCACCGGCTCGTCCAGGGAGACCTCGAACTCCTCCCCGCGCGAGCCCGGCTCGGCCTCCATCCCCTCCGGGGCCTCGGCGTTGATCTCCTCGTCCGAGCGGGCGGAGGGGGCCAGGTAGCCGTCGGGGGCCACGACCTCGATGCGGTAGGTGCCGGGCTCGACATAGGGGAAGCGGTACTCGCCGTCCTTGAGCCGGTAGCGCTGCCCGGAGGCGTCGGTCACGACGCCGCCGCTGGTGACGGTCGCGGGATAACGCGCCCGGAGGTCGTTGCCCCAGACGCGGGCCGGCCGGCCCGTCCGGACGTCCACCAGGGTCACCCGGGCGCCGTCCACGGGCGCGCCGGTGGCGCTGTCATAGACCAGCCCCTGCGGGTCCATGGGCCCCACGAGGACCCGCTCCGAAAGGACGCGGCCCGCGTCGAACGGGTCGGTCCAGGTCCCGTCGATGAAGGAGTAGCCCGTGGTGGAGAGCACGCCGTCGCCGGGGGCGGCCCTGGTCCGGCGCGTGTCGATCCACCCGCCGAACTCGCCCGTGTCCGGGCCGGTCTCATAAAGGCGGATCGTCTCCTCGTCGCCGGTCACGTCGTCGACGACCGCCAGGTCGGCGGTCTCGATCTCGTCCGAGCGCAGGTTCAGGCTCGCATAGGTCAGCACGTAGAAGAGAGGGACGCCGTAGCGGATCCGCTCGACCTCCAGCACCTCCAGCGGTCCCGACAGGCCGATGGGGCCGACCCCGCCCACCGCCGCCGACCCGTTGGTGGGCGGATCGAGCGGCGCGAAGTCCCCGCCGGTGAGCATGTCCGTGCGATGGAACCGGATGCTCTCGGCGCGGGGCCGGCCATGGGCCGCCTCGAAGACGCGCAGCCGGGGACGGCTGGGCAGGGGCGCGACCTCGAAGGTCGCCGAGGCGGTGCCGGTGATCCCGCCGCCGGTGGTGAACTGGACCGTGTTGGTCACCGATTGGCCCGGAAAGGCGCCGAACTCCTCGTAACGGGTCTCGGCCCCCGCCGCCGGCGAGAGCGCCGCGACGATGGCTGCGGCCCACAGGGAGGCCAGGAGGCGACGGGACGGGAGCATTCGGGAGCGGGACCTGGGCGGAGGAGCGGGATGCAGGCGGATCGCCGGTCCTGCGGGGAGGTGCCCGGGCGGAGGACCCGCCCGGGCACGAGGGCTTGCGCGGGGACCGGGTCAGTTCCCGACGGTGGCGCGGATCGTGAAGGAGGCGTTCGCCCCCGCCGGCAGCGTGCTCACCATGGCCGTCAGCGTGGTGCCGGACAGGGAGACCGAGGTGAAGGTGCCCTTGTCGTGGGCGACGTAGCTCACGCCCGCCGGGAGCTGGTCGGTGATCGTCAGGTCGGTCGCGGTCTGCGTGGCGCCTGCACCGTTGTTCACGGTGATCGTGTACTCCAGGCAGGCGCCGGGGATGGCGGCCTGCGCCCCGACGACCGGGCTCCCCGTGGCGCACGCGAAGGTGCCGTCCAGGTTTTCGGAGATCACGGCCACGCCCTTGGTGGCGCTCAGCACCGGCGCGTTGACCTGAAGCGACTCGCTGGCCGCCTCGAAGCCATCCGTGCCGGGATCGGCAAAGACCGTGTCGATGCCGTTGAGGCCCTGGTTGCGGAGCTCGGTGGCGATGGTGTTCGAGCCGGCGTTGAGCGCGGTTGCCGTCACGGTGAAGGTGCGCGCCTGGCCGCTCGTTGCGGTGGTGGCGATGTTCGCGTAGACATGGACCCAGTACCGGCCGCCGGGCGGGAGGTTGCCGGCGTTGCGGGTGGCGGTCACGTCGTAGAGCGTCTCGGTGCCCGCGCCGGGGATGGCGTTGTTGCTGATGACGACCCAGTAGGTCCCCTCGGCGCCCGCGGTCGTGGCATAGGTCAGGCCCAGCGTCCCCGAGGAGTCCACGGTGACGTCGAAGCCCTGGGTGTCGTTGCCGAGGTTCTGGACGACGTAGCTCAGGACCGCGTCGTTGGCCGCCTGCTGGGCGTACACGGTGCTGCCGCCGTTCAGGCCATCGACGTTGAGGTCGATCTTGCGGTCCACGGTGAAGGTCGCCGTCGCCGCGCTGCTCTGGGTGATGGTGGTCCCGCCCGAGCTGTAGCTCAGGTCGATGGTGTTGCTCACCAGCGTGCCCGGCGAGGACTGGGCCGAGGCCAGGGTGGTCGAAAGGGCCAGCGCCGCTGCCGCGGACAAGGCCAGGTGAAGGACGCGCATGAATGTTCCCCTTCTAGGATGGTGCGTGTCGGGTTGCTGCCGGGCGCTCAGCGCACGACGAGGTGGTACGTCACGGTCGCGGTGGCCCCCGACGCGATGCGTTCGATCTGGACATGGAGCTGGTCGAAGCGCTCGGGCGCCTCGATCCAGAGGAGGTTGGGCACGCTCGTGCCGCTCACCTCGACGAACAGCGGCTCACGGAGCGCAGGCTCGGCGGTGGCGCCAAGCTCGAAGCTGGCCTCGCCGGAGGCTTCCACGCTCTCGGGCAGGAGCCGCGCACCGGCCGGAAGGTCGAGCGCGACCTGCATGGCCTCGACCTCGGCCCCGCTGTTGTCGAGGACGACGTGGTAGCGGAACTCGTCGCCGGGCAGCAGCGCGGCGCCCTCCGTCACCGGCTGGAAGGCCAGCACGGGCTGCCCGTTCGCATCGAGCACGGGCTGGCCGGCCTCGTCGAGCTCGGGCTTCAGCACCTCGACCGTGAGCCTGGCCTCGACGGCGGCGGGCGCTTCGGCCGCAGCCTCGGGGATCTCGACGGCCGGATCGGAGGCGTCCTGGGCCGCCGCCGGTGCGGCGAGGGCCGCCAAGGCGATCAGGGCGAGAAGTCGGGTTGTGGACATGAAAAGGACCTCATGGGCGGAGGGGGTCCGCCATTGACGGGTGGTTCGAGGAGCTGGGCTCAGGGAAAAGCGACCGCGAACCAACCCAAGACGGGTGGGATCCGGACGCTCGGCAAATTGATTGGGCGGTCAATGAATTCGATTTCCCGCAAAATTGTGACCAATCTTGGGGCTTTTTAGGAAGGTCTTAATTAAGCTGCCCGGGCGCAGGCTCGCCCGCAGCCTCGACCTCGGGGGAGCGGCCCACCGGAGCGTCGCCTTCGCGCTCCACGGCCGGCGGCCACGTCGCGGGACAGGAGATGCGGGCGCGAGCGGACGATACCTGGACGGGATGGCGGGCCGCTGCGAAGCCCTACGGCGCGCTCACTCCGGGAACATCCCGAGCGGGGGGCGGATTGCGCCCCAGATAGCAAGGACCCGATGCCGCCCGGTCATGCCGCCGGGACAGGGCCTCACCGCCTGGGGGCCAGGGACCCTGGCTCGGCTGGTCCGGACCACGCGGCCCGGCACGCGCCCTTGGATCAGAGGCTGCAACGGGTGTTGGCGTCGGTCCAGTTGGTCGGGTTGTCGCTGTCGTTCCAGCAGAACTGCGGCACGCGGGGCCGCGTGGCCGTGATCTCGTAGAAGGTCAGGGGAGCGATGCCGACCCCGGCGAAGGCGGGGGTATGGCGCAGCCAGGTCTCGGTGAGGACCGTCACCTGCCCTTCCGACATGACGGGCAGGCGGGTGGCGGCGATGGCGGCCAGGGTGGAATCGGTGTGCGGCGATGCGAGGGTGCCGCGCACCTGGGACCAGACGACGCGGTACCGCCCCGCCGCCCCGCCCGCGCCCGCCTCGAAGGTGACGGCCGTGACCCGCAGCGTGCGCGGCTCGCCCGATCCGGTCATCTCGCCCTGCAGGGCGAACATGCTGTCCAGGTACTCGGGCGTGATCGGCATGTCCTCGCGGCTCAGGATGTCGCCCAGCGTGTAGGTCACCTTCACGTTCAGCGAGTCCGCGTGGAAGGCCTGGAAGAAGACCACCGTCGTCAAAAGGACCCAGGCGAGGATGGGAAAGGTGATGACGGCCTCGACCGTGGCCGAGCCGCTCTCGTCGCGGAGGAAGCGGGTCAGGATGGCGGGACGGCGCATCAGTCCTCCTCCGGCTCGATGGCGAAGCTCTGCACGGCGACGAGGGCGAAGGCGCCGCCGCTGCCCCTGCCGAGGCGGGCTCCCAGGCCCGTGGTCGGGAAGTAGGGATCGATCAGGGCGCAGGCCCGCAGCACCATGAGGTCGTTGGACTCGCCGGGCTCGAACCGGAAGTCGGGCACGCCGGGGTCGCTGCGGTCCACGCAGTCCGCGCCGGCGGCGAAGGAGTTCCAGTCGCGCGGGTTCCTCCGCTGCAGCTCCAGCTTCACCTGGTTCCTGCAGTCGGGGATCATGAAGCTGTACTGGCAGACCCGGTCCTTGATGGCGTCGTGGAGCCGGCGCGTCCGCTCGGCCTCGCTGAGGCTCGGGTCCAGCATCTCCTCGATGTCGTCGAGCAGCCCCAGCCGCACCTCTCGCGCCGTCATGTCCACCGCCCGGTCGAGCACGACCTGCCGGGCCAGGTACATCCCCTGCTCGAAGGCGAACATCAGCATGCTCCAGAAGACCAGGAACCAGATCAGGAACTCGATGGTGGCCGCCCCGTCCTCGGAGCGGCCGAAGCGGCGCAGGAAGCGCATCATTGCGTCAGCCTCAGGGAGATGATGTTGGCGGCGATCTGCTGGAAGGTGGTGTCGATCCGGTCGGTGTCGGTCTCGAAGAACATGCCGGGATTGGAGGCGCAGGACTGCAGCAGCGGCTCCACGGCCTCGGGCGCCTCGAAGGCGATGGTGTAGACGGTGACGCCGTTCTGCCGCGCGAGATTGCACATGGAGGTGAGCTGGCCGTCCATGGTCGAGGCGTTGGTGGCCGGGCCTGTGGCCGTCCTGGTGCGGAACAGGTTCATCTGCGTGTCGTAGCCGACCACGCCCGAGCGGGCATAGAGCTGGTAGGCGACCCATGTCATCCGCAGCTCGGTCCAGACCATGGGCCAGATCTGCAGGGTGGCGTTGCTCCAGCAGGCCTGGTTGGACTGCGCGGGGCCGCGGTTGTCGTCGGCGTTGTTGCACACGCCGTCGTTGTTGATGTCCATGCGCCGGTTGGTGCCCTCGGTATAGGGCATGGTTCCGGGGGGCACGATGCCGTTCCAGGGGCGCGCGTGCCAGGCGGCGAGATGCGGCACCCAGAAGGGACGGCTCCCGGCCAGGCCGCCGGCGCCACCACGGCGGTTCACCTTGCTTTCGAAGAAGATCGAGTACTCGCGATTGCCGCCGGAGTTGCGCCGCCAGATCGGCGAGTTGCCCGACTTGTAATCCGGGTTGACCCGCTCCTCCTCCCAGTTCTGGCCGTCGGTCATCAGCACGATGATCTTCGACGTGTTGGGACGCCGGTAGGCGAAGGGCCGGGTGTCGTTGTCCGGCGGGTCGGCGAAGTCGTTGGGGATGTCCCCGCTGGTGATGAGGGCGTTGTAGACCCCCTGGGCGTTAGGATCGAGCAGCGTCATGGCCCAGCGCATCCCGGCGTTGATCGAGGTCGCGCCCTCGCCCACGAGGCCGTCGATGGTGTCTTGGAGGTCGTCGACGGAATGGCTGGGCAGGCGCACGAAGTTCCCGGGGATGTTCTGGCACCAGCGGTTGCCGGCGTCGGGCTGGCCGGTGGTGGCGTAGGCCCTGTAGGTCCCGTCCCGGGTCACCGAGGAGTAGGTGTCCGCCCAGGCCGTCGCCGGCAGCGGGTCCGTGGTCGAGATCGTCTGGGTCGAATACACGCCGAGCGGCAGGTCCACGCAGTGGACGTTCGCCGGGTTCGTCACGGCGTGCTGGATCGCGTAGCGCGCGGCCAGCCTCGGCCCCAGGTTCACCTGCCCGTTGAAGGGCACCATCGCGATGGAGATGCGCGGGTCGTCCTCGGCGTCGTCGCTCTCGAGGACCATCTGGACGAAGTCGCCTGCCGCGCCCTTGAGGTCGGCGAGCCGCGTGCTGCCGTTGTCCACCATGGAGCCGGACACGTCGAGCGCCATGACCACCTCCATGTCGCTGACGCTTTCCTCCGCCGCGCCCGCGGCCGGGACGACCAGGCTGTCCACCCCCACCAGCCTCATGAAGAAGGTGTTGATGCCAAGAGAGGCCTGCGCGGTCACGGTGCGGCTGTTGATCGTCTCGACGACCTCGACGTCACGGAGCTGGTCGATGAGGCCCGCCTTCTGGAAGTAGTCGCGCACCACGTCCTCGGCGTCCCAATCGGCGGTGTAGACCTGCTGGAGGTCCGCCGCGGCGAGCACGGCCCGGTCGTTGACCGACTGGAGCCGGGAGCGGGCGGTCTCGTGGCGCGCCATGTCCACCGAGACCCCGGCGAGGATGAGCATCAGGAGGAAGAGGAACAGCGTCAGGACGGTGATGCTGCCGTCCTCGTCCCGCGCGAAGCGAAGCGCTTGCGTCCTGAACGCCAGAAGGGGGTCTTGCATCTTCACCTCGCTGCCGGTCTTGGTTGCATGGAGAGGGGCAGATCGTTAATAATCGTTAAGACCAAGCCACTGAGATTAGGGCATAAATGTGGCATCGCTTCCGGAGAGCCCGCGGCCTTCTCTGCGGCTGCACAATGGTCTTGGCGCGACGAGAAATGTGAATGGGCCAGAAACGATCGCCGCGCCCCGACGGCCCGCAGCGAATCAGCCCTCGTCCGGCCCGAGGTCGATTCGGGGATGGCGAGGCCCGGCTTGCGGCTTGCCTTGGTCGCGATCCGGCCGATCCCAGGCTCGCGCTCCTGCGGGTATGAAGCACGCAGGTCGGCCGGCCAGCACCATCGTCCCGAAGGGCCGCCCCCAGGGGTCCCGGCCCGACCTGGACGGCGCCTCGGGACGCCCGCCCGGGACCGAGGCGGGCTCCTGGGCCGCCGGTCGACGTCGACGCAGGTTGGCCGCTTGAGGTCCCGCAACAGTCCCCGCCGCACCCGCGACGGCCTGGAGTTCCCCATCCGCATCCGGGTCAGGCTGCTCCCGAACCCGCCCAGGGGGCCGGACTCGGACGTTCCGCTCTGGCTGCTCTCCCAGTTCGGGCGCGACGGCTTCGCCCATCGCCGCATGGATGGCGATGCCGGGCCGACATGGGCCTTGTACTTCCATCGGATCGAGGACGCGCAGACGTTCATGTTGGCTTCCCCGAGATCGAACTAGACGAAAGGACCGCCTCGCGGACCGACGCCCCGCCGTGGCTCGGGAAACAGGTGAAGCGAGGAGGCACCAAGGCCCCCTCCTGCCGCTCGGGCCTTCCGACGTCGCGAATCGGGCGATGCGCCGCCCTGATCCCTGACCTCTCCACCGGAACTACATCGGGATCGGAGGCGGAGGAGCGGTCCTCGGCAGCCCGTGGTCGACGCGCGGCGCCCGGCAGACGGCCCCGACCTCGCCGGACCTCACGGACCCGGTTGGCCTTAGTTTCACCACAGTTGCGCCGGAATTCCGAACGAAGTCCTTACACGACACAGCCCGAGAAGTCTCCATGCGCAAGCTCGTCCTCCTTCTCCTCGTCACGGGCCTGTCCCTCGTGCTGGCCGCCGGCGGCGGCGTCCTCTACCGGCTCCAGAAATCCGGGCCGCCGGTCCCCGCGACCCAGGCCCTCATGGATGCGACGGCCGACCCGGACGTCCCCGATGCGACGCCGGCCTCCGATTCCGCCTCGCCCCCGGTGGTCCGTCATGGCGCCGAGGGGCTGGGCGCCTCGGACAGCTTCGCCTGCGAGGTCGAGTCCGGCGCGCGCCGCTGCCGCTCCCCGGACTGAACGCGCGACCGCTCCCGGCCCGGTCTCCCAGCCCCCGGACGCTCCCCTTCCAGGGCACCTCCTGCCGCAACGTTACCCCCCTTCAGAACCACACTGTTTCCAGCAAGCCCTTGCACGATCTTGGCTTTCCGCTGAACCGAACCGCAGCCGGGACGTTTCTCCGGGGCAAGGCGGGCAGAGCAGGCCCGCCGACATCCACGGAGAATTCCGATGAACACGCGTTCCCTTCTCGCCATGACCGCCGCCGCGCTGATGACCGCCGTGCCCGCCATGGCCCAGGTCGCCGCCACCGCCGCGACCGACCTCAACCTTCGCTCCGGCCCCGGCGGCGACCAGGAGATCGTCGGCGTGATCCCTTCGGGCGGGGAGGTCCAGGTGGACGGCTGCCTTGATGCCGCGAACTGGTGCCAGGTCACCTTCGAGGGCACCCAGGGCTGGGCCTATGGCGACTACCTGAACGCCGCCGCGCCCGACCAGCCCGAGCCCCTGGTGGTCTACGAGAACCGCGAGCCGCTCCAGGTTCCGATCATCACCGTGGACAGCGTCGAGACCGCCTCCTCGGACAACGCCGATGCTGGCGCGGGTGCGGGCGCGGTGGCCGGCGCGGTCGCCGCCGCGACGCTGATCGGCGGCCCGGCGGCCCTGATCGCCGGTGCGGCGCTGGGCGCCACGGCGGGCGACGCCCTGACCCCGGACAGCCCCGAGGTCACCTACGTCGTCACCAACCCGGGCGAGCCCATGATGATGGGGGGCGAGGTCATCGTCGGCGCCGGAATCCCCGAAGAGGTCGAGCTGCGCCCGATCCCCGACAGCGACCGCTACTCCTACCTCAACGTGAACGGCCAGCCCGTGATCGTGGACAGCGGCAACCGCCAGATCGTCTACGTGGTCCGCTGAGCGGCAGGACCTTCGTGACGCATGGGAAGGGGGCCTCCAGGCCCCCTTTTCCATTGGAAGCCGCGCCACGTCGCGCCGATGATCCCGCCCCCTGGACCCATTCCCCGTCGACGGGGGTTCATGCAGCAGGCGGCCCCGCGCGGCGGACCGGGTGGGGGCGTCCGGCAATCCAGAAGCGGAGTGAACCCATGACTTACCTCCATCGCTGCAGTGCGGCCCTCCTGGCCGTGATGGCCTCCTCCCTTCCCGCCCTCGCGCAGGACGGGGCCACCGTGACCGTCCTGATCGAGGACACCGGCGAGCAGATCGAGATTCCCACCGCCGACGCGGCGCAGCTCTGCGATCTCGCGGGCGGCGCAGCGGCCCAGGGCGCAAGCGCCGACATCGCCCCGTCCTGCACGATCTCGCGCAACGCGGCCGTCCAGGCCGGCTACGTCACCGACACAGGCGCCGGCGCCGGCGGCGACAGCGACGACGATGACGACGACGATGACTCCGGGGACGACGACGACTCGGGCGACGACGACAATGGCCACGGCAACGACGACGATGGTGTCGACGAAGGCAACCCGGGCAACAGCGACGGCGTGGCTGGCGGCAACGGCGGCTCCGACGACAACGGAGGCGGCAATGGCGGCTCCGACGATAACGGCGGGAACGGCGGCTCCGATGGCAACGGGGGCGGCGGAAACGGCGGTGGCGGCAGCGATGGCGGCGGCAACGGTGGCGGCAATGGCGGTGGGAACGGCGGCGGCAACGGCTGAGCCCGGCTCCTCCCAGCGCCTCACGGAAGGGACCGGCCCGCGCCGGCCCTTCTCCCCGTCAACCCGCCGTCACATCGCGTCGGCGTAGAGCCGTTCCGTGTTCTCCTGCGTGAGCTCCACCGGGTTTCCCCCGGCGGTGGGGTCCACGATGGCCATCGCCGCCATCTCCGGGATGCGGCCCTGCTCCACGCCAAGCGCCGCGAGGCCCTGCGGGATGCTGAACATCCGGTTCATCTCCACCACGCGGGCTGAGAGGCCGTCGAAGCCGCCCTCGATCCCCAGGTAGGCCGCTGCCCGCGCCAGCTTCTCCTCGACCATGGGCCGGTTGAAGCGCAGCACGGCGGGCATCACCACCGCATTGGTCGTCCCGTGGTGCGTCCCGTAGATCGCTCCCACCGGATGCGAGAGCGAATGGACCGCCCCCAGCCCCTTCTGGAAGGCCACCGCCCCCATGGAGGCCGCCGCCATCATCTGGGCCCGCGCCTCGATGTCCGACCCGTCCTTGTAGGCGCGCGGCAGGTACTCATTCACGAGCCGCATCCCCTCCAGCGCGATCCCCGCGCTCATGGGATGGAAGAACGGCGAGCAGTAGGCCTCCAGGCAATGCGCGAAGGCGTCCATGCCGGTCCCGGCAGTGATGGCGGGCGGCAGGCCCACGGTCAACTCCGGGTCCTCGATGACCACGCGCGGCAGGACCTTGGGGTGGAAGATCACCTTCTTCACGTGCCGCC
>Ga0210040_10007061_pt1 | contig 13761 bp, 15 predicted proteins | sample CryGeyCG12114_NA_FD_185462 | JGI IMG/M metagenome (GOLD analysis project Ga0210040, IMG submission 185462) | Groundwater microbial communities from aquifer - Crystal Geyser CG19_WC_8/21/14_NA (SPAdes) (version 2) | ecosystem: Environmental > Aquatic > Deep subsurface > Groundwater | place: USA... | reverse complement strand
GATGCCGCCGGTCGGGGCGTGCCGGTGATCGGCGTCTGCAACGGCTTCCAGATCCTGACCGAAGCGGGCCTGCTGCCCGGAGCGCTGATGCGCAATGCGGAGCTTGCCTACCTCTGCCGCCCGGTGGAGCTGGTGGTGGAGAACAGCGGTTCGTTGTTCACCAGCCGCTATGCGGGGGGCGAGCGGATCACGGTTCCGATCGCTCACCACGACGGCAATTACCAGGCCGACGCCGAGACGCTGGACCGGCTGGAGGGCGAAGGCCGGGTCGCCTTTCGCTATGCCGGCAGCTGCAACGGCTCGGCCCGTGACATTGCCGGTATCGTGAACGCCGGAGGCAATGTGCTGGGCATGATGCCGCACCCGGAGCGGGCGCTGGAGCCGGCGCACGGCAATACGGACGGACGCCGCCTGTTCGAGGGATTGTTCGAGACGGTCGGCGCCTAGCGCCTGATCGGCAGCTCGCGGCAGCCGCTGACCGCGGGTGGGGCGGCGCAGACAAGCAAGCGGTTGGGCCCGGGAGTGTCGAGGACCACCGTGCGCTTCTCCAGGCTCATCGGATCGGTCAGCACAACAATGGTCGCGGCGGACGCCGCTTCCGGAGTGACGGCCAGTCCCAACGCAAGCGGCAATGCGGTCCAGCGCATGATCAATCTCCCCTGTAACTCGGAGATAACGGCTCCGGCTTTGAACAATAGATGAATGGCTTTCGCCCGCCGGCGCAAGCGGTTAGATCGGCTTCGGGCGCCCGTAGCTCAGTTGGATAGAGCACATGCCTTCTAAGCTTGTGGTCGCAGGTTCGAATCCTGCCGGGCGCGCCACCCAGTCCATGACATCCGCGTCTCTGGAGACTGCATGTGTTCGTTGCCGCACAAACGGCAGAATGGCGCCGTTTCCAGGGAGGGTTGTTGTCTGGCTTGCAGTGTAGAGATGGAAACTTCCGGCCCTAAACACGCCTAGCGTGGGCCCAGTCTGAGGTGTCCGTTTTCGTGTCTGCAAATCTCAAGTGGAGGTCAGCTGAGTCGCAGAAGCCTCGACTGCTCAGGCCAGCTCGCCGGAAGCTGAGCACTTAGCAACAGCCGGGTGGTGAGGTGAAGAGGCTGTTCGCCAGCCATGATCATCTGGACAACCTCGGGAGAGAGGTGGGCTATTCGGTATAGTTTGCCCAGGTAAGTCCGGCATCGGCCTTCACGAGCTGCAATAGCCGACAAAGTCTCGCCTGGTGCGGTCTCAACCAGTTGCTTGGCCTCCGCAGCCTCTTTCAGCAAGGCAACCAAGTTCGGGTGGCGAGGTGTCGAACTGTCATCACCTCGGATCAGGAGCTTAACCTCCTTGCCGTGCCGCACTCGGATTGCATCAGCGAAGAGCACGACTGGTTGATCCCTGCCCGTCTCTTCGAGCCGAAGAGCTTCGCTCAGCCTGCCTCCATCAAGCGAGATCCGGAGGCCGGAAGGCGTCAGCTCGACTCGGCTGAGGAAAGAGAGCGTAGCTTGCCGGTCAGCTTGCAGTATCTTCGCCGCCGCAGCTGTCCGGCTCACCTTGACGGGGTCGAGGATCCTGAGCTGGTTGCTTAGCTCCGAGTGGCTGCCGAAGAACTTAGTCAAACGGCTAAGCACTGCTTGCTCGAGGTCCCAGGCTGGCACGCGAGCGGCGGGGCTCGCTTCGCTGATCTGATCCGTAGCTGTAACATAGTACCGATAAGCTCGGCCTCCCCGCTTCGTGTGGCTAGGGACCATGCGTCGCTCTTGCTCATCGAGGAGCAAACCCGCGAGCACGCTCTTCCTCGTCCGCGCTCTCGAGCGCACCTCGGAAGCCCTGTTCTGCTCAAGGGTCGACTGGACCTCGTCCCAGAGCTCCTTACTAACGATGCCGTCGTGCTCGCCGGGGTACCAGTTGTCGCGATGCCGTGCCTCGCCGAGGTAGGTGCGATTGCTCAGCAGGTAGAAGAGTGAGCCTCGAGCGAAATGCTTGCCGCCTCGGTCTGAGCGGACCTTAGTTCTGACATCAGTTCGCCGGAGTTCGTCAAGCAGCAACCGGCCGCAACCAAGCTCCACATATCGGCGGAAAATGTGCCGAACTGTCGTCGCCTCTTCCCCGTTCACCACCAGCTTGCGGGTGGACACGTCGTAACCGAGCGGAGGGCTGCCTCCCATCCAGATGCCTTTACGTCTAGAGGCCGCGACCTTGTCCCGCACGCGCTCAGCAATCACCTCGCGCTCGAACTGAGCAAAGCTGAGCAGCACGTTGAGGGTCAGCCTGCCCATGCTCGTCGTCGTGTTGAAGGACTGCGTTATGCTGACGAAGGACGCATCGCGGCTGTCCAGCACTTCAACGATCCTGGCAAAGTCGGAAAGAGCCCGAGTGAGGCGGTCCACCTTGTAGAGCACGATGACGTCGATCTTGCGCGCCTCTACGTCCGCCAGAAGACGCTTCAGGGCCGGACGCTCGAGCGTGCCGCCCGAGAAGCCCCCATCATCATACCGGTCTTTGTTGAGCGTCCAGCCTTCGTGCCGCTGACTGCTCACGTAAGCGACACAGGCCTCGTACTGGGCATCAAGGCTGTTGAACTCCTGCTCAAGCCCCTCCTCGGTCGACTTCCGAGTGTAGACTGCGCAGCGAACCTGGCGCTTCCCCTCTCCACTCATGAGCTATGCGCCCTCATTCAGGCCGAAGAAGCGCGGACCCGACCAAGCTGTCCCGGTCACCTCTTTTGCGACTTGGCTTAGAGAGCGGAAAGACCGGCCATCGTGCTCGAAGCCGCTGTCCGTGACGATTACCTCGATGCTCCGGCCGTTCCAGCTTCTGAGGAGTCGCGTACCGGCCTTCATCGACACGGATGCTCGTTGCTGGGCGCTGCTCCGAAGCTCTCGACGAACCTTCGCCGGTACGGACCCGAGCTGTCGCTCCTGCAGGCGGAAGCCGATAGCGAGCCGCATCAGCTCGGGAGTGAGCCTCGGCGGCTCAGACTTGAACTGCCGGAGCCACTCATCCTTGAGATTCGCGGGGCTCAGTTCGGCAAGGGCGGCGAGCTTTGCTTCCAGTCGGCCACTCATTCCGGGGCGCTCGCGCGATATGTCCGAACTCCGTCCAGCTTGTCGCTGTCGATTACGTAACCCTTCTTCTTCAGTCCGGTCAGGGCGGCGCGAACAGTGTGGCTCTGCCAACCAGTTAGTTCGGCCATTGCGACCAAGGTCGCGCCCGCGTCGCTGAGCAGGAGAGCGATGAGCTGTTTCAGCTTGCTTGGCTTCTGAGCCGGACTGTCAGCTTCCTCCGCAAATCTGATCGCCGGCTGCTTAGCTGTCGCTGGTGCGGCAGAGCTGTTTGCCTTCTTGGACATGTGATTGGCTCCTTCCTCTTGAAGCAGCCAATCGCTGCTCCCACCACTCACAGCCCCGCCGATCGATCGGTCGGGGCAAGGCGTCCAGCACTTCCTGCTGACCATGCTCGAATACCAAGGGAAGTCGAGCTTTAGTTCAAGTGAGGACTCAGACAGGTCTGCGCTGCGCCGATGCTGGCCAATCAAACCGCTCGCTCCCACCCGTACGCGAACGTCCGTGCTGCCTTGTGTCTGCTTGTGGTGGTGGGAAGCGGAAGGCTGCTTTCGGGTGAGAACTGGAGAATAGCCGACCTTCGTTCATGCGGAGTGAGACGTCGGCTTAGCGCCCATCCCGGTCGTTCTGCACTACCAAGCGAGCACCCGTAAGCGGACGTTCGTTCGGCATTCGACGTGGTTGCACGGCCTAGGCAGGCAGATGAGCTGGCTCATGGCGATAGTCGTTAGGGTCCGACGCCTGCCAGATGAATGCGAGGGGGGCCTCGCGGAAGGCGAAGCGGTCAAGATGCCGCGCGACTACGTCCTGCAGCTTCTCGGCCGTAGGCTGGTCGTTGGCGAGGATCTGCACCTTCAACGCCTGATCTTTCGGCGTGAACATAGCAACGCCGTTCTCAAAGCGAACGACCCCGTGCTCCTCGGTCAGTTCCACACTCAGCTTGTGGGCCCAATGCTTGCACAGCTGCGTGACGTAGCGTTGGGCATTAGCGGTCGGCACGGTGGCGGTGGTCTCGATCATTTTTCGGACTCCTGCGCGCTGCTGGTGGTCTGAAATAATTCGGCGGTAGCGGCCGCAAACTCTTCGCGCTCCTCGCGCTCGCGCTTGGCGGCCTTGTAGAGTTCGTACTCGCTAGGGGCTGGGTCCGTGATGAACATTGCGCCGATACTTTCGCCCTTGCCAATCTTTCTCAGCATGGTGGCTGCGGTCGCTGCTGCCGCCAAAAGATTAATGGCCGGCGGGTTCATGCAGCCCATGGTGCCGACAACTTGGCAGCTGGTGTCCGCCAAGCCTTCCGGCGGCTTGGGACGAGTGCGATTGCGATACTGCCTCTTCGCGGCCATCACGTCCGCGTCGATACGGTAGCCCTCGCGCTTGCCGCAGACGACAATCACGTCCGGTTGCACCTTCGCGCTCTGGCACGGATCTGCAACGGCGGTCGGGAAAACCTTCGCGTTGGGAGTATCCGCTGGGCCGTAGGCTGCGGCCGGCGCGAGGACCAGCAGGGCGGGACCGATCAGCATGCACGTTTCTCCGTCATTCGTGTCGCAGGGCTTCGATAGGGTTGAGGGCGGCGGCGCGGCGGGCCGGGAAGTAGCCGAAGACCACTCCGATGGCGGCTGAGAAGGCGAATGCGAGGAGATTGATGCCGGGATTGAACAGCACCGGCACGCCGATCAGCGGGGCGCCGGCCAAGGTCATTAGGGTTGCCAGGATCAATCCGATGATCCCCCCAAGGCTCGCCAGCACGATCGCCTCTACCAGGAACTGAAGCAGCACCTCTCGGCCGACTGCGCCGATGGCCAGGCGGATGCCGATCTCGCGGGTGCGTTCGGTCACCGACACCAGCATGATGTTCATGATTCCGATGCCGCCGACCACCAGGCTGACGGCCGCAACCGCTGCCATGACCGTGGTGAGGATGGTCGTGGTGCCGGTCAGCGTCTGGCTGATCTGCTGGGTGTCGAAGATGTTGAAGTTGTCGTCTTCGCCTTGCGCGATGCCGCGACGTTCGCGCAGCAGCTGGCTGATCGAGGACTGCACCGCCTGCGTGTCGTAGTCGTCGTCGACAGCAATGGTGATGGCGCTGATGTCGCGGGTGCCGGTGAAGCGACGCTGGACCATGCGGATCGGGGCCATGACCGTATCGTTCTGGTCCTGGAACCCGCCCTGGCCCTTGGATGCAAGGACACCGATGATCTCGCACGAGACTGTGCCGACCCGCAGCCGGGAGCCGACCGGCTCGGCACCGGGATAGAGGTTCTTCTGCACGGTCGCGCCGATCAGGCATACGGCCTTGCCCGCCGTCTGCTCGGCACCTGTCCACATGCGGCCGGCCGAGACGGTCCAGCGCTGCGCGGTGAAATAGTCGGTGGTGGTGCCAGTCAGCGTGGTTTCCCAGTTAGACGCATTGTACACGGCCGTGATCGACGATTGCGCAACCGGAGCGGCTGCCCGGACACCGGCGATCTGCCCCTGGATCGCGGCGAGGTCCGCTTCCTTGAAGTTCGGCGGCCGCGGCCCGCCGCCGCCGCGGCCGAACCCCTGGCCCGGGCGGATCTGCAGAATGTTGGCGCCAAGCGAGCTGATCTGCTCCTGCACGGCTGCCGTTGCACCATTGCCGAGCTGGGTCATGGTCACCACGGCGGCAACGCCGATCATGATGCCGAGGGTGGTCAGGAAGCTCCTGAGCAGATGGCGACGGATCTCGCGAAAGGCGAGCAGGACGGTGGTTCCAAGCATCAGGCGAGGACCTCCTGGCCGCTATGACGACCGGTTTCGACCCGTTCGATCCGCCCATCCTTGAAGTGGACGATCGTGCGGGCGTAGGCGGCCATCTCGGGCTCGTGCGTGACCATCAGGATCGTGATGCCGCTGGTGCGGTTGAGCTCGGCCAGAAACTTCATGATCTCGACCGAGCGCTCGCTGTCGAGGTTGCCGGTCGGCTCGTCGGCCAGCAGCACATCGGGATTGGTGACGATCGCCCGGGCGATCGCCACGCGCTGCTGCTGCCCGCCCGACAGTTCGGCCGGTGTGTGGTCCCACCATTCCTTCAGGCCCACACGGTCGAGCGCCGCCAATCCTGCCTCCCTCCGCTTGGCTTTCTCCTCGCCACGGTAGAGCAGTGGCAATTCGACGTTTTCGAGCGCGCTAGTCCGCGCCAATAGGTTGAAGCCCTGGAAGACGAAGCCGAGATATTTTCGCCGCAGCAGTGCCCGCTGATCGCGGTCGAGCCGCTCGACATGGACGCCCCGGAACAGGAACTCGCCGCCGCTGGGGACGTCAAGGCAGCCGAGGATGTTCATGGTTGTCGACTTGCCGGAGCCCGACGGTCCCATCACAGCGACGAAGTCACCCGGCATGATGTTGAGGTCGATGCCCTTCAGGGCCTGAAACGCGGTCTGGCCCGAGCCGAAGCTCTTGGTGACCCCTTTCAGGGAGATCATCGGTTCAGCCACGTCGACGCCTCACTGGAAGCACCGCCAGCAGCGACAGCAGGGCCGCCTGCCGCGTCGGTCCGCCCGAACCACCTGAGGACGACGACGACGACGCGCCGGCGAGCTGGCCGGTGATCACCTTGTCGCCCGCCTTCAGTTGGCCGGACGTGACCTCGGTCACCTGCCCATCGGTGCTGCCGACGGTGATCTGCCGAGCCTCGGGCTGGCCTTCGGCATCCTCGACGTAGACGGTCTGGCTGCTGCCACGCCCAGTGGTCGCAGTTCTGCTGGCCTGGGTGCCGCGCGGGCCCCGAGGCACCAGCATGCTGGTCACTCCGCCGCTTTGCCCGGCACCGGTGGCGGGCCGGAAGCGAAGCGCGGCGTTCGGCACGACCAGCACGTTCGGCTTGGCGGACGTCACGATCTCCGCGGTCGCGGTCATTCCCGGGCGCAGCAGCAGGTCGGGGTTGGCGACCGTCAACACCGCCGTGTAGGCGACGACGTTGCTGCTGCTGGTTGTCGTCGTGCTGCTGCCACTGCTGGCATTGGCGCCCAGATCGACCCGCTTCAACGTCGCGCTGAAGGTGCGGCCGGGGTAGGCATCGACCCGGAAGTCGGCCTTTTGACCGGCCTGCACCTGACCGACGTCGGCTTCGTCGACGCTGACGTTCAGCTCCATGGAGCTGAGGTCTTCGGCCAGCGTGAACAGCGTGGGTGCGGACAGCGAGGCGGCGACCGTCTGCCCGGGGTCGACCGAGCGCGACAGGACCACGCCGTTCACCGGTGAGTAGATGGTGGCCTTGCCTAGATTGGTCTGGGCCGACGACACCTGCGCCCGCGCCGATGCGACTTGCGCCTGGGCAGAGCGGATGCCCGCCTGCGCCCGCTCCGCCTCGGCCCGGGCCGTGTCGAGTTCGCTGCGCGCCGGTACCTTGCCGCCGCTGAGTTCATACACCTGCTGCAGCCGACCCAGGTTCGCGCTCGCCTGCGACGCGGTCGCCTGGTTCTGGCTGACCGTCGCCTGGGCCGCGTTGAAGGTGGCTTGCGCCTGTGCCAGCGTGTCGCGAAGCCGGGAGGTATCGAGGCGCGCCAGCGGCTGCCCCTTGATCACGCGATCGTTGTTGTCGGCGTAGACCGCTTCCACCAGGCCTGACTGCTCGGACCCCACCTCGACCTGGTTCGTCGGCTGCAGGTTGCCCGTCGCGGACACGGTCACCGTCAGGTCCTCGCGACGCGCCGCTTCGGTGGCGTAGCCTCCGGCGGCCGACCCCCCCAGTGAGGTCCAGATCAGCAGAACCGCCAGAACCGCGACCGCAAGCGCGCCGATCAGCCAGTTGCGCTTGTACCAGGGCTTTGCCGGCTCCGTACCCAGCAAGGTGTCGATGTCGGTTTCGGTCGTGCCGTCCGGCTGAGCGGTGCGGGCGACGGTGGTGATGTCGTTCATGTTGACCCTCAGGCGGCTGGAGCGGCGGGGTCCCACCCGCCGCCCAGCGCGCGATACAGTTGCACAATGGCCAGCATGCGGTCGCCTTGGGCAGTCAGCAGACCCTCGCTGGAGGAAACCAGCGCCTGCTCTGCGTTGAGCAATTGCTGGAAGTCGGACAGGCCCGCGCGATAGTTGCTGCGCGCCAGGATCGCCTGGTTGCGGGCGGCATCGAGCGCTTCGGTGAACTGCGCCTGGCGCTGCTCGGCGGTACGCACCGCCACCAACGCGTTCTCCACGTCCTCAAGCGCAGTCAGGACCGTTTGCCGGTAGGTGGCGAACGCGCCTTCGGCCGCCGCCTGCTGGGTGCGAACCTGGCTGCGCAGGCGCCCGCCGTCGAAGATCGTCTGGCTGAGTGAGCCGAACAGGTTGCCGGTGAGCAGGTTGGCGAGGCCACCGAGGCTGAGGGCGGAGGTGCCGATGCTCGCGCCAATGCTCAGACGCGGATAGAGCTGCGCCTGCGCGACCCCGATGCGAGCGGTTTCGGCCGCCAACGTCCGCTCGGCCGAACGCACGTCCGGTCGCTGCCGCAGCGTATCTGCGGGCAGGCCGGCGGCAACAGCGGCAGGCGCCTGCGGCAGGGGCCTCACGTGGCTCAGTTCGGTCGTCAGGGCAGCCGGTGCCTGACCGGTCAGCACGCCCAAGCGGTAGGCTGCCGAGGAGAAGTTCTGCTCATAGCCGGGCAAGCTCGCCGCAACCTGCGCGCGGGCCCCGCGAGCGGTCTCGACGTCCAGGCTGGACACCAGTCCGGCCTGCAAACGCCACCGGGCAATCTGCAGGTTCTCGTCGGCAAAGGCCAGGTTCTGCCTGGCGAGTTCGAGTCGTTGCTGCGCCAGCCGCGCCTGCAGGTAGTTATTGGCGACTTCCGCGACGATCGAGACGCGCACGCTGGCAAGATCGTAGGCGCTGCCCTCGGCCGCGGCGTTGCTGGCCCCGATTGAGCGGCTGATGCCGCCGAACAGGTCCGCTTCCCAGCTCGCGTCGGCGCCGACCGAGTAGCTGCGCCCGTTGTTGCCGTCGCTGTTGACCGACTGGTTGACCTGCCCCGACGCGCCGACGCTGGGCAGACGATCAGCCCGGGCCTGCGTGGCGGCTTCCCGGGCTTGCCTGAGCCGGCTGCTAGCCACTGCGAGGTCGAGATCGCCCACGATCGCCCGGGAGATCAGCGCATCGAGCTGCTCGTCCCCGAAGCGGGTCCACCATTGCTGTAGCGCAGCCGGCTCGGAAGGCGCCGTCTCGCTCGCATAGCTGCCCGGCAGCGCCAGGCTGGCGCTGGTGGGAGTCTTGTTATTCGGTCCGACCGTGGCGCAGGCCGAAGTCAGCAGCCCCGCTAGAACCGAAGTGGTGATGGCACGTCGTTGCAAAGTTCAACCCTCTTGAGGGTCACCGTTTAACCGTCTCGTATTGCCCGGCTTTCCCCCGATCTTGTCCGTTTGTGTCAAAGGGCAGCCTCTTTGGACAAACGGCCGTCAATGAGGTCGAGCAAGCAGGCGCTTCCTCCAAACTGAAGGATGGAACGCCATGCTCTTGTTCCTTGCGCTAATTGCGGCTCAACCCGCGCCACCTGCCCAGGGCCCGCCGCCCGGCGGCGCACGCACCTTCGTGAGCCCGATGGGCGAGCCGTTCCGGGCGGAACGGGGAGAAGCCCCGCTGCAACATTGGTTCCGGGCAGCAGACACAGGCCGCGATGGTTGGCTCAGCCAGGCCGAACTCGTCCGCGACGCCGAACGGTTCTTTGCAACCCTCGACACCGACGGCAGCGGGGGCATCGATCCCGACGAGATGAAGCGCTATGAGCGCGAGGTTGCTCCGCGCGACCTTCGCCTAGGTGCCGCAGGCGGGCGTCCGGGCGGCTTTGGCGAGGGTGGGCCTGGCGACGGCGCTCGCCGAAGCGGACGGCCATCAGGACGCGGCGGTCCTCCGGACGGGGACGGGCGCGGGATGGGTCCTCCGCAGGAGGGCGGACGAGGTCCGATGGGTCGCGAGATGCCTCAGCCTGTCGCATCGGCTGACGCCGACATGAACCGGCTGGTGACGATGGCCGAGTTCCGCACGGCGGCAATTCAGCGGTTTGCCGAGAAGGATCGAAATGGTGACGGTCGTCTGGTCGAAGGGGAACTCGGGCCCGACCGCCTTCCTGATCGCCGCTCGCGCAGGCACGAGTAACAAAAAGGGGCGCGCCGGCCTGCCTACCGACGCGCCCCACGACATTCCGCCCCGAGGGTTAGAAGCGGATGCCGAACCCGGCGAGCAGCTCGTTCTTCGCGACGTCCTGCTCGTAGTTGGAGTAGCGGTATTCGGCCTTGGCGAAGGTGTTCGCGCCGAGGCCCTGCTCCAGCCCTACGCCGAGACGGTAGCCGTCGAGGTTGGTCTTGGAGCTGGTGGTCACCCCGGCCAGGTCGAGCTCGCTGCCGATCCGCAGGTTGGTGTAGCCGGCCTTGCCGTAGAGCAGGGTGCGCGGGCCGATCGGAGCGCCAATGCGGCCAGACAGTTCGATGTCGCGCCCGGCGTCCACCGTCAGGCTGTTGGTGCCGTCGCTGAAGGTGCGGTCGGCGGTCGACTTGCTGATACCCGCCTCGACGCCGGCGATCAGGCCGCCAAGTGGCACATCATAGCCAATTGTGCCGCCGATCGACACGCCATGAGCCTTGCGCGAACCGGCGGTTCCGACGCTACCCAGGTCGAACTTCAGCTGGTCCGCGCCGACCGTCACTTCGGCGCGAGGGCCGACGAAGTCGGCAGCGGCGGCCGGCTGCGATACCGCCACGGCCGATGTGGTTGCGGCAGCGAATAAGAGAGCCGCGGAGCGCTGCTTCATGGGAGTATTCCTTCTGTCTGCGTGGTCGGTGCCGGTCGCGGACCTTGGGGGCTCCGCGACCGACAAGGGCATTCTGGTAGGATTGTTCGGCATCCGGTTGCCGGCTTTGTGTCGGGCGCTTCCAGGCCCGACACGAAGCGACAAGAAAGGTTCGTCAGGCCAGCGGAAGCCTGACTTCGGCGACCAGTCCGCCCTCCTTCGAGTTGGCCAGCCGCACCTCGCCGCCATGGGCCCGCGCGGCGCCGAGTACGATGGCTAGACCAAGCCCGATTCCACCCGTCTGCCGGTTGCGGCTGCTCTCCGCCCGGTAGAAGGGCTCGAACGCGCGGGCAATGTCCTTGTCGCTCATGCCGGGACCTCGATCGATGACGCTGACGACCGCCTTGCGGTTCTCCCGCTCCACCCGAACCCGCGCCTCGTTCCCGTAGGTCACGGCATTGGCAATGAGATTGTTGAACAGCCGCTTGAGCAACAGCGCGTCGCCTCGAACGGTGACCCGTTCCGCCCCCTCCAACTCGACCGGTCGGCCAAGATCGGCCTGGTCGTCGACCACGCCTTCGACCAGCAGGGCGAGGTCGATGGGTTCGGACGTTCTCGGACGGGTTTCATGCTGGACGAAGTCCATCGTCGCTGCGATCATGGCTTCCATCTCGGCAATTTCGGCTTCTCCTCGACACCGGATGGCATCGGGCGCGTCGTTGAGATGGAAGCGAAGGCGCGCGAGGGGCGTGCGCAGATCGTGGGCGATCGCGCCCACCACGCCGGTGCGCTCGTTGAGATAGCGCTGTAGCCGTCCCTGCATGTCGTTGACGGCCTGTGCCGCCAACCGGATCTCGGACGGGCCGCGTATCTCGACTGGCGCGACACCCGGTTCGCGGCCGACGCGATCCACGTTTGCGGCGAACGACCGAATGGGCTGGGCAAGTGCCCGGGCGAACCACCAGGCGAACGGTAGCACGAGGAAGAATGCCAGCAGGAGCCGAAGCGCCGTGTTGATCTGCCAGCTCCACCCTGGATCGCTTGACTGTCGCGCGAGGCTCGCCAGCCTTCCGTCCGGCAGCCGCGCCGTGACCACAAAAGCGTTGAAGATCGTTGGGTCGAACTCGGACGCCGGGTAGAGTCGCGCCTCACGGGCGATCTGCTCGTCAAGGTGGATCAGCCCTTCCGGCAAGGGTGTGGTCCGCTGGAAGCGAACGGCTGCGGCCGGCACCCTGAGGTGACGGGCAATCGCAGCGCCGATCAGCTGGTCGGATTCGGTGGTAGGCGTTACCGACAATTGGGAAGGTCCGGGTCGGAGACCGTTGGCCTGCTTGGCGATGGGCGCGCCGGTCAGCAAGCGAGCCACTTCATAGCTGGTCAGCGGCATGTCACGGGGCGGCGCCCGAAGGAAAATGATGCCCACGTTGATGGCCGTCAGCAGCAGCACCAACCCGATCGCCAACAATATGGTTCGCCCAAGAATATTGTCGGGGAGGGCCCAGCGCCTCACCTTGCTCACCGACGAGTGACCTTGGGCAGGAACATATAGCCTTCGCTCCGCACGGTGCGGATCAACTCCGCTTCGGTGCGGCTGCCGAGCTTGCGTCGCAGCCGGCTCACTTGGGTGTCGATCGCCCGGTCGAAGGCGTCGCTCTCCGGCCCGCGCGCATATTCCAGCAGTTGGTCGCGGGTGAGCACCCGCTGAGGTCGCTCAACCAGCACTCGAAGAAGCGAGAACTCACCTTCCGACAGGCTGATGATCACCCCTTCGGGGTCCCGCAGGACGTGCCGGACCGCGTCCAGGGTCCAGCCGTCGAACTGATAGATGGTGGCCGGCTCTTCCGGCGTGTCGACCGCTGCCTGTCCCTGTCGCCGCAGAACGGCTCGGATCCTGGCCAGCAGCTCTCGGGGGGAGAAGGGCTTGGGAAGGTAATCGTCAGCACCGACTTCAAGGCCGATGATCCGATCGGTTTCACTGCCGAGTGCCGAGACCATGACGATCCCGAGATCGCGTCGGGCGCTCAGTGAGCGCGCGATGGTTAGCCCGTCTTCGCCCGGCATCATGACGTCGAGCACGACGATGTCGACCGGTTCGGTGTCGAGCACCGCGCGCATGGCGGCACCGCCATCGGCCTCCCGGACCTGATAGCCGTGGCCGGCAAGAAAGTCGCGAACCAGGCCCCGCAGCGCAGGATCATCGTCGACGACAAGGATGTTCGCGGTATCGGTCATGAGCGGTCCAGTGAGCTGAGCATATGACACAACGCGCTCAACCTTGTTTGTCCCTCCCGCCACAGTCTGACACAAAGCGTGGCCGGAACGCTGCACAATCGCGGCGTTCCGGCCTTCTCAATCATCCGCGACGACCGTCCCAGTCGCGTTGTTCAAGCCGGATTTGACGACGCAACTGGTTGACCTGCCGTTCAAGGGCAGCGACTTCGGTCCGGGTCAGCCCATTCCGACTGTACCGGGTGTAATCACGGCGGACCTGAAGCGCCTGCCGCCGAAGCGAAGTCGACTCCCGAGCTGAAATGGTTCGCCGCTCCTGGGCACGGGCGATCTGCCGATCCAGCTGATTGATGTCCTGCTGAATCTGGGTGCGGACGGGCGCGGCCGGGCGCCAGTTCTGTGCTGCGGCCGGGGTGACGGTTGCCGCCGAGAGGGCAAGGGCAAGCAAAAGGTTACGCATGATAAGCCTCCGTGGTTGACGGCATCTGCTAACTCATCGCTTTGCCCGGCAGTTGCCGCTTGGGTGTCACCATGTGTCGAAGTTGCGATGAAGCGCTCTGTAGAGAGGTGCCTCTCCGGGCGATGCCCTTGACCATAGTTGCTACCATTGGAGGGCTCTGCCTGCGCCGAGCAGGGGAGATCTTAATCATACCGCCCGTTGCTTGAGGTTCCGCTCTCGGCCCCTACCTGCCGAACAACAGACGTTCTGCTTCCGACCAATTGCCGAAGCGCAGGTCGGCACCTCCGAACGTCTGCTCGTGGTGG
>Ga0210040_10007060_pt1 | contig 13764 bp, 9 predicted proteins | sample CryGeyCG12114_NA_FD_185462 | JGI IMG/M metagenome (GOLD analysis project Ga0210040, IMG submission 185462) | Groundwater microbial communities from aquifer - Crystal Geyser CG19_WC_8/21/14_NA (SPAdes) (version 2) | ecosystem: Environmental > Aquatic > Deep subsurface > Groundwater | place: USA... | reverse complement strand
CACGAGGTCATCGTCTTCGAGAAGGCCCCCGACATCGGCGGGGTGTGGAGCGCGACCCGCTCCTACCCCGGCGTGTCCACCCAGGACGACCGGGTGACCTACGCCTTCTCCGACTTCCCCATGCCCGAGGACTTCCCGGAGCACCCCTCCGGCGCACAGGTCCGCGGCTACCTCGAGGACTACGCCCGGGCCAAGGGTCTGCTCGACCGGATCCACCTGGGCACCCGGGTGGAGTCCGCCGAGCCGGGCTCGGCCGGTGGCTGGGCCGTCCGGGTCGTCGGGGCGGACGGGCCGGCGTCCTACGACGTGGACTGGCTGGTCGTCGCCAGCGGCGTCTTCTCCACCCCGCACGTGCCGGCGTGGCCCGGCCGGGCGGAGTTCGAGGCGCACGGCGGCCAGGTGGTCCTGCCCACCGAGCTCGGCAGCGGCACCGACCTGGACGGGCGACGGGTCGCGGTCATCGGCTGGGGCAAGACCGCCTGCGACGTGGCTGCCGCGAGCTCCGGTCGGGCGCAGTCGACCACCGTGGTCGCGCGGGCGATCCGGTGGAAGATCCCGGTGCGCATCTCCCGCCGGCTGACCTTCCGGCACCTCCTGCTGACCCGGCTGGGCGACCACCTCATGGGCGCTCCGCGCACCTCGCTGGCCACCCGCCTGCTGGTGGTCCTCGGGCTGCCCGCCCGGCGTGCGGCGCTGGCGGTGCTGCGCCGCATGATCGCCCGCCGCTCCGGGCTGGAGGCGGTGGGCATGCTGCCCGTCCTGCCCCTGCCGTGGTCGGACAGCCTGGTCAGCGACGGGTTCTTCGAGGCCATGGCGGACGGGCGGCTGGAGGTCCGGCGCGAGCGGTCGGTGCAGGGCCTGGGCGTCGTCGACGGGGTGCCCGGTATCCGGCTGTCCGACGACAGCTGGCTGCCCGCCGACGTCGTGGTGCCTGCCACCGGCTTCGACCAGGACCTGCCGTTCTTCGGCCCCGCGGTGCGCAGCGCGCTGCAGGACGCCGACGGCGTGCTCGCGCTGCACCGGCGGATCGTGCCGATCGACGTGCCGCAGGTGGCCTTCGTGGGCTGGACCCACACGTACCACAGCCCGCTCACCGCGGAGCTCAGCGCGGTGTGGCTCGCCGCGCACCTCGCCGGCGCACTGCCGACCCGCACGCGGGAGGAGCGGCAGCGGACGGCCGACCGCTACCACCTCACCCACGCCCAGGCCGCCGCCCAGGGCGAGCTGCAGCTGCCGGGCGGCTCGTACCACGCGATGGACGTGCTGCTCGACGACCTCGACCTGCCGCTCCCGGCGCCCGTCCGGTTCCGGCAGTGGTGGACGCCGCTGGACCCGGCCAGCTACGCCTACCTCACCCCCGCCCTGCGCCGACGGCTGCACGCCTCCGCTCCGGTGACCGCTCCGGACGGTGCGCCGGCCGAGCTGGCCAGCTGACCGGCAGACGTGCGACCAGGCGGAGACCAGCACCTGCGGTATGTCGCGCGGGCTTGGGCCGGTGCAGCAGTCACGCTCGTCGGGTGCACCGTTCCCGACTGCTCATCGTCCCGACCCTGCTGATCCTGCTCACCGCCTCGGGGTGCAGCGGGACGACCACCGTGTCGCCCACCGACGGCGGCGCGGACGTGCAGGTCGCCACCCGGCAGCTCGACCTGCGCGACCCCTCCCGGGTCGCCGACCCCACGCCGGAGGAGCCCGGCACCGACGCGGTCGCAGGCCGGGACCTGCCCACCACGCTCTTCTACCCGGCCGCCGGCGAGGGGCCGTTCCCGGTCGTCGTCTTCAGCCACGGCTTCAGTTCCAGCCCCGGGGCCTACTTCGACCTGCTGGAGAGCTGGGCGGCCGCCGGGCTCGTCATCGCCGCCCCGGCGTTCCCGCTGACCAAGGAAGGGTCTGCGCTGGTCGACGCGGACGTGGCGAACCAGCCGGCCGATGTCTCCTTCGTGCTGGACCAGGTGCTGGCCCTGGACGACACCGCCGCCGACGACCTGGCCGGGCGGATCGATGCCGCCCACGTCGCCGTCGCCGGTCACTCCGCCGGTGCCGTCACCACGCTCGGACTGCTGGACACCTGCTGCCGGGAGCCGCGGGCCACCGCCGCGCTGGTGCTGTCCGGCGGGCTGGTGCTGTCCGGCGGCCTGGAGGTCTTCGGGGCGACCGCGGTCAGCCCGGGGCTCCCCACCCTGTTCGTGCACGGCACCGCCGATGACGTGCTGCCGATCTCCGGCGACCGGGACGCCTACGCCGCCACGCCCGGGCCCAAGGCGTTCGTCGAGCTCCCCGGCGGGACGCACTCCTCGCCCTACGACGACCCGTCCGACCCCTACGCCACCGCGGTCGAGGAGGTGTCCACCGACTTTCTGCGCTGGTCGCTCGCCGGCGACACCGACGCGCTCACCGATCTCCGCAAGGACGCCGATCAATCGGGGGTCACCGAGCTCGCCGAGGACCAGCTCACCCCCTGAGCGCCGCCGACGGGCGTCCCTCTTCCGGGGGACGCGCGGGTCCCGATCAGGGACAGCGCCACCCAGCTGGGGGAATGCTTCTCCGTGACCGCTTGTGTACGCGCAGTGCGCGTACCTGGCGGGAGCGGCGGATGAACGCCGGTCACCCGATCCGGAGGGCGACCACTCACCGCCGCGGGGGACGAGAGGTCGGTGGGGGCGTGACCCTGCGAGTGCTGCACGTGAGTCAGCCGGTGGAGGCGGGGGTGCCTGCCGTGGTGGCCGCCCTGGTGGCCGATCAGCGGGCCCGGGGCTACGAGGTGAGCGTCGCCTGCCCGGCCGGTACCGGTCTCGCGGACCGGGCCACGGCGCTGGGTGCCACGCACCTCTCGTGGTCGGCGACCCGCACCCCCGGCCGCTCCGTGACCGACGAGACCCGCCGGCTGCGCGGGCTCATCGACCGCATCGACCCCGACATCGTGGTCCTCCACTCGGCGAAGGCCGGGCTGGCCGGCCGGCTCGCGCTGCGGGGCAGCCGGCCGACCGTCTACGTGCCGCATGCCTGGTCCTTCGAGGCGGTGAGCGGGCCGGTCGCCGCGGCCGCCACCGCCTGGGAGATCGCCGCCTCGCGGTGGACCGACGTGATCGTCTGCGTGAGCGACGACGAGCGCGACCGCGGCACCGCCGCCGGCATCACCGCCCCGGTGGTCGTCGTCCCCAACGGCGTCGACCTGCACGCTCTCCGCCCGGCCGAGCCCGGCCCGGCCCGCGCCCGCCTGGGCCTGGCCCAGGCGCCCACCGTCGTCTGCGTGGGCCGGCTCAGCGAGCAGAAGGGCCAGGACCAGCTGCTGGCCGCCTGGCCCGCCGTCCGGTACGCCGTCCCCGACGCCCAGCTCGTGCTGGTCGGCGACGGGCCGGCCCGGGCCGCGCTGGAGGCCTCGGCCCCGGCCGGCGTGCTCTTCACCGGCGCCCGCTCCGAGATCGCCGACGTGCTCGCCGCAGCCGACGTGGTCGCCCTCCCCTCCCGCTGGGAGGCCGCGCCGCTGGTGCCGCTGGAGGCGATGGCCGCCGGCCGCCCGGTGGTCGCCTTCGGCGTCGACGGGGTGCGCGCCGCGCTGGGCGACACCGGCGTCGTGCTGACCCCGGGCGACGTGCCGGGCCTGGCCACCGCCCTCACCGGTCTGCTGCGGGACCCGGCCCGCGCCGCAGCCGCCGGCCGCGCGGCCCGGGCCCACGTGGAGCGGACCGCTGACGTGCAGGCCACCACGGCGGCCTGGAACGACGTGCTCACCGCCGTGGCCCTCGGCGCGACGGGCGCCGCGCCGCTTCGGGTGGCGCAGGTGCGCAGCCTGGCCCGCACCCTGCTCGGCGGCACCGCCGCCGTGGACGTGACCACCGTCGCGGGCTCCGCCCCCGGCGACCGGCTCCGCGCCGCCGGCCTCTCCGCCCTGGGCCTGCCCGTCTGGTGGCGTGGCACCGGCTCCGCTCCGCCCGCGCTGGGCGGGCCGGTGCTCACCGGCGACCAGGACGGCAGCGCGCTGTCCGCGGCCGCCCGCCGCCCCGGCGCCGGCACCCACGACGGCCCGCCGGTGACCGTCGTGGTCACCGTGCTCAACGAGGGCGACGCGCTGCGCCGGCTGGTCGACGAGGTCCTCCCCCAGCTGCACGGCGACGACGAGCTGGTGCTGGTCGACGGCGGCTCCACCGACGGCAGCGTCGAGGCGCTTCCGTCCGCATCGGCGTTGCGGATCGAGATCGTGCCCGGCGCCGGCATCTCGGCCGGCCGCAACCACGGCATCCGGCTCGCCGCCAACGAGGTCATCGTCTGCACCGACGCCGGCTGCACCGTCGAGCCCGGCTTCGTCGACGCCTTCCGCCGCGCCTTCGCCGTCGCCGACCCGCCCGCCCTGGTCTCCGGCGTCTACCGGGTGCTCGCCCGGGACGCCATGGAGGAGGCCCAGGCGCTCGCCTGCTACCCGCAGCCGACCGAGATCCGCCGTCCCGACCTGCTGGTGCGCACCTACACCCGACTGTTCGGCACCGGCTTCGACCCGCGGTTCGCCGTCGGCCGCTGCCTGGCGTTCACCCGCGAGGCGTGGAAGGCCGCCGACGGCTTCCCCGAGCACCTGGCCACCGGCGAGGACGTCTCCTTCGGCCTGGCGATCGCCCGGTCCGGCGCCGTCCGGGCCACCACCGACGCCGTGGTCGGCTGGACCCAGCGCGACGGCCTCGCCGCCACCTGGCGGATGTACCGCGGCTACGGCCGGGCCAGCACCGACGGTGGCGACACCGCCCTGCTGGTCCGGGACGCCGCCCGCGGCCTGGCCTACCTGGCCGCGCCGGTGCTCGCCGCGACCCCCACCGGCCGACGGCTGCTCGGCCTCGGCTCGGCGGCCTACCTGTCCCTGCCGGTGGTGCGCGCGCTGCGCGCCGGCGCCGGACCGCGGACGATCGCCCTGCTGCCGGTCGCCCTGGCCACCAAGGACGTCGGCAAGCTCGCCGGCGCCGTCCAGGGCCTGCTCATCCGGCGCGCCCGGTGAACCGCCTGCTGGTGGTGCTGCCGTCGCTGGCCCGCGGCGGCGCGGAGCGGCACGCCGTCTACCTGGCCACCGCGCTGGACCCGACCCGCTGGCAGCCCTCGGTGCTCGCCTTCGCCGACGGTCCGCTGCGCGCCGAGCTGGTCGCGGCCGGCGTCCCGGTGCAGGTCGTCGACCTGCCCGGTGGCGGGCGCGCGGTGCCCGCCGCGGCCGCCGCCGTGCGCGCCGCGGTCGACCGGGACACCCCGGCGCTGGTCTCCTGCCACGCGGTGCTCCCCGAGCTGGCCGTGCGGTTGGGCCTGCGCGGGACGTCCGTGCCCTCGATCACCTGGAAGCACACCTACGGGCACATCGGTCACCGCGGCCTGCGCGAGCGGTGGATGGAGCGGCTCACCGGCGGGGCGGTCACCCGCTACGGGGCGGTCTGCCACACCCAGGTCCGCTACCTCACCGACGCCCTCGGGCTGGCCACGGACAAGATCTCCGTGGTCGCCAACTCGGTGCCGGTGCCCGACGAGCTGCCGGCACCGCCGTCCGGCCCGCCCGTGGTGCTGATGGCCGCGGCGATGCGCGCGGACAAGGACCACGCCCGGGTGCTGCAGGCCTGGCCGGCGGTCCTCGCGCAGCACCCCGACGCGCGGCTCCGGCTGGCCGGCGACGGCCCGTGCCGGGCCGAGCTGGGCGAGCTGGCCGGCAGCCTGGGCATCGCCGGCTCCGTGGACTTCCTCGGTGTGCGGGACGACGGCGCGGCCCTGCTGCGCGAGGCGTCGCTGCTGGTGCTCGCCTCCTACCGGATCGAGTGCTTCCCCTACGCGGCGCTGGAGGCGATGGCCGCCGCCCGCGGCGTGGTCTCCACCGACGTCGGCGGCCTGCCCGAGCTGGTGGACGACGGGGTCACCGGCCGGCTGGTGCCGCCGCAGGACACCGACGCCCTGGCCGCAGCGCTGCTGGAAGGGCTGGCCGACGCCACCGGCGGCGACCCGCAGTGGGGTCCGGCCGGCTGGGCGCGGGCCCGCCGGGTCTTCCCGTTCAACCTTTGGGCCCAACAGGTCGATGACCTCTTCGAACGCCTGATCGCCGAGCACCCGATCACCGGGCGCCCCACCACCGTGCACCACCGAGAGAGGACGTCGTCGTGAAGCGGCTCCGCACCCTGCGCGTGACCCCCCGGTTCGCCGCGCTGCTCGTGGCGGGGATGACCCTGCTGGGCGGTGCCGCCGGCTGGGGCGTGCAGCAGGTCCAGGGCGCGCAGTACCAGGTCACCACCGACGTCCTGGTGCACTTCTGGTCGATCGAGAGCTACCTGCTCAACGGGCAGGTGGACACGGTCAGCTCGCTGGACGTCGCGGACGCGGCCACCCTCGGCTCCTCCCTGGACGTGCTCGACGCGGCGGCCGCGGAGCTGGACGACGGCCGGGACGGCGACGACCTGGGCAAGACGGTGACCGTCACCGCCCAGACGACGTCGAACGCGGTCACCATCGTGGCCACCGACGCCGACCCGGATACCGCCAAGACGACCTCCGAGGCCGTGGCCGACGCCATGATCGCCGCCGTGCAGGCGCGGGTGACCACCGCGGAGGCGTCCCTCGCCGACGCCACCTCCGGGGACTTCACCACCGGCGTGCAGGAGCGCGCCCAGGCGCTGACCACCACCGTGGAGCCGCTGGAGGCGCTGGCCGCCGGGACGGCCGAGCAGACCGCACCCAACGGCAAGACGGCGCTGGCGATGGCCGTCGTCGGGCTGGCCGCCGCGGCGCTGATCCTGGTCGGGCTGGTCTTCGGCCGTCCGCTGGTCGGCACCGCCCGGGACGGGCAGCGGCTGCTCGAGGTGCCCACCGTGCCGTTCTCCCGCGGCGAGGACGCGCAGGCGGCCCGGTTGGTCCGCCGGCTGCTCGACGACCGGCCGACCGGGTCGATCCTGCTGGTGCCGGTCGACGACCCCGCCGACAAGGCCGCGGCCGAGTTCCTGACCTGGGCCCGCAACCACTGCGCCACCCCCGCCGAGGCCGACCGGCTGGTCACCGCCCCCGAGCCCGCCGGGGTGGTGCTGCGCCCGCGGCCCACCACCGAGCAGGTGGCGGCGGTGCTGCTGGTCGTGACGGCCGGGACGAACCGGCGGGACGTCACCGACGCCGCGGCGCTGCTGAAGACCTGGCGGGCCGCCGACGCGGCGGTCGTCGCGACGGAGCTGAGCTGACCCTCCAGCTGCCGGTCGAGCGCCCCACCCCGCTCCCCCGGCTCGTCGAGCCCTCGGGCTCGACGTCGCTGGTCGGGTGGGCCGTCTCAGCCGGTCTGCTGGTCACCGCGCTGGCCGGGGCGATCGCCGTCGCGGTGCCCGGTCGCGGCCCGGTGCTGGCCCTCGGGCTGGTGCTCGGTGCACTGCCGCTCGGCGCGCTCGCCCTGCTGCTGGTCCGCCGTCCCCAGCTCGCCCCCTGGGGTGCGCTCCTGGTCTTCGCCACCTCGGCGGAGCTGAAGCTGCGGGTGAGCAGCACCGTCGGGGTGCTCAAGGACGGCTACGTCTTCCTGCTGGTCGTGCTGGTGGTGCTGCTGGTGCTGCGCCGGCCCACCACGCTGCGCCGGCTGCTGCCGCTGGCCCTGCCGCTGGCCGCCCTCGGGGTGCTGGTGGCGATGTACCTGGTCGACCCGGCCGGCAGCCACGGCAGCAGCTGGCTGTTCGGCACCCGGCTGCTGATCGAGGTGCTCGTCCTGCTGCTGGTGGGCCTGCTGCTGGACCCGCACCGCTCGCTGGTCCACCTGGTCGGCGCGATGGCCGTCGTCCTGCCCTTCGAGGCGGTGCTCGCCTGGGCGCAGCAGGCCGCCGGCATGGACGCGCTGGTGTACCAGTGGGGCTACGAGTTCGGTGCCCAGGTCCGCACCACCTCCAGCGGCGGGCTGCGGGTGTCGGGCACTTTCGAGGACCCCTTCCAGCTGGCCGCACTCGCCGTCCTGGGGCTCGCGCTGGCGCTGTTCGTCGCCCCGCGCCGGCAGGCCTGGCTGATCGGCGTCTCCGCCGTCGCCGTGCTGGCCGCCACCGAGGTGCGCACCGCCTACATCCAGGTGGCCCTGCTGCTGGTGGTCTGGGGGGTGCGCCGCGGCTGGGGCCGGCAGGCCACCGCGTTCGGCCTGCTCGCCGCCATCCTCGGCGTCCTGGTGCTGGCCACCACCACCAGCAGCGTCACCCCCGGCGCCCCCGCGGAGCCGCTGCTGTTCACCCTGAACGGCCGGCTGACCTCGTGGAGCCTGGCGATCGAGGGCGCCGAGTCCCTGGTGACCGGCAACGGGGTCGGCGCACGCGGCATCGGCTCGACCCGCACCTCGGTGGTGGCCAGCGCGCCGGCCTACGACGGCAGCGCCCCGGACGCCTACTACGCCGGCAACCCGGCCTTCCTGGACTCCAGCTACGCCCAGGTCCAGTCCGACGTCGGGGTGGTCGGATCGGCCGCCCTGCTGGTGGCCCTGGCCGGGCTGGCGGTCTACCTGGCCCGCATCTGCCGGGCCGGCCGGGACGACGCGAGCTGGGCGGCGATGGCCGCGCTGATCATCACGCTCTTCGACTGGGTGGGCCGCTCCTCGCTCGCCAGCTACACCACCGGCTTCCTGAGCCTCTACATCCTCGGCGTCCTGATCGGGGCGACCACCCAGCGAGAGGACCCGCGATGAGCGACCTGCAGGAGGACCTGCACACGCCGGTCCTGCCCCCGGCCACCCCGGAGGCCCGCGCCGACGGCCGGCGGCTGGCCCGGCTGGGTCTGATCGCGGCGATGGTCTCCCGGCTCTTCGGGCGGGTGGTCGGCATCCTGCTGGTCGTCGTGCTGGCCCGGGAGGCCGAGCCGGAGACCGTCGCGGTCTACGGGTACCTGCTCGGGACGGCGACGCTGGTCACCAGCTTCACCGACCTCGGCGTCGCCTCGGTGGCCGGCCGTGAGGTGGCCGCCGGGCGGATGCCGGCCGACGGTGCGCTGCGCGCGGCTCTGGTACCCCAGCTGGTCTCGGTGCTCGCCGCCGCGGCGATGACCGTCGCGCTGAGCGTGTTCTTCGGCCCGGGCGAGCTGCCCCTGGCCACACTGGCCCTGGCAGTGCTCTTCGTGGTGGCCAGCGGGATCAACAACCTGTGGGCCGAGCTGCTCCGCGCGACCGGCCGGGTCGTGTTCGAGGGCGCCCTGCAGCTGGGCTCGGCCGTCGGGCTGGTCGCCGTGGGCACCGCGATCGTGGTGGCCGGTGGCAACGCCACCGAGCTGCTGGCCGCCGTCGCGCTCAAGGAGGTCCTCGTCCTGCTGATCTCCGCCGTCGCGCTCCGGCCGCGGCACCGGGCCGGGGTGGGCAGCCGGATGCTGCTGCGCAACGGCGTGTGGCTCGCCGTCGCCAGCACGGCGCTGGTGCTGCTCTGGCGGCAGGGCACCCTGGTCGTCGGTGGCGTGGGCAGCCTCAGCGTGCTGGCCACCTACGTGGTGGCCACCCGGTTCCTCGACGCCGGCGTCACGGTGGCGCACACCGCCGGTATCGGGCTGCTGCCGGGCATGTCGGCCCTGTCCGAGGACCCGGCCGCCTTCCGCGACACCGCCCGCCGGTACCTGGGTCTGACGGCGCTGGCCGGGCTGGTCGTGGCCGGCGCCGGCGCCGCGCTGGCTGGGCCGATCACCACCCTGCCCTTCGGTGAGCAGTGGGCCGGTGCCGTACCGGCGGTGCGCCTGCTCGCGCTCACCGGACTCCCCATCCTGCTGGCCTACGTGCTGTTCCCGCTGCTGCTGGCCCGCGGGCAGTCCCGGTGGATGGTCGTCTCCGCGGTCAGCGGAGCCGTCGCCGGCACCGCGTCGACCGTGCTGCTCGTGCACGTGCACCCCGCGGCCACCTCCGGCGCGCTCGGCACCGGCATCGGCGCCCTGGTGCTGGTCGTCCTGCTGCTGATCGGGGTCCGCGACCTGCTGCTGCCCACCCCCACCCCCACCCCCACACCCACACCCACCACGGAGAGCGCCCCGGCATGACCCAGGCCCCGAACCCGGCACCGCCCCCGGACGACCGTCCGCGCAGCAGACCCCAGGAGGAGAACGTCATGGACGAGGCACCCGCCCGCCGCACCCTCGGCACCACGGCTGCGCGGCTCGGCGCCGGTACCCGCGCCGCGCGCGGCCGGCTCACCGAGGCCAGCACCGAGCAGGCCCTCTCGGACTGGTACGCCGACTTCGTCTCCGCCGAGGACGGCAAGCTGCGCCACGCGCTCCGCCGACCTGCACCGACCCTGGCCGCGCTGGTCGCCGTCGGCCGGCTCCGCCGGCTCACCGCCGAGCTGCCCGACACCCCGGCCGGCCGGTTCGTGCACCGCACCCTCACCCGTCCGGGCCCGCTGCGCACCCCCTTCGGCACGACCGGGGTGGCCGTGCTCGACGTCCCGGCCGACGCCGCGGAGTACAGCCTGGGCGCCAGCAAGCAGACGCTGCGCCGGAAGGCGCGCAAGGCGCAGAAGTCCGGCGTCGTCTGCCGGCCGGTCGACGACGCGGCGCAGCGCCGCCAGCTGCTGGCGTGCGCCGACCAGGCGGAGATCGACCACGTCGACGAGCAGTACCGCAGCGAGCAGCCGGACAACTGCGACCTGCTCGACCACGACCTGTGGCTGGTGGCCTTCGACGGTGAGGGCCAGCCGCTGATGCTGTCGGTGACCCCGGTCGCCGGGGAGTGGGCGCAGCTGCGCCACTTCCGCACGCTGGGCCGCAGCAACGCGCACAGCGACGCCCGATACCTGATGTCGCAGGTGCTGGTGGAGACGCTGTCCGCCCGCGGCGTCAGGTACCTGGTCGAGGGCACCCACCCGGCGGAGCTGTCCAACGGGCTGCGGCACTTCCAGCGGATGGTCGGTTTCCGGCTGGTCCGGGTCTTCGCCAGGCTGGTCCCGGCCGGCACCGCCGCTCCCGCCGCGCACCCCGTCGCGGTCGATGCCGCGTCCTCCCCGGCGCAGCTGGTGCACGCCCGGCCCTGATCCGCCGACGCCACGCGAGAGGGCCCGGTCTGCCACAGCGCAGACCGGGCCCTCTCGCGTCGTCCGGGGCCGGGCGCTGCCCCGCCGGTCGACGGGTGCAACGCAACGGGCCCGGTCTGCCGCGTGGCAGACCGGGCCCTCGGCACCGCTCCCGGAGCGGGCGGTGCTACCCGCGGGCGAGCACCCCGCGGAGCCGGCCGAGCAGCGCCCGGGTCCCGTCCAGGCCCGGCGCCGTGGCGCTGAGCCGCGGGTACTCGTGCACGCTCCCACCGAACTGGGTCTTGAACCTCCGGATGCCCTCGTCCGGGATGCCCACCAGGTCGATCGTGGGCACGCCCCGCTCGCTGGCCCAGCGGATGGCGTCCCAGTAGAGCGTGACGTTGGCCCGGCTGGTGCGGTGCTCGGGCAGGACGCCGCCCACCCACACGTGGGCCATCTCCGCCGAGGCCACCGTGAACAGGCTGCCCAGCTCCACGCCGTCCTTCACGGCGACCATCCAGTGCACGGCGACCCCGGTCGCCGCCCACTCCGCCGGCGAGACCGGGAAGCCGTCGGCGTACCCCAGCTCCAGGCCGCGGGAGCCGAAGGCCGCCTGCAGCACCGCGTCCAGGGTGCGGCCGTCGGTGGCCTCCTGGACCAGCACGCCGTCCTTCTCGTCCTTGCGCAGGCTCCGCCGGCAGCTGGAGGACAGCGCCGCCGTCAGCGCCTCGACGCCCTGCGAGGTGTCCAGCAGGAAGGTGCCGTCGATCCGCACGTCCATGCCGCTGCCGGCCAGGTCGGCCGGGCCGAGGTCCGCCGTCGGGGAGAACCCGAACTCGTACCGCAGCACCCCGGAGCGGCGGGCCCGGCGGCGCAGCGCGTGCAGCGTCGGCAGGGTCAGCGCCGGCGGCACCAGCGGGCCGGCGTACGGGAAGGGCAGCGCGTTGACGGTGGCCACGGGGCCGCGCCGCCGCTCCAGCCACGGCACCACCCCGACGTCGACGCCGTCGGCCACGACGACCAGCGGCGTGAACTGCGTGCCGGTGAGCCCGGCGGTGAGCACGAGCCAGTCGTGGTCGTGGAAGGGCGTGCTGCGCTGGCCGGAGGCGTGGACCGCGGCAGCCCAGCGCTCGGCCCCGGCGACCTCTACGGTCACCGTCGCCGGCTGCGCGCCGACCCGTTCCCGAACCGGGCTGAGCTGGACCATGGGTGCTCCCTGACGTAGATCGTTGACGGTGGTCACCGGACGTGCCCGGTGACGGTCTGGCGGGTGGAGCCGCGGAAGGCGGCGGTGCGGACGACGTCGAGCAGCCTGGTGGCGGTCTGCTGCACGTCCAGGTCCTCGGTGACGCGACGGCGGGCGCGGGCCCCGACGGCGGCGCGCCGGGCGGGGTCGTCGAGCAGGCCGGCGACGGTGTCGCGCAGGGTCTCGTCGGTGTCGTCGACCAGCACCACTCCGGCGCCGTCGGCGACCATCTCCGGCAGACCGCCCACGGAGCTCACCACCGGGGCGACGCCGTGCGACATCGCCTCCATGACGGCGTTGGGCCACTGGTCGATGCGGCTGGGCAGCACCATCAGGTCCGCGCCGTCCAGCAGCTCACCGATCCGGCCGTCGCCGGGGCGGACGTCGTCCACGACGGTGACGTTGCGGCCACCGGCGACCGGATCGGTGGTGACGAGCACCAGCTCGCACCGGTCGGCCAGCCACCGCTGGTGCACCTCGAGCAGCTGGGTGCCGCCCTTGCGGGCCATGCCGCGGCCGATGAACAGCACCCGCGGCAGCCGGCCGGGCCCGGCGACCGGGACGGGCAGCGGCGGCACCGGGACGCCCATCGGGAGCACCTGCACCCGGGCGGGGTCGATGCCGTAGTCGCCGGTGAGCGAGGCCGCCGTCCACCGGCTGTTGGCCACCACGGTGGCCGCGCCGGCGTAGACGGCCCGCTCGAACGGGAAGGTCGCGCGGGTGGACAGCTCGGTGAACCGGGTCGCCACGCGGGCGGGGTGCAGCGGGTTGCTCTGCGTCGTCGTGGAGTCCAGCGTGACCACGTAGGGCAGGTCGCCGAGCGCCCGGCGGGCCAGCAGCGCGGTGTTGTGCGTGTAGAAGTGCACGACGTCGACCGGCTGCTCGGCCAGCCAGCGGGGCAGCTGCCGGGCGACCCAGGCCGACTGCGCCAGCTGGTAGCGGGCGGCCCGGAGGTCGGCGTCGGCCCGGCCCAGGCCCGGGACGGCGACGCCGGCGACCTTGCGCCAGAAGCCGGGCGGGGGCACGTCGACCACGCGCAGCCGGAGGTCCGCGCGCTGCGCGGCGACGGCCTTGAGGTGGTGGTGGACGGTGGTGTGCCCACCGATGTCCTCGTTGACGAACAGCGCGCGCACGGGACGGTTCACCGGGGGCGTCCTCCCCTGTTCAGCGCTCATCGACGGCCTCCTCAGCAGGGCTCTCACCTTGGTCACGTGCCCATCGGCGGATGGCCCGCCGGCGGCGATCAGTACGCGCCGGCGCTGCGGAGCACGGCGCGGGCGGTCCGCCACAGGATCGTGAGGTCCAGGCCCAGCGACCAGTTCTCCACGTAGCGGACGTCCAGCTCCACCGACTCCTCCCAGTTGAGGTCGGAGCGGCCGCTGACCTGCCACAGGCCGGTGATGCCCGGCTTGACGAGCAGCCGGCGGTGCATGTCCGGCCCGTACAGCTCGACCTCACGGGTCACGTGCGGCCGGGGCCCGACCAGGGACATGTCGCCGCGGACGACGTTGATCAGCTGCGGCAGCTCGTCCAGGGAGTACTTGCGCAGGAAGGCGCCGATGCCGGTGACCCGGGGGTCGTTGC
>Ga0210040_10007059_pt1 | contig 13765 bp, 12 predicted proteins | sample CryGeyCG12114_NA_FD_185462 | JGI IMG/M metagenome (GOLD analysis project Ga0210040, IMG submission 185462) | Groundwater microbial communities from aquifer - Crystal Geyser CG19_WC_8/21/14_NA (SPAdes) (version 2) | ecosystem: Environmental > Aquatic > Deep subsurface > Groundwater | place: USA... | reverse complement strand
TCAGTGTCCGGGTGGAAGGTCTGCGAAGCGCGAATAGTGGCCGTGGAACCCGACGGTCACCGTGCGGGTCGGACCGTTTCGATGCTTGGCCACGATGAGGTCGGCCTCGCCCGCGCGGGGGCTGTCCTTCTCATAGACACTCTCGCGGTGCAGCAGAATTACCATGTCGGCGTCCTGCTCGATCGATCCGGACTCGCGGAGGTCGGAGATGGCGGGCAGTTTGTCCGCGCGCTGCTCCGACCCGCGGTTCAGCTGTGAAAGCGCGATGACCGGCACCTGCAGTTCTTTGGCTAGAAGCTTCAACGAGCGCGAGAACTCCGAGACTTCCTGCTGGCGGCTCTCGACCTTCTTCCCCGAAGTCATGAGCTGCAGATAGTCGATGATGACCATCCGCAGGCCGACCTTCTGCTTCAACCGTCGCGCTTTCGCCCGGATCTCGACGAGGGTCATGTTGGGACTGTCGTCGATATAGAAGGGCGCGTCGTTGATCCGGCCGCGGGTCTGGGCCAGCTTGGTCCAGTCCTCGGTCTGCAAGTTGCCCTTGCGCATCTGGTGCAGCGGGATCGACGCTTCCGCGGACAGCAGACGCATGGCGATCTCGCTGCGCCCCATTTCGAGCGAGAAGAAGATGCTCGGCTGGTGGTGCTTCACAGAGGCGGAGCGCGCGAAGTCGAGCGCGAGAGTCGACTTTCCCATGGCGGGACGTGCTGCGATGACGATCATCTGGCCGCCGTGGAAGCCGTTCGTCAGTTCGTCGAGTTCGGCGAAGCCGGTGGGCACCCCCGACATCTGTCCGTCTTTGTGCTGCGCCGACTCGATCTCGTCGATCGCGACCGTCACCGCGTCGGTGAGAGGGACGTAGTCTTCCGCCTCGGTCTCGCGGGTCACCGCGTAGATCTCAGCCTGTGCGTTGTTGACGAGGTCGGTGACCTCGCCTTCGCTCGCATAGCCCATCTGGACGATTCGAGTTCCCGCGTCGACGAGGCGTCGGAGCACCGCGCGCTCCGCCACTATCTCGGCGTAGAAGCCCGCGTTCGCGGCTGTGGGGACGATGCTGGTCAGCGTGTGCAAGTAGTCCGCGCCGCCCGCACGGGAAAGCTCCCCGGCTTTGGTGAGCGCATCGGTGACCGTGATCACGTCTGTGGGCTCGCCCATGGCGTAGAGGCCGAGCACCGCCTCGAAGATGACCTCGTGCTTGGGGACGTAGAAATCGACGCCCTTGACGGTTTCCACGACATCGGCGACGGCGTCTTTGCTCAGCAGCATTCCGCCGAGCGCGCTCTGCTCCGCGAGGAGATCATGCGGGGGAGTACGTTCCGAGCCGCGGTGCTCGCCCGCAGGCCGGTCGCCGGAGATGCCCAAGTGCGCAATCGACATCTGCTCTCCTTCTTCTGCCTATCGCCGATCGATCCATCCGAGTCTCAGATACGAAAGCTTCACGCCACGGTAAGCAAACTGCGAGCCGCCGACATCGAATGCTGATGAGCGCGTCGCGGCGGCCTTGGGACGGTCGAACCAGCGAGGGAAGACGTTACGGCAGATCGAGTTTTCATGCCTGTGTACAAATCTGTGGAAACTGTGGAGAACTGCGGCGTGTCGCGGCGCGTCCCTGTGGGCAGAGACGGGGAGTAAATCATTCTTTGTGAGCCTATGTTCGGGCTGACCAGGAGTTTCCACTTCACATCAACATGTTGGGGAAAACTTCCTTCAACGAAAGGTCGAGAGTTGACAACAGGTGAACAACCCTGTGCGAAACGGCTCCGACCGACGAAGAAAGGGTGGTCCCGGCATCGCCGGAACCACCCTCTTGCAGCTTCTCTGAGCGCCTTAGCGCGCAGCCACCACGTTCAACGAGATCGTCGCAGCAACGTCCTCACGCAGGCGCACAGTGGCCTCGTGCGCACCTGTCGCCTTGATCGCGCTCGGGATCTCGACCTTGCGCTTGTCGATGTCGCCGAGACCCGCGGCTGCCACTGCCTCAGCAACGTCGGAGGTTTTGACCGATCCGAACAGTCGCCCGCCGTTGCCGGCCTTGACTCGCAGGGTGACGGTCGTGTCCTCGAGACGAGCCTTCAACGCCTGAGCGTCTTCCAGGGTCGCGAGTTCACGAGCGGCACGAGCCGCCTTGATCGACTCGATCTGCTTCTCGCCACCGCGCGTCCACGTGACAGCGAAACCTGCAGGGATGAGATAGTTGCGGGCGTAGCCCGCCTTCACGTCGACGACATCGCCCGGAGCACCGAGTCCTGTCACCTCGTGGGTGAGAATGAGCTTCGACATGGGTGCCTCCTACCGGCCCGAGCCCGCGTAGGGCAGGAGAGCCATCTCGCGTGCGTTCTTGACCGCACGGGCGATCAGGCGCTGCTCCTGCACCGAGACGCCGGTGATGCGACGGGCGCGGATCTTGCCACGCTCCGAGATGAACTTGCGCAGCGTCGCGACGTCTTTGTAGTCGATGACGCCGACGCGGATGGACTTCGCGGGGGCGGCGGTCTTGCCGCCCTTGCCACGAAGCGGCTTGCGGCGATCGCCGCTGGACTTTCCAGCCATTTACTTCGTCCTTACTGGTGTGAGAGTGAAAGTTGTCGTGATCCGTCGAGGATCAGAACGGGGTGTCGTCGTCGTAACCGCCGCTGCCGCCTGGAGTGTTCCAAACGTCGCCGCCGCCATTACCGCCGCCACCGCCGGACCTAGGGGCCGGAGCTCCGCCGCCGTAGCCACCACCGGATCCGCCTGATGCGCCGCCCCACGGCTCATCGCCGCCCTGGGAGACACCGCGTCCGCCACCGCCGCCGCCGGTACCGCCGCCACCCGCAGCGCGGGTGACCTGTGCCGTGGCGTACCGCAGCGAAGGGCCGATCTCGTCGACCTCGAGCTCGATCGAGGTGCGTCGTTCGCCCTCTTTCGTCTCATACGAGCGCTGCTTCAGCCGACCGGTCGCGACGACGCGGGATCCCTTGCTCAGCGATCCGGCAACGTTCTCGGCGAATTCACGCCAGACCGACGCCCGAAGGAACAGTGCCTCGCCGTCCTTCCAGTCATTCGACTGACGGTCGAACGAGCGGGGGGTCGACGCGATCGTGAAGTTCGCGACGGCGAGCCCGTTCTGCGTGTAACGCAGTTCGGGATCGGCGGTGAGGTTGCCGACGACCGTGATGATCGTTTCGCCGGCCACGGCTCAGCGCCCGTCCGTGGGCTGCTCGGCCTTGGACTGCTCGCCCTTCATGTGCTCCGCCTTGGCGGCAGCAGCGGCAGCAGCCGCCTCGACGCGCGCGACCGCTTCCTCAGCGCGAAGAACCTTCGTGCGGAGTACGGCTTCGGAGAGGTTGAGCTGGCGGTCGAGTTCCTTGGTGGCCTCGGACGTCGAAGTCAGAGCAACGACGGCGTAGATGCCTTCGCTCTTCTTCTTGATCTCGTAGGCGAGGCGACGGCGGCCCCAGATGTCGATGTTGTCGATCGTGCCACCGTCGTTGCGGATGACATTCAGGAACTTGTCGAGACTCGGAGCGACGGTGCGCTCATCGATCTCGGGATCGAGGATGACCATGAGTTCGTACTTGTGCGTCACTGACCCACCTCCTTCGGACTAGAACGGCTACAGACGGTCTGTAGCAGGAGGGTGTGTGCACGTGCCAGATTGAAGTCGGGCAACCGCAAAAGCTTACCTGGTTGTCGGGGTAGCGCTCAACCGCAGATCATGCACCTGACCCAGTCGCCCACCAGGAGACGAGGCGCTCCCGTGCCGCCTCGGCGCCCATCGGGCCTTCATCGAGCCGCAGCTCCATGAGGAAGCGGTAAGCGCGTCCGACGTCGGGGCCTGGGCCGATGCCGAGGATCGTCATGATCTCGTCGCCGGTGAGGTCAGGGCGCACTGCGGCCATCTCTTCTCGCGCCGCCAACTCCGCGATCCGGATCTCGAGATCGTCATAGGCGGTTGCGAGCCGCCCCGCCTTCCGCCGGTTGCGGGTCGTGACGTCCGCCCTGGTCAGGATGTGCAGTCGCTCGAGGTCTTCTCCGGCGTCCCGCACGTACCGGCGCACCGCCGAGTCGGTCCAACCACCCTCGGTGTACCCGTAGAACCGCTGATGCAACTCGATCAGTTTTGTGACATGCGCGACTGTGTCGTTATCGAACCGCAGGGCGCGAAGCCTCTTCCGCGCGAGCTTCGCACCGACCACGTCGTGATGGTGGAAGGTCACCGCTCCACCCTGTTCGAAACGTCGTGTCGCGGGCTTGCCGATGTCGTGAAGCAGCGCCGCCAGTCTGACGACCAGGTCTGGGGCAGCGCCTCCGGACCTCTCAGCCTCGAGTTCGATCGCCTGGTCGAGGACGGTCAGCGAGTGCTCGTACACGTCTTTGTGTCGATGCTCTCCGTCGACGGTGAGCCTGAGGGCAGGGAGCTCGGGAAGTATCCGCTCGGCGAGCCCGGTGTCGACGAGGACTTCGAGCCCGGCGTGCGGGGTGGGGGAGCTGATGAGTTTGACCAGCTCATCGCGGACCCGCTCGGCCGAGACGATGTCGATCCGCTCCGAGAGACGCGTCATCGACTCGAGTGCAGCATCGTCGAGAGCCATCCCGAGCGAGCCGGTGAAACGCGCGGCGCGCATCATGCGCAGGGGATCGTCGGAGAACGAAACGTCGGGCTCCCCTGCTGTCGTCAGGCGGCCGGCGAGGAGGTCCTCGATGCCACCGGTGGGGTCGACCAGAACCCGGTCGGGAAGTCGCAGCGCCATCGCGTTGATGGTGAAGTCGCGACGGACGAGATCGGCCTCGAGCGAATCTCCGAAGGCTACTTCGGGCTTCCGCGAAGACGAGTCGTAACTATCGGCCCGGTAGGTCGTTATCTCGACCGTTTCGCCGCGAACCTTCGCCGCAATCGTTCCGAAATCACGTCCGACGTCCCAATGCGCTGTGGCGATGGGACCCACGATCGAGAGGATCTCGTCGGGGCGCGCGTCGGTGGTGAAGTCGAGGTCCGGTGCCTCGCGGCCGAGGAATGCATCCCTCACGGGTCCGCCGACGAGGGCGAGTTCGCGACCAGCCGCCGCGAACGCCTTCGAAAGAGAAGCGGTCGTCGGAGCTTCGGCGGTCGACGACAGGCGCTCAAGAGCCCCCGCCACGCTGTTCATGGTCCTCAATGTTATTGGGCCGGACTGGGGGCACCCTCATGAGCCTCTCCGAGAACGCGAACGCCTACACTTCTCGGATATGGGAGCGAGCACAGACGTCCGGGTGCACCGCAGTACCGCGTGAGGCACGCATGGCGTCCCACCGCAGTCCTTGCCGGGCTGGCCCTGCTCCTTTCGCCGTCGACGGCGCCAGCCGTTGCAGTAACTGAAGAGCCTGTCGCGGTCGAGCTGACGTTCGCTCCAGAGGGCGCCGGAACCTCTCGGCCTGGTGAGCCGCTGGTCGTAGCCGGAACAGTGACCAATAGGGGTGACTCTCCGTTGCCTGCGGCGGTGATCGATATCGCCATCGACCCCGACTCAGCGGGTACAGCGGCACTCTCCGAGGCGTTCTCCGATCCAGGGAGCGTCGATGGCGAGGTGATCGCCTCGATCAGCACCCCTGAGCTTCCCGCCTCCGGAAGTGCGCAGCTGTCGACGACGATCGATTCGGCGGCTCTCGATGAACTCCTCGCACGATCCGGGTGGGGAGCGCATGCCGTGACGGCGTCGCTGCGTGGCGCTGACGACGCGTCGAGCGTTTCAGCGCTCGTGAGGCTCGACGGGGACGCGCCCTCGACGTTGGACGTGACCGTGGTGCTTCCGCTGACGGCGCCACCCAGTACCGACGGTTTGATCCCGGCGGACGCACTCGAGGATTACACCGGTCCGAACGGGCGCCTCACTCGTAAACTCAACGCCGTCACCGATCCTGCGATCACCTTGGCTCTCGATCCGAGGATCCTCGCCTCGATCCGTGTCCTCGGCGTCTCCGCGCCGGAAAGCGCCACCGCGTGGCTCAGCAGGCTCGAAGATCTACCCAACGAGATCTTCCCGTTGCAGTACGCAGACGCCGACCCCGCACTCGAACAAGCCGCCGGTGTTTCCGCACTGCTCGGCCCCATCACCTTCCAGCCCGAACTCGACCCCGCGAACTTCCCGGCCCCGGCCACACCATCACCGGTTTCCAGTGATCCTGCGTCGTCCACGCCGACGGACGCCCCCGTGGACGGAGATGTCGATCCGACGGCCACGGGTGAGGAATCCCCTGTCGATACGGGTCTTCCGACCGACGAAGAACTCGTCGCCTTCGAGTACTCGGCGACCGACATCGCCTGGCCGGCAAGCGGACGCGCTACGCAAGAGGCTTTGGCTTTCGCGGCGCAAACCGGACTGAACCGGACCATCGTCTCGAGCAGTCAGCTCGAAGATGAGAGCGCTGGTGTCACCGCGACCGTGGGAGGGAGCTCGATCCTGGTCGCCGATGAGGTGTCAGCTCTTGTCTCAGATGCGGTCTTCGCTCTCGGTGCCTCCGAGACTCGGTTCACGGCAAGTCGCGCAGCGGGGATGCTGGCCGCGTCAGCGGATGATGCGGACTCCGAACGAGCCGACATCCTCATCACTCTCGACCGCTCCGCGATGACAACTGCCGATCCGACGGAGCCCTTGCGCAACCTGCTCGCTCTTCCCTGGTTGAACCCTTCTCCCTTGAGCACCGTGTCGACGGATGCCACGACCTCGGACACCGCTCTCGTCGCCGGCGATGACGACCGCCTCGGGACCGCCACCGCCCTCTTGCAGGACGAAGCCGCGGTCGCCGCCTTCGCCACCGTGGTCGAGGATCCGTCGCTGATCGCGGCTCCTGCACGCCTTGACCTGCTCGGGGCATTCTCGGCCGGCTGGGATGGATATGGCGACCGCTGGAGCGGAGCCGTCGAAACGCTTCGAGCTCGGTCGGCGGAGATCGTCACTTCGATCTCGATCGACCGGTCGAGCCAGATCAACGTCTTCTCCTACAGTGCCCCGACGCCTATCTCGGTGACGAATTCGCTGCCCTACCCGGTTACCGTGTCGCTTCGACCTCGTGTCAGCAACGCGCGCATCGTGATGGATTCAGCGACGGCGACGATCGGTCCGGAGAGCACGCAACGTGTACTCCTCGACTCCCGCGCTGTCGCCAATGGCCGCGTCACCGTGACCCTCACCATGTGGAGTCCTGCGAATGTTCCGGTCGGCAACGAGCGCGTCGTCCAACTCGACGTGCAGCCGTTCTGGGAGACCGCGGGGATAGCGGTCATCGTCGCGTTCGTCGTCTTCCTACTCGGCTTCGGAACCTTCCGCAGCGTCCGCCGCCGACGCCGCACGGCGGAATCAACCGAGGTTGAATCGTGAGCGGCATAGGCCGCGCGAGCGCATTCCTCGCTTCCGGGACGATCGTGTCTCGGATCCTCGGCTTCGTGAAAGCAATCGTTCTGCTCGAAGCGCTCGGCGTCATCGGGGTGAGCGGAGACGCTTTCGGTACGGCCACTGCGATCCCCAACAGCATCTACGCGGTGATCGGGGGTGGACTCCTCTCCGCCGTGCTCGTTCCGCAGATCGTTCGGGCGAGCAAAGCGGAGGACGGCGGACGGGCGTTCATCAACAAGGTGGTGACGATCGCCATCGTCGTATTCGCGATCGTCGCTATCGCGGCGACAGCGGCGGCGCCCCTGCTGGTGCAGGTTGTCGGCGCGAAGAGCGCTGAGCTTTCCACCGCCTTCGCTTACTGGGTGATGCCGCAGATCTTCTTCCTCGGCCTCTACGCGCTCCTCGGCGAGGTGCTGAACGCCCGTCGCTATTTCGGGCCGTTCACCTGGGCACCGGTCGCGAACAACATCGTCGGCATCACATCGTTGTTCGTCTTCATCGCACTGTTCGGCTCAGATGCCGGGGGAAGTCGCACCACCGACGACTGGTCGCCGGAGATGGTCGGCTTCCTCGGGGGCGGGGCAACGCTCGGCATGGTCGTACAGGCGCTGCTACTTGCTTACTTCTGGCGTCGGATCGGGCTCAGCTATCGTCCTGACTTCCGGTGGCGAGGTGTCGGACTCAGGGCGACGGGCACCGCCGCCGGCTGGACGCTCGGCATGCTCGTGGCGACTCAAGCCGCAGGGATCATCGAGATCAACGTCGCTAACGACGCGTCGGGAGATGAAGCCAGCGTGATCGCGCTGACGACGGCCTGGCTGATCTTCATGCTCCCGCACTCGGTCATCACCGTGTCGCTCGTGACCGCCTTCTACCCGCGGATGGCCGAGCATGCGGTGAGCGACGATCAGCAGTCCCTCCGCCGTGACATCGCAACGGCGCTTCGAGCCGTTGCACTACCGCTCGTACTCGCCTCTGCCGCCATAACAGTCGCTGCGTACCCTTTCGCGCAGGTCTTCACGCCCCAATTCGCAGATGTCCAAGCCCTCGCCTCGGTCATCGTCGCCTACGGGATCGGTCTTGTGCCCTTCTCGCTGCTTTTCGTCGTGCAGCGCGCGTTCTATGCGATGGGGAACACCCGAACGCCGTTCTTCTTCACCGTCACCCAGGCCCTCATCGTCATCGTCGGTGTACTGGTGTGCGCGACGTTACCCAAAGACCAGATCGCTCCGGGAATCGCGCTCGTCGTTTCCGGGGCCACCCTTATCCAACTTCTCGTCGCCGCGACCCTCCTCTACCGTCGTATCGGATGGGCCGGGCGCGGAGTACCTCGCTCGCTGATGACCAATCTGGGTGCGATAGCGCCCGCGGCCGCCGTCGGGTTCGCCACCGCTTCTCTCGTCGGATCATTCTCGCCGACCGGATTCGCGATGCAAGGCAGGCTCGAGGCACTGGTTGCCATGGGCGCGATAGGCGCCGCGATGGCGCTCGTCTACTTGCTGTGTCTGGCCCTTTTCCGTTCGCCCGACCTGCGGATCGTCGGCGACACGATCGCCCGCCTGCGGAGGCGCTGAGCGCTTCTCCGATGCGTCCCTCGCGGAATACCCGCTCGATAGGGTTGGTTTGAGCGACTGGGGCCGCAAGGTCCTCCGATATCCGCCGAATGCGAGGAGATGGCCGTGCGCCAAATGATCATCATCGGATCCGGACCTGCCGGCTTCACCGCCGCAATCTACGCCGCGAGGGCCGAGCTTGCGCCCCTCGTCATCGCAAGCTCCGTCGAGATCGGCGGCGAACTCATGAACACGACCGAGGTGGAGAACTTCCCCGGCTTCGCCGACGGCATCATGGGCCCCGAGCTCATGGAACGCATGCAGGCTCAGGCCGAACGCTTCGGTGCCGAGATCGTCTACGACGACGTCACAGAGGTCGACCTCAGCGGGGATGTGAAGCGAGTCACCATCGGCGCAGGAAAAGACGCGAAGGTCGAAGAGGCGCTCTCGGTGATCGTCGCGACCGGCTCCGCATACCGCAAACTCGCCCTGCCCGACGAAGACCGTTTGAGCGGATACGGGGTGTCGTGGTGTGCGACCTGCGACGGTGCGTTCTTCCGCAAGCAGGAGATCGCGGTCGTGGGTGGAGGAGACTCCGCTATGGAGGAGGCCAACTTCCTCACCCGGTTCGCCGACAAGGTCTACCTGATTCACCGGCGCGACTCGTTCCGCGCCTCGAAGATCATGCAGCAGCGGACCTTCGACAACCCGAAGATCGAGGTGCTTTGGAACAGCGAGGTCGCCGCGCTGCACGGTGAGACGCAGCTGAGTAGTCTCACTCTCCGCGACACCGCTTCGAACGCCGAACGCGAGTTGACCGTCACGGGGCTTTTCGTCGCCATCGGCAACGACCCCCGGGTGCACCTCTTCCACAATCAGCTCGATCTGACCCCAGAGGGCACTATCGCCGTCGACGGACGGTCGTCACGCACCAACCGTGCCGGTGTCTTCGCAGCCGGAGACGTCATCGATCCGACTTATCGCCAAGCCGTCACCGCTGCGGCGTCGGGGACGGTGGCGGCTCTCGACGCCGAACACTATCTGGCGTCGCTACCGGAAGATCTGCTTCTCCAGGCGACCGGCCACGTCGACGAGGGCACCGCTCCGGCGGCAGGAAGCACTCTTGATGCCGACGGTGAGCTCGTCGGCCAGCCGTAAGCATCGAACTCGCTAAACTCACCCACACAGCAGGAGGAATACATGTCATCACTCAAGAACGTGACCGACGCCACCTTCGATCAGGAGGTCCTCAGCTCGGGTAAAACCGTGCTCGTCGACTTCTGGGCGGAGTGGTGCGGTCCGTGTCGCGCCGTCGGACCGATCCTCGAGCAGATCGCTCTCGAGAACTCCGACAAGATCGAGATCGTCAAGCTCAATGTGGACGACAACCCGCAGACGGCGGCGAAGTACCAGATCACGTCAATCCCCGCAATGAAGGTGTATCAGGGCGGCGAGGTCGTCAAATCCGTGATCGGCGCGAAGCCCAAACCCGCACTCGAGTCGGAACTGGCAGCATTCCTAGCCTGACCGACGGTACCTTTCGGACCCGCTCGGCAACCGCCGAGCGGGTCTTTTCTTTGTCAGCACTATCGTTGAAGCGGCGTTTCGGCCGCCGAATCGGGTAGACCCCGTGAATCGAGGAGCACGTGTCTCAGACTGCCGGTAGTCGCGGTAACAACCTTGACCCCTGGTACGACTCTTACGCAGAGCGCACCTCAGGGCTTGCCGCATCCGAAGTGCGTGCTCTCTTCGCCGTCGCCTCGAGGCCCGAGGTGGTTTCGCTGGCTGGAGGCATGCCCTACGTCTCTGCGCTTCCAAATGACCTGATCAGGACGGCCTTTGACGAGGTTATGACGTCTCAGGGGCCAACTGCACTGCAGTACGGTTCGGGCCAGGGCGTCCCGGCGCTGCGCGAGCGGATCCTCGAGGTGATGGCCGAAGAGAAGATTCGGGCGAGTGTCGACGACATCGTCACGACCACCGGGTCGCAGCAGGCGATCGATCTGGTTGCGAAGCTCTTCCTCGATCCGGGCGACGTGGTTCTCGCTGAAGCACCGAGCTATGTCGGCGCCATCGGCGTATTCCGGTCATATCAGGCCCGGATCGTGCATGTCGCGATGGATGCCGACGGCCTCATTCCGGAGGCGTTGCGGGAGGCGATCAGCGCTCAGCGAGCCGCCGGGCGCACAATCAAGTTCCTCTATACGATTCCGAACTTCCACAATCCGGCCGGGGTCACGCTGTCGGCCGATCGCCGCACTGAGATCGTCGAGATCGCGCGCCAGAACGGCATTCTCGTCGTCGAGGACAACCCCTACGGCCTGCTCTACTTCGATGAGGCCCCGCCGCCTCCGCTCCGCTCGATCGACCCGGACGGGGTTATCTACCTCGGCTCGTTCTCGAAGACGCTCGCTCCAGGTTTCCGGGTCGGCTGGGCGGTGGCGCCGCACGCGATCAAGGAGAAGCTCGTGCTCGCGGCCGAGTCTGCGATTCTCTCTCCGAGCTCGTTCAATCAGCTTGTCGTCAATCGCTACCTCGAGACGGCGAACTGGCGGGCGCAGATCGAGACCTTCCGGGGGGTCTATCGTGAGCGGAAGACGGCGATGCTGTCGTCGCTTCGCGAGTTCCTGCCCGAGCTGACGTGGACCGATCCAGCCGGAGGATTCTACGTTTGGGTCACGATGCCTGACGAACTCGATGCAAAGCAGATGCTGCCCCGCGCGGTGACCGAGTTGGTGGCATACACCCCAGGAACCGCGTTCTTCGCGGACGGGCAAGGACGAAATGCCATGCGGCTCTCGTTCTGCTATCCGACGCCTGAGAACATCCGAGTCGGCGTGCGACGACTCGCCAATGTCGTCGGGCGAGAGCTCGCGCTACTCGACGCGTTTGCGGGTTCCGGATCGCTGCGCGATACCGAACCAGATCGTCACGTCATCAGCCCACCGCCGAACCTCGGCTAAGGAGACTCTCTTGTCCGATAAGCAGCCTCACGCCCTCGTACTCGCCGGCGGTATCTCGCATGAGCGCGAGGTATCGCTGAGATCGGGGCGTCGCGTCGCCGACGCTCTGACGAACGAGGGCTGGCGGGTAGACATGCGCGAGCCTGACGCCTCGCTGCTGCCCCATCTCGCCGAGGGCCAGCCGGATGTCGTCTGGCCCGCTCTACACGGCGCCAGCGGCGAGGACGGCGCTCTCCGTGCACTGTTAGAGCTTCAGCGGGTCCCATTCGTGGGCTCGGATTACCGGGCGGCGCGACTCGCGTGGGACAAGCCCGTTGCTAAGACTCTGGTAGCGAACAGCGGGGGAGTGACTCCTCGCGGAGTCGCCCTCTCACGGGACACTTTCCGCGAGTTGGGTGCACCGTCGGTACTCGACGCGCTTCGGGCGTCGTTCCCTCTTCCGGTCGTGGTCAAGCCGGCCAGAGGGGGCTCGGCCCAGGGCGTATCGATCGTTCGGGATTCAGCAGGCCTGGCGCGTGCGATGGTCGAGGCCTATACCTATGGCGATGACGCCCTTGTCGAGACTCACATCTCGGGCGTCGAGGTAGCCGTCGGCGTCATCGACCTAGGCGATGGCCCTCTCGCCCTGCCCGCGGTCGAGATCGAGCCACTCTCCGGTGAGTACGACTTCGAGGCTCGATACAACGCAGGGGAGACGCGCTTCTATGCCCCAGCCCGCATCTCCTCAGTAGCTGCGACGAAGGCTGCGGAGTGCGCCCTGTTGGCACACAAGGCTCTCGGGCTCCGCCACCTGTCGCGGGTGGACATGATCATCGACGCTGAAGACCGGGCGTGGTTCCTAGAGGTCAACGTACTTCCCGGTCTCACGGAGACCTCGACTCTTCCCCAGGCGCTTCGCGCCGATGATCGCGAGTTGGGCAGCGTGTATGCGGCCCTTGCGCAACGCGCGATCGGTGACTTCTCTGCCTAATACGTTTCACGTGAAACACTGAGGGCATCGAACGACGCCACTCCGCGCTCCTGTTGCTCCGCGATCGCCCGACACGCCCGCATCCAGCATCCGACCCTGGGTGCGACACGCAACTTCTGCCGACGTTCGGTGCATCCCTGTCGCTCGGTCATGGCGCCCCAAATCGGAGCCGCGATTGCTTGGCATCAAGCTCGTCTGCATCGAGGAAGAAGAGCTCCCTGCCAGGCGAGCCATCGCGGCCCCTGTTAGCCCGTCTGGTCGGGCGCCGAGTGCGCGGCCGGCGAACCCGCAACGCATGGCAGCGACCCATCTGTCAGTGCGTCGCGCACTCACCCCACGTGGGACGTTTCACGTGAAACTCCTACCCCGCCTCAACGGACCCACCCGACCCAGTTCCGGGCGAAGCCCTCTCGCCTGACGGACTGCATGACGGCCGTGCACTAACGTCAAGAACGCGTACGGGAGGTTCGGTCAATCTATGCATTCGAGGTTCTGGAGCAATGCGCACCCGATTCTCCCGGTGTCGACGTGCTAGCCGACCGGGGTGAGCGTACTCAGGCAGCCAGCCGGGCCCAGGACGGCCCTGAACCCGCACCACGGAGTCGACCGTAGGCGTCGGCATTGGTCGCGCGGTTTCACGTGACACATGGGCCGAATGCACTACCGCACAGTTTCACGTGAAACATCGTTACGAGCTGGAAGAGAATCCCTTGTCGCCTAGCTCGGTCAAGATTCGATTGAGGTCGCCAATCGTCGCGAAATCTATGACAACCCGCCCACGATTGGCCCCGAGAGTCACCTTCACGCGTGTATCGAGCCTGTCACCCAGCCGCTCACCGATCTCATCGAGCTGAGCATGCCGCTTCCCGGCAGCAGTCGTCGCCTTCTTCGCACGCGCACCGCGGGAGCTCACTTCCTCTGCAGCTC
>Ga0210040_10007058_pt1 | contig 13770 bp, 16 predicted proteins | sample CryGeyCG12114_NA_FD_185462 | JGI IMG/M metagenome (GOLD analysis project Ga0210040, IMG submission 185462) | Groundwater microbial communities from aquifer - Crystal Geyser CG19_WC_8/21/14_NA (SPAdes) (version 2) | ecosystem: Environmental > Aquatic > Deep subsurface > Groundwater | place: USA... | reverse complement strand
GGGCTGATCAAGAAGTCGAAGCTGCGGGGAGGCAAGAGGGGACGATGAGACTGATTCTGCTTGGGCCGCCGGGGGCGGGCAAAGGCACACAGGCGCAGCGACTGGTGGAGCGGCACGGCATTCCGCAGCTCTCCACTGGAGACATGCTGCGCGCAGCCGTGAGGGCGCGAAGCGAAATCGGGCGCAGGGCCAAGGCCGTGATGGACGCGGGCCAGCTCGTGTCCGACGAGATCGTCAACCAGATCGTTTCCGAGCGGATCGACGAGGCTGACTGCGCAAACGGCTTTATTCTCGACGGTTTTCCGCGCACGGTGCCGCAGGCACAGGCGCTGAACGAGATGCTCGCCGACAAGGGCTTAGGGCTCGATGCGGTGATCGAGCTCAAGGTCGATGAAGCGGCCTTGATGCAGCGTATCGACCGCCGGGTTGCCGAAACAATCGCCGCCGGTGGCGTGGTGCGCGCCGACGATAATGCGGCGGCCCTGAGCAAGCGTCTCGATGAATATCGTTTGAAGACAGCGCCGCTCTCATCCTACTACGCGGAAACCGGTCAGTTGCAGGTCATTGACGGCATGGCCGATATGGATGCGGTCACGCAGCAGATCGAACAGCTGGTCGCCCCTTCCGGGCGCTAAACCGGCGGCCATCTGTTTGCCGGCGTGGAGTTGACTGGTCGCAAATAGAAGACTATAGCGACCCGTCTCCAATCAGACATTCGGCTGGTGGGCCATTCTTGGCGTGCTGAGTCTTTTGCCTCGATCAATGGAAGACCCGCAAGGGCCGGCCTCCACCGGACGCGGGATAACAAGAACAATGCCGATTTCTCCGGCTCACATGGAGTGAACGATCATGGCCCGTATTGCCGGCGTCAACATCCCGACCAACAAGCGCGTGGTTATTGCGCTTCAGTACATCCACGGCATCGGCAAGCATTTTGCCCAGGAGATCGTCGACAAGGTCGGCATCCCCGCAGAGCGTCGCGTCAGCCAGCTGACGGATGCCGAAGTGCTGCAGATCCGCGAAGCCATTGACCGTGATTACCAGGTTGAAGGTGACCTGCGTCGCGAAACCTCGATGAACATCAAGCGTCTGATGGATCTGGGTTCCTACCGTGGCCTTCGTCACCGTCGTTCGCTGCCGGTTCGCGGCCAGCGCACGCATACCAATGCCCGAACCCGTAAGGGTCCGGCAAAGGCGATCGCCGGTAAGAAGAAGTAATTACAGCGAGTGGCCAGTAGCGGGCGGGTTTCGTTCGCTACTGGCCTCTTCGCTCTCCCAAGGTGGAGCCGCTGGTATTACGGCGGCGTAGAGATCAATAAGAAAGGACTACGATGGCCAAGGAAGCCGGTCGCGTTCGCCGCCGCGAACGTAAGAACATTTCGTCGGGCGTTGCCCACGTCAACTCGACCTTCAACAACACGATGGTAACGATCACCGACGCGCAAGGCAATGCGATTGCCTGGTCGTCGGCCGGCGCTCAGGGCTTCAAGGGCTCGCGCAAGTCGACGCCGTTTGCGGCCCAGATGGCTGCCGAAGATTGCGCAAAGAAGGCGCAGGAACACGGCATGCGCACCCTGGAAGTGGAAGTCTCCGGTCCGGGTTCGGGTCGTGAATCGGCACTGCGCGCCTTGCAGGCTGCTGGTTTCACCATCACCTCGATCCGTGACGTGACCACCATCCCACACAATGGCTGCCGCCCGCGCAAGAAGCGCCGCGTTTAAGCCTTACGATTTGATGTGCGTTTGCGCCGGGCGGCTCGCCTGGCGCTTCGCAATTTCTCCGAACCGATGATTGCCACGATTGGATAGTGGCAACGCAGGAAGGACTTGAAAAAATGATCCAGAAAAACTGGCAAGAGCTGATCAAGCCAAACAAGGTCGAGTTCTCGGCGAAAAGCAAGACGCTGACGAATCTCGTGGCTGAGCCGCTTGAGCGTGGCTTCGGCCTGACGCTCGGCAACGCGCTTCGTCGCGTGCTGTTGTCGTCGCTGCGCGGCGCGGCTGTAACCGCCGTGCAGATCGACGGCGTTTTGCATGAATTCTCGTCGATCCCGGGCGTTCGCGAAGATGTCACCGACATCGTCCTGAACATCAAGGAAATCGCGATCCGCATGGAAGGCGATGGCCCCAAGCGCATGGTTGTACGCAAGTCGGGACCGGGTACGGTCACGGCCGGCGACATCCAGACGGTTGGCGATGTCGAGATCTTGAACCCCGACCACGCAATCTGCACGCTCGATGAGGGCGCTGAGATCCGCATGGAATTCACGGTCGATACGGGCAAGGGCTATGTTCCTGCCGATCGCAACCGTGCAGAAGATGCGCCGATCGGCCTGATCCCGGTGGACAGCCTGTATTCGCCGGTCAAGAAGGTGTCCTACAAGGTTGAGAACACCCGCGAGGGCCAGGTTCTCGATTACGATAAGCTGACCATGGCGATTGAAACCAATGGTTCGATCTCCGGCGAAGATGCCGTTGCCTTTGCGGCGCGCATCATTCAGGACCAGCTCGGTCTGTTCGTCAATTTCGACGAGCCGCAGAAGGAGCAGGTTTCCGAGCAGGTTACCGAGCTCGCTTTCAACCCGTCGCTTCTCAAGAAGGTCGACGAGCTGGAACTGTCGGTGCGTTCTGCGAACTGCCTGAAGAACGACAACATCGTTTATATCGGCGACCTGATCCAGAAGTCGGAAGCAGAAATGCTGCGTACTCCGAACTTCGGCCGCAAGTCGCTCAACGAGATCAAGGAAGTTCTCGCTGCCATGGGTCTGCACCTTGGTATGGAAGTGGCCGAATGGCCGCCAGAGAACATCGAAGATCTCGCCAAACGTTACGAAGACCAGTATTGAGCCAACACTAGCCTGAGGAGCGCTTCGCGCTTCCGGCTTCAACCCAAAGGAGATTAGCCATGCGCCATGGACGTGCACATCGCCGGCTGAATCGGACCCATAGCCACCGCAAGGCGCTTTTCACCAACATGGCTGCGTCGCTGATCGAGCATGAGCAGATCGTGACCACGCTGCCCAAGGCCAAGGAGCTTCGCCCGATCGTGGAGAAGCTCGTGACGCTCGGCAAGCGCGGCGATCTGCATGCCCGTCGCCAAGCGATCTCCGCCATTGGCAGCGAAGCCATGGCCAAGCGCTTGTTCGACACGATTGCGCCGCGTTACGCCACCCGCAACGGCGGCTACCTGCGCATCATGAAGGCTGGTTTCCGCCACGGCGACAACGCCGCCATGGCTGTGATCGAATTCGTGGATCGCGACACCTCGGCCAAGGGTGCTGCAGACCGCGCCCGCCACGAAGCCGAAATGGCCGACATGGACAACGAAGCCGCATAATCGGCTGATTTCCATCGTCATGAGAAAGGAGCCGCGAGGCTCCTTTTTTGTTTCAGCCCCGATGCGGTTGCACCATCCTGGCATCCGCGCCGGGCTGGCTTACAACGTGTCGGCAACGATCCAGGGATAAGCACCATGCCGTTCAAACCGCGTTTTGCGCTTTACGCAGTTTCCGTTGCCGCCGTGCTCGCCGGCGGCGGGATGGTTCAAGCGCAGGAAAGCCGGGACGGGCTCGGATCCTTCCTCGACAATCTGTTCACGCGCGACACGCCCGCGCCAGCGCCCGCCGCCCCAAGCGCGCCAGAAGTATCCGCCGAGCCCCGGCGGCGCGTGCCGTTTGGCCAAACCGAAATCCAGCTTTCCTACGCGCCGCTGGTGCAAAACACGGCGCCCGCGGTGGTCAATGTCTACGCCTCCCGCCAGCCGCGCGGCTCCCAATCGCCATTTGCCGGCGATCCGTTCTTTGAACAGTTCTTCGGACGCCAACTGCCGCCCCGCGCGCAGTCGGCCCTGGGGTCCGGCGTGATCGTCGATGCGAGCGGGCTGGTCGTCACCAACAACCACGTCATCAAGGATGCCGACGAGATCAAGATCGCGTTGGCGGATGGCCGCGAGTTCGAAAGCAGGATCCTGCTCAAGGACGAATCGCTCGATCTCGCCGTGCTCAAGATCGAGGGCAGCGAAGCTTTTCCGGTGATCGCCGTCGGCGATTCGGAAGCGCTTGCGGTGGGCGACCTCGTGCTGGCGATCGGCAATCCCTTCGGCGTCGGCCAAACCACCACCAGCGGCATCGTGTCGGCCCTGGCGCGCACCCATATCGGCGTCAGCGACTTCGGCTTCTTCATTCAAACCGATGCCGCGATCAACCCCGGCAATTCCGGCGGCGCCTTGATCGATATGCGCGGCCAGCTGATCGGCATCAACACCGCGATCTACAGCCGCTCGGGCGGGTCGATCGGCATCGGCTTCGCGATCCCCTCGACCATCGTCAAGGCTGTGGTCGCATCGGCAAAGGCCGGCAACGACTATTTCGAGCGCCCTTACATCGGCGCGACCTTTGATCCCGTCACCGCCAATGTCGCGGAAGCGCTCGGCATGCCGCTGCCGACTGGCGCACTCGTGTCCAACATCGTCGCCGACGGCCCCGCCGACAAAGCGGGCCTGCGTCCGGGCGATGTGATCGTGGCCATGGACGGAGCCCAGATCGGCACCCCGGACGGACTTGGCTACCGCTTGGCCACCCGCGAAATCGGCGCGACGGTGAATGTGACGGTCGAGCGCAGCGGCAAGGAGCAGACACTGCCGGTCGTCCTGGAACGCGCGCCCGAAAGCGCTGCCGGCGAAACCGAGATCGACAATGACAGCCCGCTTTCCGGCGCCAGGATTGCCGAACTGTCGCCGCGTTTGGCCCAGCGCCTCAACCTCCCGATCACCAGCACTGGCGTCATTATCCTCGATGTCGCGTCGCGCTCGCCCGCGGCCCAAGTCGGCTTCCGGCAAAATGACATCATCCGCGAACTCAACGACCAGCCGGTCACAAAGGCCGCGGACCTGTTGGCGCTGACGAACGAGCCCACCCGCTGGTGGCGCATCACCATCGAGCGCGATGGCCGCCTCATCCAGCAAACGCTGCGCTTCTGATGGCAGATCTGTTCGGCACAAACGAGCCGGGTTCGGGCGCCAAGCCGCAAGCCGCGCGTCCCCTGGCGGATCGCATGCGGCCGCAAACCCTCGAAGAGGTCGTCGGCCAGGAGCATATCACCGGCGCCGACGGCGTCCTCACCCGCATGATCGCGTCCGGCTCGCTCGGCTCCATGATCTTCTGGGGTCCGCCAGGCACGGGCAAGACAACGGTTGCGCGCCTGCTCGCCAATCAAACCAACTTCGCCTTCGAACAGATCTCCGCGGTCTTTTCCGGCGTCGCCGATCTCAAAAAGGTGTTCGACGCCGCGAGGCTTCGGCGGGGCAACGGCCGGCAAACCCTGTTGTTCGTCGACGAAATCCATCGCTTCAACCGCGCCCAGCAAGATTCGTTTCTGCCGGTGATGGAAGACGGCACGGTGGTGCTGATCGGCGCCACCACCGAAAACCCGTCCTTCGAGCTCAACGCCGCGCTTTTGTCGCGCGCGCGTGTGCTGGTGTTCAAGGCGCATACAGAAGGGAGCATCGCCAAGCTGCTCGACCGCGCCGAAGCGCTGGAACAAAAGCCGCTGCCGCTGGACGCCGACGCGCGCGATCTCCTCGTCCGCATGAGCGACGGCGACGGCCGCGCGTCCCTGACGCTGGCGGAAGAAGTCTGGCGCGCCGCCAAGCCCGGCGAGGTCTTCGACGAGGAAGCCCTGCTGCGCATCGTGCAGCGGCGCGCGCCGATCTATGACAAGGGGCAGGACGGCCACTACAATCTGATTTCGGCGCTGCACAAATCCGTGCGCGGGTCCGATCCCGATGCCGCCCTTTATTACCTGTCGCGCATGTTCGACGCCGGCGAAAACCCGCTTTACATCGGCCGGCGGCTGGTGCGCATGGCCGTGGAAGACATCGGTCTGGCCGACCCGCAAGCGCTGGTGATCGCCAATGCCGCCAAGGACGCCTATGATTATCTCGGCTCGCCGGAAGGCGAGCTGGCCTTTGCGCAAGCCTGCGTCTACCTCGCCACCGCCCCGAAATCGAACGCGGTCTATACCGCCTTTAAGGCGGCGACCCGCGCGGCCAAGGAACACGGTTCGCTGGCGCCGCCCAGGCACATCCTGAATGCGCCCACCAAGCTCATGAAGGAAGAAGACTATGGCCAAGGCTATGCCTATGACCATGACGAGCCGGATGCCTTTTCCGGCCAGGATTATTTCCCCGAAAAGCTCGGCCGCCAACGCTTCTACGATCCCGTGGATCGCGGCTTCGAGCGCGAGCTTCGCAAGCGCCTGGATTACTGGGCCAAATTGAGAAGCGAGCGCCGTCCAAAAAATAGACCGTAAGGATTGCCACGTGCCTGACCTACCGTCTTCCTCCCAACGGCCGCTCACCCAGCGCGTGAAGCACGAATTGCGCCGCCGCGAGCTCACGGTGACCGAGGTGCAGCCTTTGACGCCGAGCATGGTGCGTATCGTGTTGTCCGGCGATGACCTGCAAGGGTTCATCAGCGCCTCGCCGGACGATCACGTGAAGCTCTTCTTCGAAGAGCCCGGCGGCGAGGTCATGATGCGAGACTTCACGCCTCGCATTCATGATGCTGCGGCGGGAACACTCGCCATCGATTTCGTGCTGCATGAAGGCGGGCCAGCGGGAAACTTCGCCGCTTCTGCAAAGCCGGGCGACCAGCTGAAGATCGGCGGCCCGCGCGGTTCCCTCGTTGTTTCGGATCGTGTGAAGCGCTGGCTGCTGGTGGGCGACGAAACGGCTCTGCCGGCCATTGCAAGGCGCATGGCTGAGTTCGGCACGGATGTTCAGGCCAGCGTCATCATTGCGGTTCAGGGCCGGGCCGAGGAACAAGCGCTTCCCACCGCAGCCACTGTCCAGGTGGACTGGGTTCATCGGCCTGTCACTTGGGCTGATGATCCCACGCCGGTAGTCGACGCCCTGAAGCGGTTCAACCTCGCGCCGGAAACCTTTGCCTGGGTGGGCGCCGAAGCCAAGGTGGCAAAGGCGGTTCGGCGCCATCTCCTTGAGGACCGCGCGCATCCCCGCGAATGGATGAAGGCTGCGGGTTATTGGGTGATCGGCGAACCTGGGGCGCACCAACCGCTCGACGATTGAACGCACCAAGCAATCTGAAAGATCTTTTTGGTAGAACCTGCGTCATCTCTGAACGAGGCGGCGATGTCGAAAACAAATCCGATCAGCCTGATCAACAAGAAGACCGGCAACTGGTGGGCGGATCACCGGAAAGACTGGTGCGCTTATTGTGGTGTGGCGCTCGAGAAGGGCGGCACGCGTCCAGCAACTGCAACGCGTGACCACGTGTTTCCGCGCGCCCATCAAGGGCGACATGTCACGATACCGTCTTGCCGTTGCTGCAACCAGGCCAAGGCGAACAAGAGCCTTGCCGAGTTCATGCTGACGCCGCACTTCAATCAGGCGCGCGAACGGCGCCTGCCGCACCAATGGCCGCTTCGTGATCTCTGGTTGGTGATGGCGCTTGCCGCCGTGGAACAAGCCCGTAGTTTCAGCGATGAATGGCCAAGCTGACGAGGCGGTTGCTGCTTGACCGTAGCTGCAGCGCGCCTCATGAAAAGCGATGTTTCACCTTCTCCTCGTAGCCACCGGCGGCGCGCTCGGCGCGTCCTGCCGTCACCTGATCAGCACTGCGGCGGTTCGCTTTGGCGCGTCGCTGTTTCCCTGGCACACGATGATGATCAACATCGTCGGCTCGCTCGCCATGGGCCTGCTGATCGGCTGGCTCAGCCGCCGCACCGGCACGTCTGACGATTTGCGGCTTTTCCTGGCCACCGGCGTTCTCGGCGGCTTCACTACTTTTTCCGCTTTCTCGCTCGACTTCGCGGTTTTGTGGCAGCGCGGCAGTCTCGCCGGCGCCTTCACTTATGCCGCGGCCAGCGTGATCTTGTCCTTGTTGGCGGTGTTCGTCGGTTTGTGGGTCGCACGCGTCCTGCCGTGATGCTATTCCCGCTGAAACAGAGCATTTCGATATGGCCGGCGTAGAAGTTAAATCAGTGGAAGCGGGTGAGGCGGGCATGCGCCTCGACCGCTGGTTCAAGTCACATTATCCGGGGCTCGGCTTCGGGCATCTCCAGAAGCTGCTGCGCTCGGGCCAGGTTCGCATCGATGGTAGTCGCGCCAAGGCCGATACGCGCGTACAGCCCGGCCAGTCCGTGCGCGTGCCCCCGCTGGGCATCGACGAGAAGGGCAGCGGCCATCTCACGGCAAAAACGATCCGCAGCCAGGACGATGGCGATCTTCTCGCCAAGATGCTGATCTATGAAGACGACAAGGTGTACGTCTTCAACAAGCCGTCGGGCTTGGCCGTTCAGGGCGGGTCCGGCTTGGTGCGCCACGTCGATGGCATGCTGGAAGCCTGGCGCAACAAGAAGGGCGAAAAGCCCCGCCTCGTGCACCGGCTCGACCGCGACACGTCCGGCGTTCTCGTCGTCGCCCGCAGCCGTTTGGCTGCAATGAAGCTGGCGGAAGCCTTCCGGCACCGTGAAACCGAGAAATTTTATTGGGCGTTGGTGAAGGGCGTGCCGAAGCAGCGGGAAGGGCGCATCTCCTCCTGGCTCGTCAAGGAAACGACGCCCGATGGCGATCGCATGCGCGTGGCCAGGCACGGTGAGAAGGGTGCCGACCATGCCGTGTCGAACTACCGCATCGTGGAACAGGGCGCGCAGCGGCTGAGCTGGCTGGAAATGGAGCCCTATACCGGCCGCACTCATCAGTTGCGCGTTCACGCGCTCGAAATGGGCTGCCCGATCATTGGCGATCCAAAATATTTCGAAACGGATCCGAACTGGGATTTCCCCGGCGGCATGCAGAACCGTTTGCATCTTCATGCCAGGCGCATCGTGATCCCGCATCCTGACCGCGGCAAGATCGACGTCACGGCCGACATGCCGCCACATATGGTGCAAAGCTGGAATTTGCTTGGCTTCGAGGAATCGAGCGCCGCCGACTAGGGCTGAATTCAGCGACATCCGTTCCTATTTGAAGGGCCGGAAGCAGAACAGAATGTGAGGTCCCATGCGCGACATCCTCAGCGATCTCGAAACCGGTCCCGTCCACAAACAGGAAGATCCGGTCAAGCGGGCACAGATGCTATTCAAGCCCGTGATGCCGAAGCGCTTCTACAAGGACGTCGCGGTCGACCAAACGCCGGATGGCTGGGTCATCACCCTGGACGGCAAGGCAATCCGCACGCCCGGCCAGGCGCTGATTACCCTGCCGTCGCAAAGTGCGGCAGACGTGATCGCCGACGAGTTCCGCGCCCAGGTCGAGGTGGTGAACCTCGCCAAGATGCCGGCTTACCGTCTGGTGAACACCGCGATCGATGGCGTGCAGTCCGATCCGCAAGCGGTGATCGAAGACATCATGCGCTTTGCGTCCACCGACCTCGTCTTCTATCGCGCCGACGCACCCGAAAAGCTGGTGGCGTTGCAAGCCGACGCTTGGGATCCGGTTCTGGATTGGGCAAGGGGAACGCTGGGTGCGCGCTTTTTCCTGGCGGAAGGTGTGATGCATGTCGAACAGCCCCGCGAGTCCGTGTCGGCGGTCGGACTGCATCTGAGGCAGGACCCAGATGCGTTCCGTCTCGCTTCCCTTCACGTCATGACATCGATTGCCGGCTCGGCGCTGATCGCGCTCGCCTTGGAAACGAACGCGCTGACGGTCGATGAAGCCTGGAATGCGGGGCATGTCGATGAAGACTGGAACATCGCGCAATGGGGCGAGGACGAAGAAGCCCAGGCACGTCGGGCTTTTCGGCGGCGGGACTTCGACGCCGCTCATGCACTGCTTCGCGCGCGCAAGGAAGCCGTGGGCATATAGCGCAACGGCTAATCTCGAGGGTCAGATCAGCGTCTAGTTCTGCGTCGGCCCGTCGGTCTCCACCGCCTCTGCATGATACCAGGCGCCGTCCGGCAGGATGGGAGGCCGCGGCGCTTCGCTCGTTGTCTCTGAAGAGAACACCGCGCAAAGGGTGAGAATGAAGAAGTCCAGGCACGTCGGGCTTTTCGGCGGCGGACTTCGACGCCGCACACGCCTTGCTCCGCGCCCGCAAGGAAGCCGTCGGCAGCTAGCGCAACGGCTTATCTTTGAGGGTTAGACTGGCGTCTAGTTCTGCGTCGGCCCGTCGGTCTGCACGGCCTCTGCATGATACCAGGCGCCGTCCGGCAGGATGGGAGGCAACGGCGCTTGGCTCGTTGTCACTGAAGCCAAAGCTCGGCTTTTCTCAACCGCCAAACCGGCACGGCCGCCGCGCGGAAACTGCAGGATCTTTGCCGATCCGGTTGCGATGATTGCTGCCATGGTCGCTCCTCCCGTATCCTGCTGCGCGGGGTCAAACACCCGATCCGTTGATGCTAAGCTTTGCCGATAATCTGTCCAACTGCGCACAAAATCTGTGCACCTGCCTATGCCGATGTCCCAGACAGCTCGGATAGAACCAACGCGGAGCCTGATGCAGGGTTCCGGACCTGCTTCACTTCCCTGCGTTTGGGCCCCGACCACAGTGTTGAGGTGAAAATGATTAGCTGGCAGCAGATTGGCACGCAGCTTGCTAGCCATAGCAGGTGAAGCCGTTGCTCCTTGTGGCATGTGACGCGGAGTGCTTCAGGATTTCGTCTAGGGTTACGTGAGGCCATAATGACAAAGTACAAGCTCGAATATATCTGGCTGGATGGCTATACGCCGGTCCCAAACCTCCGCGGCAAAACGCAGGTCAAGGAATTTGCTTCCTTCCCTTCTTTGGAAGAGCTGCCGCTGTGGGGCTTCGATGGTTCGTCCACTATGCAGGCCGAAGGCCATTCGTCCGATTGCGTGTTGAAGCCGGTGGCGCTTTACCCAGATCCGGCCCGCACAAACGGCGTGCTGGTGATGTGCGAAGTCATGATGCCCGATGGCATCACGCCGCACGCTTCCAACAGCCGCGCCACGATCCTGGACGATGACGGCGCCTGGTTCGGTTTCGAGCAGGAATACTTCTTCTATCAGGACGGCCGTCCGCTCGGCTTCCCCGAGTCCGGCTACCCCGCGCCACAGGGTCCGTACTACACCGGCGTCGGCTACAAGAATGTCGGCGATGTCGCCCGCCAGGTCGTTGAAGAGCATCTCGACCTGTGTCTGGCCGCTGGCATCAACCACGAAGGCATAAACGCCGAAGTGGCAAAGGGCCAATGGGAATTCCAGATTTTCGGCAAGGGCTCCAAGCGCGCCGCCGACCAGATCTGGATGGCCCGCTACCTGCTCCTGCGCTTGACCGAAAAATACGGCATCGACATCGAGTTCCACTGCAAGCCGCTCGGCGACACCGACTGGAACGGCTCAGGCATGCATTGCAACTTCTCGACCGCTTACATGCGCGAAGTCGGCGGCAAGGAATATTTTGAGGCGCTGATGGCCGCCTTCGACAAGAATATCCACGACCACATCGCCGTGTATGGTCCGGACAACGACAAGCGCCTGACCGGCAAGCACGAAACGGCGCCGTGGAACAAGTTCTCCTACGGCATTGCCGATCGCGGCGCTTCGATCCGCGTGCCGCACTCCTTCATCAACAACGGCTACAAGGGCTATCTCGAAGACCGTCGCCCCAACAGCCAAGGCGACCCCTACCAGATCGCCTCCCAGGTTCTGAAGACCATTGCCGAAGTCCCGCTAAGCGCCTCGGAGAAGGCGGCGGCCTGAGGTCGACCGACGCGCATCCAGAGGGGACGCGTCGACTAAGAAAAGCGGTGCCTCAGGGCGCCGCTTTTTTTGTGCTTCCTGCGCGCCCAAACAGGGAAAAGGGCGCGTAATTGCGCGCCCACATAAAGAATCCGCGCTGCCAAACCGGCAAATGGCGCTGCCATTTGAGTAAAAGAAAGGCCCGGCGGATCGCTCCGCCGGGCCTTTCTCGATCCAGGATCGCGGTCTTAGACCGAATAATACATGTCGAACTCGACCGGGTGCGGCGTCATTTCAAAACGCATCACTTCGGCCATCTTGAGCTCGATATAAGCATCGATCTGGTCGTCATCGAACACGCCGCCAGCTTTCAGGAAGCCACGATCGCGGTCAAGATTCTGCAGCGCTTCCCGCAGCGAGCCGGACACGGTCGGGATCTTCTTCAACTCCTTTGGCGGCAGATCGTAAAGATCTTTATCCATCGGCTGACCGGGATGGATCTTGTTCTTGATGCCATCCAGACCGGCCATCAGCAGTGCTGCGAAAGCAAGATACGAGTTCGCGCCCGGATCGGGGAAGCGAACTTCAACGCGCTTCGACTTCGGCGAAGAACCAAACGGAATGCGGCAGGAAGCCGAGCGATTGCGTGCGGAATATGCAAGCAAAACAGGAGCTTCGTAGCCCGGCACCAGGCGCTTGTAGGAGTTGGTCAGCGGGTTGGTAAAGGCATTCACGGCCTTGGCATGCTTGATCACGCCGCCGATGAAAAACAGGCAGTTCTCCGACAAACCGGCATATTCATTGCCGGCAAAAGTCGGCTTGCCATCGCGCCAGATCGACATATGCACGTGCATACCCGAACCGTTGTCGCCAAACACCGGCTTCGGCATGAAGGTCGCCGTCTTGCCATACGCGTTGGCAACCTGATGCACGACATATTTGTAGATCTGCATCTTGTCGGCGTTGCGAACCAGCGTGTCGAACTTCAAGCCGAGCTCATGCTGCGCCGCCGCCACTTCGTGGTGGTGCTTCTCCGTCCGCACGCCCATTTCGGTGAGAACAGTCAACATTTCCGAACGCATATCCTGCGCGGAATCAATTGGCGGGACCGGGAAGTAACCGCCCTTGATCCGCGGCCGGTGACCCATGTTGCCGGTCTCGTAATCGGTGTCGTCGTTGGTCGGCAACTCGGTGGAATCGAGCTTGAAGCCTGTATTGTAAGGGTCGGACTTATATTTCACGTCGTCAAAAATGAAGAACTCGGCTTCCGGACCGACGAAAATCGTGTCGCCGACGCCTTCGGCCTTCATGTAGGCTTCGGCCTTCTTGGCGGTGCCGCGCGGGTCGCGATTATAGGCTTCGCCCGAAACCGGATCGAGAATGTCGCACATGATGACCATGGTCGATTGCGCGAAGAACGGGTCCATGTGGACCGTGTCCATGTCCGGCATCAAGACCATGTCGGACTCGTTGATCGCCTTCCAGCCGCTGATGGACGAGCCGTCAAACATCACGCCATCGGCGAACATGTCCTCGTCGACTTCCGCGATGTCCATGGTGACGTGGTGCATCTTGCCCTTCGGATCAGTGAAGCGCAGGTCAACGAATTTCACTTCGTTGTCCTTGATCTGCTTCATGATGTCATTGGCTGTCGTCATGATGTCTTTCCTGTGTCGGATGGCCTGTTGGCCGGCCTGTTGCGTCTGGCCTACTTGAATGGCCTGCTCGGGATGGATGAGTGCAGCGTCGGTTATACTGCGTCGATGCCGGTTTCCCCGGTACGAATTCGCACGACTTCCTCGATATTGGAAACGAAAATCTTGCCGTCTCCAATGCGTCCTGTTTGCGCAGCATTGCGGATGGCCTCGATTGCGGCTTCCACCGCGTCGTCGCCAAGCACGACCTCGATCTTCACTTTCGGCAGGAAGTCCACGACATATTCGGCGCCGCGATAAAGCTCGGTGTGGCCTTTCTGACGCCCGAAACCCTTGGCTTCGGTCACGGTGATGCCCTGCAGGCCAACTTCCTGCAGCGCTTCCTTCACCTCATCCAGCTTGAACGGCTTGATGATAGCTTCGATCTTCTTCATGGCGCGTGCCTCCACTGCTT
>Ga0210040_10007057_pt1 | contig 13771 bp, 11 predicted proteins | sample CryGeyCG12114_NA_FD_185462 | JGI IMG/M metagenome (GOLD analysis project Ga0210040, IMG submission 185462) | Groundwater microbial communities from aquifer - Crystal Geyser CG19_WC_8/21/14_NA (SPAdes) (version 2) | ecosystem: Environmental > Aquatic > Deep subsurface > Groundwater | place: USA... | reverse complement strand
ATGATCAGCAGCGCCAGCGGCACGTGCACGGCGACGGCGCCGCTGGAGTCGTCGATCGTGTAGCCGAGCACCAGCTCGACCACCAGCAGCACGAGGAGGACCGCGGTCCCGCCGAGCAGGTCCCGGCGGTCCCGCAGCCAGATCAGCGCCGCGACGGTGGCCAGCAGCGCCAGGAGCACGGTGGTCTCCCCGGCGTGCTGGTGGACAGCCACCCAGGTGTCGCGGCCGCCGGCGCCGCGGCGCAGGAACAGCCCGGCCCACAGCCCCTGCAGCAGGACGCCGAGGGTGGTCAGCCCGACCAGGGCGGACCAGGCGGGGTGCGGCTTGCGGGTCGTCGTCTCGGTCGTGGCCGTCGCTCGATCGTGCATGGGCTGATCCTGCCAGCCCGCGGTGGCCGTGCAAGGCTGCCGGAGCAGGTCGCCCGCGGGCGTGCGGCCACGATCGGAGGTCGCAGTGAACGGCGCGCAGGCAGTGATCCGCACCCTGGTGGCGGGCGGGGTCGACGTGGTGTTCGCCAACCCCGGGACGTCGGAGATGCACTTCGTCGCCGCGCTCGACGACGTGCCCGAGATGCGCGCCGTGCTCACCCTGTTCGAAGGCGTCGCCACCGGTGCGGCCGACGGGTACGCGCGGATCGCCGGCCGGCCCGCGGCCACGCTGCTGCACCTCGGGCCCGGCCTGGGCAACGGCATCGCCAACCTGCACAACGCTCGCCGCGCGCGGACCCCGCTGGTGAACGTGGTCGGCGACCACGCGCTGACCCACAAGCGGCTGGACGCCCCGCTGGAGTCCGACATCGATGCGCTGGCCGGCACGGTGTCCGGCTGGGTGCGCCGAACGCTCTCCACCGGGGACGTCGGTGCGGACACCGCGGACGCCGTGGCCGCGGCCGCCCGCGGCCAGGTGGTCACCCTGGTGCTGCCGGCCGACGTCTCGTGGACCGACGGCGCGACGGTGGCACCCGTCGCCGACCGCCGGCCGGCCCCGCGGGTGCCCGACGTCGTGCTGGACGAGGTGGCGCCGCTGCTCGGCTCCTCGACGGTGCTCTTCCTCGGCGGGGACGCCGTCCTCGAGCCGGGGCTGCTCGCCGCGGGGCGGATCGGTGCCGGCACCGGCACGCGGCTGCTCGCCGAGACCTTCCCGGCCCGGATGCAGCGCGGCGCCGGCCTGCCCGACGTCCTCAAGCTGCCCTATCCGCCGGACGGCGCCCGGGCTTCTCTGGACGGCGTCGAGCACCTGGTCCTGGTCGGGGCGAAGGAGCCGGTGGCGTTCTTCGGCTACCCCGGCATGGACGGCCGGGTGGTGCCCGAGGGCTGCACCGTGCACGTGCTGGCCACCCCGGACGAGGACGGCACTGCCGCGCTGCACGCCCTGGCCGACCGGGTGGCGCCGGACGCGACGCCGGTCGTCACCGAGGCCCGCCGTCCCGAGCTGCCGACCGGCGCGCTGGACATCCGCAGCTTCGCCGAGGTGGTCGGGGCGCTGCTGCCCGAGCGGGCGATCGTCGTCGACGAGGCACTGACCAGCGGGTACTTCCTCCCCGGAGCGACGGTCGGGGCGCCGGCGCACGACTGGCTCACGCTCACCGGCGGCGCGATCGGGCAGGGGCTGCCGGTCGCCACCGGTGCCGCGATCGCCGACCCGAGCCGGCCGGTCGTCTCGCTGCAGGCCGACGGCAGCGCGATGTACACGATCCAGGCGTTGTGGACCCAGGCCCGCGAGCAGCTCGACGTCACCACGGTCGTCTGCGACAACAGCGCCTACGCGATCCTGGCCGGAGAGCTGCGCAACGTGGGGGCGGCGAGCGGCGGGGAGCGCGCCGGCCGGCTGCTGGACCTGGGCGGCCCGGCGCTGGACTTCGTCGCGCTGGCCACCGGGATGGGCGTGCCGGCGACCCGGGCGACCACCGCAGCGGAGCTCGCCGAGCAGTTCCGGGCCGCGCTGGCCGAGCCGGGCCCGCACCTGATCGACGCCGTCCTGCCGCGGTGACCGCGGGTCACTGAGGGCCGACGGGACGCGACCGGCGCGAGGTCGGCGGCGCGGCCGCCGGCGGGCCCGTTGACCGCCGGGCGGGGCGGTGGGCTCATGGCCAGCACCGACTGGCCGACGAGGGGACGTGCAGCGATGAGGCTGCCGATCATCTACGTGCGCGGGTACGCCGGGAGCACCTCCGGCATCGACAAGGCGGTCGACGACCCTTTCTACGGTTTCAACGAGGGGTCGGTCCACGTCCGGGTGGGGCTCCAGCCCGACCCCGTCTTCTACCAGTTCGAGAGCCCGCTGCTCCGGCTGCTGATGGAGCCGCACGACCACCCCGACGACGTCTACCACCTGCTGGTCCAGGGTGGTCAGGAGAAGTACCTGGACAGCCGGTCGAACGGGTCGGTCGATCCCATGACGGTCTGGGTGCACCGCTTCTACGACCGCGCGGCCTCCGGCTGGGGTGGACGACCCGAGGCGTTCTCCCTGGAAGGGGCTGCGGCGAGTCTCTTCGTCCTGGTCAAGAAGGTGCTGGCCGCGACCGGTGCGCCGCGGGTGCACCTGGTGGCGCACTCGATGGGGGGCCTGATCTGCCGGTCGATGATCCAGCGGGTCATCCCGGACGACCCGACGAGCGATCGGGTCGCCGCCGACTACGTGCAGAGCCTGTTCACCTACGGGACGCCGCACGGGGGCATCGAGTTCGCGGTCGGACACGGTCTGCTCGAGAAGGTCCGCGACGCGGTCGACGTCAACGGCGCATCGATCTTCGGGGCGGACCGGATGTACCGGTACCTGACCCCGGAGTCGCGGCGGCGGCCCGAGCGTCCCGAGGGCTGGGCACCGACGACCATGACGGAGCAGGAGTTCCCGCTGGACCGGGTCTTCTGCCTGGTCGGCACCAACCCGGAGGACTACGCCGTGGCCCTCGGTCTGTCCTCGGCAGCCGTGGGCGCCCGCAGCGACGGCCTGGTGCAGATCGAGAACGCCTACGTGCCGGGCGCGCACCGGGCCTTCGTGCACCGCAGTCACAGCGGCCGGCTGGGGATGGTCAACTCCGAGGAGGGGTACCAGAACCTCAAGCGCTTCCTCTTCGGCGACCTGGAGGTCGAGGTGCGCCTGCTCGGCCTGGACCAGCCCGAGCCGAAGGACGACACCGTCTGGCAGCTCGAGACCCAGCTGTCGATCCGCGGCCTGCCGATCGTCATGCACGAGCAGACGACCGCGCACCACTGCCCGGTCCAGATCGAGTGGCCACCCACGGGTGCCGACCGGGCCGACCGGCCCGAGCCGCTGATCACCACCTTCCTGTCCAGCCGGCAGGCGGCACTGAACCGGGCCGAGACCGGGCGGGACAGCGGACCACTGCGGCTCCGGCACGCCCTGCGGCTCCGACTGATCTCGCTGGAGGAGCACGACGGGGTGTTCGGTTTCGGCGACCACCTCGAGCAGGTCGAGGAGTGGCTCGACACCGTCATCGTCGAGATCGAACCGGCGACCGGGCCCGGTCAGCACCCGCAGGCGTGGGCCATCTGGAACACCCAGTTGCCCCGGGCCGTCCGCACGTGGCTGCCGACGGACGACGAGGTGGTCCACGACTCGGACGTGACGGACGGGGTCTGGCGGGGCGTGGTTCAGCTGCCGCCGTCGGGCAAGGCGTTCCTCGGCGACGAGGCCCGGCTGGAGTTCACCGTGACCGGGCGCGGAGCGGCGCCGGCCGCTGTCGCCGCGGCATCAGGGGCGGCACCGGTCGGCGCCCCGCCCGCCGACGAAGCGCCCCCGCCGCGGGAGAAGACCAGGTGGCGCTGGCTGAGGTAACTGGCGGTCACCAGCAGCACCTCGGTCAGCAGCTTGGCCGGCAGCAGGCCCAGCCCGAGCGCGGTGCAGCCGGTGAGCAGCAGGTAGTTGGCCGCGACCAGGACGACGGCCAGGGCCGCGTACCGCAGCGCGGCCGCGCGCACCGATCGGGCGCCGGGGGAGGCGAAGACCAGCGTGCGGTTCACCGCGAAGTTGACCGTGGAGCTCAGCACCCGGGCGCCCAGCAGCGGCAGCAGCAGCCCGCCGACGAGCGCGTGCAGCACGAGCAGCGCCGTGGTGTCGAGGGTGAACGCGGCGAGGGAGGAGGCCAGGAAGGCCAGCAGCGGCGCGTAGATCCGCGCGGAGTCCAGCACCGGCCGGAAGTGCGAGGAGGCGTTCCCGTCGGTGTAGATGGTGGCGATGTCGACCTGGTCGATGGGCAGCTGCCGGCGGACCGCCTGCAGCAGGGTGTTCACCTCGTACTCGAACCGCTCGCCGGGCACGGTAAGCAGCCAGGGCAGCAGCCCCGCGGCGTACCCGCGCAGCCCGGTCTGGGTGTCCCTGATGTCGCGCGCGGTCGCCAGCCGGAAGAGCAGGCGGGTCAGCGCATTGCCCAGCCGGCTGCGCAGCGGCACCACGCCGGTGAACCCGCGGACGCCGAGCACCAGTTCCGCGCCGTCCTGGACCGCGGCCGCCACCCGCCGGACGTCGTCCGGACCGTGCTGGCCGTCGGAGTCGGCGCAGACGACGTCCTCGCCGGGCGCATGCTCGACGACGAAGCGGAACCCGGTGGTCAGGGCCGCGCCCTTGCCCCGGTTGACCGGGTGGGTGAGCACCACGCAGCCCCGCCGCCGGGCGGCGTCGAAGACCGGCGCGAAGGCACCGCCGCTGCCGTCGTCCACGACCAGCAGGTGGGCCTCGGGGAGGCTGACGCGCAGCGCGTCGACCAGCGCCAGCAGGCGGGCGTCCGGCTCGTAGGCCGGGATCAGGACGATCACCGGTCAGCCGCCGATGTAGAGGATGTCGGACGTGCCGCGTTCCTGGCCCTTGCCGAGCGGGTCGTTCACCAGTGCGCCGTGGAAGACCATCGTCGAGGAGCCGCCGCCGTCGATGTTGTAGGCGGTGACCGCGCCCAGCCCGGTGAAGATGGCGGCCAGTTCGGGCAGCGAGACGCCCTCGCTGTAGCCCTCGCTGCGGCCGTCGACGACGACGAGCACCAGGTGGTTCGCGTCGATCACGCCGATGGCGGTGCGCGGCTGGTCGCCCTGGATCGAGTGGTTGCCGACGTTGGTGTCGACCTCGACGTCCTCGATGCCCTGGACGACGGCGCCGGCCTCGACGATCGCCGGCCCGAACGACAGCGTGTTCCACACGCCGGCGGCGATCAGCGTGTCGGCGTCGGTGGCGGTCTCGTCGTAGACCCTCACCGAGCCGTCCCGGTAGAACGCCAGCCCGTCGCGGGCGCCGGCGTCGCGGTAGGCGACGCCGTTGCGGATGACGATCCCGGTGTCGCGGAAGCCGTAGTAGTCGCCGTTGATGGCGAAGACCGCGTCGTTGTCCGCCGCGATCGCGGAGGTGTCCTCGACGATGTTGGTGCCGAACTCGTCGTCGGCGAACGCCGACCGCAGCACCGTCGCGTCGGTGAGCACGACGTCGGCGACGTAGTAGGTGACCGTGCTGTCGCCGCTGCCGGTGACGACGGTGGAGATGGTGATCGTGCAGTACTGCGAGCTGTAGGTCGTGTCGGTGAACGTGCCCTGGGCGTTCGAGGTGTCGACCGACTCGACCCCCGCCGCCGCCTCGTAGGCGGAGGCGTCGGAGACCTCGACGTGGTCGACGACGAAGCGGTCCAGTGCCCAGGTGGCCCCGCCGCCGGCGAGCAGGGCGAAGCCGGCGCTCCCGCCGAGCAGGAAGGTTCGGCGGCTCAGTCGCTTCGGGGCAGTGGCGGTGTCCTCGGGCATGCAGCCGTTCTACGGACGACGGGTGTGCCCTCCGCCTGCCGAGCCTGTGCGTCCGCTGATCGAGCTCAGCCCTGCGCGGTGATCGAGGCGAGCGCCGCGGTCACGTCCGCCTCCACCCGGCCCTTGTCGATGCCGAGGCCGGTGAGCAGACCGTGCCCGTCCTCCTGCTCGAGCAGCGCCAGCAGCAGGTGCTCGGTGCCGATGTAGTTGTGCCCCATCCGGAGCGCCTCGCGGAAGGTCAGCTCCAGCGCCTTCTTCGCGTCGCCGTCGAACGGGATGAGCGCCGGGAGGTCGGCGCTGCGGGCGGGCAGGGCCGCGGTGGCTGCCGAGCGGACGGCGTCCAGACCGAACCCCTGGGCTGCGATGGCCTTCGCCGCCAGCGCGTCGGGCTGGGTGAGCAACCCCAGGACCAGGTGGGCGGTGCTGATCTCCGCGTTCCCGGCGGCGCGGGCCTCCTCCTGCGCGGCGACGACCACGGCACGGGCCCGCACCGTGAACCGGGTGAAGCCCTCGTTCGGGTCCAGCGGCAGGTCCTTGGGGACGAACCGCTTCTGCGCGGCCTGCTTGGTGACGCCCATGCTCCTGCCGATGTCGGTCCACGAGGCGCCGGAGCGCCGGGCCTGGTCGACGAAGTGGCCGATGAGGTGGTCGGCGACCTCACCGAGGTGGTCGGCGGCCAGCACCGCGTCGGTGAGCTGTTCGAGCGGCTCGTCGTGCACCTTCTGGATGGCGGAGATCAGGTCGTCGAGGCGGACGGTCGGCGGCAGCTGGGTCATGCCGTCAACGCTAGGTTGACGGACCGGTGTCGTCAACCATGAGTTGACGGTCGTTTCCGTCCGCTTCTTCCGGGGCACTGGACCGACCACTGACCCGAGGGGGGACCGATCGTGGACACCTGGCTGATCGTCGTCATCGTCATCGCCGTACTGGTCGTGCTCGCGCTGATCGCACTGGCCCTCGCCAAGCGGGGCAAGGCCGGCAAGGCGCGCAAGCGCGAGCAGGCCCGTGACCACCTGCAGGAGGCGCAGCTGCGCTCCGCGCGGGCGGACAAGGAGCAGGCCCTCGCCGACGAGCAGGCCGCCCGGGCCCGCCGGGAACGCGCCGAGGTCGAGGAGCGCGCCGCTCAGGCCGAGCAGGAGGCCCGCGAGCGCGCGGCCCATGCCCAGCAGGAGCGCTCGACCGCGCAGGAGCTCAAGGCCAAGGCGGAGAAGCTCGCGCCGGGGCTGTCCCAGCACGACGGCGGCCACCACGTCGGTGAGTCCCAGCGTGCCGACGTCACCCAGCAGATCAGCCGGGAGGACATCCAGCGCGGCGGTGGTGGGGCGACCCGGGCCTGACCGGGGTCAGCGGCGCAGCGTCGTCACCCGGTCCAGCCAGCCGAGCTTCGCCGGGTTCCGGATGGCGTAGATCCGGGTGATCCGGCCGTTCTGCACCTCGACGCTGATGGCGGTCGCCTCTCCGCCGGCGTCCAGCCGGGCGCCCGCAGCGCCGTTGAACCAGGCGGGCGTGGTCGTCAGCCCGGGCAGGGTGACCAGCCGGCTCAGCAGCGCCCCGACCTTCGCGGCGCCGGTGATCGGTGCCCGCGCCGCGGCGACCACGCCACCGCCGTCGCTGATCAGCACCACGTCGGGGGCCAGGACGGCGAGCAGCCGCTGCACGTCCCCGGTCGAGACGGCGGCCAGGAACTCGGCGAGCGCCGCCTGCTGCTCGAACCGGTCGACCGGCATCCGCGGTCGCCGGGCCGCGACGTGCTCACGGGCCCGGTGCCCGATCTGCCGCACGGCCGCGGGGCTCTTGCCGACCACCTCGGCGATCTCCTCGTAGGGCACGTCGAACACCTCGCGCAGCACGAACACCGCCCGCTCGGCCGGCCGCAGCGTCTCCAGCACGGTGAGCATCGCGATCGACACGCTGTCCGCGAGTTCGACGTCCTCGGCGACGTCGGGGCTGGTCGGCAGCGGCTCGGGCAGCCACTCGCCGACGTACTCCTCCCGCCGACGGGACACCTGCCGCAGCCGGTTCAGCGACTGGGACGTCGTCATCCGCACCAGGTAGGCGCGGGGGTCGCGGACCTGGGTCCGGTCGACGTCCGCCCACCGCAGCCAGGTCTCCTGGACGACGTCCTCGGCGTCGGCGGCGGAGCCGAGCATCTCGTAGGCGACCGTGAACAGCAGGCTGCGGTGGGCGGTGAACGGGTCGTCGGTCATCGCGGCGACGGCACCGCCATCGGCGCCAGGTCGCAGGCCGCCGCGAAGCCCTGCGCCTCGATGCCCAGGGCGGTGTTGCTGCGGGTGTAGAGGTTGGCCAGCGCGATGTAGGCGGTCAGCTCGACCAGCGCGGGTGCGCCGAGCTGGGCGAGCAGGGACGCCGACATCTCGTCGGTGACCGTGGGCGGGGTCGCGGTCATGGCCTCGGCGTAGCCCAGCACCTCCCGCTCCAGCGGGGTGAACACGTCGGACTCCCGCCAGCGGGGCACCTCGCGTGCCTTGGTCACGTCCAGCCCCTCGTGGTGGGCCATGAAGTAGCCCAGGTCCAGGCACCAGGTGCAGCCGACCTGGCTGGCCACCGCCATGTGCGCGAAGGCCTTGAGCGAGGAGTCGCAGGCGTGCCACTTCTGCGATCTGCGGCCGAGGCTGAAGCTGAAGTCGACGATCTTGCGGTTGTGCCAGGCGACCTCGACCGGCTCGGCCACCTCGCCGAACATCCGGCGGGAGACCCGCTTGACCGCGGCGCCGTACAGGCCGGTCAGTTCTGCCTTCGGGATGCGGGTGCTGCTGGTCATGGCTCCTCCTCCGGACGGGTGCTGTCGGCATCAAGACACCGGCCCCGGCCCGGATGTGACATCCCAGCCCAGATCAGGTGCAGAGCATCAGGTGCGGGGGAGCAGGCCGCTGCGCCAGGCCAGCGCCGCCAGCTGCGCCCGGTCGCGGGCGGCCAGCTTGGTCAGCACCCGGCCGACGTGCGTGCGCGCCGTCGCCGGGCTCATCACCAGCTCCCGGGCGATCTCCTCGTTCGACAGCCCCTCGCCGACCGCAGCCAGCACCTCCCGCTCCCGGGCGGTCAACTGCTGCAACGCCTCGGGGGCGACCTGCGTCTGCCCAGCGACCGCGGTCACCGCCGCCCGCACCACGCCGCGGGTGACGGCGGGGGAGAGCATCGCCTCACCGGCCGCCGCGGCCCGCACCCCGCGGCGCAGCTCGTCGGGTTCGGCGTCCTTGAGCAGGAAGCCGCTGGCGCCGGCCCGCAGCGCGCCGAGCACCAGTTCCTCGTCGTCGAAGGTGGTCAACGCGACCACCGCGACCGCCTCCAGCGCGGGGTCGGCGACGATCCGCCGGGTCGCCTCGATGCCGTCGAGCACCGGCATCCGCAGGTCCATCAGCACCACGTCGACGTCCCGGGCGACCCGCAGCCGGTCCAGCGCCGCGCGCCCGTCGCCGGCCTCGCCGACCACGGCGACGTCCTCGGCCCGGTCGAGCACGGCCCGGATGCCGGCTCGCACCAGCGGCTGGTCGTCGACGACCAGCACCCGGATCACGCCTGCGCCCCGACCGGGTCCGCGGCCACCGGCAACACCGCGGTGACGGTGAACCCGCCGCCGTCCCGGTTGCCCGCCGACAGCCGGCCGCCGAGCAGCGCGACCCGCTCGCGCATGCCCTGCAACCCGTGCCCGCCGGCCGGTGCGACGCCTGCCCCCGCGCCGTCGTCGGCCACGGTGACGGTCAGCTCGGCGGGGCCGTGGTCGAGGGTGACGGTGGCCGAGCGGGCGCGCGCGTGCCGCAGCACGTTGGTCAGCGACTCCTGCACCAGCCGGTGCACGGTCGCCTCGACCGCGGTGGGCAGCGCCCGCTGGTCGCCCTGCACCTCCAGCCGGACGTCGAGCCCGGTGGAGGCGGTGGCCGCGACCAGGTCGGCGACGTCGCTGAGCCCGGCCGCCGGCTCGACCGGGGTGGCGGCGTCGCCGCGCAGCAGGCCGACGGTGTCGCCGAGGTCGTGCAGCACCTCCTTGCTGATGGTGCGGATCGTCTCGAGCGAGCGGCGGGTGGCCGCTGGGTCGTCGTCCAGGGACTCGGCCGCGACCGCCGCGTGCAGGGTGACCACGGCGACCGCGTGGCCGAGCAGGTCGTGCACGTCGCGGGCGATCCGCACCCGCTCGGTGGCGACCAGCCGCTGTGCCTCGGCCTGCCGCTCCTGCTCGGCGAGGTGCAGTCGCTGGTCGAGTTCGGCCTGCCAGCCGCGCCGGGAGCGGAGCGCGTCGCCCAGCGCCAGCACCGCGGCGAGCAGCGCGACGGAGATCGCGCCGTCGTAGCCGAGGACCAGACCGGCCTGCTCGCGCTCGTTGGTGCTCATCAGCCGGAAGGCGATGGAGACGGCCAGGCCGATGCCGCCCACCGAGGCGCCCAGCCGCAGCCGCCCGGCCTGGGCGACGCAGAAGAAGGCGGGCGCCAGCGGCAGGATCAGGCCCACGGCGGAGTAGCCGGTCCAGTAGTAGCCGTAGAGCAGCGCGATGGCCAGGAACAGGGCCGGTACCGGGGCGCGGCGGGCGAGCAGCATCGGCAGCCCGACCACCGCGACCAGCGCGAAGCCCAGCAGGTCGGTGGGTCGCGCCTCCGGCTCCAGGTGGCCGGCGTAGGCAGCCCAGGCCGGCAGCACCGAGGCGAGCACCAGGACGACGTCGATCCGTTCCGGGCGCCAGGTCATGTCGGGGAGGCTAGGACCTCGGTGGGCCCCTCGGCGTCCGCGCTGCGACGTATCCCGCGCTCCCGCGTACGTCCAGGTGCGCAGCGGGATCGAGTTCCGCAGCGGACGCCGGCCGAACTGGGCGTTCCTAGCGTTCGGCGGGTCCGTCCGCCGCTGTCAGGAGCCCTCCCGTGCTCGACTCCCTCGCCCGCTTCTGCGTCCGTTCCCGCCGCCTCGTCCTCGCCCTGTGGCTGGTCTCCGTCGTGGCGCTGACCGTGCTCGCCGGCGCCTTCGCCGGCCCCACCAGCGACGACTTCGCGCTCCCCGGCTCGGAGAGCCAGCGCGCCGCCGACCTGCTCAGCGGCGCCGGCTTCGCCGCCCGGTCGGGCACCCAGGCCCAGGTGGTGCTGCACCGGCCCGACGGCGTCGACACCCCCGCGGTGCGGTCCGCCGTCGACGAGCTGACCGCCGCCATTCTCGACGCGGTGCCCGGCGCCTCGGTGACCAGCCCGTTCGCCCCCGAGGGTGCCCGTCAGGTGTCGGCCGACGGCACGATCGGCTACCTGGCGGTCGACGTGGCCCAGCGGGCACCCGACGAGCTGCTCGAGCTCAGCGACACCATGGACGGGTTGACCGCCGACGTCGACGTCCCGGGCCTGCAGGTCGAGGTGGGCGGTCTGGTGCAGGACGAGCAGGGCAGCGGGCCACCGGCCGAGGTGATCGGCGTGCTCGCCGCCGCGGTCATCCTCTTCCTCGCGTTCGGCTCGCTGCTGGCGATGGCGCTGCCGCTGGTGGTCGGCGTGCTCGGCGCGATGTGCGGGATCGCCGCGATCGAGCTGGCCGCGCACGTGATCGACGTGGCCAGCTTCGCCGGGGCCGCCGCCGGGATGATCGCCATCGGCGTCGGCATCGACTACTCGCTGCTGGTGGTGACCCGGTACCGCGAGGCGCTGCACGAGGGGCTGCCGGTGACCGACGCGGTGGTGCTGGCGATGCGCACGGCCGGGCGGTCGGTGCTGTTCGCCGGCGTCACCGTCGTCATCGCCTCGCTCGGCCTGGTGTTCATGGGGCTGACGCTGATCACCGGCGTCGCGATCGGCATCGCCGCCGCCGTGCTGGTGACCATGCTGGCCGCGGTCACCCTGCTGCCGGCGCTGCTCGGTTTCGCCGGCCCGCGGCTGGGCCGGGTGCGCGGGCGGCGGGGCCGTACCGACGGCCGGACGGCGGCGCGCTGGGCCCGGCAGGTGCAGCGGCGCCCGGCGGTCTTCGCGGTCGGCTCGTTGCTCGCGCTGGTGCTGCTCGCCGTCCCGGTGCTCGACCTGCGGCTGGGGTTCAGCGACGCCGGCACGCTGAGCACGGACTCCACCGCCCGGCGCGCCTACGACCTGCTGGCCGAGGGCTTCGGGCCGGGGGTGAACGCACCGATGGTCGTCGCGGTCTCCGCCGACGACGCCGGGGGAGTCGCGGACGGGCTCGCGGCGGCGGTCGCCACCGACCCGGACGTCGCCTCGGTCAGCCCCCCGGCGGTCTCCCCGGACGGCGGGACGGCGGTCTTCTCGCTGCTGCCGGGGTCCGCCCCGCGGGACGCGGCGACCACCGACCTGGTGCACCGGCTGCGCGACGACGTCGTGCCGGCCGCGGCCGGGGACGCCGAGGTGGCGATCGGCGGCGCCCAGCCCGCGGCCATCGACTTCGCCGACTACACCGCCGAACGGCTGCCGCTGTTCCTCGGCGTCGTCCTCGGGCTGTCGTTCCTGCTGCTGGTGCTGGTGTTCCGCGGGCTGCTGGTGGCGCTCAAGGCGGTGGTGGTCAACGTGCTCAGCCTCGGTGCGGCCTTCGGCGCGGTGGTCGCGGTCTTCCAGGAGGGCTGGGGTGCCGACCTGCTCGGCGTCGAAGGCCGCGCGCCGATCGAGGCGTGGGTGCCGATGATGCTCATCGCCATCGTGTTCGGGCTGTCGATGGACTACGAGGTCTTCCTGCTCTCCCGGATCCGCGAGGAGTACGACCGCAGCGGGGACAACGCCAGTGCGGTGACCATCGGCCTGGCCCGGACGGCGCGGGTGATCTCCGCCGCCGCGGCGATCATGGTCTGCGTCTTCGGCAGCTTCGTGCTCGGCTCGGTGCGGGAACTGCAGCTGTTCGGCTTCGGCCTGGCGATCGCGGTGCTGATCGACGCGACGCTGGTCCGGCTGGTGCTGGTGCCGGCGACGATGGAGCTGCTGGGCCGGGCGAACTGGTGGCTGCCGCGGCGGCTGGACCGGGCGCTGCCGCACCTCACCGTCGAGACGCCGGTGGAGCAGCGCGCTCGGGAGGACGCGCTCGTGCGGTGACCGGCCTGCCGGCAGTTCCCGGTGCCACCGTCCCTGCGTCGGCTCAGCCGACCCGGGGACGGGCCAGCGTCGGCGCGGGTCCGGGCGGCTGCTGGGTGAGCCGGGCGATGATCTCGTCCGGGTCGTCGGTCAGGGTGATGGCCGACTGGAACCCCTGCTCCGCCGCCAGCTGCCGGAGGAGCGGCCACAGCGGCTTCGACGTCGGTGTCGCCGTGGTGCCTGTTCCGGCGCCCGGGTCCGTGGCGTCCCGGTCCCAGTGCGAGCGCCCGAGCAGGATCATCGGCGTCGCGGCGTCCTCGCCCCGGTAGTAGTTCTGGGTCGCGTCCTGGAAGATCTCCTGCACGGTCCCGGCGTGGCCCTCGGCGAAGATCAGGCCGCCGTCGGCCAGGGTGACCAGGCCGTCCTCCCGCAGGCTGTTGAAGAAGAACTTCGCCGAGTGGCTGGCGAACATGTTCGGCGGCTCGTGTCCGTAGAGCCAGGTGGGGATGCCGAGGCTGGTCGCGCCGGCCGGCTCCAGCGCGTCCCAGGCGCCGAGGACGTCGCCCCGGACGGTGGCCGCAGTCTGCAGCCAGCCGTGCGAGGTGAAGTCGTCGGCCCGGCGGAGGGTCACCAGCGAGTCGTCCAGGGCGTCGTCCGGGCGCGGGGCGAGGAAGGCGCCCAGGTTGGCTGCCTCCATGAGGCCGGGGCCGCCGCCGGTGACGATCAGCCGGCCCGCGCGGGTCAGTGCCCGGGCGACGACGGCCACCGTGCGGTAGACGTCTGCCGTCCGAGGGACGTCGTGGCCGCCCATGACCCCGACCGCCGGACGCCCGTCCTGCGCGCGGAAGGCGGTGATCGCCGACTCGATGAAGCTGTCGTGGGTCCGGGCGGCCCAGAACTCGTGCGGCGGGAGCACCCGTGGTTTGCGGGTGCTGCTGCCCATGAACCACGAGCGCGCGCGGGAGTCCGGAGTGTCGCGCCACGAGCCGTCGACGTCGGGGTCGAAGCCCGCGTAGAGGTCGGGCACGCGGTAGAGGCGGTCGGGGA
>Ga0210040_10007056_pt1 | contig 13773 bp, 7 predicted proteins | sample CryGeyCG12114_NA_FD_185462 | JGI IMG/M metagenome (GOLD analysis project Ga0210040, IMG submission 185462) | Groundwater microbial communities from aquifer - Crystal Geyser CG19_WC_8/21/14_NA (SPAdes) (version 2) | ecosystem: Environmental > Aquatic > Deep subsurface > Groundwater | place: USA... | reverse complement strand
TTTACAGAATACTACTGCAAATAAAAATGCTAAAAACCACAGCTGTAGTACTGTGCTTAGTCGTAAGTTGTCGGACATATTGTTTCTTGGATTAAAGTTCAAATATGCATACATATGCACAGACTTTTCATCTTTTTTATTTGCTAATATATTTGGTTGATTTGAACAGCTGTTTGTCTATTTTGTTTTGATAAATCATGGTGCGTAAACGTACCCACAATGTTCACCGCTGCTGAAAATCAATTCTTCCAGGTTTTATCTAACAATTTATTACCCAACCAGCATAGTTAGTCTTATTGTATTGTATTCTAACATGCTTTCAGTTTTCGCGAAATGAGGGCGGCAGTAAATTTTAAGTACCTGTCAAATATTGCTGGGTTTTATTTTTGGAGAACAGGTTCGTAATGAAACGATTTATAACTTCTGCATAAAATGCTAATATGGACTAATATTTTTCTTAATTTGTGTACCGTTTTGTGAATTAAGTATGAGTTAAAGTTCCTAATATTTGTACGTTTTTAAAAGAATATGTTCAAACACAATGTATAGTCCTCTTTCATTCATGTGTTGTTTATTACGATTCATCATGAATGGTAAAGTCACGAAAGTCACAAAGTTGTTCAATAATCTTTATAACTATGCCTCCTACTCAATACAAAGTAACACACGAAACAAAACATGATACTAACGAAGAACTGCAGTTGTAGTATAAATAGCTTAATGTTTGTACAGACACAACCCATTCAGTACAAAGGCATTTCTCACTCACTAATAATATAAATTTGCTATCTTATTTTTTTCCTTTAGAGCTAGGCAGTACTTGAAATATTTATTAAGTAGAGGTTCATCAAACACATCTAGAGTACTACATAAGCTAACTAACTACTACTACGCATTCATGGCACATAATTGATCAGAATTCTTGAGTGATTGTTCAAACTTGTAAACTGCATGTCGATCACCACTTGTTCTTGGCAAGCCGTCTACGCACAGCTCCCAGTCAGTCGACTAAAACTATAAATATTTAGTAATCATAACTATCGTATGAAAACATAATCTCTAAATATTTTTTTGATCTACCGTTCCTTGTGTGTTCTTGTGAGAACGTTTTCCCTGAATTTGTCTATATATGAATTTCCAGTAATAGGGCTAATAAATGTTACCGCATTATGTATAGTTTCAAAGTTTCACCACAAATAGTCACAGTTGCACACAAACCGTAGAAGTATAGTATTTATCAGTAAATTAATTATCCATAAAGAATCGTTCAATATTTAAAATCACAATAACTGGCGTATTAATATAATGTCGATGATGATGGATCACGGCTTAATTTACGATCGATTCTAGTCTATGTACATCGTTTTGCATTTTCTTTGAAAATTTGAGTTTCAGTATTTTTAGTGAAAACTTTTGATTCTTCTTGCTACTACATTAGAAACTATCGAGGTTATCAAGAAGCGAACATGTCGATACTATTTCGAATATTTTTTTTATTATCATTTCAGAGCGTACTCTTGCATTGATTTTTAAAACTTTTGTGAGTACACGAGCGACTTTACATGCATAGGCCACATCAAGACAGTACAAACAAACCGGGCCCTAATGTTTCTGCACATCTATATTCTGAACTTGGATCAGACTTGCTTTTCAAATGAAATGACTCGTTAGATAACTAACTAGCTACAAAGTCACTGCACACAAGAAGACTATTTATTATACAAGTACCATATACTATAGATACATCCTATAAACTGCTCCCAAACGGTTTTCAAAAACGTTTCCTACCCTTTACAAGTCTAACTCATTCAATTATTACAGCCAAATGATCAAAATATCTCAATTGTTGATACATACAATGACCTTTGAGCAACAACAGGTCCACAGCCTACGGTAGTGTACTAGTCAGTCTATTTAGTAATAACAAAACATTTTGTACACAACTGATAACAAGCCTATGTACACACCTTTTACAACTACAGTAAAAGTACTCCATAGAAAAGCATATGTCTACCGTGAAAGACAGTACCGCGTATATTTACAAAGTATTCGCCAAAGTTTTAATTTTTTAAACTAAGTAAATAATATCATGAATCGTTATACACACAAGACTTTCCCCCTTTACTTAACTCGGACGCGTGCAATCAAGTATGGTTTACAGTAGTTAGTATCAATATATGGCATTTCCTGTTCGATTCGCACAGCATGACTACTCATGGAGAGAACTGAAACTTTGCTCATGAAATGTGAAAAGTTCAAAAAGTCTGACCAGCGCAATATCATCAATCTTACTGAAAAAATATTTCCCCATTAACACAACTAAGATACAATCACATTCGATTCAAGTTAAAATTCAAACATAAATATTAGTAAGTTTCAGTTAGTTACAACTTGAGCTGCATTTTTGTGATCCCGTGTATGTGTATTACTTGTTCGGCATAATTTTAAAAAGCATAAAGTCTCTTCATTATAGTTCCAAACGATAGCATTTCGAAGATTTTTTTGTATTTAAGTCCCACCTAAGTAGTACAAATAATATTAACAAACCTACACTAGTGACTTACATACAAACAAAGAATTACACAATACTAATAATTATTCTAAAGTATATTAACTTTGACCGTCACAAATAGTGCATGTACAACTAATTTAAAACTGGCTGATTAACAACAAAAAAGTGAAGAAAAGCTGCATAGTAACTCCATCGTTCAACCATGATAGTCTTTGTATGATTCTTGCATTGTCAAAGTGTAGATCTCTGCTGATGAGGAATTCTTGTAATCTTCAAATCTTTCCTGCATCGTGTATAAACAAGGCTCATTTCCTTGCACCAATAATGTATTGACGTGCAGACAGTTGACACCAAAAGATTATGACTTCTATATTCGACTTGTATAAGTTTAGTCCTGAAGATTTTTTTGTTTGCATTGAAGGCTTTTTACATTGATAGACATTTTTGAGTCAGCAACATCTGTAAATGAAAGGAAAAAGAAAACAGGATGAAAAAAAATAATTACTCATTGGTCACTTTAATGGTACTAGACACTAATAAAATTGTAATAATGCATATCAAATTAACATGAAGCACGGTGAGAGCACCAAAATGCATTCAAAGCATGTATTTAACAAGATTTGTTCGCTTTCTACGCTCAAAGCAAAACTTCAGTTCACCACATGGAATTATTTACATGGCCACCGTTAGAAATTATTAGAATTAAGCAATTTTTTGTGTGCACCATATTGAATGCGTGCAAATCAGTAATAATAATAAATCAGTAAGCATTAAATGAATTAGCCTACGAATGCTGAGATCATTCTATTTTTCCTTATATATATGTACAGAATATAGTAAATGAGTTTGCAAAATAGTTACACTACTTTTAAAGAGGTTACGAATAAATAGTATAAATGCATACACAAATCCCAAACTCGTGTTCATTCGCTCTATTATGTTCAGGTATACATACAGTTAATTCCTGATTGAACTTTTGAATGCACCTCAGCTTTTTGTAGTACTACTATTTGGATTACATAAAATGAACGCACTTTGCAAATTAATCTTGTATTCATTTGTTGGGCGGAGATGTGAAACAAATTGGCAACGGACTGATCAACAATGGAGAAAAAAAAAGTTGTACAGCTCGAGAAATGAGCGAGCAATACAACACTCTCTAGTGATGAACAAAAAAGTCGGCAACTTGTATTAAATTGTAAGAGCTGACGAAACACTTGGGAAACAATATGCCCACGTGCAATCCATAGTCAGTGTACAATAGTCCAAAAGTAGAATGTTCACCAGCCATAAATTCTTTTGGGAATACGCACATTTTTTTCACACGATTTGATTGAGTACACATGATTTGTGAGTGAACATTTTTAATTCAAGGGAGTGGCACCTTATAACATTCCTTTTTTTGCACAGACTATTATTAACCTTGTCTGTAGTTTTTCGTCCCAACCAAAGCATTTCAAATCTAAATACAAAACTGTATTTCTTTCTACCAAACTATCCCAAGTCCAGTTCATAAACTACAACTATTACATACAAATCCCGAGCCCGTATTTCCTGCTGTACAACAAACCGCTCATTTATACCCATTTTTGAGCATCAAATCCTCACAATAATGATCATCCATTTGCAATTTCACACTGCCAGTGAATAAACCTACAGAAAACATCTTCACCACACTCCCAAATGACTACTAATAACCAATAAAAAGCATAAATAATCCATCTCTTTCTCTGTCTTGTGTACTACCGCAGCGAACTAGTGAAAAACAAAACTATCTTTACAATCTCGACACACATTAGATTATTATTATCATTATTACAAGCTATAGTGGACTGCTGTGAGCTCAAAATAGAACTAACGAACTAATGAACAAAGCTAATAGAGCTCCACATGTTAGCAACTGAATGTTGAATCAAGTATCTCTATAGTAGTTAGGAGCCCAGTGGCAATAATCCATCAGCCAAAAATTCCCTTCTACTATATACAGTCCAAATGGGATCCAACAACAAGAAATACAAAAGTGCATCGACTGCCTACTATCGTCGTACACCTCACAAGTAAAAAAACTAACTGTTCATCTGGCTCTTATATTCAACTGAATGGAATCAAGAGACAAGATCCGAATTCCCAATCATTATTATTGTCGACTGTCGACTAACTAACTAACTATGAAAGCTATTCTATATCCCAACAAAGTGACTCACTCATAGTATAAAACCTAACTAAAAGTATACGGAGGACCCGTAGGTTTTTTACTCACGGATTCCTATCATGTTCAATTCAACACGGGCGAAAAAATATACGTTCTCAACTCACAAGAAAATAATAGTTACAATGATTTTCCCCTCATGATGATCACCATGGACATTTTCTCTCGGGTCTATACATACCAGGTCGTTTTAACTAACCCTAAGTCCTGCCTGCTATAGGTATATTCATTCTATACGCTGTCTGTGGCAACTGTGAGAAAATAATTTGCACAGATGGAAAAAATAAAGGTCAATAACACTGTGGCAAACTAACTACCTGTGCTTATAGTGCAAGTAGTAATAGTAGTAGTAGTAGTAAGTAGCATGCAAGCAATCCAATCAACATCTCATATATAGAAGGTAGGAGCAAATTTCATCGTCTTGAAAGAAGAACTAACTAACCAGTCTGAAGATCTTCTACTTTTTTTCGTCTATTCACTATAAAGTACATACTATAGCAAGCGGTAGTTAGTTAGCGTGTTTTTTTCTAACGCTATGTAGTTTAGTATGTGTGTGTGTGTACATTTTTTTTCTTTTTGCACAGAACATGATCCATTGAGTAGTAGTGAGTGAGTGAGTGAGGAAGATTTTATACACTACTAGATAGATAGCCACTAGTGGCTTTGGACTTGTGTGAGTGGACCAATGCTGTTTACAAGTTTGTTTCATGTGTCATGTATGATTTGCATTCACCTATATAGTTAGTTAGTCGGACTTTCCAATAAAGTAGAATTCATAAAATTCAAATGTATAGAATTTGGAGTTTAGCTTAGTTAGTTAGTCAGTTAGTTAGTTAGTTAAATACTGACTATATCCTAGCGTCTCACGGGGTTTGTTAAGGCATTAAAGACTGATAGTAAAGACAAAGTATGTTTGATAAATAGTTGCAAAAGTAATCATCATTTTCTGTTGAGCCTGCTGAGAAAATACTAACTATAAAATAAATGATAACTTTTAAACATGACGAGTCTACGATAAACAATATACTGTCAGAATTACTAACAAGTATGATTTAAGATGGCTCTAAAAGCCACGAAAAAGTCAACACATGAAATTTAGGGAATCAATTTGCAGTTTATGAGCCATCCTTTTTTTGTATGCACAACTCACAGTGTGTTTAGAAAAAATTGTGGAGCATCTTTCTCAAACATGTCCCATTTTTTTAATGCACCCAGTCAGTAATTGCGAATTCCCATCGTGTATAGTTAATAATTTTATTTGCTTTGTGCAATATACTGAGATGATGATAGCCAATTATTGGTTTACTTCATTTTTAAAGATATCAACAAATGAAATGTCTGATAAAAAAGATTTTACTCGTGTAACCACTAAAAAAAAGCATACCAGTTACGCTACAAGCATACAAATCCACTAATGAAGCTTCACCGTTCGACTTTTATTGTGAACTGGGCTAAAGGGACTTGAATTTATTTTCATTGCGTGCAATCAATGTTCTCAGGCTGTAATAAAAGAGGATTCCTCTATGCTCAAAAACTTATGCAATGTTTCATACAAGTACCATTATAATTTCATCATTCCTCCATATGACCAAAAATTCAAAGCTAAATAACATCCACTAGGTTAAGAAAAAATAACAGCAACTGTGAAATTTATTGCCTCTAAATGGAAATGTACGAAAAAAATGAATCTTCAATTAATTATTACCATTGCAATACGAAATCGACACAAGCATTACGAATCCATATGCTCCTCACGTTTGCATTTCACAAATGGAATTATTTCAACTAGACCGGAAGAATTAACATGTGCAAAATGGAAAGTGCAAGTGTATCCAAATTGATACGTTCATTTCTCTACCAGCCACATCAACTAGCTGTTTTCATTAAGACGATTAAATAGTGACATAAGGGGATAATAACCGACTTATATAGTCTGCCCCATCATCATGGGCTATATGTCTTTCGACACCATTGCAGTACAACTAACTAGCTAACCTTTTGAGCAATATCTCCTCCAATTATTACCAAAATTCATTTACTCGTGCGAAATATTCAAATTATACTACTGACAGTGTTTTATACAACTTGAAACAGCTAGCTAACCAACTGGCTATCATTTATAGTTTATATACAGTCTTTAACAACTTTTTTTGCACTTTTTGCTCAATCTTTATAACAATACCTATTGTCTAAAAGAGTTTCCCAAGAGAAACACATTGCTTAGCCCAGTTAGTTAGTCAGTCAGTCACTATATAGCTAATGTCATTTAACCAGAGGGACTTCAGTTGTACAGAATGGAAAAAAATAACAACTGATGCCTCCACTGATGAACAATGTAGACACAAACAAAGGATATGCAAGTCCCCATATATACAAGCATTAAATAGAGTGGGATAAAAACTGATCAATCAATATCAGTCAACTATTCATCATCCATAATAATATTGGCTGCTCATCCATGATGACTAAGAGTATTTGACCACAGCGGTTTAATAGTGATTACAGAATGCGAGAATGATTTTAACCCCCTGTAGTTGATGAATTACGTGCTCATTTCTACCTTTAGCCAATCCTCACTCACTCCCGGCGAGTAAAAAGAAGTGAGTGAACAAAATTTCCAATGAATTTGCAAGTTGAGAGATTAGACGGCTTGTCCCTATAGTTTATCCCATGTCCAAATGGAAAAGTGAGATACGAGATTAGGTTGAAAACAAATTACATTTGAATGCAAATGATCCACTGTGTGGTACACAGTTCTACATATTCTGTCAAGTCATTTTGTCATTAACTGACCATTCAAATTAATCCTGTACCCAGTTAAAGCCTTACAAATTACATTATCCACCAATGTGATGTGAAAATTGGAGCAAATTAAATTCCTTGGCTTTCGTTCAGTAAAACAAACGTGGTTTCTCAACTTTTTTTTCTTCAAATTACATCTCATTTGTGCATAGCCAACATAGAGACATTACAGAACGTGTCACTTTTTCCCCCATTTCATCCATCATTATCAAATGGGTAACGTCATATATGACTACTCACTCTGTCCCAATTATTAGCACTGGCTAATTATTTACCATATTTTGTGTAATTGTCCTCGTTAATTATTTTTCTTCTATCTACAACACACATTATATACCCGGATTGCCTCACCTACAAAAATGCAAATTTTCCCAAACCATCTCCACACATCTCAAACTATAACTAACTATCAAATTACCGAGCAAAAGCAAATACTCTCTGTCTGTACAGCATTAAAAAACGTCATTTCCACATAGATTATTATATAATGGTCCTTTCAAAAACATGATCTTGGGTTGCATAAATCTTGAGATGGGCAAGTCACATGCCATATTTTCTTCTCCTTAAGAGTGGAACTTCATCCACTAGATAGTTACTATCATACTATACGGTCACAAGGGGAACATCTATTAGCCACATGCAACAGGTATTAAAGGATTTACCTCTCGAAGATGAAAATGAGCGCTACCAACTGACGAACCATTCCACAAGGGAAGAAAGATGAGACGAGTTTCCAATAAGGAATTTCTAACTAACTAACTAACTAACTACAAGATGGCCAAGTAACAATGGGAGCGGAGTGAGAAAAGTTGCACATTCTTTTGGTGGTGGTGGACTCCTTTTTGGTTGAGGCCACTGACAAAATCCTGCCGCATAACTAACAAACATGGGTCGAACGAGAATTCTTTGAACGGGCAGTGTAACTAACGAACTAACTTAGTATAACTTGAACGTAATGCATGTGCTATGTGTACTCTCAGTCAGTAGTACACAACTACCAATTCATTTGGCCCATGGCATAATGATGCCATTCAAACTTTGTATTTCCACTGCATGCTATTGGCTACAAGAAATACGGGCTTCCATTTTCTCAACTTTAAAAGACAGCTACCAGAACAGGTAACTAAATGGGAGGCTGAGCTCTTAACTCGCAGAACCGGCTTCTCCAAATATTTAACTGCAGTGAACCGAGTCAACTCTTCAACTCTGTCCGACACGTACAACATTATAGCAGAAGTCCTAATGGACATGTAAGTTTAATGTGTACTATACCATACGAGATTTCACAATTTCATTTCATACATGTGGCTATATTTCTTGGCCACTTATTAATCACTGTGGAAAAAAGTAACACAGCTCCGTCTTCAAATTGCGCATTACCAGACTCATCTTTTTCACTAACACGGGTTCAGGGAATTACGTATGTACGTTAGCAAGAATTATGAATTCATATATACTTGATTTGGTCCAACAAAAGACTTGTTTAACTAGCTAACTAACTAACTAACTCACAGTCAGTCAGTCCACTGTACGAAGGCCGATGACAAAAATTCCATGTTATCACATTATACAGCCGGACTTGGATAATTTTTAAATCCCAAAGCGCTATGTATAAACACATTTCCAAATCCTATTCAATTATAACCAATCACTATCATCAATAAATATTGTGAAATGAGCCACCAAAAGTAAAATGTAGTGTATATTTAAACTATAACTTCCAAATGACAATATTTATTGTACGATCGTTACTTTAGTGTTACAAACGAGTGGGTGTTCAACTTTTTTGTACGTTAGCTTATGACACTCGTAAATATTCAAGGGAATGACAAATAACGTCAGTAAAAAACATGACAGTCCCAGGATGGAGAGATAAGATGTGCAAAATTCGAGTGTGCAATGAAACTTTGAGAAAAAAAAATTGTCTCTTCCATTCATCTGTGTGAATGGAGGGCATGCATGCAGCAAACATTAGCACCATAAAGACTAACTACTACACACAGCCATATATACCACATGCATGCCGTATTGTCAAGATGATGATGATGATTACCATCTTTGTGTACTCTTTTTGTTCCACCCTTAGGATTTCATCTGTACGAGAATCTAATCTTGACAAGAATGATAAATGGTGTTGCTGTGTGTAACGTAATACGATGGATCATAAGGATCGCATGTGACTGCAATGATCCAAAGGAAGGAAACAAACAACAGAAATGAAACCGAACGATAAAATGTCGTATACAAAACAACTATCTATGACAGTTAGTTAGTTAGTTAGTTCGCCAACATGGGCCTCTTTTTTCCAACTCTAACTCTAATGTCTAACTATATATTATTATTTGCACGTGCCAAAAAGAGATTTGTTCTTGTCTTGTTACAAAACTAAAAATAATGAAACTGGTAATGATCCTTGATAATGGAACGGGACGTTACAACCAGTTGTAGTTACTATAGTGTTGGTGACACTAAAGATTTGCGTCTAACGGTTCTGCTGCTCCTATTCTCCCATATTCGCAGCAACCAAGAGTCATGCATACGTTGCATGTAAATAATACAACAAGATGCCAAAATTAACTTGCAAATCCCATGCTAACTAACTAATGAGGGTAAATGGACAGTGTATTTTTTTGCTCGTCAAACTAACTAGCTAGCTATAACTCGCAACGGTCATAAACTTTAGGAACAACCAACTTGAGAGCTCTATAAATCAGATCAATGGATTTGTTATTCATGTGAGCTATTATTGGCCATGATTTGGTACGCAACAGCTTGGCAAGTCAACAGTCGTAAAAAACTAACCAGTATGAATTAGCCATTGTATATTTAGAGTCAATCCGCGCTACTTCAACTCCCTAATTGAACCCTCACGTATTTCTTTTCAATTAGCATGTGTGTGTGTGTAGCTCATGTTTTTCTCATCAGCTCGTCATGAGCATAACACACGCTGAATGTGGACCTCAAGTCTCTCACTCTCTCAGTCAGTCAAAAAAAAACTAATCGGTTATTTATACCAACCGAGACAATAACATATTAGGTTCACAGCACATAGTCTCATCTTTATGGCATTTTTATACCATATTGGGGGACTGGGATTCTCAAAAAATTCTCCTCTTGGGCTCATTTAGTTAGTTAGTAACCAACTAAACAAGAATTTTACAATCAAAAACTCGAGGTATACGCAAATACTACACAAGTCCGGCTGATAAAACAATGGTTTACTTACTATTTAGCTCCGTCCACCCACAGAGGATAATATTCCACCCATCATGTGAGTTAAATGGTGTTGCTTACAGGGTGTGTAAAAGTGTGTTTTCATTTAACTAAGAGTAATTTTTTTGTCTACTTAAATGGTGCTCAAGTGAGAAACGCACTTGAGTATACACAGTCGCTCATACTCACCAACTCTGCCTGCTATTCGGCAAGAAAAAGCTCAAATTTGTTAGTTCCTTGTGTGAATCACCTTGAAAAAAATGTAATGTGTAGTTTCCAAAGGTGGATCAAAAGATATGATGACAAAAAATGGTCTTTGTATTCAAAGTGATACACACTGCTGCCGTAACTACTATAGCTGTAGCTAGCACGTACTATTGGTAGACAATACATGTGTGTGTGACACATGATCATGATGAATTCCCATGTGTGTAGCATGGGCCACACAAACCTAAGCAATGTGTCCCCGAACGCTGAAGTTGTTGATTATTTTTTAAATTGACATGACAAGGGGGGGAATGACGCTTATCATAAGACAACACTTTTATAGCATATTAAGACAGGAATGTACTACACTTGGGCTCCACCGCATTATTGTTTCTCCCAAGTGAAATATAAAAAAGTTTCATCAATCATGAATGGTGTTGTGAGAGCCACATTTTTGTTGTTAAAAAACTAGATCAAGGACTAGTGAGTTAGTGGAAATGTCAGATTAGTGAAAAGGAACGTCTAAATTTGCTCACTCTGTAAATGAGTACACTTAAGGAAATAATTATACAATGCTAGTCTCTTGGCATTCCTATCACACGAGTAATCAATAAAAGTCATTCCGTTCAGGTAGTCCACTCAATTTCAAGAGTTCACTACTACTACTCTATGTATTACAGCCAACCATGTGTACAGTTTTTTTAAACTCTCATTACTATTGGTTAATGCAAGTTGATTTTGCCGTTAGACCCACTCGTTTGTATGCATTTACTGTGCTCTAGGCACACAAATAGACCCAGGGAAGGCTTATACTCAATTCACGTAATGAACGCAAAGGTATATGAGCCAAATAATAGTCAATCTCCAAACCGAAGCTAAAACCATGAACATTGATTCCCACTCATTTAAATTCCTTTTACAAGACAAAAAGGGCTCGTACTGCGAGAGCAGTTAGCTAATTTAGTCATTATGTACATATGCAAACACTTCATGTTCGACCAGAACACCTAATGAATTCCCATTATTCTTGGGGTAATAATAGACTAATGTCCTGTTTTCTTTCACCAAGTTGAACCCATGTGTCTGGCAAAGTGTAAACACTGCAAAAAGTGCGATCATTTCCATACCATATAGAAGATAGGAAATTTAAAAAACACACTATTAACCTAAACCGTGTTAAGCTAGAGCGGTTTTCTACCTACACTGATCTAACAGTTGACTTCACATTATGCTTATGCAACTGCTGGAAATTACCACGCAGAAATAAAAAATTAAAGCGTTCAATTCTAGCCAACTAACTAACTACAATGACAATTATATTTTTAAGCATAACTAACTACCAAACTATCTGTGAAAAGCAATGAAAAAATGTGGCTTGAAATGCATACCTTGCAGGCACTGACGATCCCCATGTGTGTAATTATCGATGAGTGATTCTGGGTCCAGGATGGCCATTCTGCAGTCTATATCCATTGACTCTTCGTCCCGGGTACATATCCGGAGGAACTTGAGACCTCTCAATCTCATCCCCAGACAAATCTAAATCTCTGACCATCTGAATAATCTCCCTCTCCTTTTTGATCCCTTCAGACGTGTGTGGAGATGTGCCCGCAGGCCGCAACAGTGAACCACCCGACTCATTTGCAAACTGCAAGTTTGTCAGCGATCCATATGAACGGGACCTGTGCTCTTGGCGAATAGAGTACGAGAATGCTCTCTCATTCAAATGACCCTTCTTCCTGTAAATCCCCGTGTTGAATGGAGACCCATCCCGATTCTTATTATGACTACCTCCATTGCTGTGATTGTTATTGTTGTTGTTGATGTTGTTGCTACCAGTATGATTACTATTGCTACCACTATTAGTCTTGGAACCACCGGCACTTTTAGATTTACTCTTGGTGGACGTCATAGTGGAGTCCCCATTCAGATTCCCACTGCTCCCACTCATGTTTCCATTGGCACTTCCATTCCCATTCTGTCTGGACGAGGGACCCGAATGGTAATGATATCCCCTCTCTATCGTCGCATAATATGTGGGCATGGGGCCACCCATTTCGGGAGAGGACTTGAGCCCATTCTGCTTGTCTTCTGGCATCATGTGATGATGTGCCGGATGGTGACCATGTGGTCCATGTCCATTTCCATTCATCATGGGATGATGATGATGGGGACTCCCTTTGGGAGGCCCGTGTCCATTCATTTGATGTGGAGGCAGGATGTGGGATCCAGGAGGGGGCAACATGGACATGGGTCCTGGAGGAATCATAGGCACAGGGGTGAGCATTTGTTGTTGTTGTTTCTGTTTCTTCTTGGATTTGGATGTTTTCACCAGATGAGGTGGTTGCATGGCAAAATGAGGGGGAGGCAAAGGCCCGTAGATGGGCTGGGGATGATGATGAGGATGCATGGGATGAGGCTGCATCATCATTGGGAATCCATTCCCATGATGTGGTGGCACAGGGATCAGCTGCGGACCACCCTGATGATGATGCGGAGAGCCATGGGGGAAAGGTCGAGTTCTCGTCAGAGTGGACATTGCACTACTAGGTCGATGGGATACTGGACCATTGAGTACGCTGCCTGCCCTGGGTGGAGCTCCAGACTGGTGACCAGTACTCAAGTTCATCATGGAGGCTGGGCGCATCAAATATCTAGGCTGTGAACCTAACTGCTGTTGTTGTTGAAACTGTTGTTGCAAATGTAGTTGTTGTTGAGAAGCGGATTTTGAGTCTTTGCTTTTGAGCTTCTTTTTGGTCTTCTTCTTTGTGGACGAGGCAGCATCATCTTCCACAGACTTGAGCAACGAGTACTGTTGTGGCGGCGGGGG
>Ga0210040_10007055_pt1 | contig 13775 bp, 14 predicted proteins | sample CryGeyCG12114_NA_FD_185462 | JGI IMG/M metagenome (GOLD analysis project Ga0210040, IMG submission 185462) | Groundwater microbial communities from aquifer - Crystal Geyser CG19_WC_8/21/14_NA (SPAdes) (version 2) | ecosystem: Environmental > Aquatic > Deep subsurface > Groundwater | place: USA... | reverse complement strand
CACAATTCACCAGTCACTACACTGCAATCACTTTTCTTGTTTCCTATATCGCTATACATAACCAAAACCAACAGACAGAAAGGAATATGGAATAGTGATTCGAGATCCTTTAGGCACCTAGCTACACAGCAAGTTTTTTTTTCAAATCAAACAAAGCAAATATAGTGAATAAAATCTGCTAACTTTAGTTGTGGCATAAAGTTAATAAAAATGCCCTGAAACAGAACTTGCTCTAAAACCTGGAAACTATAAATGAATAAATTATATATTCAACGGATCAAAATTTGACGGAGAAGTGCAGAATACTATCATCACTATTTCAAATCAGTAGTACTATGATTAGGATTAAGGATGCAGCAAAGAGAGAGTATGCGAAGAATGAGTAATTGTACAAATATGGGAGCTGTAACTCCACGGCCCACGGTCAATTGAAATGCTTACATGTATTTGCTAAATAACAAATAAATGCTCACTAAATGGTGCTTGTAACTTTTTTAACTAGCCATAAAAGGAATAGACTACTACTTTCAACCGCATAAAATGAATGAGATATCAAATTCCTTCAGTCATAATTCCTAAATCTAACCTACATTCACATACAGTGGGCTTTAGGTACGCATTTCTTGATTTTGAATAATTCTTAAAAACCGTTATAATAATGTATTGGTGTTAACATTTTCGGCATTGGTATAGGATATAGGATAAGTATAGCTTCTCTCTCTAAAAAAATGATATTGTCGCAATGCCTGCAGTAGATGTTATGAAAGTATGTCCATTTAAGGAATTCATGAATTTTTGTCCTTACTACAACGAACCCATAAATATTAGGAAAACAAGATTAAATTTTTTGCGCATTTCAAACAACAAACTTTGTCTGACTGAGAGATGATCATCGTTTTGAAAATGTAAATGTTTAATATTGCATATTTTCCTGACAATTATGTATGATTGCACATTGCACTTAGCACGAGTGAATATATCACATTCGCTTTTTAATGCCTGCATATTAGTGCATATGACTTGCATATGCACGGTATGTGGATCATATGGGATATATCATATGGATGGGACATGCTTCAGAAAATTGACGATTAAACCGATTAAACTGAACGATAGAAAAATCAACCAGTACGTCCGAACGTATAGCACACTAGCTGATATAGTTAAAGAAAATGAATCAGGAGATGGAACGGTAGAAAAAACGAGAAATGGAAATGAGCAGTATTAAGGAAAAAATATAGCAATTTATTGCTTGCTCAAGTACACGAATAGGAAGAACAAACACTAACATAAAATCGATTCGCCAAAAAATCCACAGACGCACAGACGGACTGAAAATAACTAATAACTTCACAATCAGTACTGCCCGTTTACAACAAGATGGCATGACTATATGACTAGAGATTTTGCAGTGGAAATAATGTCAACTATAGTGCTCATTCGCTTATGTCAATTCCACATATGATATTTGCCGTCATAGACTCCTCAAGATTCACAATTCCCATGACTCTATCTATTTCACGAAGACGAAACCAATTTCAAATACTTTGAGCTCAATATTAGCAAATAATGCATTCTACAATGGTCTTCTGCTTAAATACTCCGTGTCAAAGAAAATTACGGTTACAGTAATATCATCCCGAAAAAGTCTCACAGAGTCCTCCGGCAGAGTTAACAAATGGCTCATTTTATTGTTGTCGATCCCATGATCAGTTCCACCCAATGCGTATCTTATCAAATGTGTGGCAACATTTGCATCAATAGGTTTCAACTTTTTCGCCTCTTTGCGCTGCATCAGAATTTGATGGACGGACTGCAAATCAAATTCTTTGTTCTTTGGAGGAGTAAACGGTTGGAGAACTGTTTTTCCAGACATGTGCTCTCCCACTAATCTGACTGCTTGCCTAGAGGACAAGAGATCCCATAGACCGTCAGAAGCTATGATTAGGAAATGATCTTTGGGCCTAAGTTTGTGATAAAATGTTTCCGGTCGTGCAATCAAATATGGGGGTGTCAAATTATTCGGCATTAGAGCTTGCTCTCCTAATAGAGGTACGATATATTCCTTGATTTCCTCGTTCGACCACTTGAATCTGGTGAAGATGAATGAAAAACCAAATATTTTTTGCTTTTTGCTTTTTTACTGTATTCATTCTTCAGTTTGAAGTGAAGAAAATCTTCAATTCAATCACCCTTACCTTACGTCACCAAAAGCTCTGACGGGTGCCAGTTGCCCTAAAAAAAGCATAAGTTTGAATTGAAATCAGACTTATGACAATAATAATAAAGTAAGCATTGGCTAAAGTGTGTGAAAATAAAAAACCTAGCAATCGGTCATTTCGAATGACATTATCTCTCTCTGAACTGGGATGTTCCTGGAAAATGCGATTAACTTCACTGACGTTTTCTGTAGTGTGATCTGTAGTGATAGGTTCAGCAATCCAAGTTTCAGTCTCAGGGTCCCATGATCCCAACACAGCTCGACAATCTCCACAATTGGCAACATGCAAATGTTCTTCGTCCACATATGCAACACAAGCCACAGCACCAGAAAGAGCTACTGACAAAGTCTTCACACAAAGATTTTCATCCACAGTATAAGTTTCCCCATAGAATTCTTCTCGACTCAGCTTGTTCAGTTTAGCCTCCCTTGACAAATCGTTATCCAAGGCGACGAATGAATTTTCCAATACTGTGCTCATTGAGAAGGGCTCTGCACTGTTTTTTTCCAATGACGTTGTTTTCATGAAAGCATGTAGGTTTTCAGAATATAAATGTTGAAGATCTTCTACTAAATCGAATCTATCATTATAAGATTTCAATAGTGTACTGGACTCTACATGGGGATGAGTATTTACTAATTCCGCTAGGACTTTAGGGGGTAATAAGGAAGCAGCAATGTAGCTGAATAAGCGTTTAGCCACCACTTGTGAACAGCCGGGACCCCCATGGCCGTCAAAAATCCCAAATAATTTTCCTAATATAAACAAAAAATACAATCAGACAAAAGATTTATATTTTGCAACGTTGATTGTTGATTTGAAATCGGATGCACAAAAACAGCAACCTGTAGTTAGTAAACAACGGGCTTCAGCTCTGGAATCTTCCACTGGCGAGTTTGAGGGAAGCTGGTTAGTTTCGAAGCTCTTGATTCCATTCGAGTAGATTTCTTCAGAATTTTCATTGCCTCTTAGAACAGTAGTTACCTGTCCGTCCAAGTACCAAAAAAAGTAAAAACAACGGATGACAGCTACAATTTTAGTTTAATTTCCCATTTTAGTTAACGAAATCTTAGGAGTTCCTTACCTCATTAGGACTCAGCCGTGCAAAAGAACGTCTGGTGGCAAACTTCCGATTCCTAAATGACGGCGAGTTGCCTCCACTTAGTAATTTGTACCGTTGAGTTGTTACAGAGAAAAAGCTACCGTATTTCCCAAGTGGTGACATTATGGGGTCTGCCAGTAAATTAGGCTCCCGTAAGATTTAATTCATAAAGCAATTCTGATAAAAGTTCTGTTCTGTTTTCATTTTCTTTAACTTCAAGTAGGTGTGAATACCAATAGATATCAAACAATTTTGAGCAGTTCTTACTATGGCCTCATTGAACTTAACTTAATTACCCACTAAAACAACAATAAATCTTAACTAAAGTAAATACAAATAGATATAATTTCTGAGAAAACAGTCGGAACGAAGTGCACAGTGCACAGTCACAGTGTAAAAAAAGTTCTATATATTGGGATTGGGTACGGACTTTCCCTCTCTTGATTTCATCTATGAGAGTGAGAGTCCAAAAGTTCATAGTCGATCCACATCCCGATTGGGTCCTAGTCCTACCTAATCCCAATCCAAATACAAAACATATGCACTACGCTACACATCTGATTCGAACCACAAGCTTGTAAACAAAAGTGCTTAGTGTCAGTCAGGAAACCAAATTATAACAAATTGGTTTCCCCTTGCTAGCGACTGTTAACCTGCGCCCAGTATTTCATCTCATAAGAAATGCGAAGATGGAGGAACTACTCCGTAGTTTGAAAGATGTGTACAATGAAACTTATTTTACCTCAGAATTGTAAGTACGCAAAATCAAAATTATCCATGGTCAGTCAACTTAAAGTATTCACATTTCATTAACTAACATGTCAAATCCGTTCAACTTTCGAAACTGGAAACTAAGAAAGCTCGTTCGAGAAAAAACTTGCAGCCAGGGAGAAACGATTAGTCTGGAGGAAGTAGAAAATTCTGGAGACAACAAAATTGTGAAGAATAAACTTGAGGGAATCTACGCTATCCCTTCCAGCAGCTCATGTTATTGTGAGTGGTTTAGTTTGGTTTTATTATATCCCTTAAGGTGAAATGCAGACTCAGTTGATTTTTAAATTCCGCAGTATGGTTTGGTGTCATCATTTGTGACAGTGGATGGTACCAAGGAGCCCTGTACCGGTTTACCTTAGAATTTCCCCGAACTGAAAACTACAACGAAGAAAGCGTTCATCTAAAAAAACGTTTACCTGTAAGTTCCTGCTACCCGCAGTGCATTATAAAGCTGCATTTGAAAAGTTTGAACGTAGAACGTACGATATTTTATATTCATCATTTTGCAGATAGTAACATTCCTGCCAGGTGTTATTCCTATTCACCCATTGGTACATTCAGCAAAAGGCACAATAGATCTTGCCAAATATACGAAAAAGAAGTTACACATATGGGAAATATTGAAGTTTCTCAGGAAGATTTTTCATAATCCCAACATCTATATGGAAAATCCTACTCCTTCTGTCCCCGAGATTTCTCTGTAAGACTGCTCTGCTCTGACGTTCAAGCACATTTAGATTTGTTGCCAATATCGCCAATATGATAAAATTGCGAATCCGTTCATATATATTTTCATTCCGTTTGCCAAATATAGAGAAGAACGGAAAAAGAAGGTGGAAGGAAATGCCCTGCAGTCAGCGAAGTACAATGTTTTCTTAGATACGGAGCCTCATATACATCACAACAGGGATCCTAATTTTATAACATTCGCCAAAAATTACGATAGCCAAGCAAACAACCGACTTCACGACGCCATAAACACCAAAAATGAAAATTGTAGATTAAAGACAGGACTCTCTTTTCATCTGTAAAAATCAAAATATTGCGTTGCTAAAATCAATTCACAACATTTATATCTATATACCTTGCAATCAAGGATACAATTGAATGTACCCGTAGAATTAAATTATTTTATTCGCTAAAAAAAGTTGTAAATAAAACTAACCTTACTGATCAATTATCAATCAATTTACTTTACACGGCTACGTCATTTCATTCAGTCAGTCAGTCAGTGCTTACTTACTTACTCACATTTTAGTACAAGAAACAAGATAGGTAAAGTTATAATCTACTAAATATTTAGTTTAAACATGGACAATCAGAGCAGAGCTGATAAATACAACTTAACCCAATCGGGTGAATCTGAGTGACGGAGTAATCAACTCAAAGTTGCCGTTTTTCCCTTATATTTTTTATCCGTTTGTTAACTCTGGAGGACCGTTTTCTGTGGGCAGTTAAAGAAGAAGATAAACAGTTTTAGAACAAATCACAGCTAATCAATCATGTTCGGTATTTTTACCTCACTGGAACTGGACGTTTCCTTGAAGTTACGTTCGGGCCCTTCTTATTTTCAAAGGAGCACTTTTCACGATACGGATAGCTCGGATCGTTTAGCTCTCCATCACTACTGACTTCACTGCTACTACTGCGACTGACTCCATCTCTCTTCATATAATTCGAACCCTCCACAATGATTGCTGCTTAACATGCCATGATCAGAAAAATTAAATCAATTTTCGAATCTTAATTGTATACTCCACAATTATGCTCAATTACCTGAAGATTCCTTTTTGTTCACATTCCGTACGCCCAACGGCCTTCGAAGCTTTCTAGTACAGCGCTCACTAGATGCCTCTGTTGGAGGTTTAATAACATTCTTTGGATCCAAGACAGTGTCGTAGTGGCCAATGATTTCGGTGTCAATGCTAGCAGTTTCCCCTGTGGACTTATCAACAGTTTCGACAACTGAAAACAAATTATTCAATAACTGAATACAAACTGATCCTTATAATTTCCCACTGTATTGAAACCCGCTTCGATAAACTTACTGAGCTTGTCACCGAATTCAGATGAAGATTCCTCTGTTTTGGAAGTTTCGTTCTTAGACTGACCAGCCACATCGGCATCGTAATCCCAGATATTGATGTCATCGAACTCAGTGCCACAAAGTGTGGTTCCAGGAGGGCAATGCATTTCAAAAAACTGCTGCCATAGATCAATTTGGTTATCCTGATCCTGACTTGCAGTAAGTGATGATCCGCTTGAGTTTTGAGGTTCAATAATCCCTTCAAAATCGCTCTGCGAGAGAGGGCCGAGTTCTGGGATTTCATCAAGTTGGAGAATATCGGCCCAGTCTTTAGAAGACATAACATGAGACGAAGGTTCAGGCTGAGACATGATGATGTAAACTAAAACTACTAACCATAAGTCGTAAATGCAGCTAACAAGTTTTACTGGTAACTAGAGGACAGTTAATAACAGGTGATCAAATTATGGATTCCCTAAAAAGCCAGGTCCACTTCAAAAATGAAAATGACCCAACTTCAAATTAAAATTCCACCGACAATCTCGCACAAATATATGTAATGAATGGTAGTTAGTTTGCGTTTGTGTACCGTATCAGTACAATCAGTAGTGCTGTAAAAACAATCGCGTGTCATTGCAAGTCCTTTCTTACCGTAGCTTTTGAAAAACTTTTTTTTGCATGAAAAATGTGAACGCCATTTTCGCGCTACATTTTACCATTTTGGTTTTGTACAAACGACATAGCTTGAGCGGCATTGCAGCATAACAAAAGGCAGCAAGCTATGCGAATTGACACGATGAAAGTGAAAATAGTGTTAAAGTGCTATATACGTTCACTTTTCTTCTTTGTTCTTGAAGTCTTTTTTCTGACTTTCAGTCAATGATAAGATTCGTAGTCGCGTGAGTAAGTTTATAGGCCATTTTTATAGCATTCGTAGTGGACTTGTAATCCGCAATGGTTTTAGTATTTTGGCAAGAAATGTTTGTACTTATTGACATGCATGTAAATAATAACAGTAAACAGGAGTAGTTTTTATTTTTACATAAGGGGTGAAATTCTTTGCTGGCTGCAAATATGGAATGTAAATTTAATTATAAATGAAAATATCGTGGTAGAAATCTGAAATATTTTAAGATGACCAATGTTCTTGAAAAAAGTGTAGTCCGGTCATATAGCTACAGTAAATCCGAACTGTGGTCCCACTATTCCTATTGATAGTTTACTTACGTAGTATATTACTGCTTGCAACAAGTTTCTAGACTGCGTTCATTCATTATAAAAGCAAAACAATTTTTTATCAACAATACAAGAAAATAAGCAAATTCAGTTTTACATGAACAGTCATTATCACAGTCCCATTTTACTGCATGCTATTTACATTATTTTATTGTTTGATTTTGTTGTTCTGGTCTGATGCGTTCTAAGATACCTACTTGCATGATATTTTAAATGTTAGTTGCATCTATGCATATTAGCAGTTTAGCTATGAGAGTAAATATTGGTACTATTGTGTTTTGTTTTGTTTCCTATCATTCTGTTTGGGAGCTTTTAAAGTCATCTGGACGAAATTAAGTGCGCTTTAAATTAGATTTTGCATTCACATCAATCAAACCATTAAATCTTTATCGTTCAAAACTATTGTACTTGCATGCCATATTTGATCTTAACGGATATTCGCATAAATCAAAAACTGCTTTAAGTGCATATTCCAGATTATCCAGATTGGCTTTTAAAGTTGTGTGTTTACTTCTGCCGTGAACGGTTTAAAAATTGTTAGCTTTGCTATGAGCGTCACTGTTATTGATTGAGCGGGTATCGGGGACATGTGAGTTTTTGCCCCAGATTGTGATTCAAAAGTAAGTCATTTTTTAATGGTACGGTATTTAACGTAATTTGTCAAAGACGTACAACTAAGGTGCGGCAGGTAGTTTCAAACGCTGTCTTTATATATAGTTTGCATTCTTGTTAAATACTTTTCCGGTCACTTAAATATCCCATCCATATCCATGTGAATGTTCAGTTTTCCCGAACTTATTGTTTATTGTTTATTTTAAGCTTTTGAAATCCCAAGCTCACAAATTATTAAATAAGAAGATTTGAGACTAAAGCTTTGAAATTGTTGGTAATTTATACTCTGAAATGTTTTTTCCAGTCAAAATCATTTGCAGAGCTGAGATTTCCATCCTTACATAGAAAAATAACCATGCAACAACCCTGTGGAGCCCGTCTCAGATCTTGTTTTAACAGTATCAATGCACAATTCTCATCGAAATTGGAGAAAATTGACTACCATGACCATGATGAATCCAAATCATCTGAATATCGGAAGCTATTTGGCTCTCGAACTTATAAAGAAGACGATTATTCAATTGAAATGGTTCGCAAGTTTAAGGATAAAGCTATGGCTACTCGGTAAGTTTAATATGTGGCGTGTGGTACTAAATATGCTTTCTACTGTTTTTACGGAATGGGCTGATTTATCTTTTTTTCAGAGAAGTCATTTATCGGCCAATACAATTCCCGTCATTAGATTTGCTGACTGCATGTAGCAAGTGCTGTTTCTGTGCCATTTTCCCATGCAAACAACCAGTGCGCTGCAATGACGGTCATTTTACTTGTTCCGAGTGTGCAAAAGACATCCCCAACTGTAGTTTCATGACAGAGGCAATGGTGCCTTGCAAAAAGAAGTTTACTAGCATGAAGGCTTTATATGCAGAGTTCATCCAACGTAAGGTTTGTGACATCGAAATCAAAACTGAACATAAGGATGATAGCATTCATTGTGAATGCCAAGAAGAAAATTAATCAACTCACTTTTAGATAAAAAATGACAATCAATGAATTTTAAGTTTGTGTAATTCGAAATTCGATACCTTAACAATGGACTACAAAGCTGAAAAACTGCAAGGAATAAATTGATCTTAGGGTTTGTTGTCAGATTATATAGTGGAATTTATTAGTTTCTTTCTTCGAAGTTACAATGTATATAAATTATAAACATTTTATATTTCAGTATTCACTACTTACATAAAACCTATGAAAAAATTATAAAAACGTTACAATTATATACAAAAAGACCGCGTAATTAATAATATATTGAACACAGGATTGATTATTTGCTTCCATACTCATGATTTGAAAGAAATCCTAAATTATTGTCCATCGCATAATATTCCATATAGAAAGCTGTGATACAGGATGCACAGTGAAAGTAGTGCAAATGGTAGCTACGTTACAAACGAAGGGATTAATGCAAAAAAATGGATCTCCACGTGAATTTACTTAATACTGTTCAAAAATATGTGGAATTTTAAATAGTAACATTTTCAAATTCCTATTCAATAGGAAATCGTACGATTGCCATCTAATGCCTCCCTATACTCACGCGCTACCAAGAAAAAATACTCAAGTGGTAGGTTTATTCAAATAGATGACATATCTTACGATTTTCTATTTGATAGGAATTGTACAATAAGAAAGTGTAGAAAAGAGCACTAACTAACTATCATACATATTTGGCAACAAAAGCTTACACATTCATATAGTCTTATTAAGAAAATAGCCCTGTTTATGTACAAAACTTGTGGTAAAGTTATTTTTGGCAGTCTGTTAATTTACACTTGAAAACAACATTAACTATCTAAAGCTAACTAACTATGCTAAACGATTAATAAAGTTAAACTGTGTACAGAAACTACAAAATAGTTGAGCGACAAGGGAAAAGAAATCTCTTTGCCAGAGAGAATTAAAATATCGACGAAAAATCATATTAACCTAATAAAATCTGCTCTAAAACGCACATTTTAGCTTACTTAAACAACCTAACTACGATTGTATATGACTTTGATTGCTTCAAATTCCCACCATGTACAAAACTAGCTAACTATACAAAAGAAATATGTCTCGTTCTTTTTTTACTATTGCTATTAGATATTGACATTACAGAGCCACCATAAGTGCTCCCATTCATAATAGACGGACTATCATAGTCACTACTGGGCATTGGAACCACTTTATGAAAAGGGTCCACCCCCATATTCGCTGCAGCCCTTTGTTGGGACTTGAAACCCCCTTCATCATCGTCCGAATGGAACAGTTCTCGTCCAGTGTACTCCCGACTCAAATTATTATGACTCTGATGGGCGGAATAATTTTGTCCTTGGTAGTTGCCATTATCCCCATACGGAGAACTCATCATAACAGGCATTGGACCGTTATTGTAAAAAGAGCCTGGTGTGTGGCGTCCATCAGAAACTTGAACTGTGTCATTACTCCCTCCCTCCTCTGTAGAAGGTTTCGAATCCACCGAGCTGGAATCATGGATATGATTTTGATGAGCAGAAACTGGCCCAGGACTAGCATACATATCTCTATAGATTGCCCCATGTTTGCCTGATGGGGCGCATAAGGCAGAAGCAGGAATATAAGAAGAAGTTTTCTCACTAATGTATCCACTATTTGCTTTCTGATTTTGAGTTTGACTCCTTTCGGTGACATTACTATCATTTTCCCAGGAACAGCAATTCATAGAATCTTTAACACCTCCTGAAGGTCCGCCAGTCAGATTACTCGTGCCGGTTGTTTGTGATTTCCCGCTATTATCAGATGAGTAGATATTGTGATAAGCAGGGGGCGCTTCAGTGCCTTTCTTTTTCTTCTTTTTCAAGCAAACCACGAGGAGGATGAAAACTGACATGAATATGAGGAATGTCGCCGCCCCACCTATGATGATATACAATTCGGCTTCACTAAGTCCACGGAACCAAGTTGCCCCGGCTTGGAATACCCCATCATGTTTGGTATTCATAGACCGGGAAGAAGTCAAATTTGAAACTAAAGCATCGTCTTCCCAAGCATCTCCCAATTTCGAAGTGGATGTAGGCGTTTCTTTAATCAGTACGGAAACTAAGTTTGAAACTTTCCCGCGATTTAATCCAGAGTCAATGGCGACAATTCCATAGTAAAAGTGTTCATTGGCCCACGGGACTCCAACTGTACAACTTTGGCGGACTCCGTGTTCTGCTGGCTCGGGCGTGAGTGCACTGTGTACCAGAATTCCACGTGTGCCGAATTTGTCATTTGTCAAAGAGTCTCGGGTTACGTAGCATCGGATTTCGTACCGGGATGCTGCAATAGACACAAAAAATGCATGGGTTAGTCAAGTTAGTCTACAGTGACATGAAATGTTTGTTGCTCGTATATAATAAGGAATTCGTATATAATGTGAAAAAAACTCACCTTTCCCCTTGTCATAATCACCACCAGGTGCAGTCCAGCTTAATTTCACTTCTGACAAGGAGTCGACAACTCGCTCCACACGCAAATCAGTGATTCTACCTGGAGGGTATGGATCTTCTTTCAATGGCACTGCCTCACTGATTTCGAATGATGGTCCAACAATTATACGTGAAAAAGAGCCTGTGGGAATGGTAGCAATATGTGGTACGCTCGTTCCACAACAAACGGGTTCGTCTATACAAGAAAAAACAAAGCGCGGGTGAAACACTTTTCTATACAATCACGAGGGAAAGTCATTATCAATGTAACTTGGATTTTTTTCCAAAATAAAGTAGTTTTAAAAATGTACCATAAGAGCCACGAGTGACATTAGTATGTACGGGCACAACAGCTTGTCCATTGTTATCATCAATATGCACATGCACGCTGAAATATCCAGGATTTGGACCCAATTGAGTGAAATAAGCAGAGTAAATTCCATCTCCCCATGTAATGTCAGGATCTGAAAGGAAAAAAATCATTCATATAAGCATATAGTTTACTACAGGGAAAAGGTCATGATTTTATACACTAACACTAATTTCCTACAAGGTAAAAAAACGTAACGGTCTGACTTTAATAACCCTGAGAGAGAGCAATAGCTTTAGTTGCGAACTAATTTCACGCCTCTTTTCATCTATTCAAATTACCCCCAAGAATTCGTACTTAAATTGAATGGGAGAATTAGAGGAGAAAAATGGTCGTGCCCCTAAATAGCTCAAACATTAGGTTTGTGTATGCGGTTCATTGCATAATCTTCCTAAGCTCCATAATAGGATTACGTTTGAAGAATGGAACAACAAAAAGTCTTATGTATGTATGAAATGAATGTGTGAAATGAAATATCCAACCAAATAACTCGCTAACTAATAAAAAGCATAGTTGTATTTCTTTCGTACCTCCACTTCCTGAGTCAAAAAGCCGGACAGTAATGGTATTAGGAGTAAGCTGTGGCGAACCAGGTACAGTAATTACAGCAGTCACATTTGCATTCAACACGGGCAATTCCCCTTGCAAAACTTGAGCATACAGTAAAACAACTTGGGCTCCCAATTGGGATTGATGTTGTTGCACTGAAGATTCCGATTCAGACCCAGCAGCATTATTACTAGGTTCCCCTACACTGGGCTGTTGTCTTGGAGGCTCTTGTTTGACAACTGTATTCCAGAAACTGACAGAGATTGATTCAGACTTACGCGCCTCGGTAATCACGTCCACACTGATTGGACGCGCTGAAGGGTTCCGGTAGAATTTTATAGTGTAAGTCCAAATACCAGCCTGTGAGAAAGAACAATAGTGCTCATATAATCAGTTACAAATTCTCATTACAAACATCTCCCTCCAAGGGATTCAGCAAAAAAATAATAACACGTAAGTTGTGGATACCAACTATCTCACTAACACATACCAACTGTGGTATGCTAAAAATAGTAAAAGAAGATTGGAAGCTTTTATGCTTTTAATTGCTGTAGCATAGTTAGTTAGTAATTATCATCACACAGAGACTAGTGCGCAAAACTTTACTAACTAAATGAAATGCGGTAAATATTTGTAGGTACCTCAGTCACGCCAGGTATTCTGACAAATACAAGCCCTTCAGCATGTAGTGGCAAATCGAACTCTTTGCCCGTAGGACTGATTAGTTGCAATCCATCTACATCACCAACTTCTTCCGTGGTCACTGTCACCCATGTGTTTCTCCCAAGGCTGTCTTCTATTGTGAATTGGCCGCTACTTTGCCACTCCGAGTCGGGCCAATGCATAGCTTCGTATACCTGGAGGTGAAAAATTTAAACAGTGCGCATATTTAGTAACAAATTCACTTTGCATATGAATATAGTTGATTCGTTCATCTGTCTCAACGACCAAATATAGTCTGAAATAAAAAACATACCTTGTTCAAAGGAGTGCCAAAAGTTTCACTACTGATCTGTAAAAAAATGTTGTTCAGAATCTCGCTTTGCTCTACATTATGATTGAGGAGTGCCGTATCAGGGACTTTGTAGAACTGGCCATATTGAGCTAATTGCTTCATTTTCAGATCATCCTCTCCTCTGAATTCAGAATCCCCATTCGCATACGTAATAAAGAGAATGCGGAGTGGTGCGCCTTTGATCATGTCCATAATTTTGATTCGTTCCTTTGTTCCCACTTTGGATTGAGATGCAGTGGCCAAAACAATGGTAGCCGGACCGACATGTTCTGTGGAGCTTTTGATCAGCTGTGTAGACAAAAAAGTTGGTTAGTTAGTTAGAAATGAAATCATTAGGTGTTCATTTGTGAGCAACAGGGTTAAGGCGTGAAGCCCATAATCAAGAAAACGATGGTACAACTATGGAGAAAAGGGATGAGACGAATGAATCTCACTTTTGGT
>Ga0210040_10007054_pt1 | contig 13776 bp, 12 predicted proteins | sample CryGeyCG12114_NA_FD_185462 | JGI IMG/M metagenome (GOLD analysis project Ga0210040, IMG submission 185462) | Groundwater microbial communities from aquifer - Crystal Geyser CG19_WC_8/21/14_NA (SPAdes) (version 2) | ecosystem: Environmental > Aquatic > Deep subsurface > Groundwater | place: USA... | reverse complement strand
CAGCCCGGTCAGCAGGTTGTAGGCCAGGTTGAACAGGGCGAACTGCCCGAACTCGGCGGGCGACATGCTCGCCCCGGCAATCAGCAAGGCCCCGGCACCCGCCACGCTGGCCAGGGCCTGAGATACCGTCAGAGGTTTACGGAACCAGCTCGTCAGTCGGAGGGCGCGCTGGAGCAGTGACATGGCGCCGTCAATCTAGTCGGCTTCCAAGCGTGCTGGCGACAAGAGGAGTTCCATGATCAGGGCGGTAGGTAGGCGGGGTGCAGGGATCGTGGCTGCGGGTGCAGCTGTCATGAGAGGACCTCTGGAACGTCTGCGTGCGGGCCGTGAGCAGACGCGCCGGAGCCCGGGCCACTTCCCCGATGCCGGCGGCGCATACCAGTTACCGGAAACCCGCTCTCAGACTCGGCGCATGGCTTACTTGGGATTCGCACTGCTTAATCGCCTCTGGCCCAAACAGGAGGCGATTCTGTTGCACTGCACCGTGGGCTTCGAGGACGGGATCCAGGCCATCCTGGACGAGCTGAGCGCCCGGGGCCTCAGGGCGACGGTGCTGGTCGAAGAGCCGTCGAGACCTCCGGTGCTTGATGGGCCGGGGATAAAACTGGTGCCTAAGCGTTCGTTGAAGGGTGTCCTGCAGTTCCTAGGCTCCCGCTGGGTGGTGACCACCCACAGCGTCTTCGCCAATGAGGCACCACCCCCAAATCAGGTCCAGGTGAACATTTGGCACGGGGAGCCCCCGACAAAGGTCACCTCCCGGTTCGTCGCAGGGCAGGGCGGCGTAGCCTGCACATTCGCGCCGGTTTGCTCGCACTTGGGGCGGGCGTATCGTGCCGCCGAGTTCGACCTGTCCCCGCTCCAGGTCCCGATCGTTGGCGCGCCGCGGAACGACCGGATGCTACGGGCCGACCCGGCACTCATCCGTCAGGCTCTCCTCGGAGACGAAGCCGGGCTGCCCACGCTCTTGTGGCTACCCAGCTTTCGGGCCGGTCGTTGGCGGGGGGACCGGAAGCGGTTGGACGTGGTGGCTGATCCCTACCCAGGTTTGCCCTTCTCGGCAAGCGATCTTCGCCGCCTCGATGAGTGGCTGATGAGCCAAGGCGTGCGCCTCATCGTCAAACCGCACCCGCACGACGCCGAGAATTTGGCCGGCACCTACCAGGGCATTCGGGTGCTGGCGCCCGAGACCCTGGAGAGCCAGGGTCTGACGCTCTATCCTGTCCTCGCAGCATTCGACGGATTGATCACGGACGTCTCTTCGGTGTGGGTCGACTATCTCTTGACCGACAAGCCGCTGATCTTCGCCTTTCCCGACGTCGAGGACTACCGACGGGGCCGCGGTCTCAATCTCGAGCCGTACGAGGATTGGGTACCCGGACCCTTCACCACGACCGTCGGAGAACTAGAGGCCGCGCTCGCAGACGTCGTGGCAGGCCGAGATGTCATGGCCGCCGAGCGTCGGCTTGCCCGGCTTCGGTTCCACAGGTACCAGGACGATCAGAGTGCGGCTCGTCTTCTCGACGGCCTCGGCCTCACCGCCGCGTAGCACCTGGCAAAGTCTTACCTGGGCGCCCGCTCCGGTGCGTACTGGAGTGCCGAGTGTGACGAGGTACCTTGGCGATCACTCGCGCGTGTGGATCCGCGGGGGAGGTATTGACGGCTCTACTAGCCCTGAGCTCGACGAAGAATTCGTCGTGTGATCGGCCGACCTGTCGTCTAGCCCGTCGGCGGTGCCACAGCTGGCGGAGGCATGAGTTCGGCGATCCTCGAGGTCATCAGTCCCGAGGCGCCAAACCCCAGCGCGTGCTGACGATCGGCCTCGGTGGTGATCGGCCAGGCGATCGTCTTCTTGCCATGAGCGGCGGCAGCTTCAGTAGCAGCCTGGACGAGCGCCGGGCGCCCGCGCACCGGGATCCCAAGCATGTCGATCGTCGGGTCCGCAGCGAGGCGGGTGAGGTTGTCGCCGAGAGAGGCAGGCTCGTCCAGGACGTATCCCCAGGTGCCGAATCCGACGTTCTTGGCTGCGCCAAAGCCTGCTCCGGTCAATGTCTGCTTCCACACCACCCGGTCAGGGTTGAGCAGCCCCCGCAGCCGGTCAAGCAACGGCGCTTCGGCTGCGGGCACCTTGGGCTCGATGAACAGGACGTATTGGCCTATGTAACGCTCGAGGATGTCGTCCAACCTGGTGAGCGGACGGGCGGCCTGAGTTGGGTCGGTGGTGTCCGCCGGACTGACCTCGAGCTTGGACAGCGTCGCCCACGTCTCCTTGGCGATCGTTCGCCGCACCCCGGTCACCCGGGTGGTCGTCGGATCGTGGCTGCACACCAGCACGTTGTCGGCACTGAGGCACACCGAGATCTCAAGCGCCTGCAGTCCGGGTATCGAGGCGGCCCGCTCATAGGCGTAGGCGGTCATCTCCGGCCAGTCGCCACCCCCACCGCGATGAGCGATGTAGAAGGGAGTCTCGGCGGTCAGTGAGGCCACGGTGGGCGCCCCAGGCGCCGACGCGCTCCCGGGGGACTGGCAAGCGCCCCCGACCAGGGCACTCGCCAGCGCCCCCGAGAGCAGCGACCGTCGGGTCAACCGGGCGGGGTCGATCGGGATCATCGGTCCTTCCAGGTTGGGCCGACACTCGACCGACACTCAACCGAGCGATCGCTCGGAACTGGAGTCGGCGGATCGTGATCTCAGTATGCGCCGCGCTTGGCGAGGACGGCGAAGAACGTCTTCCACAAGATGAGCAGGTCGAGCGTCAACGTCCAGTTCTCGACGTAGCGGAGGTCGAGCCGCACGGTTTCCTCCCAGCTGAGGAGTGAGCGGCCGCTCACCTGCCAGAGGCCGGTCAGGCCGGGCGTGACCAGGAGCCGGCGGCGGGCATGGTCCTCGTAGTCGTCCACCTCCGACTGCAGCGGGGGGCGGGGGCCGACGAGAGACATGCTGCCCCTCAACACGTTGAACAGCTGCGGTAGCTCGTCGAGGGAGAACTTCCGCAGGAAGCGACCCGTACGGGTGATTCGGGGGTCGTCGGCGATCTTGAAGAGGTGACCCATCTCCGGGTGCTGGGCCCGCAGATCAGCCACGCGGGATTCTGCGTCCACGTGCATCGAACGGAACTTGAGCATGGTGAAGGTGGACCCATCCAAGCCCACTCGCGTCTGCCGGAAGACGACTGGGCCGCCGTCCTCCAGCTTCACCGCCAGCGCCAGGAGAGCCAGCACCGGCGAGATGACCAGCAGCCCGAGCGAGGTCAGGACCAGGTCAGTTGCGCGCTTCACGAACCGCCGCCACCCGGTGAAGTGTGGCTGCTCGACGTGGAGCAGCGGCAGGCCCACGTGGGGGCGGATATGCATACGCGGACCGGCGACTTCCACCAGCCCGGGGTGTACCAGCAGCTCCACCCCGACTCCTTCGAGCGCCCAGGAAAGCTCTCGGAGGTAGTTGTGGCGAGTCGCGTCACTCCCGGTGACAGCGACGGCGTCCGCACCGTGTGTGCGGATCAGTTCCGGCACCTCGTCGAGGTCCCCGAGCACGGCCAGGCCCGCATGTTGAGCGCGGTTCAGGTCGGCGCGAGGCACGCAGGCGCCGATCACCGTCATCCCGCACTGGGACTCCCGGGTCAGTGCGCTGGCAAGGTCTGCGGCGGCGTAGGCGCTGCCGACGACGATGACCCGCCGCACGTTGCGGCCGGCCCGCTGCTGGCGGTGCAGGTGTCGACGAGTGGCCAGGCGGACGAGCATGCTGCCGAGGACGGCCAGTGGCACGGCAATGACCGAGACGGCGACGACACCAAGGCTGTGGGAGATCGCGGTGGGAAAGGCGCCGAGCGCAACAGCGCAGACGCCGGCTCGCATCACCGACCGGAGCTCGTCATCTCCGACGCCGATGCTGCTGCGCTCGTAGCCACGGCTCATGGCTACCGCCACCGGCCAGGCGGCGCCAGCGCCGAGCAGCAGCGTCGCCACTTTCATCCAGGAGAAGGGGAAGTCGTGAGCGAGAAGTGCCGCCAGCACCGCCAGCACACCGACGAGTGCGTCGCAACCGGCCTGGATCCGGGTGTAACGGCGGGTCCACGCGGCCAGTCCGGTATGTGGCCCGGCGCTGGGTGCCGGCGCCAGAGGCCGCGCCGCGGGGGCGGGCACGCCCTTCACACCTGCGTTGGTGTCTGGGCTCCGGTGTGCGGGGACCGGCGCGCCGTCTTCGCCGCGGTGCTCTCGGAGCCGGGCCGTGGTCGCGCTGTCGAGGCTCCGCGCCCTCGGAGGGGTCAGCTCGCTAGCTGCCGTCGGGCGCGGATCCAGTGGGACCTTGCTCACGTCGTCCGACGACGTGAAGCGGTCGGCCATGGCCATGCGATCTACCCCCGGTTGTTCTCGTCGCCCCAGCGACGAGTGCGATCCACTGTCGACCACAGTCGCTTCGGCACGTGGACTGGTGTCCCTGTACCCGCCCAACGGCTGGTCGTCATCAGCGGTGTTGCGCAACCATGAACAACTCGCTTGCCTCACGCTACCAACAGGTGTCCTCAAGGTGTCACGAATGAGACCTCATCGTGATGTATCCCCGGACACAGGGGCGTCGCCGTCCAGGAGCAGGTCGGCCCACGCGGCGGAAACGCAACACGTGAGATTGTCCTGCCTCATCGAAGCCGAGCGTCTGCTTCCTGCGATGTCCGCGCCCGCGGGACCGCTGCCCCTTGGAACAGCTCGCAAGCCTGCCTCCTCGACCTCGACCCGGTACGTAGCGCGGCGCGCGGTGCTGTGGGGAGCGAGCACCTCGTCGCATCGCAACCTAGGATCGCCGCGTGCCCTTGATCGACATGCCGCTTGCCGAGCTGCAGGCGTACCAGCCGGAGGTCGCCGAGCCTGATGACTTCGACGCCTTCTGGTCCGACACCCTGAGCGAGACCGGTGAGCTGGACCTCGCCCTGGAGGTGGTCCGGGTCGACAACAAGCTCGCCCTGGTCGACACCTACGACGTCACCTACGCCGGCTTCGGCGGCGACCCCGTCCGCGCCTGGCTGCACGTGCCGGCCGGCACCGTGACCGCGCTGCCGACGGTGGTGCAGTACCACGGCTACTCGCGTGGCCGCGGCTTCCCCCACAGCGACACGCTCTGGGCCCAGGCCGGCTATGCGCACCTGGTGATGGACACCCGTGGGCAGGGCTGGTCCAGCGGCGGCCGCAGTGAGACCGCCGACGCCCCGCTCGGCTCCGGCCATGCTCCTGGACTGATGACGTCGGGGATCCTCCACCCGAGCACCTACTACTACCGGCGGGTCTACGTCGACGCGGTCCGCCTCCTGGAGGTGGCCAGGGCGCACCCACTGCTCGACGAGCGTCGGATGGTGGTCACCGGGGGGAGCCAGGGTGGTGGCCTGGCCATCGCGTCGGCGGGCCTGGCGCCGGCGTTGGGCATCGAGCTGTGCGGCGTTGCCCCCGATGTCCCCTTCCTCTGCCACTTCGAGCGGGCGCTCGAGCTGTCGCCGAGCCGTCCCTTCACCGAGATCGTCGAGTACCTGGCCGCCTGGCGCCAGCACGTCGCCGTGGTCTATCGCACGCTCTCCTACTTCGACGGCGTCAACCTGGGCCGGCGGGCTACCGCGCCGGCGCTCTTCTCCGTCGGGCTGATGGACCCGGTCTGCCCTCCGTCGACGGTCTACGCCGCCTACAACCACTGGGGCCTGGCTGCTGCGACTCATTCGGCGGTGCAGAACGAGATCCGGGTCTACCCCCACAACGAGCACGAGGGTGGCGGCGGCTACCAGCTCGAGGCCCAGCTCGACTGGTTCGCCCAGCTCTTCAGCACCCGAACCTGACCTGCGGCCTCGTTCATCCGTCGGACGTCGGGGTGCTGCTGCCAACGTCTCTGGTCTGTGTAGGTTCGAGCCACAGAATCGGCGGCGGAGGGTGGCTGTGATGTCGGGTCGTGGACGGCGGTACGCCCGCCTGGTGGGGGTCGTGCTCAGCGGAGGCGCCTTGTTGCTGGCGATTCCGGCTCCTGGCACGGCAGCGCCGGCGAGGCCCGCGCCGCTGCAGCCGTCCGCGGCCGTCCCGCGGCAGACCGAGAAGAACGCGGTGGCCTTCGGTACCGGGGGCGCGGTGGCCAGCGTCGACCCGGAGGCGACCGAGGCCGGTCTGACGGTGCTCCGCGCGGGCGGCAACGCCGTCGACGCCGCGGTGGCCACGGCGGCCGCGCTCGGGGTGACCGAGCCGTACTCGGCCGGCGTCGGCGGCGGTGGCTACTTCGTCTACTACAACGCCCGCAACGGCAAGGTCTCCACGCTGGACGGCCGGGAGACTGCTCCGGCCGCGGTCAAGCCCGAGGACTTCCTCGACCCGGCCACCGGGAAGGTCTACCCCTTCACCCCGCAGCTGGTGACCAGCGGCGTGTCGGTCGGCGTCCCCGGAACCCCCGCCACCTGGGAGTCCGCGCTGGACCGCTGGGGCACGCTCACCCTGCGCCAGGCTCTCCGTCCCGCGACCAGGGTCGCCCGCCGTGGCTTCGTCGTGGACGAGACGTTCCGCAGCCAGACGCTGGACAACCAGGCCCGGTTCTCCCAGATCAGCACCACCGCCGACCTGTTCCTGCCCGACGGCGACGCCCCGGCCGTCGGCTCGGTCTTCCGCAACCCCGACCTGGCCGCCACCTACGACGCGCTGGGCCGCGAGGGCACCGACGTCATCTACGACGGACGGATCGGCAGCGACATCGTCCGTACCGTCCAGGACCCGCCGAAGGTGGCCGGCACCACCCTGCCGGTGCCCGCCGGGTCGATGACCAAGGCGGACCTCGTCTCCTACCGCGTGCTGCGGCAGGCGCCCACCCGCGTCCGCTACCGGGGCCTGGACGTCTATGGCATGGCGCCCTCGTCCAGCGGCGGCACCACGGTGGGAGAGGCGCTCAACATCCTCTCCACCCAGCGGCTGAAGCGGCTGCCGGAGGAGCAGGCTCTGCACTACTACCTCGACGCCTCCGCCCTGGCCTTCGCCGACCGGAACGCCCACGTGGGCGACCCGGCCTTCGTCGACGTCCCGACCCAGACCCTGCTGTCCAAGCGCTTCGCCCGTTCCCGCGCCTGCTTGATCCCGGCCGAGCGGGCCCTGGCCACCCCGACGGCGCCCGGCGACCTCTCCGCCACCGGCTGCAGCACGGCGGCCCCGACCGGTCAGGACGACCCGGGAACCTCCACCACGCACCTGGTCACCGCCGACCGCTGGGGCAACGTCGTCTCCTACACCTTGACCATCGAGCAGACCGGCGGCGCCGGCCTCGTGGTCCCGGGTCGGGGCTTCCTGCTCAACAACGAGCTGACCGACTTCAACCTGCCCTCCGTCGAGGGCGACCCCAACCGGATCGAGGGTGGTAAGCGGCCGCGCAGCTCGATGGCGCCGACGATCGTGCTGCGGGACGGCGAGCCGTTCCTGGCGGTCGGGTCTCCCGGCGGCTCCACCATCATCACCACCGTGCTGCAGACCCTGGTGAACCGCATCGACCTCGGCCGCACCCTGCCGGAGGCCGTGGCGGCGCCGCGGGCCAGCCACCGCAACGGGGCCACCGTGAGCGCGGAGCAGGCGTTCGTGGACCAGTACGGTGCCGCCCTGACCGCGGACGGCTACACGCTGGTGCCCAGCGGCGACGCGCTGACCAGCGCGGCACAGATCGGGGCGGTGGCCGCGCTCGAGTTCTTCCCGCGGGGCCGGGTGCAGGCCGTGGCCGAGCCGGTCCGGCGCGGTGGTGGCGACGCCGGGGTGGTGCGCACCCGCCCCGCTCCCTGAGCCGGTCGTTCCCCGCTCCCTGAGCTTGTCGCACTCCGCTCCCTGAGCTTGTCGAAGGGCGGGCGGTCCAACTTCCGCTCCCTGAGCTTGTCGAAGGGCGGCCGGCCCAATGTCCGCTCCCTGAGCCTGTCGAAGGGCGGGCGGGGCCAGCTCCACGTTGTGAGCCACGGTTTCTGACGAGCACGCCCTCGCAGGTCTCGGGCCCTTCGACAGGCTCAGGCCCTTCGACAAGCTCAGGGAGCGGAAGCTGGCTCGGGCCCTTCGACAGGCTCAGGCCCTTCGACGGGCTCAAGGAGCGGAAGCTGGCTCAGGCCCTTCGACAGGCTCAGGGAGCGGAAGCGGGCTCAAGCACTGCGACGGGCTCAGGGAGCGGAGGTCGGTGTCAGGGCTTGCGGGCCACGAACACGTCGCGGTGGATGGAGGAGTCCACCCGGTGGCCGAACTGCTGGTAGGGCTCCCCGTCCATCGGCTGCAGCCCGGCCTCCTGGGCCAGGGTGACGAGCCGTTCGCGGGTCAGCCCGTAGGTGTTCCAGGAGAGCCCGAGCGCCCCGCCGTGCTTGAGCTGCCCGGCCCACACCCCGAGGGCCTCGCCCAGCAGGCCCGCGGCCGAGCGGTCCTTCTTGGTCGCTGTCGCCTGGCTGCCGTGCACCACGCCGTACGGGGCGTCCACCACCACCGCGTCGAAGCGGCGGCGGCCGTACAGCGACGCAGACTGGCGCGTGTCCCCGGAGAAGACGGTCAGGCTCTGGGCGCGACCGCCCGTCGCCGGGCTGACCGAGACGTCGAAGCGGCGTCCGAGGCTCTTCCCCTCCCGGCGCACCGGGCTCATGTCCGTGGTGTGCTTGAGGCGCTTGCGCCGCAGGTAGGTGCGCAGGTAGGCGGCGTAGGCCTCGACGGCCTTGAGGTCGCTCTCCACCCCGGCGGCGTCATGGCCGAGGATGAGGGCCGTGCTCAGGGTGGTGCCGCGGCCGCACATCGGGTCGAGGACGGAGACCGGCCCGTCCGGGTCCCGGTCCGCAGAGGCCAGGGTGACGTTGGTCAGCAGCCGGGTGAACTGCTCGTTGGTCTTGCCCGGGTACTTCGGGATGGTGACGAGATCGTCGTCGAAGCGGTCGGGTCGGCTCAGCGGCACGGGACGAAGGTCATCACCGTCGCGACGGAAGAGGGCGAACGAGCCGGAAAGCCGACCCAGCGCTGCGGCGGTGACGGCGTCGAGGTCGTCGGTGGCCAGGGCGAGGTAGCCGACCCCGGCGAGCTCGACCCGGGTCACCGCCGGTGCGCCGGTCCCGCCCAGCAGGATGGTCAGCTCTGCCGCGACCAGCACGTCGGCCGCTCCGGCGTAGACCCGGTTGCTCGAGGGTGCGAGCAGCACCAGGTGGTCAGCCACCGACGGGGCAGCGCGGGCTGGCGGTCGACATGGGCTCACTGTAGTGAAGCCCGACGGGCGGCCGGCTGGGCCGGGTCGGCCGTGGCGCCGGGTTAGCGTGACCGGGTGAGAGCGAGTGAGCGTCCCGTGCACCTGCGCGGGCGGAGCATGCTGCTCGTCTTCACCGGCGGAGCCCTCGGCACGGCGGCCCGCAGTGGGCTGAGCCAGGTGGTGCCGCACGTGCAGGGCGTGCCGGTCGGCATCCTCGGGATCAACGTCGTGGGCGCGTTCCTGCTCGGTCTGCTGCTCGAACGCCTGGGACGTGGCGGGGCGGATCAGGGTGGCCGTCGCGACCTGCGGCTGTTCGCCGGGACCGGCGTGCTGGGCGGGTTCACCACCTACAGCGCCCTGGCCACCGACACCGCCGCGCTGCTCGCGGACGGCCTGGTCGGGCGGGCGACGGCCTACGCCGTGGGCACGTTGGTGCTCGGGCTGGCGGCGGCCGCCCTCGGTCTGGTCTGCGGAGCCCGGCTGGCGGCCGTCCCCGGCGGGCCCCGGTGACCGCGCTGCTGGTCGCCCTGGCCGGCGGGCTCGGCGCCGTGGCGCGGCTGGTGCTGGACGCGGTGGTGACCAGCCGGGCGGGCGGCCGCTACCCGGCGGGCACCCTCACGGTCAACGCCAGCGGCTCCCTGCTGCTCGGTCTGGTCGTCGGGCTGGGGTCTGCCGCCCTGCTGCCCCCGACCTGGGCGCTGGTCATGGGGACGGGCTTCCTCGGCGGCTACACCACGTTCTCCACGGCCGCCGTGGAGACGGTGCGGCTGACAGCGGAGCGGCGCTGGGCAGCCGCCGTCGCCCACGGGCTCGGCATGCTCGGCGTCTCGGTGCTCGCCGCCGCTCTCGGCCTCGGCGTGGGGATGGTGCTGGTGGGTCGGTGAGACACACTGGGGCGGTGCCGACGCGACTGACCCAGTTCACCTCCGAGGGCTTCACCTTCGACGTGGTCGACTCCGGACCGCTCGACGGGCCGGTGGTGGTCGCGTTGCACGGGTTCCCGCAGACCTCGGCCTCCTGGTCGGCGGTGACCCCGCTGCTGACCGACGCCGGCTACCGGGTGGTCGCCCCCGACCAGCGGGGCTACTCCCCGGGTGCCCAGCCGCAGGCGGTGGCGTCGTACTCGATGGACCACCTCTGCGCCGACGTGCTGGCCCTGGCCGACGCGGCCGGCGTCGAGCGGTTCCACCTGCTGGGGCACGACTGGGGCGCGGCCGTCGGCTGGGCGCTGGCCGGCGCCCGGCCGGACCGGGTGCTGACCCTGGCCGCCGTCTCGGTCCCGCACCCCGCCGCGTTCCTGCGGTCGATGGCCGGGACGCAGCTGCTGCGGTCCTCGTACATGCTGGCCTTCCAGCTGCCGTGGCTCCCCGAGCTCGCGTTCCGCGCCCGTGGTGGCGCGGTGCTGCGGGCGATGCTGCGGGGGTTCCGCACCCCGGATCCCGAGCCGGCGGTCGCTCTGCTGTCCGACCCGCCGACGGCCACGGCTGCCCTCAACTGGTACCGGGGTCTGCGGATGCCGAGCGGGCGGGAGGTGACCGTCACCCGCATCCCCACGCTCTACGTCTGGAGCGACGGGGACGCCGCCCTGGGTCGGCGGGCGGCGCTGGGCACCGAGCGGTTCGTGCGCGCCCCCTACCGGTTCGCCGTGCTGGCCGGCGCCTCGCACTGGATCCCCGAGGAGCGGCCGGCCGAGCTCGCCGAGCTCGTGCTCGAGCACCTCGCGGCCCACGGTGCACCGTCAGGTCTCTGACCAGGAGCTCCGGCGGGCCCAGCCGGTGGTGAGACCGACCGGCCGGGCGGTCGACCTCGCTTACGCTCGGAGCGTGAGCACGCTCGTCGACCTGGACCTCCCCCACTACGAGGGCGCTGCCGTGGTGGTGGCCGCTCCGGCCCCCGGTCCGGGCAACTGGTCGGGTGCGGCCAGTGTGGCCCTGGCCGACGGCGTCTTCTGGATGGCGTACCGGGTCCGGCGGCCGCTGGACGAGGGACGCGGGGTCGGCGTGGTCGTCGCCCGGTCCGAGGACGGCCTGACCTTCGAGCCGGTGGCCGAGGTGCGCCGTGACGCCTTCGGTGCCGCCTCGCTGGAGCGTCCGGCGTTGGTCCGCCGACCGGACGGGGGCTGGCGGCTCTACCTGAGCTGTGCCACCCCGGGCTCCAAGCACTGGTGGATCGAGGCTCTCGACGCCGACCTGGTCGGTGACCTCGCCGCGGGGACGCGGCACCTGGTCCTGCCCGGCAACGACCGCGAGGCGGTCAAGGACCCGGTGGTCGTGGCCGGCGACGACGGCTGGCAGATGTGGGTCTGCTGCCACCCGCTGGACCGGGAGGGCGAGGAGGACCGGATGGTCACCCGGCACGCGACCAGCGTCGACGGGATCACCTGGAGCGAGGCGGCGGAGGTGCTGGCGCCGACGGCGGGCCGCTGGGACTCGCGTGGCACCCGGGTCACCGCCGTGCTGGACAGCAGCCCGCTGACCGTGCTCTACGACGGACGGGACAGCGCCGCAGCCAACTGGTTCGAGCGGACCGGCGTCGCCCAGGAGCGGGACGGACTGCTCGTCCCCAGGACCGACGCCCCGGTCGCGTCCTCCCCGGACGGTGACGGCGCGCTCCGCTACGCATGCGTGGTGGACCTGCCCGACGGCTCCCGGCGGTTCTACTTCGAGGCGGCTCGGGCCGACGGCTCCCACGACCTGATGACCTCTCTCAGCCGCGGCTGAGAGAGGCCCCGCTACTCGGCTGCTGCGGCCGCTCTCACGACGCCCGGTGCCACTACGGCGCCTGGTCCTGCTGCGGTGGGGCGGTGCGGTCCTTGAAGGAGCCGCGTCCGGTGGTCGAGCGCCAGTCCGCGAAGGACTCGCCCACCACGTCCTCCAGCACCGCGATGTCGGCCAGGCAGTCGTCGAGCAGGGCGACGCGCTGCTCCGCGCTCAACCGCGGTCGCTGCTCTGGACCGCCGCGCTGCAGGGCGGTCACCAGCGGCCGGCTGGCCCGCCGCCACAACCCGGGCGGGGCGTAGGCCCCGGCGGCCGCGCCGAGCCGCACCACCGGACCGAGCAGGCTGGTCCGGGTGCCGGGCTCGACGTAGCCCCGTGAGTTGTCCGGCGGCACGACGTCCACCCGGTCCTCCTCGATGCCCAGGAACGCCGAGACGCGGTTGAGGGTCTCGACGGGGGAGTCGACCAGCTGGCGGTACCGCAGCACCAGCACCCGCTCCCGGGCCACCCGGTCGAACAGGTCGGCCAGCTGCTCGCCGTAGGCGCCCAGCCGGCGGTAGTGCCAGAACGGCGCCCAGCCGGCAGCGATCCGCCGCTCCTCCTGCCGCCAGGCCGTGACGAAGTCGGCCTGCGGCTCCAGCCCGTCCACCCACAGGTGCATCCAGTTGGAGTAGGCACGGTCGATCGGGTCGCGGACGATGGCCACGAGCTTGACGTCCGGGAGCTCCTCGGCGATCCGGTACCGGGCGTTGCGCAGGTAGAGATAGAACGGGGTGCTCTCCACCCGCACGGAGTCGGGCGGGGCGGCGGCGAAGAGCGCCTGGTAGTCCCGCCGCCGCCAGACCCACTCCTGCTGGCTGTGCGCGTCGCCGGGACCCCGGTAGGCGGGTGGTGGCGCGTCGGTGCACAGGTAGTACTTCGGCTCCTTGACCGCCGAGGCGTGCACCTGCGGGTGCCGGGCCAGGGCGGCGTGCAGCGCGCTGGTGCCCGCCTTGGGCGCCCCGATGATGATGGCGTCCGGTCCAGGTTCCCTAGTGCTCATGCCGGGATACTACGGCGAGTCGGCGGGCAGCGACCGCACGGCTCAGAAGTGGTGGGTCTTGGCCCGCTCGAAGCTGGCCACGACCTCGGCCTCGGCCTCGGTCCGGTCGGCCCAGGTGGCGCCCTCGACCGACTTGCCCGGCTCGAGGTCCTTGTAGACGGTGAAGAAGTGCTGGATCTCCAGCAACAGGTACTCGCGCACGTCGGACATGTCGCGCAGGTGGTCCCGGCGGTGGTCCGAGGCCGGCACGCACAGCACCTTGTCGTCACCGCCCGCCTCGTCGGTCATCCGGAACATGGCGATGGCGCGGCACTTGATCAGGCAGCCGGGGAAGGTGGGCTCGGAGACCAGCACCAGCGCGTCCAGCGGGTCGCCGTCCTGGCCCAGCGTGCCCTCGATGAAGCCGTAGTCGGCCGGGTAGGCCGTGGAGGTGAACAGGGTGCGGTCCAGCCGGATCCGGCCGGTGTCGTGGTCGACCTCGTACTTGTTCTTCTGACCCTTCGGGATCTCCACGAAGACGTCGAAGGTCATCTCGCTGACCGGCTCGCCATCACGCTCTTTGTTCGGTGCGGTCACGACGCCTCCTTAGGATGGGCTCGACCAATGGACTCGGGGGTGGTCGGGCAGTGGTTCACCCTACCGGCAAGGACGTGGGCGATCTGTTGGATCCCAGGCGGGCGGTGCTGGCCCTGACGGCCATGGTCGTCCTGGCCGGCGTCGTGGCGGGGGTGGTCACGGGCTTCTTCGCCGGTGCCGCCGAGCGCGGTCTCTACGCGAGCGGCCTGTGGACCAGTGGTGGCGCCTCGACGATCACGCCCGGCACGTTCG
>Ga0210040_10007053_pt1 | contig 13776 bp, 9 predicted proteins | sample CryGeyCG12114_NA_FD_185462 | JGI IMG/M metagenome (GOLD analysis project Ga0210040, IMG submission 185462) | Groundwater microbial communities from aquifer - Crystal Geyser CG19_WC_8/21/14_NA (SPAdes) (version 2) | ecosystem: Environmental > Aquatic > Deep subsurface > Groundwater | place: USA... | reverse complement strand
TGCCGTGTAAAGTCGTACATTTCTACGTGCGTAAATCTCCCAGCCAATCAGATCAGTAAGGAGAAGTTGGAAGTCTGCTCTGATTGGCTGAGAGATTTACGCACGTAGAAATGTACGACTTTACACGACATCGGGTGTACCCTTATTGTATAATGTAGCGTTCATTTCATAATGCCAACGAATATTGGAAATTGTAAAGAGGGTAATATTGATTGCAGATATTAAAACTTACGGTCGGTTAGTGAATCTTGTTGGTGGTATAGTTGGAATGAAATGATACCAATGGTGTTCTGGTAAATCCTCCAAAGTTTCCATCCATACTCCATAAGTTTCCCGAAGACTTGAATTCCCGAAGGTTTGGTGATCCAAGATTGGTTGAAATTGATAGATGATAATGAAGTACGACAAAGTGGTAGATAAAATAGTGACACACATTTCTTTGTTCACGTAGAAAAAATGTCCTCCATAGTACTCCACGCGTTTGAAAGCCGAGAATCCAGTATTGATTGTCATGAGGAAATACATTTCATGGTCATTGTTTCGGTTAAGAAGGGATTTTTTCCGTAAAATATCTAGTCCTACTAATGCTTCTTCCGCAAACTCAGCAGTGACGATTGTGAATAACATGATACAAGCCCAATTTTGGACAAGCATGACAAATGCAGGAAGCCAGTCCAATGGTCTAATGAAGTATCCATTTAGGTACGCATCCCTTGTATCGCTATTTGTCACGCAGGCTCGGGCAAAAAAGTACATCTCAAATACGAGACTGAAGGACTGAAAAAAAAATTTGAAACTTGGTATCTAAAAATTGACATGCGGGTAGGACAGTGTATAGAGCAATAAAATAAAAACTAATCATATTTAATTAGATTGCGAGAAGGAGAAGAAGTAACATTATAACACAGCTATGTTTTACAAATAACATGCAGAATAAAAACTCACCGATAAACCATAATATGCTTCCATATTGAGTGAGAACATATGATCCATCCCCTCGAGTAAATCCAGAATTGCCCCATGATCTTTGAACAAGATGTCATACAAAGTTAAACCTTGTGCTGTCCTCATAAAGACCCCACCCTTGACTGAGAGAGCATATATTCTTGCATTCCAGTTCGCAAAAGCACTGAAAGCAAGCAATGGCAAAAAATTAAACATGCATCTCAAACCTAATTGTGAATTCAACTTATTACAATATTATTACAAAAAAACTATACCTGCGAATCAGCCGACAGAAGAACATAAGGTACATCATGTACACTTTGGAATAAATGAAGAACAAATATGTGAAAAATGCTCCAACTCCTTTCATGTAGTATCTTAGGTTCACATACTCGTCTGAATACAGCCATTCAGATGGAAGAAAATGGCGAAAGATGAACATAGAAAACATTAGTGGAGCTCCATGTGTAGCCGGTCCGGTTCCAACAGCCCAAAGAAGGAAAACAACAAAGTACAGGAATACAAAAAATATGATCATTTTTGAGCAGAAGCGTCGTACTGTAAGGGATACATCCATATGCAACAGGTACACGATCCTACATTAGAAAACAGATACTCAATTCAACCATTTTAGAATCCAATTTCATGATTATATATTAAATCTAGAAAAGAAGACTTACTTTGTCCAATAGTGGTAATACTTGCAAATATACTTGTATCTACACAGCATTGCATAAGTTCCAACCGCACTTTCCACCATGGTTCCCCAAGTGAACAGAAAGGTGGTGACATGGCGACTGAGAACAAAATGCTCATACCGAATGAGAATTTGAGTCTTGTTTCGTTTTTCCGGATCAATCTGAAAATTTAACCCCACTCCACATTGGGCAACACTAAGGGCTGCCACGGTGGCCACATATGCACACAAGCAGCTGGTGAAGATAAAATATACTCCGAATGGACTTTTCCAGGAGTATGCAAACACATAGGTTCCTTTCTTCCATTTTTTCCATGTCATACAGAACCTGCCCAGAACCTGAAGGAACCTTTGCATTGGGACCAAAGCCTCCAAAATTTTATCCGCATATGGATTTGGCCAGTTTCGTTTGTACCAGCGAGTCTTTTTCTGGTGTACCACCAGCTTTTTTTTGGGTACAGGAATATCCGGTGCTTCTTCCTCCTCTTCATACCCGTAGCCATCGTAATGACCTCCGTACTCATGCTCATTATGGCCGGGTCCATAACCCGAATAGTTGTTGTAACCGTGCTGTTGTTGGTGCTGGTAAGCTGGAGCATACGGCGCGCCATAAGGTTGAGCATCATATCCGTGTGCCGGAGGATATCCTGGAGGTGGATAGCTAGGAGGAGGAGGCGCACCGTAACCGGGATACCAAGCAGGAGGAGGTGGTGGTGCAGAAGGGGCAGGAGGGTAGTATGGATTTGGTGGAGGAGGTTGATAATACATTGTACTCAAATGGATGCTTTATAATTTGTCTAGATAAATTGATGGCCTTGAGAAGACGTGCCTTTAATTTTCTTATTGAAAATGATCTGAAATGTAGACCAAGACGAGACAGAAGGAGTGAGTAAATAATCAATTAACGAATAGCCATCCTGGAGCAATAATTTTGTGGGTTCATTTAGTTATTACGGAAAAACTAAACTTACGGAGGCAATTTAAATTGTAACACGATTATTCTTGATAGACTGTTGAATAGAAAGCAAGTTTAAAATGAGATATTTGAAGGTAACGAAATTTTTAATAGTTTTAGTTATCAATTTATTTGGAAACACTTTGTGGAAGACGAGACACTGTAGGTTTGTCGAGTCGTTGAGTACGAATGAGTGAAATTAATAGACAATCACACAGCTTGGTGTTTGTTTTAAACTGCTGCAAAATTATTGTAACCGATTGATGTCATAGCAACTAGATATTGTATTTCGCATACCCTCACGCCAGCCAGATCTAACTAAGCGTACTAATCTAAAATGGCGACGAAAAATCATTTTGACAAAAAACTTTTTTTATAAAGAAAATGGACGTACTGTGCATACATGAACAAAGAACGGGGTCATTGAGCTTGTGCGTGGTGCAGTTACAAGATACCATGACACGTAGGCATTTGTTATTGAATAAAGTAAATATCAAAAACAGAAGATTGTATTTCTCGGAAACAAATCATTGCTAACTTGTTTTCGGACAGTTTAGTTTACAAACTAAGCTGAATCCATCCTGGTTAACAAAAAATGCATGAGAGCTTCCTTGTCCCAATCTAAAACGGAACGTTTAAATATAGGAATATGCCATACCAATTGTAATTCATTGCATGTGAGAGGGATAATAATAGTCATAGGCTGACAAAACTACATAGGAATTATGCTTACGGTATTTAATTTTCTCATTATTATAATTTTTGAGCATTGGAAACAAGTAAAGTGCATAGAAGGTGGACGCAACATTAACATGCAATATTGTTGGAAATTGAAGAATACCTTGCCCATTTCGTACAAATAAAATCCTGTTTTAGCTTCAGACATTGCATAGAAAATGGAGTTTTTATTACTTAAAGAGTGATGAATTGGTGATTACAGGTAATATTTCCATCAAACATACGCGAGATTCTACGTTACATTACTCATATGCTTTGCACCTTTGAATTTCACCCTTCCTATCTACTCCACTACAAAACAAAACGCTAAAAATGGTTTATACTAAAATAATAGCTTATTCATGGCAGGGTTAAAGTATGCTAGGGAATCTTACGAACGTAGGTATTAATCACACTGAAGACATTTTCAAACACAGTAGAAATGGTCAATCTTATCCGTAATTTGTGATCAGGTCGCAAATTCATGTGTAGTCGTAGCTGCCGCATCAAAATTAATTGTCAACAATCGAGGCATATATAGACTTGACCATGGGAACAAAACAAATGTTTAATTACGAACTATTAAGCGCACTGCTAAAAGAGCATATTTAATCCATATGTCTAAACCAAAGCCAAAAATCAACAGTAAAAGTATACCAATTCAGCTTAAAATTTCACGATTTTCTCTAAATACAGAATTCAAATAATCTTACACAATGCAATAACAATCAATAAAACAATGTCTAAAAAACATTGATATTTAAGCCATTTGCCCGATTACAAATTAATATATTAGCAGTGATGATGAGGTTTAAATGTAATATAGCACACAATTCTGTTGAAGACTAGTGATTTCTTACAAACATAATCCATTTCACATTCTGTATTACGTATTTTAATAAATTATTAATAAAGATAACTGTTGCTAAAAATATTTATATCTTCTCACTAACAAGAAGTACACTGATGATGTTGCATTTGTATTTATTGCGTATTATGGGCAATGAAGTGCGAATGGAGGAGTTTTCAGCTACTTTTTGGAATAATGAAAATGCAAAATATACATTTCAATATTTTTGTATTTGCTGAGACATTGCACGAGTTTACATACAAGTTCATGATAGATCTCCACAGTTTTAAAGATTATTTCATACATGCTGGCCTAAAGACACCAAAAGATTTCTAAAATCCTGACTGCTTCGACCAATTAGTTAATTATACCTATACGGCCCCTATGGCATGGCTTTACATGGTTGATTCGTTCTAACTAGTTAACTAAAAGTTAACAGTTAAAAGTTAAAGTATGTTGAGTTATTGCCTCACTTGATGACACGTACAGGCAACTATCATACTACACATTGCAGTTCAGTTATGACATGAGAGAGAATTAAGCTACACCTAAAACTATATAGACATTTATTTTCTAAACTCTTTAACGCTGTTTGGCATCCCCTGAGCCACCAGTAGCACCATTTACCTTCTTGGTTTCAGAGAATAAACGGTGAATATCGCCTAACGCCCGTTTAATGTTGTTTGCAAAACGAGTAGATTCCTATAGAGAAGAGGATAAATTGATATAGATACAAATAACTTGAACAGTTCACATGATATAAACAAAGGTAGAAGTACTTACAGTCTCAGGAGAACTTTTCTTCGAAGAGATATGAAAGAATAGAACATCTTCACCGGCAATAATATAAGAGACTCCATATCCATCATCAGCAACTGGTCCGAAACCTCCTCCTGCTGAAATGCATTCCGGATGCTTATTTAAATCCAACTTGTCCGTTTGCCCATGTGGGGTTTGAGATGTGGACAGTCTCCATGGCTCGCTCAAAACTTGCTATGAATTGAGAGCAATTTTCGATTCAAATAAGATAAATTCGTGATTTCAGATGTTCATAATCTGGGACTTATTTACCTTCAAGAAAGGAGAATCGATTTCCAGATACTTTGAAATAACATATAGACAGAATAGATGACGATCGATTCCGCGACCAACCATCGCATCTTGATAACCAAGCTGATGTCTTTCACAAGCTTTTAACATCAACTTAATTTTCTCCTCAGACTACAAGGAACAAACAAGAAAGAGATTAACTTCGAAAACGGTAGATACAATACAGCAGTTAAAGACAATTACTGGCAATGTTTATACTTTACTTACAGATACACTAGGATTGTCCATTGAACGCACCCATTCACATGATTCAATAGTGCATGGACGAACAGTCTCGGTCCGACCTTCCTTGAAAAGCCGAGTCATGGAGGCTTCATACGTCAAATTGAATTTTCCAGCATCCTGCGTTATGCAATCTCACATTAGGGACCATGAAGATTGAAAAAATGTAGCTGCTTATTATGAGTATGCTTTAAATAGTTACCCGAAAGTACGCAAGCTGAAGTGCCATCTGAATGTACGCATCTGGGCTAATGCGACACGTTTTCATAAAACCTTTGCCATAAGTGTCAAACATAAAGAGTCTCAGATCCACATCGTTCAACAAAGCCATAGAGCATTGAGAGCTGAATTCAATAGCCTCCAAGCATTCGGCAGGGATTTCCCATTTGAGTCTAGTTGGTGGGGGGAGAGCAACTTCCACAGTTCCGAGTGTATTCCCTTCGGAGTCGTATCTATGGGTTCGCAATCAAAGTCAATTGAAGTCGTGTATCAGCCCAGTTTAAGCTTCAATGTAAACTTCTTCAAGTTCACCAAAAACAGAAACAAAAGAAGCAAAGCTCAGGAGTCAGGAAGTAGCATAAATATGAAACAAGCACAAGCTACGCTACAAGAGAAAAATAGAAAAACCATGCAGTTGAGTAATGCAAACTAAAACTAAGTTTTAGCCGTAATAATATCGAAACGTGACTTTAGGTTAAACTGGGCCATTTTTTGGGATGGTAAAGTAATATATCCCAATCAACAATAACATTTACACTGTGCACATGCAACAGTATATACAACAGCAACAATCCAAAGTGGAGCAAGCTAATAAAGCTTTTAAACGAACAATCCATATTTTCACTATTTCACTTGCTATATCTTATGATATGACGAATATAACAAACACTGTTAAAAAACTCATGCAATTCACAAACACCAATACGCCTGATTTTGTAGAAAAACAGCGTAAATTTTGATCACCCCACACGGCAGCATGATTTGACTACTTGCTAGGCCACAGTAGCAACAATAATGGTTTCATTTCTTTACCCGACGGTGTGCTCTTTGGCAATACAGTATTCCCATAGATGTCCCATGATGGGTGCATCAGCCCTATGAGAAATTACATTAATTTGATACTATGGTGCAACTATTGAGTTTGTCTTATGTATTCCAACTTCCAACGTCTGTAATTTTTTGTGCTTAAAAATTTTAAGAAATTTCTTTGTCTTCTAGAACCATAACATGCTGCTAAATCTATCACATACTTATACTACTAAAATAATAATTAGCATCCAAACAAGGGGTTAAGGCAGAAAAGCGGGTCAACCATACATGATGAACGTGTTTTAAAACTTTACAGTAAAATGATATTTGTGTGCTCGTGTGGAAGATGATAGAATAGAGAAATCAGAATATGAGCCAGAAAAATGAATTGCAAAAATAAAGTAGATGTAACGGTAGCAAGTAGAAAGAAAATTGGAGAGAATACATCGATAATGGTTTACCCTCTCTCAATGAGATCTTCAGCGCAGACGAATTCCCACATATGAGAGATCACAGCAGCATCCGCCCTTTAGTGTGGTTGCATGAAGTTGACAAGATACATTCGTTGTTAACACAAACATTAGCATTAATATTTCTTCCATGATAAACAAATGGAATTAGTAATATAATCCATAAATTGATGTCAGTACTGTGAGCCCCTCAAGTACGTAATACACTACTACTACAAGGAGTCAGCAGCGTCTGTCTCCTTACAGACAATTAGTTTAAATACATGAGCAAAATTAGCGAATCACTGGAAAATTCAATAATTAGTTCAACCCATAATGACCATAGGCTGGCACAGCATTGTGAGATCTATTGCATCCTAATGTAGCTCACAGTATTAAAAAACTAAAGGATTGAAAGAAGGTTAGATTGTTAGATAAATAAGGTCAATAAGAAGTACTCAATTTTACATCTTACACATATTACAACTCAACATATCACGTAGTAAATTCACGTCAAGTTTCTGTTATAAAAAAACTATCGTTGTTAGCATGACGGAGAGAACCATCACATGCATAAAATAAAGCTACTCACTACCCATTGCCATTTAATAAGTCATAATAAAATTATTAAAATCATCCATTGATTTAAAAAAATATACGATGGAAGTGGATACATCTTGTTATCTAATACACGATTAACGTATCCTGATTCAGAAAAAAATGTTTAATCTCTTATCGAGTAATGTTTACTTACCATGAATGCTCTGCATTGAACCCGACCTGTAAATGAATAAAGTCATTCACTTTTTAATGTTTCTGTGACAATAAGTGAAATAAAAGACAATGATTCTTAGAAAAACAGAATGGGATTACTTACACGTCCATTTTTTGCGACCACGATGTTAAAGGACTTATCAAACCACCTATCACTGCCAGTTCCATGCAGCATTTTCCGGGCGAAATAACTTGATTTCTCATCGTCACTCTAGAAATAAATGCAAATTAAATCTGTTACAATAATGAATAAATAAAATTGTCATTTGGGTGATATTATAAAGCATAATTGCAATCCATTCAATCGGAATGAGACTAGTAGGGTTATCTACGCTCTTATTCGGCAAAACCTTCTGATATTACTACGTTATTTTTCGTCTGAGAACAGATTCTACTACGCTCTTTTTGGCAAAACCAACAAGCCTTATAAATATTTTTCCTTGCAACGTACCTTATCAAAATTGTATTCTTCATCATCCAAGACCACAACAAAAGCAGCGCTTTCAATTATATTTAAAGAGGTACGGTTTGTTCCTTTCGAAAAGAATTCTTTTCTGATTTTAGCCCAAGTAGGTCGATCACTAGCAGTCAAAGCTGCCAGTTTTTCTTCCCCAAGCTCGGCTTCAGATTCATCCTGAAGAATTCTTTCGAACTGAGTTTGAATCTCAGGAGGAGTCATTAGTAGTGTCTTTTGATACACTGGCATTTTGTAATATCTGCCTTTATACAGAACCGCCAGATGAGTTGAGTCATCCAAGTGCTGAATGCGATCAGTTTCCTCGCCAGGAATTCTTGTAGTATTGAACAATCGTTCATACTGCCAGGAACATAGTGGGACCAGTCCTTGAACCATGATCTAAAAATGGTCAAAAACATTTTAGAAATTATTCTCACTATAAACTCGTACATCAAAAGCAAATCGAATCAAAATTAATAGAAACTTACGGGCTGCAGCTCTTGTCTTTCGATTGCACGTCGAAATTGGAGACAAGCATGGGCGACATTAGCAGCTCGAGCAGCTTGAACTTTGGTTGGATGGACTAGAATAGCGTCTAGCCCGTAAAAGTTAGAATTAACCATTATTGGAGAACGTCCACGAAGGTAGACAAATTCCTCCCACCAATCACTGACATAGTTGGTTGCCCACCAGGATTTTAAAACCAAATAACGTTGCAACTTTCTTCCAATTCCATTTTGAAACTCTTTTGACATGGATTCAATTCTATTGTACTCTTCGTCATCTTTTAGCGGACGAACGGATCTCAAGTACTGAAACAAAGTATGTTCATTACGACAAATCATCTAAAATGTCGACATTCTAGAAATAGCAAAGACACATTTTTTAATAAAAATAGTGTTTAATGTTTACAAAGTCTGTAAATCCTTTATAGAAAAGAAATGACTTGTTACATACAATGAACTGGTCAAGTTCGTTTGCAGCCAGATTATTTCTAATGTGGCTCAAGAAATCCAGCTTAAAATATGAATCCAAAATATTTAGATCCTAATGCTCTTAAATATTTTCCCAACGTGGAAAATAAATCGAAAACTTTACCATGGAAAGCATAGACGGGAAAAAAGTCTCAATCATAAATATTTGCGTTTTACGTGAGGATTTTTCAAAATTGATTCCTTATTTAGGATCGAAATTTACGTTAGCGTATAAAACGCTTCAACCACAGCTTTGCAAGCTAATATTTTGAATTCCTAATAAAGATTTTACAGCACATTTTTTGAGCTATATTGAAAGCTAATTGGGCGCAAACGATATTCAGCAGTCCATTGCTAGGTGAGTAAAAGTTAAATACCCGCTTCATAGTATCATCTAAAGAGGGAAGTGGTAAGGATGGCAACGATCCTTGGAAGCTGTACAACATCGGTTTTCTGTATCCATTTAATACTTTCACAATGGCGTACCATATTCTTGTGGGCAGAGAGATTCTGCTTCCTTTTCCTCTTTGCTCGTACATCCATCCTAGAAACAATAGTAATTACAGTTTTGCCTTCCACATTCCACAGGTCGAAATATTTTTGGTGGCATAATATTACTTACCTTTGTAGTTAAATAACATTTTAAGGATACTCCTTGCTGAAAAGATTACGGTGGACCATATTCCTGCTCCGGCTAGCACACAGCTCAGTGCTTCGCCAGTCGGCCCGCTAAAATTAACACAAAAAACTATTGTAGCACGTTTTTTTAAATATATCATTCAGACATTTTCATAAACTTCGACTACATACATCGGCAAATGGTTTTGAAGTGCTGGGATGAGTCCCAAGGTAGGGTCATAACCGGCATAATAAATGGATCCAATGGTTGCACAGCATACAGTGAGACCTTTCAAAGATCCAGGATATATACCACATCTAACATTATTCTGTAACATGAAAAAATTAAAACATCAGACAAACTAGAAACTGCATGACATCTGAAGCGTACGCATTTTGTCACTTAAGTAACAGAGAAATGCCTTATGAGTACACGATATTTACAATCACGTAAAAAAAATGTAAGAAGAAGCGAAATAAATAAAAAGTCTCGTGAGCACTTACATAATAACGATAAAAATTCTTTCTAAATCTACTTTTTGGCTTAATTGGTCCACCCATTGGAACAATCTGATACACAACTATGAAACACTAAACAAACGTTGAATCGTATATCGTAGTAACAACTCTATAAAAAAATAACTGACCACAAAAAATCAACTGAACACTAATTATGACTAGTTGGTTTCAAAAATCGGAAAATTGTCAATTTCAATCAAACATTTTATTTTTTCCCAAGAAGCGCAGCTGTCTTGAATTCCCTGACTGAACTAAATCTTGAAGGAACTAAAAATTCCATTTTATAGCCACACAACTTTACCGGACCGCAAACACCAAAGGTTTCCCATAAACTCAACACGACATCACAAAAATTTCGATTGCAGTTCATAAAAACTCAGTTGGACAAAAATTGCATATCCTTCTTTTCTTGAAAGTCTGGTTGAAAGATAACGGAAGTTGGGAGAGAAAAATCACGAGTACCATGCAATAAAAAACTATTTTTTTGGCGACAATTTTTGTATATGAGGAATTACAGCTTCTGCAAATTTTGTAAAATTGCAAAGACGAGATTCAAATACTTAGACTGAAGTCCCATACGAGCAAAATAAAATATGAAAGGGAAAGGAAAGCCTACTTGCTACTGCCTGCTATTAATGAATATTTCTGTATTACAAGCCTTAAATAATTCAGCCACTTTATTCGCGTAGTAATAGTCGTCTCTAAAGTGCGCTAAGCACAGCAACAACATGTCATCCCCATCCCCAATGTTTTTTCATTACATCTTAACGTTAGCATGTCAATATGTCCCTAGATAACGCAACAATACTGCAGGAATAATTTATATTCCACTTTCAAATACCACAACACAAGTTGCTTACGAATATATTTAGCTAATAGCTAAGCTAACTCCTTAACAGCATTAACAAAGACGACCTAATAACGTGCTTCCTTCCACATAAACAGCATAGAAAGTGTGCAAAAGAGATAATAAAAAATTCGTCTTCATGATGTGAATGCGAATGTGGCCAACATTTGAAGCAGCTGACCACATGCACGTAAGGTTAGTTGTATTGGATTGTATTGGTTCCCGTGGCAAGTCTTGAACATTATGACAAGTTTGATAATTTCATTCAATGCATATCAATCCCACATTTCCATACAGTAATCAGCAATACAATTTGAAGGAAGTAGAACTGTAAGCATCAAAATTTAGCCAAATAAAGTCACAAACTGTAAACATTTACAGCCATTTATCACGATGGACGAGATATTGCTTAATAAGATAGGGTTTAAAAAATCAACATAACTGACTATTAGTGAAAATGGTGCATTCTGCCTATTCCTCATTGTAACTTAATATTAATTGCAAAGACAATCATGATTTATATAATCCCTAACACCTTTAGCATACTGGAATCCTAAAGAGAGATTAAGAGCAAAATATAAAGCGTGATAACCAGCTGGAAAATATCCTGTGATGAGAAAATTGCTAGAAAAATGAGCGCGATTGAAGAACAAAAGAGATAAACGGCTGAAGGGTGGCAAAACCAGTGGTGGCAAATACTTTTAAAAAATGCGAACCAAATAGGGAAAAGCAGGCTTTGCGTGCAAAATATTTAGATAAAAAACGACACAATAATATCATTTGACGTCATCTGAATGCAGAAAAATACGTTTAAGTGCTTAATCAATGCTGTACATGGTACAAAAAATAACTTAATTTCTGTAAACAACACAGCGGATTTTGTAATTCCCAACAAACCATACACATTGCACGCACACAAGAAACCATCATCGTAGGTAGATATAAATGCCAATATTTAGACTTGCAATCGTATTTAATTTACACCAAGAACCAATCGCGGAAAATCTATGCATTATTTAGTATTAATTACCTATTTGCATTGCACTATACTGTGATGTTTGATTAAGGCAAAAAATGCACCTTAAATTCTATAATACAGCAGAGCAAAGTACGCAATTTTATGCATTAAATATGCCAATACAGTTATCAGTAGATGGTAGAACAATGAAAATATTAAAAATCAAATCCGGAATCCCATCCCATACAAGGTTTGTCTACAGTCATCGACATAATTCACATTAAAAGAGAAATTAATCTAAAATTCAACGATTACTATCGTCTTAAAATTGTTTATGTCATCAATAGCTGGCAAATTCACCGGTTTGAATGAAGATGCAAACGTAAGCAAGACATCCACGAGCCGACTGATCTGCTAATGTATTTTGACTTTGACTTATATTTCAGTAGTCACTCCAATTAGCCTATTATACTCAACTCACTAATATAACTTTAGCTGTATACTTGCACCAGAGTCAGTCTTTTCATAGCTCTTGCCAAAATAAGAGTCGACTGCAGCACAATGATCAATACAAAGTTCAAAGTCTAAAATAATTGTAGTGCACGTGGTTAAAAAAGGTGCAAGTAAGGTGCAAGTCCATTTTTGATATTCGCAATTGAAGCAGTAAAAATCATCATTAAAGTTCAACCATCATCAGAATTTTAATCATAGGCTCAGAGGTTATCTCATTTATATGCAGAAACCCAAAATTGAAAGTTCAAGATGCATTAATGCTGGTACAACAAATAATACGAGTTATTTCCTAAATGAAGCCGATTAACATACAGTAACAATACTTGATGGAAACCGACGTAATGCCCCTTTGTATTAAATCAGTCAGTCGTGAAAATAAAAATAGTTTTATTTCTCGTCCATTTCCTGCAGTAGTCAATAAAGGTCCTAAGGTTTAAAGATCGCTTAATATGAATCACAACGCTACCTTTTTCTTTTACATACGCTACGAGACTGGATAAATGAACAAATTAGCTAATTCACAAATACGGTGAACTCATTCATATTCAAACAGTTTCAGGTTTGAAACTAATAAACCAAACGAAATTTCTGTACCAAGTACAAAGCTAAAACGTATAAGTATAAACTCCATAACTGCAGTTAACCGACTTGCGTTCTTGTCGAAATAACATAATAAAGAAAAAAAATACTTCCGCCCGACTTGTAGGCAAAATTGTTTATCCGCATGATTGGATTGATTGGATAAAAGTAACCTAAAGTCAACCAACCATGATAGAATTACAGAAAACAGTACAGGACACTTTGGTCTCAATCTACGTCATAAGGAATGACAACAACAACAGTAAGTCAAGAGTCAACTTCATATCCATCTCAGAGTAATCGTTACAGTGGGTGCAAACATGGCCAACCAGCAAGTCACGTTAAGACACAACTACGCGATAAAGTCATTCAAACTTTGAAACATTGGACTTTACTCTTTCTGCTCTCGTAATAACTAGAAATGATGCCTCGTGAGTAGGGTATTAGGTGGGTGAAACTCTGCCGGGAGATATTGGGAAAACCCGAGGGAAATAATGGGTGGGAAAATAGGGGTTGGATGTGCCTTATGTGCTTTAATGTGCCTTATAGGAAATCCCATTAAG
>Ga0210040_10007052_pt1 | contig 13778 bp, 10 predicted proteins | sample CryGeyCG12114_NA_FD_185462 | JGI IMG/M metagenome (GOLD analysis project Ga0210040, IMG submission 185462) | Groundwater microbial communities from aquifer - Crystal Geyser CG19_WC_8/21/14_NA (SPAdes) (version 2) | ecosystem: Environmental > Aquatic > Deep subsurface > Groundwater | place: USA... | reverse complement strand
CCTCGTCGTACTTCAGGACGTCCTTGCGGACCTCGAAGTTCTGCTGCTCCACCTGGGTCTGCGCCGAGCGGATCGCCCGGCTGACCATCTTCGACTCGATCGGCTGGTCGTCGGGCACCCGCAGCGTGGTCATCATCGACTCGAGCATCGGGCCGTTGAACCGGCGCATCAGGTCATCGCCCAGCGACAGGTAGAACCGCGACTCGCCCGGGTCACCCTGCCGGCCGGAGCGGCCACGCAGCTGGTTGTCGATCCGGCGGCTCTCGTGCCGCTCGGTGCCCAGCACGTACAGGCCGCCGGCCTCGGCCACCTGGTCGTGCTCGGCCTTGACCTGGGACTTGGCCGCCGCCAGCGCGTCGTCCCAGGCCGCCTCGTACTCCTCCGGCGTCTCCGCCGGGCTCAGGCCCGTGGCCCGCAGCTGCTCGTCGGCGATGAACTCGGCGTTGCCGCCGAGCTGGATGTCGGTACCGCGGCCGGCCATGTTGGTGGCCACGGTGACCGCGCCCAGCCGGCCGGCCATCGCGATGATCGACGCTTCACGGGCGTGGTTCTTGGCGTTCAGCACCTCGTGCCGGATGCCCCGCTTGAGCAGGTACTTCGCCAGCTCCTCGGACTTCTCCACGCTCGCGGTGCCCACCAGCACCGGCTGACCGGCCTCGTGCCGCTCGGCGATGTCGTCGACGACGGAGTCGAACTTGGCCTTCTCCGTCTTGTAGATCACGTCGGCGCGGTCCTCGCGGACCATCGGCCGGTTCGTCGGGATCGGGACGACGCCGAGGGAGTAGGTCTGGGAGAGCTCGGCGGCCTCGGTCTGGGCCGTGCCGGTCATCCCGGACAGCCTCTCGTAGAGCCGGAAGTAGTTCTGCAGGGTGATCGTGGCGAGGGTCTGGTTCTCGTCCTTGATCTGCACCTTCTCCTTGGCCTCGATGGCCTGGTGCATGCCCTCGTTGTAGCGACGCCCGGCCAGCACGCGGCCGGTGAACTCGTCGACGATGAGCACCTCGCCGTTGCTGACGATGTACTGCTGGTCCTTCTTGAACAGCTCCTTGGCCTTCAGGGCGTTGTTCAGGTAGCCGATCAGCGGGGTGTTGACCGCCTCGTAGAGGTTGTCGATGCCGAGCTGGTCCTCGACGAACTCGACGCCCTCCTCGGTGATGGCGACCGTCCGCTTGGCCTCCTCGACCTCGTAGTGCCGGTCGCGCTTGAGCAGCGGGGCGATGCGGGCGAACTCGCCGTACCACTTGGCGCTGGTCTCGGCCGGGCCGCTGATGATCAGCGGCGTGCGGGCCTCGTCGATGAGGATCGAGTCGACCTCGTCGACGATCGCGAAGGCGTGGCCGCGCTGCACCAGGTCGGCCTTGCTCCAGGCCATGTTGTCGCGCAGGTAGTCGAAGCCGAACTCGTTGTTCGTGCCGTGGGTGATGTCGGCGGCGTACTGCTCGCGGCGCACCGCCGGCTGCTGGCCGGACACGATGGTGCCGACGGTGAGGCCGAGGAAGCGCTGCACCCGGCCCATCCACTCGGCGTCGCGCTGGGCGAGGTAGTCGTTGGTGGTGACCACGTGCACGCCGTCGCCGCTCAGCGCGTTCAGGTACGCCGGCAGCACACCGGTCAGGGTCTTGCCCTCACCGGTCTTCATCTCGGCGATGTTGCCCAGGTGCAGCGCGGCGCCGCCCATGATCTGCACGCGGTAGTGCCGCTGACCCAGCGTGCGGGTCGCGGCCTCGCGCACCACGGCGAACGCCTCGGGCAGCAGCTGGTCGAGGGTCTCCCCGTCGCCGTACCGCTGCTTGAACTCCTCGGTCTTCGCGCGCAGCTCGGCGTCGGTCAGATCGGTGACGTCGGGCTCGAGAGCCTCGACCGCATCGGCGATCTTGGACAGCCGTCGGATGATCTTGCCCTCACCGGCACGGAGGATCCTGTTGAACACCACGACCCCAGCGTAGGCGGCCGGGCTGGGAAGCGGTCCCGGCGCGGCCGATGTCCCTACCCGGACCGGCTGGTTCCGTACCGTCGGCGGGCGTGTCCTCCGACTCGGCGCCCGTCCCGCCCACCTCCGGCCCCGGGCTGGTGACCTTCTTCACCGAGCGGCACCTGGCCACGCTCACCACGCTGCGCGCCGACGGGACGCCGCACGTCGTGCCGGTCGGGGTCACCCTCGACGCCGCCACCGGCACCGCCCGGGTGATCACCTCGGGCACCTCCGCCAAGGCCCGGCACGTGCGCGCCGGCCAGGCACGGGTGGCGGTCTGCCAGGTCGACGGCCGCTGCTGGGCCACGCTGGAGGGGACGGCGGTGGTGCGCGACGACGCCGCCTCGATCGCCGACGCCGAGGCCCGCTACGCCGTCCGCTACCAGCAGCCCCGGGTCAACCCGTCCCGGGTGGTGCTGGAGATCTCGGTGGACCGGGTGCTGGGCAACGCGGAACGCTGGCGGGCACCCCACGGAGAGGCGGCCTCGTGACCGAGCTGGACCTGACCGGCATCGACCTGACCACCGAGGTGGTGCGCACCCCACGGCTGGTGCTGCGCCCCTTCCGGCCGGACGACGTCGACGCCGTGCACGCCGCCTGCCAGAGCCCGGACATCGCCCGCTGGATCTCCGCGATCGCCGTGCCCTACACCCGGTCGGACGCCGAGGCGTTCGTCACCGGCGAGGCACCCGCGATGCGCCGTGACGGCACCGGGCTGACCGTGGCCATCGAGGCCGACGGCGTGCTGGTCGGCTCCAGCGGCGTGCACCGGATCGGCCAGCACCCGCTGGGGCCGGAGATCGGGTACTGGATCGCCCCGGGGGCCCGCGGCCACGGCTACGCCGCGGAGGCGGCACACGCGCTGGCGGAGTGGACGCTCGGGCTGGGTGCGCCGCGGGTGTACCTGGTGGCCGACGTGCTCAACACCGGGTCACAGCACGTCGCCCGGCAGGCCGGCTTCAGCCAGGAGGGCGTGCTGCGCTCCTACCTGCACTACCGGGACGGCAGCCGCGGCGACGCCGCGCTGTTCTCCCGGCTGCCCGGCGACTGACGCGGGCGGGAGCGCGCCGCTCCCGCGACAGGGGCCCCGCACGGCGGCGAGCCGCCCTCCGCAGGTGCGGAGGACGGCTCGCCGGTGTGCGGGGGCGGTCAGGCGTGCGCGGGTTGCAGGTCCCCCGCGGCCGCGGCGACCGCCGAGGCGGCGGCACCACCGTCCTCGGGTTCGACGTGGGCGCCGAGCCGGATCAGCCCGTAGTCGAAGGCGTGCCGGCGGTAGACCACCGACGGCTGGCCGGTGTCGGCGCAGAGGAAGAGGAAGAAGTCGTGCCCGACGAGCTCCATCTCGTAGAGGGCCTGGTCGACGTGCATCGGGGTGGCCGGGTGGACCTTCTCCCGGACGATCTGGCCGGGCAGGTGCTCGTCCAGGTCGGTCGCCAGCGGCCCGTCGACGAGCGCGGCCTCGATGTCGGCGGAGGGCTCACCGTCGAGGGCTGGTTCGGGGGCACCGAGCACGGTGGTCGCGTCCCCGGTGGACACGGCCCCGGTGAACACGGCCTGCTCGACGGCGGGGGCGCCGTCGATGCGCACGCTCGGTGGCGTGCGCCGGCCGTGGTGGACGCGGCGGCGGTCGTTCGCCCGGCGCATCCGGTTCTCGAGCTTGCCGGCGGCGAGCTCGAGCGCGGCGTAGAAGTCGGGGGCACACGCCTCGGCGCGCGCCACCGGGCCCTTGCCACGCAGGGTGATCTCCACCCGTTGGCAGTTGGCCGACTGGCGGGGGTTCTTCTCGTGCAGCAACTCGACGTCGATCCGGATGACCTTGCCGTCGAAACGTTCGAGCTGGCCGACCTTGTCCTCCACCTTCTGGCGGAAGTGCTCGGGCACCTCGACGTTGCGACCTCGGACCACGATCTCCATGAGACCTCCCGGTTGAGCGGGCTGTGATCGACCCGACGCTAGACGCCTTCCCCGGGTCCCGACACCGGAAGCGGCGCAGCGCCTCCCCGGCCCTCAGCAACGCACGGTGAACACCCCAGGTGGGGGCGCTGAACGCGGCTGGAACACCCGTCGCGGGGTCGCGGCGACCACCGCCGCCAGCACCGGCGTGTCCCGGTCGGCACCCGAGGTGTGCGCACCCCAGCCGTCGCCGTCGGCGGGGCGGTCGCGCGGCGCGGTCAGCGCCCGGGCGGCCTCGCTCAGCGTGGCCCCGCTGGTGACCACGTCGTCCACCAGCACCAGCCGGCTGCCCGGGGGCAGCTGCGCCAGCGACGGCAGGGCACGGAACCGGCCGGCGAGGTTGGCCCGGCGCTCGGCGGCGTCCAGACCCGCGGAGTCACGGGTGCGGCCGGAGCGGCCCAGCACCGGCACCGTGCGGGCCGGCACCCCGGCGCCCCGCAGCTCCCGGACGGCGCAGGCGGCCAGCTCCCGCACGTGGTCCCGGCCGCGGCTGCGCAGCGCCGCCGCCGAACTGGGCACCGGCACCAGCACCACCGGCGCACGCCCGGGTGGGGCCGGAGTGGAACTGCGGTCGGCGCCCGGCAGTCCGGTCAGCACGACGACCACCGCGAGAGCCAGCGCGCGGCCCAGCGGGCCGGCCAGCTCGGACCGCCCGTGCTCCTTGAAGGCCAGCACGGCCGGGCGCACCGGGCCGGTGTAGGCACCGGCCGCCACGGTCGGCGGGAAGCCGGGCGGGTGCCGGCGGGGCTCGGCCAGCCGGGGCCGGGCCAGCCGTTCGCGGCAGCGGGAACAGAGCACGGCCCCGGGCAACGCGCACCCGGCGCACACCTGCGGCAGCACCAGGTCGGCCAGCGCCCGGCCGCCGGCCACCAACCCGGCGGGGGACGGCGTCCGGCCGGGTGCCCGCATGCCCCGACGGTGCCCGACGGGCGCCGGGCCCGGAACGCATCCCGGGAACCTGGGGACCGGGCCCGCCGCTGGGGACGCGCGGCACCTGGCGCCGGTCAGGTCGGGTAGAAGGGCGCCGCCCCGGACAGCACCGGCGCACCGCGCACCAGGGTGACCCAGTTGCCCCCGGCGAACTGCCACATCTGGCCGTCGGCGCTCACCAGCGGCTGACGCCCCGGCGCCGCGGCCAGTGCGGTCGGCTGCCCCGGCAGGCCGGACAGCGAGACGTCGGTCAGCAGCCAGCCGTCGACGCCGACGGTGTACGGCACGGTCCGGTCGGTGCTCGGGTCGCCGGCCAGCAGCATCAGCGTCCCCGCGTTGCGCCAGGCGACGTCGACCACCTGGTGCACCGACGGTGCGACCGAGCGGAGGTCGCGAACGCTCACCGTGTCGTCGGCGCGCACCACGGTGCCGACGTAGAGCTGCCCGCCCTGGGAGCCCTCGACCACCACGGCCACCCGGACGCCGTCCGGGGAGAGCTGGAACGTGGACGTCCGCCCGAGGCCGGCCAGGGTGGTGGCGCTGACGGTCTGCGGCGCGCCACCGGAGGGCACCCGCACCACCTCGGTGCCGTTGCGCACCGTCCACACCTCGGCCCGCGGCGCAGCCGTCGTCGGCGCGGTGAAGCCCGTGCCGCTCAACACCGGCGCCAGCTCACCGCCGTAGGGGCCCGCGTACAGGGTCGCCGGCGCCCCGGCCGCCGACACGATGGTCGACACCCCGGCCATCAGACCCAGCACGCTGGTCCGGGCGTCGACGGACACCCCGGCCGAGACCAGTCCGTAGGCGCCCGCGCCGGCCGGGCCCGGGGCGGGGGTGCCGTCGGACCGGCGCAGCGCGCCGTCGGCCAGGTAGTGACCGACGGCGTCCGCCGGTGCCGCGTCGGGGTCCAGGCCCGCCCAGTCGTCGACGCGCTGGGTCTCGGGGACGTCGGACAGCCCCAGCGGCTGACCGTCCCGGAGCACGACCACCGACCGCAGGCCCAGCTGCTCCAGCGACCACACCAGCTGCCCGGCGGCGCCGGTGAGCGTCGCGTCGCTGACGTCGGGCGGGAAGGTCAGGTCGACGGTGGCGGTCTGTCCGGACGAGCCGACCGTGCTCCGCAGCTGCGCCCCGGCCAGCGGGTTCACCACCCCGGCGGCGATCGCCGGTGACGGCCCGTCCAGCAGCCGCTGCACCAGCACGTTGGGCTGCGCCTCGCCGTCGATGAGGTAACGCGGGTCGGGGACCACCCGGGTGCCGGTCGGGTCGAGGAAGTACGCGTCGACGGGTTCGTAGGTGCGGGCGAAGTCCGGCTCCAGCAGCAGCAGGCCGTCCGGCGGATCGGTGATCCGCCACTCACCCTGTTCATCGACCAGGGTGAAGGCGCGGACGAACACGTCGCCGTTGCCGACCGTGAAGACCCCGCGCTCGTCGACGGTGCCGATCTGCTCGGCCGTGACCTCGACGGTGCCCGGCTGCGTCTGCACCCGGGCGTAGTCGCCGCTGAGCACGGTCACCTCGTCGCTGTCGCGCCAGGCGTCGGCGGCCTGCTCGGACAGGTACTGCCGGGCCACCGGGTGGTTGCGCACCGAGCTGGCGCTGGCGTCGATGAAGCCGCTGACCACCTCCTCGGGGGTGGCCCCCGTCTCCGGGCTCAGCGGCTCGATGCCCACCGCACCGTCGGTGGGCCCGGCGACCTGGGTGATCGGCACGGTCGGTGAGTCGTTGGGCACGGTGCTGCAGCCGGACAGCAGCACCGCGCCGAGCAGTACCGACGACGCCGCCCCCCGGGCTCGCGAGCCGGTCACGACGGGCTCCGGGTGGGGCGGAGCAGGGACGGGCGCAGCGGCAGCGGGGAACTGGTCAGCTCGGTGCCGGCGATCAGCGGCACGGTCAGCCGGAACTGCGCCCCCTGCCCGGGCTGGCCCCAGACCTGCAGCCAGCCGCCGTGCAGCCGCGCGTCCTCCAGGCTGATCGACAGCCCCAGGCCGCTGCCGCCGATGGTGCGCACGCGCGCGGCGTCGGCCCGCCAGAACCGGTCGAACACGTGCTGGGCATCGGCGGAGGTCAGCCCGATGCCGTGGTCGCGCACGGTCATCGCGGCCGCCGAGCCCGACGCGGCCAGGGTGACCTCCACCGGCTCACCGCGGCCGTGCTCGATGGCGTTGCCGACCAGGTTCCGCAGCACCCGCTCCACCCGCCGTCCGTCGACCTCGGCGATGACCGGCACCGGCGGGACGGCGACCCGCAGCTCGCAGCCGTGCCGCTCGGCCAGCGCCGCCATGCCGGCGACGACCCGCTCGACCAGCGGGCCCAGGTCCTCGGCCTCGGCCTCCAGCACCGCGGCGCCGGCGTCGTAGCGGCTGATCTCCAGCAGGTCCGACAGCAGCCCCTCGAACCGGTCGAGCTCGGTGCGCAGCAGCTCCGCCGAGCGCGCCACTGCCGGGTCGAAGTCGCCACGGGCCTCGTGCAGCACCGCGGCGGCCATCTGCACGGTGGTCAGCGGCGTGCGGAGCTCGTGGGAGACGTCGGAGGTGAAGCGCTGCTGCAGCTGGGACAGGCCCTCGAGCTGGGTGATCTGCCGCTGCAGGCTCTCGGCCATGGCGTTGAAGCTGGTCGCCAGCCGGGCCAGCTCGTCCTCCCCGCGCACGACCAACCGCTCCTCGAGGTGGCCCTCGGCCAGCCGTTGCGCGCTGCCGGCGGCTCGGCGCACCGGGTCGACGACCAGCCGGGTCACCAGCACGCCGATGCCGACCACGAACAGCACCAGCACGACGCTGGTGATCCCCACCGTGCTGCGGATGCCCTCCAGGCTCTCCTGCTCCTGGTCGAGCGGGAACGCGAAGTAGGCCTCCACCTGGTCGCCGCTGCGCCCGTCGGTCGACACCGGCGCGCCGACCAGCAGCGTGGGCATCGGCCGCCCGGCGGCGTCGGGCACCTCCGCGTAGCGGTAGGCCTGCGACCCCTCACCGACCTCGGAGCGCAGGTCGGCCGGCAGGTCGCGATAGCTCAGCGACGTGCGGGTGGACGCCGGCCGGGTCTGGTCGCCGGACCGGTAGACCATGACGACGTCGAAGTCACCGGCCGCGCCACCGCGGGAGTTCAACCCCTCGACCGTGCGGGACAGCGTGGAGCGGATGCTCGCCGAGTCACCGGTGGCGATGCCGCTGACCTCGGTCTGGGCGTACTGGACCCCGGCCAGCGACTGGTCGACGGCGGCCCGCTGCTTGGCCGCGAGCAGCTGGTCCTTGATCTGGTTGAAGAGCACCAGACTGACCACGACCACGACGACGCCGGCGACCAGCATCGTGATCGCGCCGATCCGCAGTTGCAGCGACGAGCGCCACGCCCGGGCAACGCGGCGCGCGACCCGCGCACCGACGACGAGCCCACGACGGCGGAGCCGTCGGACCCGCCGCTGCACGCCGCGGCGGAGCTGGGACGTCGAGCGGCGCTGCGCCGGGCGCGCCGGGGCCCCCGCGCCGTCCGGTGCGGGGGTGAGCCCGTCGGCCTGACCGACCGGCGGCGGCCCGGTGGTGGTGCTCACCGGCGGGGCGGGGCCCAGCGGGACGGGCCACGACGGGCCGCGCAGCGGGGCGGGGTGCCGGTCACGGCGGGCCGGCCTTGTAGCCGACGCCTCGGACGGTCAGCACGACCTCCGGCTTCTCCGGGTCGCGCTCGACCTTGGCCCGCAGCCGCTGCACGTGCACGTTGACCAGCCGGGTGTCCGCGGCGTGCCGGTAGCCCCAGACCTGCTCGAGCAGGAGCTCGCGGGTGAACACCTGGCGCGGCTTGCGGGCAAGGGCGACCAGCAGGTCGAACTCCAGCGGCGTCAGCGCGATCTGGCCGCCGTCCCGGATCACCTGGTGCGCCGGCACGTCGATCTGGACGTCGCCGATGGCCAGCGACTCGGCCTGGCCGTTCTCGCCGCGGCGCAGCTGGGCACGCACCCGGGCCACCAGCTCGACCGGCTTGAAGGGCTTGGTCACGTAGTCGTCGGCGCCGGCCTCCAGCCCCTGGACGACGTCGATGGTGTCGCCCTTGGCGGTCAGCATCACGATCGGCACGGTGGACTGGGTGCGGATGTCGGCGCAGATCTGCAGCCCGTTGCGCCCGGGCAGCATGAGGTCCAGGAGGACCAGGTCGGGGCGCAGCTGCTGGAAGGTCGCCACGGCCCGCGCGCCGTCGGAGACGAACGCCGGTTCGTAGCCCTCCCGGCGCAGCACGATGCCCAGCATCTCGGCGAGGGCGGCGTCGTCGTCGACGACGAGGACGCGGCCGCGGCTGGCCCCGGAGGAGGGTGCAGAAGGTGGCACGCCCCCATTCTGCGTGACGCGCGCCAATTGATGGTCCGCCCCGCCCGGAGAATCCCCCGAGCGGAGCAGCCCGGGCCCCCTCGGGCCCGGGCTGCGACCAGGTGAGGTCGTGGAACGGCCCCCTTGCAGGGTCCCGCCGTCGGCCACCCTTCAGGGGCCCGCGCCGAGCTTGCGAGGCGTGGGGAGAAGGGTGGTCCTTCTAGTAGCGGTAGTGGTCGCTCTTGTAGGGACCCTCGACCGAGACGCCGAGGTAGTCGGCCTGCACCTTGCTCAACTCGGTGAGCTTGACGCCGAGGGCGTCGAGGTGGAGCCGGGCCACGTGCTCGTCGAGCTTCTTGGGCAGCACCGTGACGCCGGGGGTCTTGCCCTCGTAGGCGGCGCGGTTGTTCCACAGCTCGATCTGGGCCAGCGTCTGGTTGGAGAACGACGCGCTCATCACGAAGCTGGGGTGCCCGGTGGCGTTGCCCAGGTTCAGCAGCCGGCCCTCGGAGAGCACGATGATCGTGTGGCCGTCCTCGAACCGCCACTCGTCGACCTGGGGCTTGATCGTCGTCCGCACGACGCCGGGGGTGCGGGTCAGGCCGGCGATGTCGATCTCGTTGTCGAAGTGGCCGATGTTGCCGATGATCGCCTGGTGCTTCGTCGAGGCCAGCTGCTCGGCGGAGATGATGTCCTTGTTGCCGGTTGCGGTGATGATGATGTCGGCCTTGCCGATGACCTCGTCCAGCGTGGTCACCTCGTAGCCGTGCATCGCCGCCTGCAGGGCGTTGATCGGGTCGATCTCGGTGACGATGACCCGGGCGCCCTGGCCGCGCAACGACTCCGCGCAGCCCTTGCCGACGTCGCCGTAGCCGCAGACGACGGCGACCTTGCCGCCGATCATCACGTCGGTGGCGCGGTTGAGGCCGTCGATGAGCGAGTGGCGGCAGCCGTAGAGGTTGTCGAACTTGCTCTTGGTGACCGAGTCGTTGACGTTGATCGCCGGGAAGAGCAGCCGGTTGTCGCGGGCCAGCTCGTAGAGCCGCAGGACGCCGGTGGTGGTCTCCTCGGTGACGCCCTTGATGCCCTGGCCGATCCGGGTCCAGCGCTGCGGGTCGGTGCCGAGGCTGTCGCGCAGCACGTCGAGGATGACGCCGTACTCCTCGGAGTCGGCCTCGGTGGTGTCCGGCACGACGCCGTCGGCCTCGAAACGGGTGCCCAGGTGTACCAGCAGGGTGGCGTCGCCGCCGTCGTCCAGCAGCATGTTCGGCCCGACGACGTCGCCGCTGGAGTCGGTGAACTCGAACAGGCGCTGGGTGCACCACCAGTACTCCGGCAGGGTCTCGCCCTTCCAGGCGAAGACCGGCACGCCGGTGGGCTCCTCGGCGGTGCCGTCGCCTACGACGATCGCCGCGGCGGCGTGGTCCTGGGTGGAGAAGATGTTGCAGCTGACCCAGCGCACGTCGGCACCGAGCGCGGTCAGCGTCTCGATCAGCACGGCGGTCTGGATGGTCATGTGCAGGGAGCCGGCGATGCGGGCGCCGGCCAGCGGCTGCGCGTCCCCGTACTCCTCGCGCAGCGACATCAGGCCGGGCATCTCGTGCTCGGCGAGGGAGATCTCCTTGCGGCCGAAACCGGCGAGGGAGAGGTCGGCCACCTTGAAGTCGCCATCGGTCAGTACGTGGGTGCCAGTGCTGGCGGTCATGTCGCTCCAGTGTCCGGCCCTGCCCCGGGTGGGCGGGCTCTGTCGGTCGCTGTGGGTCCCCGTCGACGCAGGGAGAGCGAGCATGCCGAGGCTTCGGCGGGGCTCGTGCCGTCCTCAGGGTAACGCCGTCGCGCCGCCGTCGTCCTCACCCGGCAAGCCCGGCGAGGACGACCGGCGTGTCACCGGCCGGCTGAGTTGAGCGAGGTGGTGGCGCGGTACAGGATGGCGGGCCCCCGGGCGGTGACCGGCTGACCGGCCGGCACGAACGCCGACTCGCCCTGGGCCAGCTCGATCTCCCCGGACGCGCCGCTGAGCACGGCGGTGCCCTCGGTGCACAGCACCACCTGCGGGCCGGCGGTGGTCAGCACGCCGGGGTCGCGGTCGACCTGTGCGCGGGTCAGGTCGAAGTCCTCGACCGGCGTCGGGTAGCGGAGCCCGCCGGGGCCGAGCACCGGGCGGATGACCGGGACCTTGCCGTCGGTGAAGTCGAGCACCTCGATCAGGGCGGCGAGGTCGACGTGCTTGGTGGTCAGGCCACCGCGCAGGACGTTGTCCGAGCTGGCCATGACCTCCACGCCCGCCCCGCTGAGGTAGGCGTGCAGGTTGCCGGCCGGGAGGAAGACGGCCTCGCCCGGGGCGACGGTGAGGTGGTTGCACATCAGCGAGATCACGACGCCGGGATCACCGGGGTAGGTCTCGGCCAGGTTCGCCGCCCAGCGGTAGGTGTTGATGAACTCCGGGTCGTGGGCGGCCACGAAGCTCGCTGCCCGGGTGGCCACCGCCCGGACCAGGGAGTCCCGCCGCCGTGCGGACAGGGCCAACAGCTGCGGGATGGCGGCGCGCAGACCGCCGCGGGCGAGCGCGGCGATGGTCGGCATCAGCTCGGGCAGCTGCAGCTTGGCCAGGCAGTGCAGCGACTCCTCGACCGGACGGAACCCGCAGAGCGCCTCCACCGGGGTGATCGCGAGCAGGATCTCCGGCTTGTGGAACGGGTCCTTGAACGTCCGGGTGGGGTCGTCGTGCGGGATGCCGGCGGCCTCCTCTGCCGCGAACCCGACCTCGGCCTGGGCCGTCGTCGGGTGCGCCTGCAGGGACAACGGCGCGTCTGCTGCCAGCACCTTCATCAGGAAGGGCAGCCGGTCGCCGAACCGTTCCCGGACCGCGGCACCCAGCATCGCCTCGGGCTCCGTGGCGATCGCCTTGTCCAGCGCCCGGCCGTCGGAGAGCACGCTCGGCTGGCCGGGGTGGGCGCCCATCCACAGCTCCGCGTGCGGCTCGTCAGCCGGTGAGGGCTGCCCGAGCAGCTCGGGGATGACCGTGTGGGAACCCCACGGGTAATGGCGCACGGCGTTCGTCATCTGCCACATCGGCCCGGACGATACCTGCGGTCACCCGATCTACCGCACCGACGGACTGGGGTCCGTCACCTGGTGTGCCTGTTCACCCCACCGGTCCCGAGGGCACCGCCCGGCGGATGTCCGGCTCGAGGTAGATGACCCGGGCGATCGGCAGCGCCGCCCGCACCCGGCCCTCGGCCGCGTCGATCGCCGCGGCCACCGCCTCGGCGGTGTCGTCGTGCCGCACCTCGATCTTGGCGGCGACGAGCAGCTCTTCCGGGCCCAGGTGCTGGGTGCGCATGTGGATGACCGAGAGGACCGTCTGCCCGTCGACCAGCGCGTCCACCACGCGCCGCTGGTGGTCCGGGGTAGCCGACTCGCCGATGAGCAGGCTCTTGGTCTCGATCGCCAAGATCACCGCGATCACCACCAGCAGCAGGCCGATGGCGACCGTGCCCAGCCCGTCGAAGACGCCGTTGCCGGTGATCACCGACAGCCCGACGCCCAGCAGGGCCAGGGTCAGCCCCAGCAGGGCGCCGGTGTCCTCCAGCAGCACGACCGGGAGCTCCGGGGCGCGGGCGTGCCGGATGAACTGCCAGTAGCTGTCCCCGGGTGCGCGGACGGCGTTGGTCTCCTTGACCGCGGTGCGCAGCGAGAAGCTCTCCAGCCCGATGGCCACCACGAGCACGCCGATCGCCCACTGCGGCGAGGTCAGCTCCTCGGGGTGCTGCAGCTTGTGCACGCCCTCGTAGATGGCGAACAGGCCACCCACGCTGAACAGCACGATGGCCACGATGAAGGCGTAGATGTAGCGGTCCCGGCCGAAGCCGAACGGGTGCTGCGGCGTGGCGGCCCGCTGGGCACGCTTGCCGCCGACCAGCAGCAGCACCTGGTTGCCCGAGTCGGCCACCGAGTGGATCGACTCGGCGAGCATCGACGAGGCGCCGGTGACCAGGAAGGCCACGAACTTGGCGATCGCGATGCCGATGTTGGCCACGAGGGCGGCGAGGATCGCCTTGGTGCCGCCCCCGCCGTGGCCACCGCCGCCGTGGCCACCCTCGCCGTCCCCGCCCTCGCCGTGGCCCGCGGCCGGCTGATCGCCGGTCTCGGCGTGCTGGGTGCTGCTGTCGCTCATGCGTGCCTCGTCATGGGTGGAGGGCCCTCTCGTGGTCGAGCGCGAGTGCGAGGTAGACGGCGCTGAAGTCGGCGACGGCCAGCTGCCGGGCGAGCTGGGCCAGTCGGGGGGAACGGTCGGGCTCGACCTGGTCGGCGAGCGCGCTGACCGGGACGTTGTGCGCCGCGGCGATGCCCAGCACCTCCTGCATGGCCTCGCTCGCCGACCGCGGCTCCCGCTCGCCGCCGTCGTGCTCGCCGGCGTCGGCGTCCCGGATGGTGATCAGCCGCAGGCGGCGCCCGGGGTCGTCTGCCCGGTCACGGAAGAAGTCGTCGTGCCCCGCCTCGGGGGCCAGCGGACCACCGAGGACGGTGCGGGCCGCCACCCGCTGGTCGGGCAGCCGGAAGGTGCTCACCGGCAGGCCGGCGAGGGTGGCGAGCTGGTCGGCGACCCGGCCGGCGGCGGCACCGGC
>Ga0210040_10007051_pt1 | contig 13780 bp, 10 predicted proteins | sample CryGeyCG12114_NA_FD_185462 | JGI IMG/M metagenome (GOLD analysis project Ga0210040, IMG submission 185462) | Groundwater microbial communities from aquifer - Crystal Geyser CG19_WC_8/21/14_NA (SPAdes) (version 2) | ecosystem: Environmental > Aquatic > Deep subsurface > Groundwater | place: USA... | reverse complement strand
CGTCGTCGTCCGGGCGCCCGTCGCCGTCGTCGGGGACCGGGCGGTCGTCGGGGGCGGCCGGCGGGCCGAGTCCCGAGTCCCGAGCCCGGCGACCGGCCTCCTGCTCCCCCGTCATGCGCGGAACAGGTGCCGGCGGATCGCGGCGGCGTTGCCGAAGATCCGGATGCCCAGGACGACGACGACCGCGGTCGACAGCTGCGCGCCGACGCCGAGCTGATCGCCCAGGAAGACGATCAGCGCGGCCACCACCACGTTGGACACGAACGAGATGACGAAGACCTTGGCGTCGAAGATCCCGTCGAAGCGGGCCCGCACGCCGCCGAAGACGGCGTCCAGGGCCGCCACCACCGCGATCGGCAGGTACGGCTGCAGCCAGAGCGGCACGCTGGGGTCCAGCAGGAGTCCCAGCACCACACCGACCGCGAGTCCGAGGATCGGGATCACGGGTCAGCCTCCGTCGGTGGGCGGGTCGGGGGTGGTGTCGGCGGGCTCGGCCAGTGGCACCGCGGACCGCAGCTCTGCGGCGGTGCCGGCGGGCAGGTCCAGGTCGTCCTCGCGGGCGAAGTCGAACACCACACCGTAGTCAATGGTGAACTGGGCCAGGGTCCCGGCCGCGGAGCTGGCGAGGAAGGACCGCGCCAGGTCGTCCGGCTCCCCCACCGCGAGCACCTCGTAGGGGCTGGAGACCGGCCGGAAGTCGACGAGGATCGCCTGCCCGGCCTGCCGGATCGCGGTGGTGGCACCCACCCGCTGTCCGTCGATGCTGATCGCCTCCGCGCCGGCGGCCCACAGGGCGTTGACCGCCAGCTGCAGGTCGCCGTCCTGCACGATGCCGGGCTCGGCGACCTCGGCCGAGCCACCGACCGGGTCGCTGTCGGCGGCGGGCGGCGCGTTGCCCAGGGTGACCCGCAGGCCGGGGCCGGAGACGGGGAGGACGGCGGCGCCCTGCTCGGCGTCGGCCAGTTGCTCGAGCGCCAGCTGCCCGACCGCGCTGCGGGCCAGCGCGTCCTCCCGGGTGCGGGTGACCTCGGCGGTGAGCGCCTCGAGCTGGGCGACGAGCTCGTCGTTGGTGTCGGACTCCTGACCGATGTCCTCCCGCAGCGCCTCGCGGGCCTGCTCGCGCCCCTGGGCGCCGGCCGCTGCCTCGCGGTAGGTCACCGAGCCCAGCAGGCCGGCGAGCGCCAGGGTGAGCGCGACCAGCAACTGGCCGCGGTGGCGGCGGAACCAGGGGCGCGGCGGAGCCGGGGTGCCCGCCCGGGCAGCCGCCCGGGCTGCCTTCGCCTCGGCGGCCTGGGCGTAGGCCGGGTCGAGCGTCTCGGCGAGCACCTGGTCCAGCAGCGAGGCACCCAGCGAGCGCTGCTGCCCCGGCGGCCGGGCGCTCACGCACCCGTCCCGACGCGGCGGCTCCCGGCCAGCAGGCCGACGGCCTGGACGACGTAGAAGAGCCCGGCGAGGACGTAGAGCGCGGAGCCCCACACGGTGAGGGCGTAGGCGATCGGCCGGACGATGGTGGCCGCGGTGCCGTCGCCGTCGGCCAGCAGCAGCAGCGGGAAGGCGTAGAGCAGCAGGAAGGTGGCCGCCTTGCCCAGGTAGTGCACCTGCAGCGGCGGCCAGCCGGCCCGCCGCAGGAGCAGCAGGGTGAGGCCCAGCACGAGCTCGCGGCCCAGCAGCACGGCCACCACCCACAGCGGGACGACGTCGCGGATCACGAAGGCGACCAGCGTGGCCACGATGTACAGCCGGTCGGCCGCCGGGTCCAGCAGCGCACCCAGCCGGCTGGACTGGCCGAGCGCGCGGGCGAGCTTGCCGTCGGCCCAGTCGGTGGCGCCGGAGACGGCCAGGACGACGACCGCCCAGCCGTCGGCGTGCGGGCCGAGCAGCAGCCACAGGAACAGCGGGACGCCGAGCAGCCGGAGCACCGACAGCACGTTGGGCAGGGTGAGGACCCGGTCGCTCAGGTCGTCCCGGCTCACCGCGGGAACGGGGGCTCGGTGCGCTTGGGGACCACCCGTCGGGACGTCGGCCGCCCGATCGTCCGCCGTCGTCATCGCCGCTCCACCTCGCCGTCCACCGCGGGCCAGGCTAGTGCCCGCCGTCCACCGCGCTGCCCCCGACCGGCCGCCCATCGGGTGGGCGGCCGAGCTGGATCAGAGGTCCAGCTGTCGTTCGGACCCGGTGCGCCACTCGAGCAGCACGATGCTGGCGTCGTCCTGCAGGTGGTCGGCCTGGTGGGCCAGGACCCGGCGCATCAGCCGCCGGAGGGTCTCCGGCGCGGAGTCGCCCTCGGCGCTCGCCCGGTGGATGAAGTCGGCCAGCCGTTCCTCGCCGAAGAACTCGCCTTCCGGGGAGCGCGCCTCCACGATGCCGTCGGTGTAGAAGATCACCCGGTCACCCTCGTGCAACTGGACCTCGCACACCTCGGGCTTCTCCACCTGCAGCCCCAGCGGCGGGTGCGGCCGGCACGGGCCCGGGTGCACCAGCGCGCCGTCGCGCACGATCAACGGGTCGGGGTGTCCGGCGTTCACCCAGCGCAGTTGACCGGTGTCCAGGTGCAGGCGGGCGATGGCCGCAGTGGCGAAGCGGCTCCCGGTGAACTGGCTCGCGATCACCGCGTTCATCGCCGCCGCGACGTCGGGGAGGTCCTGCATCTCCCGGCGGGCGTGGCGGTGGGCGCCGACGGCGGCCGACGCGAGCAGCGAGGCGGGCAGGCCGTGCCCCACGGCGTCCAGCACCAGCAGGTCGACGGTGGGACCGTTCACGGCGTAGTCGAAGGTGTCCCCGCCGATGTCGTACGCCGGCTCGAGCGCACCGGAGATGACGACGCGGTCCGAGGCGAACGTCAGCGGTGGGAGCAGGTCCCACTGGATCTCCGCGGCCAGGCTCATCGTCCTGCGCCGCCGGAGCCGGGCGAAGATGTCGGTGTAGGCGTCGTTGACGATCACGAGTTCCGCGATCAGCCCGACGAAGGCCAGCAGCTCCTCCTCCAGCGCAGGAGTGACCTGGTCGACGACGAACTCCACCACCCCGAGTCGCTCGACGCCGTCGAGCAACGGCACCCAGAGCTGGTGGGCCTGGTAGTGCGCAGGTGAGGTCAGCACCTCGACGCGGCGGAAGGCACGCCCGCCCAGCGACCCGTCGACGGAGAGTTCCTGACGTACCGGGACGCCCTCGCCGCGCAGCGGCTGGAGGAGCAGCTGTTCGTAGTCCACGAGGTAGACGACCGTCTCGCGTGCACCGAGGCCCCGGCCGTGGGTCGCGACGGCCGCGGACAGCTGGTCGGGCGCCAGGAGGTGGATGTCGCGCAGCAGGGACCGGAGCGGATCCGCGGTCACCGGCGCGTCGGGACTGGTCACACCGGACGACGATCCCAGACCGGCGCCGGCCGGTGAACGGCAGTGCGGCCCGTTGCCTGACATCATCTGACGCGACATGGACCAGCCCCGGCGAACGGCAGCCGCGATGCCGACCAGGCCGTGAACGTGGACGCCCCCGCCGGCCACCCCGAGCGGCTGGCGGCGGTGCGGGCGACGGACCTGCTCGATGCCGCGGCCGGCGCCTCCTTCGACCGGCTGACCGCGCTGGCGCGGCGGCTGACCGGAGCGCCACTGGCCTTCCTCACCGTGGTCGACGACCAGCGCTCGTACTGGTTGAGCCGTCAGGGTCTGCCCGCGGGAAGTGCGGTGCAGAACACCGTCGCGGAGTCCTTCTGCCAGTACGTGCTGGGCGGCGAGTCGCTGGTGCTGGCCGACGTGACCGCCGACGACCGGACCCGGGACAACCCCTCGATCACCGGGATGGGCGTCCGCGCCTGGGCGGGGTTCCCCGTGCACGCTCCGGACGGCCAGGTGCTCGGCAGCTTCTGCGTCGTGGACACCGACGTCCACGAGTGGACGGAGGCCGACGTCGCGCTGCTGGACGACCTCGCCGCGATCGCCTCCCGAGAGGTGGCCCTCCGCGCCGCCACGACCGCGGCCGAACGGGCACGGGCAGCAGCGCACGCCGAGGCCGAACGGGCCGCGCTGCTGGCCCGGATCGGCGACCTGCTCACCGCAGGCTCGGAGCCGGCCGACGTCTGGACGGCGCTCGCCGCCCTCGCCGTCCCCGCGCTGGGCGACTTCGCCCACGTCGGCACCGTGCAACGGGACGGCGGCCTCCTCCCGGTGGCTGCGCGGCATCGCGACCCCGCCGGGCTGCTGGCTCTCTGGAACTGGCTGACCGCCACCGGCCGGCGCCTCGGGGAGACCACCGGGCCCGGTTCCGTCGCGGTCCCGGGGGCCGTCGAACTGGTCGACCTGACCGTGGCCGAGGGACTGACCCCGGCTCAGCGGGACGCGGTGGAACTGCTGTCGGTCTGCAGCGCCCTGGTGGTGCCGCTGGTCAGCCGGCAGGAGGTCGTCGCCGTCCTCACCGTCGCACGGGTGATCGGCTCTCCGCCGTACACCGACGCCGACCGCGACCTGGTGACCGCCGTCGCCGACCGGGCCGGGCTGGTGGTGGAGAACACCCTGGCCCACGCCCGCGAGCGCACGCTGTCCGAGACCATGCAGCGGGCGCTGCTCCCCCGCGCCCTGCCGCGATCGGACCGGCTGCAGCTGGCCTCCCGCTACCTGCCGGCCGGTGACGCGCAACTGGTCGGCGGGGACTGGTACGACGCCTTCCTCGACGCCGGCGGCAGCACCAGCGTGGTGATCGGCGACGTGGCCGGGCACGACATCGACGCAGCCGCGACCATGGGCGAACTGCGCACCATGGTGCGCATGGCCGGGCACGGCGGATCGTCCACCGCGGCCGGCGTGCTCACCGCGGTGGACGACGCCATCGACACCCTCGGGCACCGGGTCTTCGCCACCGCCCTCGTCGCCCGGGTCGAGTCACACCGAGCCGACCAGCCCGACCGCGCCGTCCAGTGGTCCTCGGCCGGGCACCCCCCGCCGCTGCTGCTGCACCCCGACGGCTCCGTCGACGTGCTCGTCGCGCCGAGCGGGCTGCCGCTCGGGGTGGCTCCCGGTCGGGCTCGCCCGCTGCACCGGACGACGCTCCCCCGCGGCGCGACGCTCGTCCTCTACACCGACGGCCTCATCGAGCAGGGCACCGGCGAGCACGGCACCCGGGACCTGGACGCGGGGCTGGCGCGACTGGTCGACGCGCTCTCCCGGTCGGCAGGTGTCAGTCTGGAGCAGTTGTGCGACGGCCTCATGACCCTGCTGCCTCCCACCGGCGCGGATGACGACGTCGCCCTCATCGCCATCCGGGGTGAGCCGTGAGTGCGGGCAGGGCCTCGGTCGACGCAGTGCGGCACGGGCGGAGGATGTCCCCGTGTGCACCGTGGTGGTCCAGCGGTCCGAGGGCCGGCCGGTACGGGTCCTGGCGCTGCGCGACGAGCTGGTCGGCCGGGAGTTCGACGACCCGGGGCAGTGGTGGCCCGAGTTCCCCGACGTGGTCGGCGGCCGCGACGCCGTCGCGGGCGGGACGTGGTGCGCGACGCGGGTCGACACCGGTGCCACCGCACTGGTCCTCAACCGGCCGCAGAAGAGGGAGGCCGGCCCGGGGGCAGCGAGCCGCGGCATCCTGCCGTTGCTCGGCGTCACCCACGGCGGGGACTGGCCCGCGCACGTCGAACTGGCCGGGATGGCCAGCTTCCTGCTGGTGCTCGCCACACCCGAGCGGCTGGTCACGTGGGACTTCGACGGCGTCGCCCTCCGCGAGGAGCAGCACGGACCGGGAACGGTCATGGTCACCTCGGGCGGTCCCGAGGACCGCAAGGCCGAGCGCCACCTCGGCCGCTTCGGTGCCGCGGACGACGGGGACGGCTGGCGGCAGCTCGTCCAGAGCGCGCCCCCGGCCGATGACCCCGGCGCACTGGTGGTGCGGCACGAGCGGGACGGTGCGGTCTTCGCGACCGTGTTCGGCCAGTACATCGAGGCCGAGCCCGGCCGTGTGCGCCTCCAGTACAGCCGCCGACCGTGGACCGAGGCGCCGTGGACGGCCCTCTCCATGGGCCGGCGGGACTGACCGCACGCCGCTGAGCTCACAGCGGTAGGGCACAGTCGGGCCGGTGGAGATCACCGGATCGGCGCAGCACCAGGCCTGGCAGGACCGCGCGCTTCCCCCCGTGGAGCAACTGCGCCCGGACCTCTGGTCGATCCCGGTACCGATCCCGCGCAGCCCGCTGCGCTACGTGTCGGCCTACGCCCTCGCCGTTCCCGGCGGACTGGGGCTGATCGACACCGGTTGGAACAGCGAGACGAGCTGGTCCGCGCTCACCGCCGGGCTGGCAGACATCGGCGCCGCGGTGTCCGACGTCCGCGGGGTGCTGGTCACCCACCTGCACCCCGACCACCTCGGCCTGGCCGGGCGGGTCCGAGCGGAGTCCGGCGCGTGGATCGCCATGCACCCCGCAGACGCAGGCCGGGTCGAGGCCGCCAACCGACAGGACGGCGACACCGCGGTCAACGCAGAGGTCGACTTCCTGGTCGGTCTGGGCGCCGACCGGCGGGACGCGGAGACCGACGTGGGCGCTCCGGAGGCGATGGAGAAGTTCCTGGACATGGCGATCCCGGACCGCCTGCTCGAACACGGCGACCTGGCCGACCTGGCCGGCTGGCAGCTGCGCGCGGTGCACACGCCCGGGCACACCCCGGGCCACCTGTGCTTCAGCGAAGAGCGCACGGGGCTCTTCTTCGCCGGCGACCACGTGCTGCCGCGGATCACCCCGAACATCTCCACCGGCCCGAACAGCGAGACGGACCCGCTGAGGTCCTACCTGCAGTCGCTGGGCACCGTCCGCGGCATGGTGCCCAGCGAGGTCCTGCCCGCCCACGAGTGGCGCTTCACCGGCCTGGCCGCCCGGGTCGACCAGCTCCTCGCCCACCACGAGCAGCGGCTCACCGAACTGCTGGACGCGGTGCGCGCGCACCCGCGGAGCACCCCGTGGGACCTGGCCGCGCACCTGACGTGGTCGCGGCCGTGGTCGTCCTACGAGCGCCGGATGCGGATCTTCGCCGTGACCGAGACCGACGCCCACCTGCGGCTGCTGGCCAGCCGAGGCCTCGTCCGCACCGACGGCGGTGCGGTGCCGACCTGGACCGTCGCGGTCCGCTGAGCGGGTCCGGAGCAGGCGGGCGTCCCGGGTCGGGCCCTCCTGGATCCACGCCACCACGGAGCCGAGCAGGGCCGACCTCGACGTCCAGGATCTCCGGCCACGCCAGCAGCACCGCGGCGCGGTCGGCCCGCGGACGTTCCGATGGGCAGCGCACCCAGCTCGCGCCGACGAGCAGTCCTGCCCAGCGACTGCCGCTCCCGCGGACGTCGGCAGGTCCCCGACGCACGGCTGGACGGCGCCCGGTCAGGCGGACCGGGACGTCCGGGCCAGGTGCAGCCAGGTGTCGATGACGGTGTCCGGGTTCAGGGACATCGACTCGATGCCCTGCGCCACCAGCCACTCGGCCAGATCCGGGTGGTCGCTGGGACCCTGGCCGCAGATGCCGACGTACTTCCCTCGTTCCAGGCATGCCTTGATCGCCATCTCCAGGACGGCGAGCACTGCCGGGTCGCGCTCGTCGAAGCCGGCCGCGACCAGGCTGGAGTCGCGGTCCAGGCCCAGCACCAGCTGGGTCATGTCGTTGGAGCCGATGGAGAACCCGTCGACGTGGTCGAGGAAGGCGTGCGCGAGCAGGGCGTTGGAGGGCAGCTCGCACATCATCACCACGGAGAGGTCGTTCTCGCCGCGGCGCAGACCGTGCTCGCCCAGCAGCCGGACCACACCCTCGATCTCCGCCACCGTGCGCACGAACGGGATCATGATCTTGACGTTGGTCAGCCCCATCTCGTCGCGGACGTACCGCAGCGCCTCGCACTCCATCGCGAAGCAGTCGGCGAAGTCGGCCGACAGGTACCGCGAGGCGCCGCGGTAGCCCAGCATCGGGTTCTCCTCGTGCGGCTCGTAGAGCTCACCGCCGAGCAGGTTGGCGTACTCGTTGGACTTGAAGTCGCTCATCCGCACGATCACCGGCTCGGGGGCGAACGCCGCAGCGATCATCGACACCCCCTCGGCGACCCGCTGCACGAAGAAGTCCCGGGCCGAGGGGTAGGCGACGATCCGCTCCTCGATCTGCGCCTTCAGCGGGGCGTCGAGCTCCTCGAGGTCCAGCAGCGCCCGCGGGTGGATGCCGATCTGCCGGTTGATGATGAACTCCAGCCGGGCCAGCCCGACGCCGGCGTTGGGCAGCCGGGAGAACGCGAAGGCCTGCTCCGGCGTCCCCACGTTCATCATGATCTTGGTGGGTATCTCCGGCATGGACTCCAGAGACGTCTCCGACACCTCGAACCCCACCTCACCGGCGTAGACGAGGCCGGTGTCGCCCTCGGCGCAGGAGACGGTGACCGGATCGCCGTCGGAGAGCACCCGGGTGGCGGTCCCGGTGCCCACGACGGCCGGGATGCCCAGCTCCCGGGCGATGATCGCCGCGTGGCAGGTGCGCCCGCCGCGATTGGTCACGATCGCCGAGGCCCGCTTCATGATCGGTTCCCAGTCCGGGTCGGTCATGTCCGCGACGAGCACGTCTCCGGGAGTGAACTCGTCCATCTGGTCGAGGTCGGTGAGGATCCGGACTGCGCCGGCCCCGATCTTCTGCCCGATCGCCCGCCCCTCGACCACGACGTCCCCCGAGCCGGTGAGCTTGTACCGCTCGCTGGTGTTCCCCGCCCGTGACTGCACGGTCTCCGGGCGCGCCTGCAGGATGAGGATCTTGCCGGTCAGCCCGTCCTTGCCCCACTCGATGTCCATCGGCCGGCCGTAGTGCTCCTCGATCTTGAGCGCCTGCCGGGCCAGCTCGGTGACCTCGTCGTCGGTGAGGGAGAGCACCCGCCGGTCGGCGGGGTCGACGTCGACGAACTCGGTCGTCCGGCCGACCTCCGCGTGGTCGGTGTAGACCATCTTGGTGGCCTTCTCCCCCACGCCCCGCTTGAGGATCGCCGGGCGACCGGCTCGCAGTGCGGGCTTGTAGACGTAGAACTCGTCCGGGTTGACGGCCCCCTGCACGACGCCCTCGCCCAGGCCGTAGGCCGACGTCACGAAGACGGCGTCCCGGAAGCCGGACTCGGTGTCCATGGTGAACAGCACCCCGGAGGCCCCGACGTCCGAGCGCACCATCCGCTGCACGCCCGCCGACAGCGACACGGTGTCGTGGTCGAACCCGTGGTGCACCCGGTAGGCGATCGCCCGGTCGTTGTAGAGCGAGGCGTAGACCTCCCGGACCGCCTGGAGCACCGCGTCGATGCCCCGCACGTTGAGGAACGTCTCCTGCTGCCCGGCGAAGGAGGCGTCGGGCAGGTCCTCTGCCGTCGCACTGGAGCGCACCGCGAAGGAGGCCTCCGCGTCGTCGCCGGCCAGCTGGTCGTAGGCCGCCCGGATGTCGGCCTCCAGCGCCGGCGGGAAGGGCTGGTCGACGACGGCCTGGCGGATCTCCCGGCCGGCCGTGGACAGCGCGCGGACGTCGTCGGTGTCCAGGGTGCGCAGCCGGTCGGCGATCCGTGCAGCGAGACCGGTGTCGCCGAGGAAGCGCTGGTAGGCCGCCGCCGTCGTGGCGAAGCCGTCCGGGACGCTGACCCCCGCGTCGGCCAGGTTCGAGATCATCTCGCCGAGCGAGGCGTTCTTCCCGCCGACCACCTCCAGGTCGCTCAGCCCCAGCTCGGCGAACCACCGGACGTTGTCGCCGTCGGCCGTGCTGCGGGCGGGTACCTCGGGTGCGGTGTCGGTGCTCATGATCGGGGGGTCCTTCCTCGCCGGAGGTCGTGGCCGGACTGCGGGCGCCCGCCGGAGCTGCGCCGTTGCCGGGCCAGGGTCTGGATCACCACGGCAGCGATCTCCTCGACGGAGGCCGCCGAGGTGTCCACCGTGGGCAGGTGGTGGGTCTCGTACATGGCGGTCGCGCGGCGGAGCTCGTAGCGGCACTGGTCCTCGGAGGCGTACGTCGAGTCAGGGCGCCGCTCCTGCCGGACCCGGCTGAGCCGGGAGACCGTGGTGGTGAGCCCGAAGCAGCGGTCCCTCAGGTCCTTCACCGGTCGGGGCAGGTCGGTGTTCTCCAGGTCCTCGTCGACCAGGGGGTAGTTGGCCACGAACAGACCGTGCTGCAGGGCCAGGTACATGGCGGTCGGGGTCTTCCCGCACCGGGACGGCGCCAGGAGGACGACGTCGGCCCGGTCCAGGCCTCGGGGACTCAGGCCGTCGTCGTGCTCGATGGCGAACTCGATGGCCGCCATCCGGTCGTTGTAGCGCCGGACGTCGCCGACCCCGTGCAGCCGCCGCGCCTCGCGCAGACCCCGGAGGCCCAGCTGCTCTTCCACCCGGTTCATGTGGATGCCGAAGAAGTCGATGATCGGTGCCTTGGTGCGCAGCAGCTCCTCGCGCACCTCGTCCACCGCAGCAGTGGTGAACACCAGCGGGGTCACCGGGCCCTCCATCGCCTCGTCGAGCTGGGCGACGACCTCGCGGGCCATCTCCACGGTGGAGATGAAGGGGATGAGCGTGCGCTCGAAGTGCACGTCGGGGAACTGGATGAGCAGGGCGTTGCCCATGGTCTCCGCGCTGATCCCGGTGCTGTCGGACAGGAAGAAGACCGGGACGACCTCGTCCGGGTCGCGGGCCGGGAGCGGACCGGTCATCGGGCACCACGGCGCGACGCCAGGCCGGGTCGTCGGGAAGAACCCATCTCAGCACTCCTGATGTCACGCGTCGTTGCATGGAGGACCAGTCGGCTCGGGCGTGAGTATCACCTGTTCCGCAGCTCCCGGACACTCCGGCTCAGCGAGGGCCGGCGACTCCTGGAGGGCGGGCACCTCTGGTCCTGGGAGCACTCGGACGACCTCCGCCTCCGGGCTCCATGGCGATCAGCTGCCCGACGTCAGTACGGGTCCGCCTCTCGTCGCCGGAGAGACGGCGAGGTCAGCTCGAGGGTGCGGTGAAGACCTTGCCCGGGTTGAGGATCCCGTGCGGGTCCAGCGCCGCCTTGACCGCGTGGTGCATGGCGAGCACGGCGGGCGGGATCTCGGCGACCAGGCCCTCGCGCTTGAGCAGCCCGACCCCGTGCTCCCCGGTCACGGTGCCGCCGAGCTCGAGCGCGGCGGCGATGATCTCGTGGAACGCCAGCTGGGCGCGATGGCGGGCGGCCTCGTCGCCGGGCGGGGTGATCAGCAGGGGGTGCAGGTTGCCGTCCCCGGCGTGGGCGATGTTGGCGATGACGATCTCGTGTGCCGCACCGATCTGCTCGATGCGGGCGAGCATCGCCGGAACCGCGGCCTTGGGCACGCACACGTCCTCGGTGAGCACCGGGCCCAGCCGCTCCAGCGCCGGGTAGGCCAACCGGCGGGCGGCGAAGAGCGCGTCTGCTTCCTCGGCGTCGGTGCTGACGGCGGCCCAGCTCGCGCCTGCGCCCTCGAAGGCGACCAGCATCTGCTGGGCCTCGGCGTCCCCCGCAGGCCCGGGGGTGTCCACCCGGCCCAGCAGCACGACCTCGGCGTCGGCCGACAGACCCATGTTCTTCCAGGCGTCGACGGCGGCCAGGCAGTGCCGGTCCACCAGCTCCAGTGCTGAAGGCGTCAGCCCAGCGGCGGCGACCGCGGTGACGGCTTGCCCGGCGGCGACGACCGAGTCGAAGTAGCCCGCCACGGTGCGCTCGGGGTCGCGCAGCGGGCGCAACTTCACGGTCACCTCGGTGACGATGCCCAAGGTGCCCTCGCTGCCCACCATCAGGCCGGTGAGGTCGTATCCGGCCACGCCCTTGGCAGTGCGGCGGCCGAGTCGGACCAGCTCGCCGGTACCGGTGACCACCTGTACGCCGATCACGTAGTCACGGGTGACGCCGTACTTGACGCAGCACAGGCCACCGGCGTTGGTCGCCACGTTCCCGCCGATGGTCGACCAGGGTGAGCTGGCCGGGTCAGGCGGGTACCAGAGCCCGTGGCCGGCCACGTGGGCGCGCAGGTGGTCGTTGACCACCCCGGGCTGCACGACGGCGAAGCGCTCGAGCTCGTCCACCTCGAGCACGGCGTCCATCGCCTCCAACGAGACGACCACGCTGCCGGCGGTGGCGTTGGCCCCGCCGGACAAGCCGGTGCCGGCACCCCGCGGGACGATCGGGGCCCGGTGCTCGATGCACACCCGGACGACCGCCTGCACCTCCTCGGCGGTGCGCGGCCGGACCGCGGCGGCCGGCAGCACGTGTTCGGCCCACTCGGCCTCGTCGTGGGCGTAGGTGGCCAGCACGTCGGGATCGGTGACCACTCGGCCGATCGGCAGCACCGCTGTCAGGGCCGCGACCAGGCCAGTGGCCGAGCCAGCGGCCATCGCCGTCACGGGATCGAGGGCGTCGCTGCTGGCGGAGAAGGCCGTCGTCACGTCGACGACGGTAGGTGTGCTCTCTGCCACACTCAACAGAAGATCTGTCCACAGCTCGAGGCACCATGTGGCTCGTTCATCTACTCAGGGCGGAGCCGGACGTGACCGACCGTGCTGCCACGTGGCTGCACCTACTGGCCGCCGATGCCCCGGCTGAGGACCTGCGTGTGCACCGCGCCAGGCTGCTGGCCGACCCCGCCGTCCCACCTGCGGACCGCACCGGGATCGAGGACGAGGCAGCCGCCGCCGGCCGGGTCCACGAGCTCCTGGCCGCCGGCCGCCGCCAGTCCCGGGAGCTGGCCGTGCTCAACGACCTGGCCCGCGGGCTGAGCGCGATGCACGACCCGGGCGAGGTGCTGCAGGAAGTGGCCGCCCAGTCCCGTCGGTTGCTCGACGCCGACGTCGCCTATCTGATGCTCCGACGTCCCGAAGGACTGCGGATCGAGGTCGCCGACGGCTCGATGGGCTCAGCCCTGCGCGGGATAACACTGCGGGAGGGCGAGGGCATCGGCGGAGAGGTGCTGCGCACCGGCCGCCCCGTGTGGACCGAGTCGTACCTGGCGGACCCGCGGGTCCGCCGGGTGGCGCACGTCGACGCCGCGGCCCGCAGCGAGCAGCTCGGCGGGATCCTCGGGCTCCCGCTGCAGGTCGGCGGGGAGACCATCGGCGTGCTCCTGGCTGCCGACCGCCGCCCTCGGCGCTTCACCGCCCACGACGTCGAGCTGCTGGCGGCGCTGGCCGCGCATGCCACGGTCGCCCTGCGCAACGCGGAGCTCATCGAGCAGTTGCGGGGCGCGGCCGGCGAGCTGGAACGGCGCAACGCCGAGCTGCATCGATCGGAGGAGCAGCGCGAACGGGCGGCCGCGCTGCGCGACATGTTGACGGCGACCGTGATCGAGGGCGGCGGGGTCCCGGCGGTGGCCCGGGCGCTGGAACGGGCGGTCGGTGGCGAGGTACAGGTGTGGGACCTGGGGGGTGTGCGACTGGACACCGCATCCCCGCACGCCGGGTCGGGACCCCATCTCGCCGCGCCGACCGGCGGTGCGCCGGCAGCCGACTGGCTCGCTGACCCCGGCGCGCGGGTGATCCGGGCCGGCAGCCGTTCCGGGACGCTCGTTCCCGTGGTGCTCACCGACGGGCCCGCCGGCTGCCTGGTCGTGTGGGACGTCCAGGAGGCGGATGGCGAGATCGCGGGTCTGCTGCAGACCGCGGCGACCTCCTTGGCCCTCGTCGTGGCCACCGAGCGGGCGGTCGCGCTCGCCGAGATGCGCAGCAGAGGCGAGTTCGTCCAGGCGCTGCTCACCGGGGACGGCGACCACGCCGGGACCCGGAGGCGTGGGCGGTCGGCCGGGATCGACGTCGACGCGGTCACCGCCGTGGCGGTGT